>Ga0207873_1001738_pt1 | contig 19765 bp, 15 predicted proteins | sample BGWIniCompost_FD_187373 | JGI IMG/M metagenome (GOLD analysis project Ga0207873, IMG submission 187373) | Cellulose adapted compost microbial communities from Newby Island Compost Facility, Milpitas, CA, USA - BGW Initial Compost (SPAdes)... ...
CGGTGAGCCGGGCCGCTGTGTCGTGTCCCGGGGCCCGCTGTCCCGTGCGACCGCGGCATGATCGCCGGCGGGGCTTCGCCGGCTCCCCGCAGGTCCCGGCGGTCCAGGCGGTCCCGGTGATCCCGGGGGTCCGCGCCGAGAGCCGAGAGGCTCCGGGAGGCGGAGGGGCGCACCCCGCCGCACGGACGCGAAAGTGACGCTCCGTTACGTATCCGGTGGCGGCGGACCCGCTCTTACGGGCCGGAATTCACCGGCGGGTAATGATTCCCGGCGAAGATCCGGGCGCACGATCCGGCCGAATCCGCGGCCCATTTTGCAGAATGCCGCTTCGTCAGAACCCCAAGACGCGGGCGGACGACAGGATTCCGGGCGAATGGTCATGGCGGCGGCGGGATTTCTGGCGGATAGTCAGATCCGCGCGGAAAGGTTCCGGACACACTCCGGGGCCGGCCGGGCACACTCCGTCCATGGACTTCAACCATTACCGCTTCCGCAGCCTGTGGACACTCTCCGCACCCGCCCCGGTGGTCTACCGGGTCCTGGAGCGGATCGAGGAGTATCCGCGGTGGTGGCCGCAGGTGCGCGAGGTGGTACGGCTGGACGACACCAGCGGGCTGGTGCGCATCCGCTCGGTCCTCCCCGTGGAGCTGCGGGCCACCCTGCACGAGGGGCGGCGCGATCCCGAGACCGGCATCCTGGAGGTGGGGCTCTCCGGCGACATCGACGGCTGGGCCCGCTGGACCGTCACCCGGCTCGGGCCCGGCGGCAGCCTCGCCCGCTACGAGCAGGAGGTCGACGTCCGCAAGCCGCTGCTGCGGCGGCTGGCGGTGCCCGCGCGGCCCGTCTTCCGGATGAACCACGCCCTGATGATGCGGGCGGGCCGGCGCGGACTGGAGGCCTGGCTGGAAGCGGTTTGAAGGATACGTACCGACACCTGTATTGTTCAGTGCGTTCCCGGGCGATTAGCTCAGTGGGAGAGCGCTTCGTTCACACCGAAGAGGTCACTGGTTCGAACCCAGTATCGCCCACCGGGTAGGCCGGTCCGTCACAGGCGGACCGGCCTCGCTGTGTCCGCACGCGCGGGCGGACCGGCCGGTGTTCGCCGGTACGCATCCGTGGAGCGGCCCGTGTTCGCCGGCATGCAGTCCGTCGCAGGCGTGCGTTTCTCCGGTCGGTGTGTGCTCCTTGTCGCCCGTGACGGGTCCGACCGCTCAGGCCGCCGCCGGGAGATCCGGGCGCAGGGGCCAGGCCGGGTCGACCGCCTCCTCCGTACCGCTGCGCGCGAACCACGCCTGCAGGCCCCGCGCCTGGGCCGCGTGCCACACCGCCTGCAGCGTGTGCAGCTCACCGGGGGAGAGGCGCTCCAGCCGGGAGGCGAACCGCTGCCCCACCGCCCGCGTGACCTCCAGCGCGGCCACCGCGTCCGCCGCCGCGTCGTGCGCCTCCTCGAGGCTGACCCCGTAGTGGGCGCACAGATCGGTGAGCGTGCGGCGCCCCTTGCGGTAGCGGTCCAGATGCTTGTCCAGCACCAGCGGGTCGAGCACCAGCAGCGGTGTCCGCTCGAACCAGCGGTGCAGGGAGGAGGCGCGGTGCCGGCGCAACTCCCGGTCCAGCAGCGTGAGATCGAACGGCGCGTTCATCACCACCACCGGGCGTCCGATGCGCGCCTGCTCCGCCAGCGACTCCGCTATCTCGTACATCACCGGTGCGGGCCAGCGGCCGTTGCGCTGCAGATGGCCCTCGGACAGGCCGTGCACCCGCGTGGCGGCGGCCGGGACCGGCACACCGGGGTTCACCAGCCAGCGGCACACCCGCGGCCGGGCGCCCGGCGCGTCCTGCACGACGACGGCGGCCGACACGATCCGGTCGTTCTCGACGTCCACGCCCGTGGTCTCCGTGTCAAAGGCGGCCAGCGGCCCTTCGAACCAGCACGTCATTCCCACCAACCCCTCGTTCACCATCGGCAGTTGACGCACCGTCCGCTGCCCGCACGGGTGATACCCGGGCTGTTTGCGCCTCACTCCGGAAGGAGACAACAGGAGTACGGGTCGTTGCAGTTCAGCGGCCCGCAGCGGGGATTCACTTGTTCTGGAAGGCTGTTCGGCCATGGCCATCGCGCAGCCCGAACGGGGCGGGCTGCTGCCCGATCGCACGGCACCGTCTCGCGGCTCACTCGCAACCACCGCCTGCATGGAGACCCTGCAGGTCGGCTATCTGCACGCCGTCGCGGCCGCGGCGGGCTGCTCGCTGTCCCAGCCGTTCCCGGACAACGGCATCGACTGGCACGTCAGTCACAGCGCCCCCGGGCACACCGTGGACGACGAGGTCACCATCAAGGTGCAGCTGAAGGCGACCTACCAGATCGCGCCCGACCCCTCGGCCCGCTTCTTCTCGTTCACGCTGGACAACGCGCACCTGGCGAAGCTGGCCCGCACCCCGGTCTCCGTGCACAAGATCCTCGTGGTGATGCTGGTGCCGCGCTCCCAGAACGACTGGCTGCGCGCCAGCCACGACCGGCTCGACCTGCGTCACTGCTGCTACTGGACCAACCTCGCCGGGCACCCGGTCACCGGCCGGCATCGCACCACCGTGCGGATCCCCACCTCACGCATCTTCGACGACCGGGCGCTGTGCGAGATCATGACCCGGGTCGGCACGGGAGGGAAGCCATGACGCACCGTCCGGCCGAGGGCCCCCTGCGGCCCGTACGCCCGCACCCCGCCGACACCGGCCGGCCCCCGGGACCGCCCGGGCCCGAGCCTTCGCACACCCCGTGGGACGGCCGGGTGCCCGAGCCCGGCGAGGTCGACCCCGCGGTGCTCGGCGCGCTGCTGCACCGGCACGGCTGGCAGCGGCGCGGCGGGGCCGCCGGACGCTACGGGCGCTGGACGCCGCCCGGGCCGGACGGCGGCACCAGCCTGCTGGTGCCGGAGAGCCGTGCCTTCCCCGACTGCGACGACCTGCTCGGCGAGGCGCTGCTCGCACTGACCCGCAGCGGCCTGGCCGGCGCCCGCGAGGTGCTGATCTCGCTCGCCGTGCCCAGCGACGAGATCCGCTGGTGGCGCGACATCCCGGACGGACCCGGCGGCACGGCGGTGTGGACCGCCGGGGAGCAGCTGCGCCTGGCCGCCCGCCGCACCCTGCTCGCCGCCGCCCTCGCCACCCGCGCGCGAGCCGGCTACCACGGCGCCCGGCACCGCCGCCGCGCCCTGGCCGCGCTGGACTCCGTCCTCGTCGGCCCCGCGGCCGGCGGGCACCGGATCACCGCCTTCCTGCCCGTCACCGGCGGTCGCCCCCTCGCCGTACGGCTCCACCAGGCGCTGCACGCCACCCGGGAGGCCATCGACTACCGGCGCGCCACCGGCCGCACGGACGCCTTCACCACCGCCGTCCAGGCGGGCGTCAGCCACGAACTCACCGAGGCCCTGCTCGCCCTGGTCCACGGGACGGAGGGCGCCCGGATCGCCGTCGCCTGGGCCCCGGCCGCAGGCGTCCCCGACGGCTGTGCCGCCCTGCCGGAACCGGTCGAGTTCACCCCCGGCGACCTGCCGGTCCTGCGCGAGGCCGGCGCCCGCTACCGGCGCGCGGAGCCGTCCGTGCCGGTGCGGATCACCGGCACCGTGGTGCGGATGCGCAGGCCGGGCCCGCGCGGCGAGGGCACGGTACGGCTGCGGGTGCTCGCCGGGGCCGACCTCGGCCATGTCCGGATCACCCTCGGCGAGGACGACTACCGCATCGCCGGCCACGCCCACCTCGTCGGACTCCCGGTCCGGATGCGCGGCCGGCTGGAGAGCCGCTCCGGCTTCCGCCGCCTGACCGACGTGAGCGACCTCACGCCGGTGCCGGTGGACGAGGCCGAGCGGGACCGCCTGATGAAGGCGATCCAGGAGAACGCCGAGGTGGCGGCCTTCTTCGGCGAGGTCTGCGAGGGCGACGACCCCGGCGACGAGGGCTGATTTCGCCCAGGCGGGTCCCCGGTCGGTACGATCGGTTCTCGCGCGCGCTCCGGTACGGCGCCCGCTCACCCCACTTCAGGCAGGAGAAAACCGGTGTCAGACGTCCGTGTGATCATCCAACGCGATTCCGAGCGGGAAGAACGCGTGGTGACGACGGGCACTACGGCCGCCGAGCTCTTCGCCGGCGAGCGCTCGATCATCGCCGCGCGCGTCGGCGGCGAGCTCAAGGACCTCTCCTACGAGCTGCAGGACGGCGACACCGTCGAGGGCGTGGAGATCTCCTCCGAGGACGGCCTGAACATCCTGCGCCACTCCACCGCGCATGTGATGGCCCAGGCCGTGCAGGAGCTCTTCCCCGAAGCCAAGCTCGGCATCGGCCCGCCCGTCAAGGACGGCTTCTACTACGACTTCGACGTCGAGCGGCCCTTCCACCCCGATGACCTCAAGGCCATCGAGAAGAAGATGCAGGAGATCCAGAAGCGCGGCCAGCGCTTCTCCCGCCGCGTCGTCACCGAGGAGGCCGCCCGCGAGGAGCTCGCCGACGAGCCGTACAAGCTGGAGCTGATCGGCCTCAAGGGCGCCGCCTCGCACGACGACGGCGCGGACGTCGAGGTCGGCGCCGGCGAGCTGACCATCTACGACAACCTGGACGCCAAGACCGGCGAGCTGTGCTGGAAGGACCTCTGCCGGGGGCCCCACCTGCCCACCACCCGCCACATCCCGGCGTTCAAGCTGATGCGCAACGCGGGCGCCTACTGGCGCGGCAGCGAGAAGAACCCGATGCTGCAGCGCATCTACGGCACCGCCTGGCCGACCAAGGAGGAGCTCAAGGCCCACCTGGAGTTCCTCGCCGAGGCCGAGAAGCGCGACCACCGCAAGCTCGGCCACGAGCTGGACCTGTTCTCCATCCCGGAGCAGATCGGCTCCGGCCTCGCCGTCTTCCACCCCAAGGGCGGCATCATCCGCCGGGTGATGGAGGACTACTCGCGGCGCCGCCACGAGGAAGAGGGCTACGAGTTCGTCTACACCCCGCACGCCACCAAGGGGAAGCTCTTCGAGGTCTCGGGCCACCTCGACTGGTACGCCGACGGCATGTACCCGCCCATGCAGCTCGACGAGGGCGTGGACTACTACCTCAAGCCCATGAACTGCCCGATGCACAACCTGATCTTCGACGCGCGGGGGCGTTCGTACCGCGAACTGCCGCTGCGCCTGTTCGAGTTCGGGACGGTGTACCGGTACGAGAAGTCGGGCGTGGTGCACGGCCTGACCCGGGCCCGCGGCTTCACCCAGGACGACGCGCACATCTACTGCACGCGCGAGCAGATGTCCGAGGAGCTCGACAAGACCCTCACCTTCGTCCTGAACCTGCTGCGCGACTACGGCCTGACCGACTTCTACCTGGAGCTGTCCACCAAGGACCCGGAGAAGTTCGTCGGCACCGACGAGGCCTGGGAGGAGGCCACCGAGACGCTGCGCCAGGTCGCCGAGAAGCAGGGCCTGCCGCTCGTCCCCGACCCGGGCGGCGCCGCCTTCTACGGCCCGAAGATCTCCGTCCAGGCCAAGGACGCCATCGGCCGCACCTGGCAGATGTCCACCATCCAGCTGGACTTCAACCTGCCGGAGCGCTTCGATCTGGAGTACACCGCCGCCGACGGCACCAAGCAGCGTCCGGTCATGATCCACCGCGCGCTGTTCGGCTCCATCGAGCGCTTCTTCGCGGTGCTCCTCGAGCACTACGCGGGCGCTTTCCCGGCGTGGCTCGCCCCCGTCCAGGCGATCGGCATCCCGGTCGGCGACGCGCACGTCGAGTACCTGGAGCAGTTCGCGGCCAAGGCGAAGAAGCAGGGGCTGCGGGTCGAGGTGGACTCCTCCGCGGACCGGATGCAGAAGAAGATCCGCAACGCCCAGAAGCAGAAGGTGCCGTTCATGGTCATCGCCGGTGACGAGGACATGGCCAAGGGGGCCGTCTCCTTCCGCTACCGCGACGGCTCCCAGGAGAACGGCATCCCCGTCGACGAGGCGATCGCCAAGATCGTGAAGGTCGTCGAGGAGCGCGCGCAGGTCTGACCGCGAGGCTGACCGAAAGGCTCCGGAAGGCCCCCGGGAGTGATCCCGGGGGCCTTTCCCGCGCGCCCCGGCAACGCCATATGCTGCACGCATGACGAGTGAGCCGGAGCAGCAGTTGGGAGTGGGGACGCAGGACGCGTTCCAGCGCCTGTGGACGCCTCACCGGATGGCCTACATCCAGGGGGAGAACAAGCCGACCGGCCCGGGCGCCGACGACGGCTGCCCGTTCTGCTTCATCCCGGCCAAGTCCGACGAGGACGGGCTCATCCTCAAGCGCGGCGAGACCGTGTACGCCGTGCTCAACCTCTACCCCTACACCGGCGGCCATCTGATGACCGTCCCGTACCGGCACGTCGCCGACTACACCGACCTCACCGCCGAGGAGACGGCCGAGCTCGCCGAGCTGACCAAGCAGGCGATGACCGCGCTGCGCAAGGCCTCCGGCGCGCACGGCTTCAACATCGGCATGAACCAGGGCACGGTCGCGGGTGCCGGCATCGCCGCCCATCTGCACCAGCACGTCGTTCCGCGCTGGGGCGGGGACACCAACTTCATGCCGGTGGTGGGCCACACCAAGGTGCTGCCGCAGCTGCTCGCCGACACCCGCAAGATGCTGACGGAGGCCTGGCCCACGGAGTGACGGCCGCGCGGCGCGACCCTGCGCGACGCCTCCCTCCGGGACCTGCTCCGGAGCCTCTCACGGAACGCCGGACGGGCCGGACGACTCCGGCCCGTCCTCCTGTCGTCCGTGAACGCCCCCGCGTCCGCGTCACGCGTCGTACACGTCCGCCTTCCGCGGCGACGCGTCCTGCACGGCCGTGCTGAGGAACGAGGAGCGCGCACCGAACTTCTCGGTGTCCACGCCGTTCTCCTCCAGCACCTTGATCGCCGCCGCGTGCACCACCCGCAGCACCGGAGTCGCCGCGCGCAGCGCGTCGTCCGCCATGAAGCGATGCCGCCACGGCTGGTCCGCCCAGGCGTGCCGCAGACCGAACGGCTCGGGCAGGGTCAGCGTGCCGCCCAGCCAGTTCAGCAGCGGGGGGTACCAGGTGAGCGGGGCGCGTGCGGCGAGCCGGACCACCTCGTCCGTGTCGACCAGCGGGAGCTTCACCTTGCGGGTCTCCCAGAACTTGATCGACTTCTGGACCTCCTTCTCCTTGGCCGCCGGCTTGGTGGTGAACAGCGAGTGCACCGGCCCCAGCGCATGCCCGGTGACCTCGATGCGCAGCGTCTCGTGCAGCACCGTCACCGTGATCAGCATGGTGATGACCAGCTGCCCGTCCCACAGGGTCCACTGCACGCCGAGATAGTGCCGGTCGCCCGCGCCGAACTGCTGCTTGTTGCAGATCTCCTGTATGGCGTGCGTCTTGACCCGGTACGCCTCCACGTCCGTGCCCTCGGGCCGGGCCACCTCCGTGGCGTTCTCGGCGATGGGGGTGACGATCCAGTGCTGTATCGACGGCCGGGGGAAGCCGCCCGTGTTCAGCGGACCGCGCTCCAGCATGCGCAGCCGGTCCTGGATGGCCTTGATGACGTCCCAGCTGCGGAACGGGTGGATCTCCCGGTCCGGATCGGCCGGGACCAGGTCCTCGGCGAGCTGCCAGCTGCCCCAGCGCGTGCCCATGCCGAGTATCCCCTTGGGCCCGGCGTAGAACACGGAGTTGGACTGCTGCTCGGCGGCGAGCCGGGCCAGGGACTGGCGCAGCTCCTCGGCCGCCTTCTCGCCCGGGCTGCTCGGCACCGCCTCGGGCACCTTGGCCCCCACACTGGTGCCCGACAGCAGGCCGTCCCAGCGTTCGCGCAGGTCACGGGCGGTGCGCTCACAGATCTGCTTGGCCCAGAACCAGCCCACCACGGGGGCGACGACCGAGGCGCGCGCGTACCAGCCCCAGAACCCGCCGAACGGCATGCGGATCAGGAACAGCACCGCCAGGGCGCCCACCGCGACCAGCAGCGTGGTGGCGAGCGCGCCGGCCCGCTTGTCCGGCCGCCTGGCGATCGCGGTGCGGATCTGGAAGACCAGCAGCCACACCAGCAGGCCCGGCAGGAACAGCAGCCCGCACAGCACCATCACGGCGGTCAGCCAGTTGTCCCGCTCCCGGCGGATGCGGTGGGCGGCGAGGGCGTGCTCCACCACCACCTGCGGCTGGGTGCCGAAGGACTGGATGAGCGGCTTGCGCCCGGAGCCGAGCATGCGGTCGATCAGCGCCCGGGAGAACGCCTCCCCGAGATTCGGCCGGAACAGCGCGATCTTCGGGTCGCTCACCGACGACTTGTGCCACTCGTTGTTGGCCTTGAGGATCTCCTTCGCCTCGTTGTCCCGGTAGGCGGCGGAGGCCAGCGCGAACGTCGGTGTCTGCCCCTCGTCGCCCGTGCGCGGCACCTGCGGACCGAAGAAGTCCGCGTAACCGCCGTCAACGGTCATTCCCGCCCCCGATCGCCGCGACCATACGTCCTGCGGCCTTCCCGACTTCCTTGATGCGCACACCTGTTGATCAGGTCTTCAGCGTATCGGCAGCCGGCGCCGTCCGTCTGCGGACGGACCGAGCCATCCGCACAGGTGAGCCGGAGCATGGCACGGGAGGGTTGTGCGTACGCATGCGCCGGGCGCCCTCAGCGGATGCGCGGGCGCCCGGCGGCGCTGGTCAGCTGCTCTGCGCCTCCTCACGCACCCGTTCCGCGATCTGCGGCGGCATCGGCTCGTGCCGCACATACTTCCGGCTGAAGCGGGCGGTTCCGTGGGACAGCGAGCGCAGATCCACGGCGTACCGGCCGATCTCGATCTCCGGCACCTCGGCCCTGATCAGCGTCCGCCCGCCGGGCGCCTGCTCGGTGCCCAGCACCCGGCCGCGCCGGCCGGACAGGTCGCTCATCACCGTGCCGACGTAGTCGTCGCCCACCAGGACGCTCACCTCGGCGACCGGCTCGAGGAGCAGGATCTTGGCGTCCGCGGCCGCCTCCCGCAGGGCGAGCGCCCCGGCCGTCTGGAACGCGGCGTCGGAGGAGTCCACCGAGTGCGCCTTGCCGTCCAGCAGCGTCACCCGCACGTCGACCAGCGGATAGCCGGCCGCAACGCCCTTGGCCGCCTGGGCCCTCACGCCCTTCTCCACCGAGGGGATGAACTGCCGCGGCACGGCGCCGCCGACCACCTTGTCCACGAACTCGATGCCCGAACCGCCCGGCAGCGGCTCGACCTCGATCTCGCAGATCGCGAACTGCCCGTGGCCGCCGGACTGTTTGACGTGCCGTCCGCGTCCGGCCGCCTTGCTGCCGAAGGTCTCCCGCAGCGGCACCTTGTGCGGCACCACGTCGACCTGCACGCCGTAGCGGGTGCGCAGCCGCTCCAGGGCCACGTCGGCGTGCGCCTCGCCCAGGCACCACAGCACCACCTGATGGGTGTCCTGGTTCTGCTCGAGCCGCATCGTCGGGTCCTCGGCGACCAGCCTGGCCAGGCCCTGCGAGAGTTTGTCCTCGTCCGGTTTGCTGTGCGCCTGGATGGCCAGCGGCAGCAGCGGGTCGGGCATCTCCCACGGCTCGAGGAGCAGCGGGTCGTCCTTGGCGGACAGCGTGTCCCCGGTCTCCGCGCGGCTCAGCTTGGCCACGCACGCCATGTCTCCGGCGATGACATGGGAGACCGGCCGCTGCTGTTTGCCGAACGGCGTGGACAGGGTGCCGATCCGCTCGTCGACGTCGTGGTCCTCATGGCCCCGGTCGGCCAGCCCGTGCCCGGAGACGTGCACCGTCTGGTCGGCCCGCAGCGTTCCGGAGAACACCCGGATCAGGGAGAGCCGGCCCACGTACGGGTCGGAGGAGGTCTTGACGACCTCGGCGACCAGCGGGGCCTCGGGGTCGCACGGCTTCAGCTCGCGCGGTTCACCGTCCACCGTGGTGACGCGGAGGGTGCCGTGCTCCAGCGGGGTCGGGAAGCCACGGGTGATCAGCTCGAGGAGCTCGACCGTGCCCAGGCCCTGCCGGGCGCCCTCGGCCGCGGGGGCGGCGGCCAGCACCGGGAAGAACACCCCGCGGGCGACCGCCCGCTCCAGGTCCTTGATCAGGGTCTCGGTGTCGACCTGCTCGCCACCGAGATAGCGGTCCATCAGGGTCTCGTCCTCGCTCTCCGAGATGATCCCCTCGATGAGCCGGTTGCGCGCCTCCTCGATCACGGGCAGCTGGTCGGGGCCGGGTTCGGACTCCTTGCGCTCGCCGCCGGAGTAGTCGAACAGTTTCTGCGTCAGCAGCCCGATCAGCCCCGTCACGGGCGCGTGGCCGTCCGGACCCTCGGGTCCGCGCAGCGGCAGATACAGCGGCAGCACCGCGTCCGGGTCGTCGCCGCCGAAGGTCTCCGCGCAGATCCGGGTCATCTCCTCGAAGTCGGAGCGGGCCGCCTCCAGATGCGTGATCACGATGGCGCGGGGCATTCCGACGGCCGCGCACTCGTCCCACACCATGCGGGTCGAGCCGTCCACGCCGTCGGAGGCCGAGACGACGAAAAGGGCCGCGTCCGCGGCTCGCAGACCGGCCCTGAGTTCCCCGACGAAGTCGGCGTATCCGGGGGTGTCCAGAAGGTTGATCTTGATGCCGTCCCAGGGGACCGGCACCAGTGAGAGCTGTACCGAGCGTTGCTGCCGGTGCTCGATCTCGTCGTAGTCGGAGACGGTGCCGCCGTCCTCCACACGGCCCGCCCGGTTGATCGCCCCCGCGGTCAGCGCGAGGGCCTCCACCAGAGTCGTCTTGCCCGATCCGGAGTGGCCGACCAGCACCACATTCCGTACGGACGTGGGATGGTCGGCCGCCTGTGCCCTGCCGGCGGCTCCGGGGTGTGTGTGCGCCTTGTCGCCCATGATCCTGCCTCCCGTGCACGGTGAGGTCACTGTGGGCGCGGACACGCGGGACCCGCGTGCGGAGCGGCTCCGGCGACGCCCGCGGTCCTTCGAGCTTTCCACTCCCGTCACGGTGCGTCCATACGAAGGACCGGAACCCGCCACGACCGGGCGGGCGCCCGGAGCAGCGCCGGAGGTGAGCACCACCGGCGGGCCGGAGCGGGCGTGCGGCGCCACGCCGGGGACGCCCCGCGCCGGGGCGTGACGCGAGCGGTCCGGGGCGGCTCGCCCCGGGACGGGTTCCGGGCGGTGCGGGTGCCCCGGCGCCGCGCGGGGGCCCGCGTGACTACGATTGGGCCCCGCCGGTGGCCAGCAGGGGTCACACGGCGCCACACCGACCGTCGGGAAGGCCATGCTGAACAAGTACGCGCGTGCATTCTTCACGCGTGTCCTCACGCCGTTCGCCGCGTTTCTCATCCGGCGGGGGGTCAGCCCCGACACGGTCACGCTCATCGGCACCGCGGGCGTGGTCGCGGGCGCGCTGGTCTTCTACCCCAGGGGCGAGTTCTTCTGGGGCACGGTGGTGATCACGCTGTTCGTGTTCTCCGACCTCGTCGACGGCAACATGGCCCGCCAGCTGGGCCGCTCCAGCCGCTGGGGCGCCTTCCTCGACTCCACCCTCGACCGGGTGGCCGACGGAGCGATCTTCGGCGGCTTCGCCCTCTGGTACGCCGGACAGGGCGACGACGACATGCTGTGCGCGGTGGCGATCTTCTGCCTGGCCAGCGGCCAGGTGGTGTCGTACACCAAGGCGCGCGGCGAGTCGATCGGGCTGCCGGTCGCCGTCAACGGGCTGGTCGAGCGGGCCGAACGGCTGGTGATCTCGCTGGTCGCGGCCGGTTTCGCGGGCATGCACAAGTTCGGCGTTCCCGGCATCCAGCACCTGCTGCCCGTCGCCCTGTGGATCGTCGCCGTGGGCAGCCTGATCACGCTGATCCAGCGGGTGGTCACCGTGCGCCGCGAGTCCGCCGAGGCGGAGGCCGCGGACGCCGGGCGCACCGAGGCCGAGGGGAGCGAGGCCGCCAAGTGAGCGCCCAGGAACGGCTCACCGACGCCCTCTACGGGGCCGGCTGGGCCACGGTGAAGAAGCTTCCCGAGCCGGTCGCCGTGCGGCTGGGGCGGACCATCGCCGATCTCGCCTGGAAGCAGCGCGGCAAGGGCGTGCAGCGGCTGGAGAGCAACTACGCCCGGGTGGTGCCGGACGCGAGCCCCGAACGGCTCGCCGAGCTCTCCCGCGCCGGGATGCGGTCCTACCTGCGCTACTGGATGGAGTCCTTCCGGCTGCCCGCCTGGAGCCCGGAGCGCATCAAGAGCGCCTTCGACCCCAAGGACGTGCACCACCTCACCGACGGCCTGGCCCGCGGAAAGGGCGTGGTACTCGCCCTGCCGCACCTCGCCAACTGGGACCTGGCCGGCGCCTGGGTCACCACCCAGCTGGGCATCCCGTTCACCACGGTCGCCGAGCGGCTGAAGCCGGAGACGCTCTACGACCGGTTCGTCGCCTACCGCGAGAGCCTCGGCATGGAGGTGCTGCCGCACAGCGGCGGCAGCGCCTTCGGCACCCTGGCCCGGCGGCTGCGCGACGGCGGTCTGGTCTGCCTGGTCGCCGACCGGGACCTGTCCGCCTCCGGCGTCGAGGTCGAGTTCTTCGGCGAGACCGCGCGGATGCCCGCAGGGCCCGCCCTGCTCGCCCAGCAGACCGGCGCCCTGCTGCTGCCGGTCACGCTCTGGTACGGCGACTCCCCGGTGATGCACGGGCGGGTCCACCCGCCGGTCGGGGTCCCCGAGTCAGGTACGCGGGCGGAAAAGACGTCCGTCATGACACAGGCCCTGGCAGACGCCTTCGCCACGGGGATCGCCGAGCATCCGGAGGACTGGCACATGCTGCAGCGCTTGTGGCTCGAGGACCTCGATCCCGCGAAGGGGCGGACGTGAGAATCGGCATCGTCTGCCCCTACTCCTGGGACGTGCCCGGGGGCGTACAGTTCCACATCCGCGACCTGGCCGAGTACTTCATCCGCCTCGGCCACGACGTCTCGGTGCTCGCCCCGGCCGACGACGACACCCCGCTGCCGCCCTACGTGGTCTCCGCCGGGCGCGCGGTGCCGGTGCCGTACAACGGCTCGGTGGCCCGCCTGAACTTCGGCTTCCTCAGCGCCGCGCGGGTGCGGCGGTGGCTGCAGCAGGGCTCCTTCGACGTCATCCACATCCACGAGCCCACCTCGCCCTCGCTCGGCCTGCTGACCTGCTGGGCCGCCCAGGGGCCCATCGTGGCCACCTTCCACACGTCCAACCCGCGCTCCCGCGCGATGATCGCCGCGTACGCCATCCTGCAGGCGGCGCTGGAGAAGATCAGCGCCCGGATCGCGGTGAGCGAGTACGCCCGCCGCACGCTGGTCGAGCACCTCGGCGGCGACGCCGTGGTCATCCCCAACGGCGTCGACGTCGACTTCTTCGCCAAGGCCGACCCCAACCCCGAGTGGCAGGGCGACACCATCGGCTTCATCGGCCGGATCGACGAGCCCCGCAAGGGCCTGCCGGTGCTGATGAAGGCCCTGCCGAGGATCCTCGCCGCCCGCCCGCAGACGCGGCTGCTGGTCGCGGGCCGGGGCGACGAGAAGGAGGCCGTCGAGGGCCTGCCGAGGGAACTCCGCCCCCGGGTCGAGTTCCTGGGCATGATCAGCGACGAGGACAAGGCCCGGCTGCTGCGCAGCGTCGACCTGTACGTGGCGCCCAACACCGGCGGCGAGAGCTTCGGCATCATCCTCGTCGAGGCCATGTCCGCGGGCGCCCCCGTCCTCGCCTCCGACCTGGACGCCTTCGCCCAGGTCCTCGACCGGGGCGCGGCCGGGGAGCTGTTCCCGAACGAGGACGCCGACGCCCTCGCCGGCAAGGCGCTGGAGCTCCTGGGGAACCCCGAGCGCCGCGCCGAGCTGCGCGAGCGCGGCAGCGTGCACGTCCGCCGCTTCGACTGGTCCACCGTCGGCGCGGACATCCTCTCGGTCTACGAGACCGTCACCGCCGGAGCCGCCGCCGTGGCCGCCGACGACCGCACCACCGGCCTGTGGTCCCGCTTCGGACTCGCCAGGGACTGAACCTCCGGGCCGGCCCGGGACCGGTCGCGAGCCTGCCCGGGCCCGGGACCGCCCGGGGCCCTCGGGCCGCCGGGCCTCCCCGGTAACCTTGCCGCCCGTGACCGCAACCCTCATCTGGATCCTCGTCGTCCTCGTCCTGATCGGCGTCTACCTGAGCTGGACGGCGGGGCGGCTGGACCGGCTGCACGCACGGATCGACGCCGCGCGCGCCGCACTCGACGCCCAGCTGCTGCGCCGGGCGTCGGTGGCCCAGGAGCTGGCCACCTCCGGGGTGCTCGACCCGGCCGCCTCGATCGTGCTCTACGAGGCGGCCCACGCGGCCCGGCAGGCGGTCGAGGAGCAGCGCGAGGTCGCCGAGAGCGAGCTGAGCCAGGCGCTGCGCGCCGTGTTCGCCGACCGGGAGCAGATGGAGGCGGTGAAGGACGCGCCCGGGGGAGAGGAGACGGCGCTGGAGCTCGCCGAGGCGGTCCGCCGGGTCCCCATGGCCCGCCGCTTCCACAACGACGCCGTACGCGCCGCCCGCGCCCTGCGCAGACACCGCAAGGTCCGCTGGTTCCGGCTGGCCGGCCACGCCCCGTTCCCCATGGCCTTCGAGATGGACGACGAACCCCCCGCGGCCCTCATAGACCGCGCCGCCTGAGCCCGCCCGCGGCCCTCGTCCCGCCCCGCCTGGCCCCGTTCGCCCGCGTCCGCAGACGGTCCCACGGCGACGTGATCCGGGCGACGCCGGCGCGTCCCTGGATGCCAAAACGATCCACCGGCTTCCCATTGGCCCTTGCTGTGGACTGGTCGGGTCCCGTTTCCTCAGTGCCGGAAACAACCCTCCTTCCCCTTCAGTGAGGTCTTTCGTGTCCAGCACGCTCTCCGAGAACCAGGGTCCCGAGACCGGCACCGCCCGTGTGAAGCGCGGCATGGCCGAGCAGCTCAAGGGCGGCGTGATCATGGACGTCGTCACGCCGGAGCAGGCCAAGATCGCCGAGGACGCCGGCGCCGTCGCCGTGATGGCCCTGGAGCGGGTCCCGGCCGACATCCGCAAGGACGGCGGAGTGGCCCGCATGTCCGACCCGGACATGATCGAGGGCATCATGAACGCCGTCTCCATCCCGGTGATGGCCAAGTCCCGCATCGGCCACTTCGTCGAGGCCCAGGTGCTGCAGTCGCTCGGCGTCGACTACATCGACGAGTCCGAGGTCCTCACCCCGGCCGACGAGGTCAACCACTCCGACAAGTGGGCCTTCACCACCCCCTTCGTCTGCGGTGCCACCAACCTGGGCGAGGCCCTGCGCCGCATCGCCGAGGGCGCCGCGATGATCCGCTCCAAGGGCGAGGCCGGCACCGGCAACGTCGTCGAGGCGGTCCGCCACCTGCGCCAGATCAAGAACGACATCGCCCGCCTGCGCGGCCTGGACAACCACGAGCTGTACGCCGCCGCCAAGGAGCTGCGCGCACCCTACGAGCTGGTCAAGGAGGTCGCCGAGCTGGGCAAGCTCCCGGTCGTGCTGTTCTCCGCCGGGGGTGTGGCCACCCCGGCCGACGCGGCGCTGATGCGCCAGCTCGGCGCCGAGGGCGTCTTCGTCGGCTCCGGCATCTTCAAGTCCGGCGACCCGGCCAAGCGCGCCGCCGCCATCGTCAAGGCGACCACCTTCTACGACGACCCGAAGATCATCGCGGACGCGTCCCGCAACCTCGGCGAGGCCATGGTCGGCATCAACTGCGACACCCTCCCCGAGACCGAGCGTTACGCCAACCGCGGCTGGTAAGGCACGTATGAACACCCCTGTCATCGGCGTCCTGGCACTCCAGGGCGACGTCCGGGAGCACCTTGTCGCCCTGGCCGCGGCCGACGCCGTGGCCAGGCCGGTGCGGCGCCCCGAGGAGCTCGCCGAGGTGGACGGCCTGGTCATCCCCGGCGGTGAGTCCACCACCATCTCCAAGCTCGCCCGTCTGTTCGGTGTGATGGAGCCCCTGCGGGCGCGGGTGCGGGACGGGATGCCCGTCTACGGCACCTGCGCCGGCATGATCATGCTCGCCGACAAGATCCTCGACCCGCGCTCCGGGCAGGAGACCGTCGGCGGCATCGACATGATCGTGCGCCGCAACGCCTTCGGACGGCAGAACGAGTCCTTCGAGGCCGCGGTCGACGTCAAGGGCATCGAGGGCGATCCCGTGGAGGGCGTCTTCATCCGCGCCCCCTGGGTCGAGTCCGTCGGCGCCGGGGCCGAGGTGCTCGCCGAGCACGGCGGTCACATCGTCGCGGTCCGCCAGAACAACGCGCTGGCCACCTCGTTCCACCCGGAACTGACCGGCGACCACCGGGTGCACCGCCTGTTCGTGGACATGGTGCGCACATGGACGACGGCCCGGTCCTTGTAGGATTCCAGCGTTGTTGCAGAGCTGGGTTACGCGAAGGAGACAGGCAGATGTCCGGCCACTCTAAATGGGCCACGACGAAGCACAAGAAGGCCGTGATCGATGCCAAGCGCGGCAAGCTCTTCGCGAAGCTGATCAAGAACATCGAGGTCGCGGCCCGGATGGGCGGTGCCGATCCCGACGGTAACCCGACGCTGTACGACGCCATCCAGAAGGCCAAGAAGTCGTCGGTCCCCAACAAGAACATCGAATCGGCGGTCAAGCGCGGTGCGGGCCTGGAGGCCGGCGGCGCCGACTACGAGACGATCATGTACGAGGGCTACGGGCCGAACGGTGTCGCGGTGCTCATCGAGTGCCTCACCGACAACCGCAACCGCGCCGCCTCCGAGGTGCGCGTCGCCATGACCCGCAACGGCGGCTCCATGGCCGACCCGGGCTCGGTGTCGTACCTGTTCAACCGCAAGGGCGTGGTGATCGTCCCCAAGGGCGACCTGACCGAGGACGACGTCCTCGCCGCCGTCCTGGACGCGGGCGCCGAGGAGGTCAACGACCTCGGCGAGAACTTCGAGGTGATCAGCGAGCCGGGCGACCTGGTCGCGGTCCGCACCGCGCTGCAGGACGCCGGCATCGACTACGAGTCCGCCGACGCCAACTTCGTCCCGACCATGCAGGTCCAGCTGGACGAGGAGGGCGCGAAGAAGATCTTCAAGCTCATCGACGCGCTGGAGGACAGCGACGACGTGCAGAACGTCTTCGCCAACTTCGACGTCAGCGACGAGATCATGGAGAAGGTCGGCGCCTGACGCCGCGCCGCCGGCGAAGCGGACCCGACGGGCCGACGGGACACACCCCGTCGGCCCGTCGCGTTGTCGGTGGCACCCGATAGCCTGCACAAACAGGTGATCGATGGGAGGGCGCTGGTGCGCGTACTGGGGGTGGACCCGGGACTGACCCGGTGCGGCGTCGGGGTCGTCGAGGGGGTGGCGGGCCGCCCTCTGACCATGCTGGGCGTCGGCGTCGTGCGCACCCCGGTGGACGCCGAGCTGGGCCACCGCCTGGTCGCCGTCGAGCAGGGCCTGGAGGAATGGCTGGACGAGTACCGGCCGGAGTACGTCGCCGTGGAGCGCGTCTTCAGCCAGCACAACGTCCGCACGGTCATGGGCACCGCCCAGGCCAGCGCCGTCGCCACGCTGTGCGCCGCCCGCCGCGGCATCCCCGTCGCCCTGCACACCCCCAGCGAGGTCAAGGCCGCCGTCACCGGCAGCGGCCGCGCGGAGAAGGCACAGGTCGGCGCCATGGTCACCCGGCTGCTGCGGCTCAGCGCCCCGCCCCGGCCCGCCGACGCCGCCGACGCGCTCGCCCTCGCCATCTGCCACATCTGGCGCGCCCCCGCGCAGAACCGACTCCAGCAGGCCGCCGCCCTGCACGCATCGAAAGGCCGTAGGAGATGATCGCCTTCGTCAGCGGCACGGTCGCCGCGCTCGCCCCCGACGCCGCGGTGGTCGAGGTGGGCGGCGTCGGCATGGCCGTCCAGTGCACCCCGACCACGCTCAGCGAGCTGCGCGTCGGCCGGCCCGCGAAACTGCACACCAGCCTCGTCGTCCGCGAGGACTCCCTGACGCTGTACGGCTTCGCCGACGAGGACGAGCGGCAGGTGTTCGAGCTGCTCCAGACCGCCAGCGGCGTCGGACCGCGGCTCGCCCAGTCGATGCTCGCCGTGCACAGCCCCGACGCTCTGCGGCGCGCCGTCGCCACCGGCGACGAGAAGGCGCTCACCGCCGTCCCCGGCATCGGCAAGAAGGGCGCCCAGAAGCTGCTGCTCGAGCTGAAGGACCGGCTCGGCGAACCGGCGGGACCGCCCGCCGTGGGCGCCCCCGCGGGCAGCGGCTGGCGGGACCAGCTGCACGCCGCCCTGATCGGCCTCGGCTACGCCACCCGCGAGGCCGACGAGGCGGTCGCCGCCGTGGCACCGCAGGCCGAGGCCGCCGGGGGCCCGCCCCAGATCGGCGCGCTGCTCAAGGCCGCCCTGCAGACGCTGAACCGCGCCCGATAGCCGTACGGAGAGCTGAGGCACACGCATGAACTGGGACGACACGGCCGACACCCCCGCCGCCGAGCGGCTCGTCGGCGCGTCCGCCGACCGCGAGGACCAGGCCGTCGAGGCCGCCCTGCGCCCCAAGGACCTGGGCGAGTTCATCGGCCAGGAGAAGGTCCGCGAACAACTCGACCTGGTGCTGCGCGCCGCCCGCGCCCGCGGCGCCACCGCCGACCATGTGCTGCTCTCCGGCGCCCCCGGCCTCGGCAAGACCACCCTCTCCATGATCATCGCGGCCGAGATGAACGCCCCCATCCGCATCACCAGCGGCCCGGCCATCCAGCACGCGGGCGACCTCGCCGCGATCCTCTCCTCCCTCCAGGAGGGAGAGGTGCTCTTCCTCGACGAGATCCACCGCATGTCCCGGCCCGCCGAGGAGATGCTCTACATGGCCATGGAGGACTTCCGGGTCGACGTGATCGTCGGCAAGGGCCCCGGCGCCACCGCGATCCCGCTGGAGCTGCCCCCCTTCACCCTGGTCGGCGCCACCACCCGCGCCGGGCTGCTGCCGCCGCCGCTGCGCGACCGCTTCGGCTTCACCGCGCACATGGAGTTCTACGAGCCCGCCGAGCTGGAGCGGGTCATCCACCGGTCGGCGAGCCTGCTGGACGTCGAGATCGACGCCGACGGCGCCGCCGAGATCGCCGGCCGCTCCCGCGGCACCCCGCGCATCGCCAACCGCCTGCTGCGCCGCGTCCGCGACTACGCACAGGTCAAGGCCGACGGCAGGATCACCCGGGAGATCGCATCGGCGGCCCTCGCCGTCTACGAGGTCGACGCCCGCGGCCTGGACCGGCTCGACCGGGCCGTCCTGGAGGCCCTGCTGAAGCTGTTCGGCGGGGGACCGGTGGGCCTGTCCACGCTCGCCGTCGCGGTCGGCGAGGAACGTGAGACGGTGGAGGAGGTGGCCGAGCCCTTCCTGGTCCGGGAAGGGCTGCTCGCGCGCACGCCCCGCGGCCGGGTCGCCACCCCGGCGGCATGGGCGCATCTCGGCCTCACCCCGCCGCGCTCACAGGCCCCAGGAAACGGACAAGGGGACCTGTTCGGGGCGTGACGGCGTGCATGGTGGCCGGGGCAGGAACCCCGGTGCCATGCTGAGCGTTGTTCCATGCGCGCGGACTCGCTTAGACTCCGCCGATGCCACCGTTGTCGGCGGCATCACATACCCCCAACCATCAGGCCGTTCACCATCGCGGTCGTGTGAAGGAAGTTCCGACCCGTGAGTCTCCTGACCCTCCTCCCGTTCATTGTGCTCATCGGGGCCATGTTCCTGATGACCCGGTCGGCCAAGAAGAAGCA
>Ga0207873_1001740_pt1 | contig 19762 bp, 19 predicted proteins | sample BGWIniCompost_FD_187373 | JGI IMG/M metagenome (GOLD analysis project Ga0207873, IMG submission 187373) | Cellulose adapted compost microbial communities from Newby Island Compost Facility, Milpitas, CA, USA - BGW Initial Compost (SPAdes)... ...
GGGATGCCCGCCGGCGCGATCGTGGCGGCGCCCGGCGCGAGCGCGGGCGTCCCGAGCGCGGCCTCCGGCGCGATCCCGTCCGGGCGCAGCACGGTGACCGCGGGCGGCAGATTCCAGTTGTCGAAGCGCGCCAGCCCGGGGTTCGTCTCGGCGCCGTAGTAGCCGGCCCGCAGCGCCACCCGCCCGTTGCGCAGGTACGGGATACTCGCCGACGGGGCCGTGGCAAACACGACCCAGTTGTGACCGTCGCGCGACGTCTCCCAGAAGAGCGTATCGTGCTGCTCGCGCAGTTGCAGCCAGCGGTGCTCGGTCGGGTCGTAGGGCGCGCCGCGCACGAGCACGTAGGCGGCGCCGCCGACCCGGTACATGGCGCGCAGATCCGGTCCCGTCTTGACAAAGCGCACGTGGTTGTTGTTGTCCGTCGGGTCGCCGAACCAGAGCTCGGCTTCCTGCGTGTTGGTCGCCGAGGTGGGCGGCGCTTGCACCAGCTCGATACAGGTCGCGCGGCGCGTCAGGTCGTAGCCCTGCCGCGTGCGCACCGCCGGATAGCCGGCGGCCAGTTGAATGTTGAGCGTGCCGTCAAACTCGGTGATGAAGTCGGCCTGCGAGACCTCGTAGACCTCGACATCGACCTGCTCGTCTTCAAACGCATCGGTGAAGGGCAGATAGCGCGGCGCCTGCGGCGGGGGCGTGCCGTGCACCAGCGTCGGCTCGCCCAGGCGCGGCGTCAGCGCGATGCCGTCCGGCGCGATCTGCTGACCGGGCGGCTTGTCCTGCGGCAGGTTGAGATTGTCAAACTGGACGACCGTCGGCTGCGGCGGCGCGGCGCCCTCCAGCCCGGCGTGCAGCTCGATGTGGACCGCGTCGACCGACCAGGGCGAGCTGACCTGCACCTGGGTCGTCCAGGTGCGGCTGTCCGGGCTCGTCTCCCAGAAGAGCGTGCCCCCCGTCTCGCGAATCCGCCACCAGCGCTGCGCCGTCGGGTCGAGCGTGCCGATGGTGTACATCGTGCTGCTGCCGCCGACCAGCACCTGGACGCGGAATAACGTGCCCTTGTGGAAGAAGCGCGCGGCGTTGTTGGCGTCGCGCAGGATGGCAAAGCCCGTCGTCTCGTTGTTGCCCGCATCGACCGGGCTGGGCGTGACGACCTCGACCAGCACGCTCTTGTTGCGCAGGTCGTAGGCAGCGACCGTCGTGATGGCGGGGTAGCCCGTGTTCGGCGTGATCGAGAGCACCCCGTTGGCGACGCTGATCTGCCCGTTGGCCGGGGTCACGTCCCAGACCTCGGGGTCGAGCGCGTCGGCGAAGTCCTCGGTCAGCGGCAGCAGCCCCGGCTCCGCGGGTTCGTCGGGGACCAGGTTCCAGTTGTCGAAGCGCGCGATGTCGCTCGCCGTGCCGCCGCCGGCCTGCAGATAGCCCTGGATCGCCGCGACGCTAAACGGCGTGGCGATCTGCGCCAGCGTCTGCCAGGTCGTCCCGTCCCCGCTGGTATCCCAGTAGACCGTCCCGCTCGCCTCGCGGAGGCGCCACCAGCGATGCAGGTTCGGGTTGTACGGCTCCGTCGCGCGATTGGTGCGCGTGCCGCCGATCGTGGAGAAGGCGTACACCGTCCCCTGCCGGTGCTCAAAGCCAAGCCGGGAGTTGTGATCGCCCGCGTAGACGAGAAAGAGGGTGCTCGCGTCGCCACCGGCCACGGCGGGCACCTCGATGGCCGTGGCGGCGTTGCGCAGGTCGTACGCATCGAGCGTCGTCAGCGCCCGCCAGGTGTCGGCCGGGATATTCAGCGTGCCGTCCGCCTCGGTCACCCCGGTGTTGGCGAAGTAGCGGCTGGTGTCGATCGTCCCGTCGTCGAAGTCGTCGGTAAACGGGAGGTAGGTGACCTCCTCCGGCTCCGGCGGCGGCTCGGTCCCGCCGCCGGAGCCGCCGCCGTAGTCGCCGTCGCCCCAGATGCGGCTGAGGCTGATCGCCGCGTCGTCGATATAGAGCGTCGTCGGCGTCGGCGAGAGGCCCGAGGCGTAGTTGCACAGTCCCCAGGACGTCTCGCCGCCGGGATACTTGGTCGTGATATTGCTGCGCTGCAGGATCTGCTGCCCGTCTTGCCAGACGGTGATGCTGCCGTCGCCGCTGTCGCTCTGGTCGAGCCGCACTTCCAGGTGCACCCACTGCCCGACCGGCAGGTCGGCGACGTTCTGCGAATAGCTGACCTTGTTGATCCAGTCGCGCAGGTAGATGTACATATTGCCATTGGGACGGTTGCCGACATACAAGATCCAGAAGGGGTCGTTGAGCGTCCCGCTGGCGTTCCGGCTCTTGAACTGGAAGATATTCCACCAGCCGCCGGTGACCTGGATGCGTTGCGGGAAGTAGAACCAGGCGCCGAAGTACAGCGTGTCGTAGGTACGGATTTCGCCCCAGCGGTGGAGTCGCGCGCCGTGGTCGCCCCCGTCCGTGGTATTGATGGTGAGGCGCGCGGCGTACTGCCCGCGACGCGCGACGTCCGTGCTGGCGACGGCCGTGGCGTTGCCCGAGTTGTAGATGCCACCCAGATTCTGCCCCGACTCATACGTGCTCGGGGCATACCACTGGGTGAGGTCACCCGTCTCGTGGTTGGCCGTCCACAGATAGGTCGCCATGCCGTCCCCGCTGGGTGCGCCGTCGGCGCGCTACAGGCCGAACAGATACGGCGAGGACGTCGGCCAGGTGACGGTGATGTCGCCGCCGTTGGGCGTGATCGGCATCGAGCCGCCCGTGTCGTAGTAGGCGATCAGCAGCCGATCGGCGTCGCTCTGCGCCTCCGCCGGGTCAGCGTAGATCAGGATCGCCTGGATGGGATCGCCGGCCGGCACCGCGTCGAAGGTGACGTTGTCGGCCTCGGCCTCGGCGTCGCTGTTGACCGCGCGCCCGGTCAACTCCACCCCGTCGGTGGCGCGGCAGTAGCCGTTGTTCGGCACGTCGGCCAGCGAGGTATGCGTTGCCGAGACGGTATAGACCGCGTTGCCGCCGGCGCCGGCTCCCTGGACGGTGCGGATGAGCATGACCTTGATCGGGACGACGCCATCCCAGTCAAGCTCGGCCTTCATGAAGGCCGCGCGCGCGGCGGTGTAGAGCAGATTGGCCATGGTATCGCTCCTCCTAGTGATACGCCGGATAAAACCGCACCTCGATGCGCGCGTTGGTCGCGCCGGTGACCCGCAGGGTCTGACTGCCCGGCTCCAGGCGCAGAAAGCCGATCTGCGCCGCGCCGACCGTCAGGTTCGCGTAGTCATTGACCCAGGTGCTCCCGTCGGTGGTGCTGTAGTCGACGCGTAGCCGCGCGCAGTCGACGCGCAGCCGGTGGCTGGCGCTACTGCCGACGCGGCTGCTACTGATCACCTCACCGGTGAAGTCGTTCTGGATGACCGGCTGCACAAAGCCGTTGGTCCCGAGCGAGACGAGCAGCACGTCGGGATAGGTGACGGCCGTGCCGGGATTCGCCACGGTCAGCGTCGTCGGGCTGCTGGTGAGCGTCTGCGTCTGGACGATCGCGTGCGCGGCGAACCAGTCCGAGAGCCGCACAAAGGAGACGATCAGCGGCAGGTGCTGGCGGTGGCGCACGCCCAGCGTCACCTCGGGCAGCCCGGACAGCCGCGCGTAGGCCCAGCGCTCGCGCCGCACGCGAAAGGGGGTGGGCGGGTCGCCGCGCTCGATCTGGAGCGCGTCGACCCAGAAGGTCGTCGCGCTCGTCCCGTCGGTCAGCACCGCGCCGGCGACCGTGGCCGCCCCGTCCGGCGCCGTGGCCGTCACGTGCGCGCGCTGCCAGCTCTGGGTCGCCGTGACCGTGGCCGCGTGCGCGGTGATCAGCGCGCCGGCGGCGGTGTACCACCAGAGGCGCAGCGAGAGGGTCGTGCTGCCGCGCACCGCCGCCGAGAAGGTGTAGCGCTCGCCGGGCATCACCGGCACGCCCGCCGTGCCGCGCAGGGTCGAGAGCCCTTCCCGCGCCACCGCGCCGGGCGTCATGACGCGGATGCTGGCCGCGCCCTCGGCGCGCTGCGCGACATCGCGCACCAGGGTCACGGTGTTGACCGGCTGCACCACGTCCAGATCGTAGTCGAGCGTCGCGCTGCGTTCGTCGAGGAGATTGGGCGCGTCTTCATCCCCGACCGTCCAGAGCTTGCCGAGCCCGATCCGCGCCAGCTCCGCGCGCAGCTCGTCGAGCCGAGCGTCCAGGGCCTCCGCGCGCTCGGCCAGCAGCAGCCCGCGCACGATCTCCTCGGCCGGTTCGCGCGGCGCCGGCGCCAGGCCCAAGAGGTCGCGCGCGTAGTCGGCGCCGATGACGGGCGCCAGCGCGGTGCGCAGTCCCTGGCGACTCTCCCACTCGTACTGCGCGCTGGGGAAGGCGACGACGCGCATCCCGTCGAGGCTGGTGAAGCGCACGAGCGCGCGCGGGCGACTCATCGCAGCCCCCTCCGCTTCAGCGCGGTCTGCACGCTCCAGCCGATATCGCCGGCGGCGCGCTCGGCCGCACGGCGATCGGTCGCCACGATCTCAACCGGGCCGTTGAAGTGGACGGCCACGCCCTCGCCCGGCGCGTCGCGGCGCCCGGCCCCGAGCGGCGTGACCAGCTCCCAGCCGGCCTCGCCGAAGAGGTAGCCCCGGCCCGAGCGCATGCCGGCCCCGATCACCGGCTCGGTGATCAGCCCGCCGTCGGCAAAGGCCAGCACCGTGCGCGGGTTGACCAGGCTGCCGAAGCGGCGCACCATGAAGTGCAGGTGGTCGCCAAAGCTGTAGCCGGAGTTGTCGACCGCGCCGATGCGCTGCCCGGCCGCGACCGCCTGGCCGGCGCGGACCGCCGGCTGGCCGAGCATATGGCCGTAGAGCGTTTCGTAGTTGTCGGCGTGCGCGATGCCGACGTAGTAGCCGAGCGAGAAGCTGCCGGGGTCCCACCCGGCGGCATACACCGAGCCCGCGCGCGCGGCGAAGACCGGCGTGCCGCGTGGCGCGGCCAGGTCGATCCCGGTGTGGAAGCTGTAGCCCAGCCCCGGCAGCGGCGGCCCGTACTCTTGCGTGACGACGTAGCTGCCGCGCGGCAGCGGCAGCACCCAGCCGGAGTCGCTGATCGGCCCCGCCGCCGCCGCCGCCGCTTCGGCTTCGACCGCCTCGCGCAGCTTGGCCAGCAGCTCGTCGATCAGCTCGCGAATCCAGCCCCTGACGCGCGCCACCAGCCGACTGGCCGCCGGCGCGAGCGCGCCGGGCAGATCCAGCCGCAGATCGAACGCGCTCAGCACCTGGTTGAGCACCCACTCGGTGCCCTTGCTGACCCAGTCGCGCACGGTGTCCGTGACGGATTTCACGAGCCCGGCGATGGTGTCGCCGATGCCGCCGACGCCGCCGTAGACGTGCGGGTCGATCTGCTGCTCCCAGGCGGCCAGCATGCGCTTGGTGCGCTCGTGCGGGTAGACCGCCGTGCCCTGGGGCAGCTTGACCAGCTCGGGGCCTTCCTCGCCGACGATCGCCCAGCCGCCGGCGAAGTTGGGGGTGCCCGCGGCGAGATAGGCGATGGGGGTGTAGCTGAAGCTGCCCCCGATGAGCGTGCCGGCGCCGACGTGCTGCCCGACCCAGTTGATGGCGTTCTTGATCGTGTTGGCGAAGGCCGCCATCGCCATCAGCCCCTGATTGAGCGGGCCGATGAACGCATTGCCGGCCGCGCGGACGATGCCGCCGACCGTGTCGCGAAAGCGCTCGAAGGGCCAGACGAGCGCGGCGCGGAGCGTCTCCTTGGCGCCCTCGATATGACGCTTGATCTCGTCCCAGGTGTCTTTGGCCTTGCGACTGATCTCGTCCCAGAGCCGCGCCAGGCTGTCCCGCGCGGCGGTCACGGCGTGCGTGACGCTGTCGCGCAGGTTGCCCGCCAGCTCGCTGACGCGGTCTCGGATCCCGCCCCAGATCTGCTGCGCCGTATCGCGCACGCTGCCCCACAGCTCGCTGATCCGATCGCGCAGGTTGGTGATGCGCTCGACGACCGCGTCGCGCAGCGTGGTCGCCAGACTGACGACCGCCTCGCGGGTGGCGGTCCAGAGGCTGCTGGTCAGCTCGCGCACGTTCGTCCACAGCCCCTGCACACTGTCACGCAGCGCGCGCACCCGCTCGGTCACGCCGTCGCGCAGGGTCGTGGCGAGCGCGATGACCGTATCGCGCACCCAGCGCCAGGCGGCCTCGGCCGCGCTCGTGATCTCCCCCCAGCGACGGCTGACGTCGTCGCGCAGGCGCGTGACCGCGTCGGTGACGCCGCGCCAGAGGCGCTGGGCGTGGTCATCGACCACGGCCCGGACCAGCGCGCCGAAGAAGCCGATAAGCGAGCTCACCAGGTTGGAGATCAACCCGGTCACGCCGCCGACCAGACCGGAGATGAGCCCCGTGACCGCCGTGGCGAGCCCGTCGAGGATCGTCGTGACGCCCGCCGCCATGCCGGCGACCATGGCCCTGGCGGCGTCCCAGGCCCCGCGCCAGTCGCCGGAGAGCAGCGCGACGACGATCGTGACCACGCCGCCGACGACGGCGGCGATGGTCTGTACCACGCCGGTGAAGACCTGAATCAGGCCGGTCACGACCTGGATGGCGCCGGGCAGCGCGCCGGCGAAGAAGCCGACCAGCCCCGAGAGGACGCTGAGCGCCACGCCGAGCGCGGCCACGAGCGCGCCGCCGATGATGGCCGCCAGCGGGCCGAGCAGCGCGAGCACGGCCGCGAGCGCCGGCTGCAGCGCCTCCCAGAGCCCGCGCAGCTGCTCCAGGATCGGCGCGCCCGCCTCCCGGAGGCTCGTCCAGATCGGCTCCAGCGCGGCGACGATGCCCTGGGCGATCGGGCCGATGATCGCGGCGGCGCGCGCGACGATCTCGCCGAGCGGGTCGAGCAGCCCGGTGGCATCCAGCGTCGCCCAGCCGCTGCGGATCGCGTCGCCGATCCCGGTCACGATCGTCCGCCCGATCGCGCTCCAGTCGACACGGCCGATCTGCTCGGTGAGCCAGGCGAGCAGCGCGGCGCCGAGGTCGGTCACCGTCGTGACGGCGACACCGATGCCGTCACCGATGGCCTGCGCCACGCTCCCCCAGTCGACGCGCCCCACCTGCTCGGCGATCCAGCCGAGGATCGTCTCGCCGATGCCGACCACGGCACGGATGGCCGTCCCGAGCGCATCGCCGATGGCGCGCGCGACGCGGCCCCAGTCGACGCGCGCCACCTGCTCGGCGATCCAGCTCAGGATCGTCTCGCCGATGCCCGTGACCGTGCGGATGGCGGTCGTCAGCCCGTGCAGGATCGTCTGGCCGAGGCCCGCCCAGTCGATCGCGCCGAGCGCGTCGCGCAGCGCGGCGGCGAGATCGGCCCCGACGCCGAGCGCCCAGGTGCCGACATCGCGCAGCGCGCCGACGGCGATCGCCAGCCCGTCGCGGATCAACGCGCCGATGCCCGCCCAGTCGACCGCGGTCAGCGCCTGCCAGAGCCCGCCGAGCGCGGCGCGGGCCGCGTCGAGATCGCCGGCAAAGGCCGCGCGCAGGAAGGCGCCGGCGGCCGCGAGCACCGGCTGGAACTCGGTGCCGATCAGCATCGCGACGTCGCGCGCGACCGTCGCCAGCGCGCTGAGCACCGGCAGCACCTGGCTGGTGATGACCTGCATGACCGTGACGCCGAAGTCGCGCAGCGTCGGGACGATCGTGTCGGTGAGCGTGGCGACGGCGCGGTCCGTGATCGCGTCGAGCACCGGCAGCAGCGCGAGGAAGGCGGGGATCACCTGCTGGGTGAGCGTCGTCGTCGCGCTCTGGCCCAGACTGCTCAGCGCGGGGAGGATGCTACCCTGCGCCCACTGGCCGACGCCGGCGAGCGCGCCGCCGATCTGGCTGCCGACGCCACGCAGCGCCGGCAGCAACGACTCCTGCAGCATGGTGGGGATGCTGCCGAGCGTCTGCGGCAGGCGCGACAGCCCGGCGGTGACCTGGCCGACGACGCCGCTGGTGATGTCGCGCAGCCCGAAGAGGTTCTGCCCCCAGGCGGTCGCCATCAGCCCGATGACGGTGGTAATCACGCCGATCGGCGTGCCGAGCCGCAGGAAGGCCGAGGTCATGCCCGAAATGAGGCCGACGAACTTGCCGCCGACGACCAGCATGGGGCCGATGCCGGCCACGAGCGCGGCGATGGCGACGGCCGTCATGCGGATGCTCGGGTCGAGCTTCGCGAACCACGCGACGCCCGCCTGCGCCCAGTCAATGAGCTGAACGCCGACGGTGAGGACGGCGATGAGCGCGGGCCGCAGCGCGTCGTAGAGGGTCACCAGCAAGTCGGTGGCCCGGTTCTTCAGGATCTGCCACTGCGATCCGACGGTCTCGTAGCGGCGGCGGGCCTCCTCGGTCAGCGCCAGGTTCTCCTCCCAGCCCTGGGCCGAGAGCGCCAACGACTCGCGCAGCACGCCGTCGGCTCCGGCCAGGCGCAGGATGGCGTCGCGCAGACGGATCTCGGTGATGCCCAGCGATTCAAGCACGCCGAACGTATCGCCCCCGGCCTGACTGATCGCCGACAGCCCTTCGATGAAGCGCGTCATGGCCTCGGCCGGATCGTCGCGGAAGGCGCGCGCGAACTGGTCGGCGCTCATGCCGGCCACCTCGGCGAAGATCGCGAGCTGGTCGCCCCCCTCCGTGACGGCGCTCGCCATCTGGATCATGAAGCGCGAGATGGCCGAGCCACCGGCCTCGGCCTGGATGCCGACCGAGGAGAGCGCGCCGGCAAAGCCCAGGATCTGCGCCTCGGTCAGGCCCACCTGCTTGCCGGCGCCGGCGATGCGCAGGCCCATCTCGACGATCTCGGACTCGGTCGTCGCCAGGTTGTTGCCCAGGTGAACGACGGTCGCGCCGAGCCGGTCGAACTCGCTCTGCGGCATCTGCGTGATATTGGCGAGCCGCGCGAGCGACATGGCCGCCTCCTCGGCGCTCATGTTGGTGGCAACGCCGAGGTTGACCATCGTCTTGGTGAAACTAACCAGATGCTCGGTGCTGATCCCGAGCTGCCCGGCGGCTTCCATGACGCCGGCGATCTCTTCGCGCGAGGCGGGTATCTCCTTCGCCATGGCGCGAATGGCATCGCGCAGCGCCTGGAACTCCTGCTCGGAGGCGTCGACGGTTTTGCGCACGCCGGCGAAGGCCGACTCGAAGCTGGAGCCGGCTTTGATGATGGCGGTGAAGCCCGCGACGATGGGCGCCGTCACGGCGACCGACATCGTCTTCCCGACGGCCTCCATGCGCTTGCCCATGTGCTCCAGCTTGCTCACGGCCGAGTCGACCGCGGCGTGCAAGCCGGAGGCGTCGCCACTGAGCTTGACCAGAAGGTCGGCGGCCACGGTCGCCATCACGACCCCTTACGCTGCTGGGCCAGGGCGCGAAAGACGTGCGAGATGCGTCGGGCGCTCGCCCGCTGGCGCGCCACCAGCGCCGCGACGTCCTCGGCCGTCTCGGGAAGCGGGGCCTCGTCCACGATCGGCGCCGGCGCCAGCTCGGGAAAGAAGTCCTCGACGCGATAGGCGCTGGCGCGCTGCTTGGGGTCGCGATGGATATTCGCCAGCAGCGCCGCCAGACGCGCCACCTGGACGATGGGCAGATGGCCGGGTTCCAGCGTCAGGAAGACCTGCCACTCCGAGAACTCGGCGCTGGTCATCCGCTGCTGCAGCTCGCGCACCGGCATCCCCATTAAGAGGGCCAGTCGGAACCAGAGCCGTCGCTCTGGTCGCTCCCGGAGTTTCCCGCCAGCCGCTCCTCATCCTCGGCCGTCAGGCCGGAGAGGCGCCGTGCCACGTCGGCCACGCGGTCGAGCGCGGCGGCCGAGAGCTGCCCGAGCGCGTCGACGTCCGCCTTGCTGAACAGCCGCTCGCCGCTGGTCGGGTCGACCACGCAGAGGCTGACCAGCTTGGCGCGGATGTTCCGCATGTTGACGTCGCGGGTGCGCCCGCGCCCGGTCACGATGCTGGCCTCGAACTCGTCGCGCTCGATCCCCGTCATGCCGCGGACGCGCACCGTGCCGCCCCACTCGGGGACCATCACGTCCTCGTGCGGCACGTCGCCACGGCGGGCCAGGATCTCGTCGCGGCTTAGAAAGCGGCGCTCACTGGGGTTGTCGTTCATGCGAGTCATCCTCCCTGTGGTTCGCCCGGTGCCCCAGCCGGGGGGATCGGCCAGGGCACCGGGCGCGCGGGCGGCGGCCCTAGCTGCCGCCGTTGCCGTTCTCTTCCTCCAGCGGCGCGAAGGCGGGCGCGCCGTCGAGCGAGAGCGTGACGCTGGCGCGCAGGGCGCCCTGAATCGGGGCGCTCGGCACGAACCCGGTCACGTAGGCGTCGAACTCCCACGTCTCGCGCTCCTGGGGCCAGACGACGCGGTAGGTCCGCTTGGTGCGCGCGACCAGGTCGGCGACCAGCCCGGCCTCGCCGGTGGTGGCGTGGGTCGGCTCGTCCGGAATCCAGAAGATATCGAAGGTGACGTCCCCGGCCTCCAGCGTCGTCGGCAGCTTCTGGGTCCAGCCGCCCGGCGAGTCGCGCGCGGTGACGTCCTCAACGTTGGCGGTCAGGCCCGGACCGGAGATGTCCAACACCTTGGCGATGGTCACCCACCCGCCCGCGCCGTCGCTCACCTGCAACTGGGTGCTGACGGCGTTGAGGGCATCCAGCGGTACCGGTGGTGCACTCATGACTCACTCCTCCTCAGCGAGTGACGCGCGCCGTTAGCGCCGGCCCGTCGCCGGCGACTGCGGTCGCGTGCTCGATAACGGGCGTCCCTGGGCGTCGACCAGGCCGCTCGGCGCGGGCGACGGGGCGGTCGTCCCGCCCAGGTGCTCGGCTACGTGCCGCCGAATCTCCCGCTCATGCAGCGTGGCGAAGCGGCAGTAGCGGCAGGTGTAGAGCGGGTGGCGATGCCACCGGCCGAGCGTCCAGTGCGTCGGCTCCGCCGCGGGCTCCGGGGCCGGCTCCGGGACCGGCGGCGGCGCGACATCGACGGCGGGCGTCGGCTCCGGCGCGGGCTCCGCCGCGGGCTCCGGCCCCCCGTCGGGCGGCAGCGCGGTCTCGACGCGGCGGCGGCGCCGGCGCGGGGACTCCTCGGTCATGGGGCCAGTCCTTTCTCGATCTGCACATTGAAGCCGACGAGCCAGCGTCCGGCGTCGTCGCGGCCCAGATCAAACGGGGCCTGCAGCGGCTCGGCGCGCAGGTACCAGGTCGCGCCCAGGCGCTGGTTGGCGAGGCGGATCAGTGCGCGATACGCCGCCTGCGCGCGGGCCTCGGCCTGAGCCGGGTGCGGCGCGCGGGCCAGCACCTGCACGCGCGGGCGCTCGACCGCGACGCTGGGCGGGTCGCCGCGCTCGGGGGTGTTCATGATGCCGGGGTAGCGCTGGAGCACGAGCGCCGCGTCCGGCTCGTGCGGCATGGCGCCCTGGAAGAGATCGACGCCGGGCGTGCCGACGCCCTGCGCGGCGAGATAGCTGACCAGCTCCCCGAGCATCGCCGTCACCTCCACAGCTCGCGAATGCCGGCCGCCAGCCGCGCCTCCATTACCGTGGCATAGCGCAGCATCGGCACTTCGATGAACTTGGCCTGCGTCGGCGGCGCGTGGCGCACGTCCAGCCGCTCGTGCACGTAGACGGCGTAGTCGACGTAGCGCGGTTCGCTCGGGCCGCCGTAGGCGATGCTGAGCACCACGCCGTCCGCGGTGACCGCCTCGCGCACCACGCGGCCGGAGCGCTTGAGCGCGCCCGTCTCGACGGGCACGAGCACCTGGGTCTCGGCGAAGATATCGGCCATGACGTCTTCGAGGTTGGTCACAAAGCGCGCATAGGCGCGATCGCCGATCGCGCGCACCGCCTGCGCGGCCGCGCGCTGCCCCTCCATCGTGATGCGGAAGACGTCCGGGTTCGCCATGGCGGTCCCCTTACGTGGGCTGGCGCGGCCGGGCCAACGCCGGGCCGACCAGGAGCACCGTGACCCAGGGCTGGCCGATCGGGCTGTCCCACTGCTCGACGCCGAGCAGCGGCACCGGCTCGCCATCGACCGTGATCTGCGCATCGGCGGGCACGACCGGCGCGTCCGGCAGAAAGATGCGCAGCGTCGTGACGTGTTCATCGCCGCGATCGGTGCGCGCCAGTTGCACCTGCTGCTCGACGTAGGCGCGATAGGTGGTGGCCGGCCCGTAGTCCGCCTGTCCCCAGGCGTCGACGCCGCGCGGGAGCGCGATGGCGACCTGGCGATGGCAGCGACGGCGCAGCGTGGCCGGCAAACCCCTCATCGACGCGCCTCCCGCGTCGCACACAGACCGGGCGCCAGCGGGCGGGCGACCAGGGCCAGCCGGCGGCGGAGCTGCGCGGCGAGCGCGCGATAGTGCTGCCAGCGCTGGCTGGCCTGCTCGCGGGTGTCGCCGATCTGCAGGTCGACCTCGCGCGCGTAGCGGGCGGCCAGTAGCTCGGCCCCGGCGGCCGCCGCCGCCAGCGGCCGGTGCTGCTGCGCCAGCAGGTAGTCCAGCTCGGCATCGCTGAGCTGCGGGTCGTCGGGGTCGGTGTCGCCGAGCAGCAGCCGCACGGCGTCGCGCGGGTTGGTCGTCGGGTCGGCGTCGTAGGTCCAGGCCATGCCCTTCTCTCCCTGGCCGGGGGTCGGGGGGCGGCACCGCCGCCGCCCCCCATCCCGCCGGGTCCCGTGCCGGGTTTAGGCGCTCGGCGGCTCGACGGCGTAGCGGAAGTAGATGCCGAGGTCCGGGGCGACGATCTTCATGTCGTAGGCCATGCGGACGTCGAACCAGTCGGAATAGGCCTTGTCGTCGTAGCCGCGGAAGGTGGCCGCCGCAAAGCCTTCGGCCCCGAGCAGCCCGCGCCAGGAGAAGATGTAGCCGGCGCTCGGCTCGTCCATCGACGGCGAGCTGGTGGCGTAGCAGAGCAGCATGTCCGTCTTGGGAACGATGAACTGCAGATCCAGCCCGCCCTCGGGATGGTCCACGTTCTCCTCGGCGGTGTTGACCACGCCGCCCGGCGCGAGCACGCGGCTGACGCCGAACAGCTCGGCCAGGAGCTCGGCGGTCACGACGCCGCGCTGGGTGTACTGAATGCGGGCAATGACCGCCGGGTGGTTCTTCAGCACGCGGAAGGCGGTGCGGCCGAGCACCATGACGTTGGGCTCGTAGCCCGTCGCCTCGGCCATGGCGTCCTTCCAGTAGTCGACCGTGGCGATCGGGTCGCTGCCGTCCTGGTCGAAGGCCAGGAACGTGCCGGCGTTGGCGTCCGGGCTGTCGTCGACGCCGGTCAGGTCGGTGCCCCAGACGTTGGGCTGGAAGTAGCGCGCCACCCAGTCGCGGTCGCGATGGATCAGGTGCTGCTGCATGAGGAAGCGGACCTTGGCCGCCTCCGGGTCATACGGCGGCATGGCGTTGGCGCGGTCGCGCTCATCGAGCATGGTGCGCAGCGCGTGCTCTTCGCAGTGGTAGGTGTCGCGGCTCAACTGGAAGTCGGCCACGCGCGGCTGGCCGCCGTACGGGCGCGGCCCGACCTGGTCGCGCCAGAAGTAGCCGCGGGGATAGACGACGTACTGCCCGTCGGCGAATTGGACAGGCACGACGGGGAAGACCTTGTCGGCGACGAACCGGGTCTCGTTCTGCATATAGGCGACGACCAGGTTCGTCAGCAGCGGGTCGAAGTTGCCCTGGCGGGCGGTCGGTCGCGTCATCGGTCGTTCTCCTCCTCACGTGCGGGGCCCGCCGGCGGGGCGCCGCGGGCTAGCCGCCGGTCTAGACCGCGGTCGGCACCTGGGACGGGCTCAGCAGCAGCACCGAGACGAGATCGCCGTTCCCGCTGGCCTCGCCGATGGCGAGCCCGACGACGGTGTCGCCCGCGCTCGCGACCACGGCCCGGCCGCTCGCGTCGCTCGTGACGTGATCGAGGTAGGTCAGTGCCGCGCCGGCCACCACGCGCGCCACGCCGGTGTACTGGACGGTAGCCGTCTCCCCGGCGCGCGGGTCGTTGGTCAGCACGCCGAGCGCGAAGCCGCTCCCGGCGAGCACCACCTGACCGCTCTCGTCGAGGCTCACCAGATGAAACTGCTTGTCGGACAGGTCGTCCCCCGCCGCGAACGCGATGTAGGGACCAAACTGGCTGTAGGCCATCGCAGTGCTCCTCCTCGGTCACGCGGGCACGGCGCGCGCCTACGCCCGCGCGCGCTCCTCGCGGTACGCCTTGACCAGCTCCGGCTCGCGCTCATGCACGCGCGCGATGGCCTGCGCATAGGTCAGACTGGGGTCGTTCTCCAGATACTGGCGGGCCAGGGCCTCGATCTTGGCCCAAGCCTCGCCGTGGGCCGTGTCGCGCCCGGGCTGGTGGCTCCCGATCTCGGCAAACAGCCGGCTCGCGCGCAGTTGCTCGGCGAGCGCGTCCTGCTGCGCCATATAGATCGTGACCGGCTCGCCGTCCTCGCCGAAGGCGCTCACCAGATCCTCCAGCAGCCGCACGTGCTGCTCGGTCTCGCCAAACCAGCCGGCGGCGCGCTCGCGGAAGCGGACCAGCCGCGCCTCGCGCTCCAGCGCGGCGATGCGCTCGGTGGCCTGCTGCAGCGCCGCGTCGCGCTGCTCGTTGGCCTCGCGCAGCGCGTCGCGCTCGGCCGTGATCTCGGCCAGGCGCGCCTGGAGCTCGGCGAACTGCTGGCGCAGCTCCTCGGACATGGCGACCGTCACGGTCGTCTGGCTCGGCTCGCTCGCCGGCGCCTGCGGCTCGGCCTGCGCCGTGCGCGTGGTCTCGTCGGCCATGGGGGTGCTCCTCTCCGTGGTCGTGATCGGCCCGCGCACGCGGGCCCGCTCCTCGTGGAAGCGCTCCAGCACCAGATCGTCCGGGGCGCCCTCCGGCAACGTCGCCGCGGCGGCGTACAGGCCGGACGCGCGCGCCACGAGCGGGCGCAAGGCGCCGGGCTTGAAGAAGGGCCGAACGGTGAGCGCCGCGCCGATCAGGACGTCCTCGTACTCGGTCTGGGTCAGGGGGTCGGTCCAGCGGTCGTACCAGGCGGGGGAGATGTAGCGGAAGCGGTCGCGCGCAATCGCCGCGCGGCCGCGATCGGTCCACTCCACCTGCCCGTCAACCGAACCGTCGGCGTTCTGCCGCAGCGCCACGATCCAGCCGTAGGCGCCGCCGAGGTCCAGGCGGTGCTCGGCGTCAACCGGCAGCCGGTCCTGATAGACGCCGGCCTGGAAATTGGCGACAAAGCGAGCGTTGCGCTCGCGGGTGATCACCACCGTGCCGTAGGCCGGGTGCCGATAGCGCCCGGGCACCGGCAGCACGGGAATCCACTCCGGCGGCTCGGCGAAGGTCGCCAGCTCGATATAGAGCCGGCGGTGTTCGCTCGCGTAGAGGTCGTCGTCCGGCAGCGCGTCCTCGGGCGGGAGGAAGTCGGCCCGCGCGCGGAAGAGCTCGCACGTCATGGCCGGACCGATCAGCCCCTCGACCAGATTGCAGCTCGCCGACGCCTGATAGTAGACGCACGCGGCGCAGAGGCCGTCATCGTTGGCCGCCGCGCGATAGCGCACGGCCGGATGGTCCTTCGGCAGCCGTGCGCTCCTTAGCGAGAAGCTGCGGCGCTCGGTCATGCGCCCTCCGATCGCCCGTTCGCGAGACACCAAAACGGCGACCCGTCTCCGGGTCGCCTTCACCCACCTGCGGCGACGACAGCCTATGCGCGTCGAGTATACCAGGTATCATATGTGCTGTCAAGGATCATATGCGATGGTATCGGGGACGGGGTGGGCGCGCAGATCGCGCTCCATCTCCGGACGCAGTAGGACCACGCGCGGGCGGCCGTGGCGGTCGAAGCGCACGGTGACGCTGACGGCCGACAGGCCCGGCTCGGTATCGAGCACCAGACGGTAGCGCTCCAGCTCGGCGTGGATGGCGGCCAGGATGCGGTCGGTGCGACTCATGCCTGCTCCAGCTCCTCGGTACAGCGGCAGTTGGGATGCAGCGGCGGGCCGTCGATGAAGCCGTCCGGTCCCAGATACGGCTCGGCGATGGCGGCCACCTGACCGTCCATGGCGCTGCACGCGGCGCAGCAGCGGTCGTCGCGCGTGGCGACCCAGACGCGCCGCGCGCGCGCCGGGTCGAGCTGGCCGCGCGTGCTGGCCTGTTCCCAGCGCAGGCGCCGCGCGAAGTTGGCGACACGCATCGTCTCGGTGCGCGCGATCATCTGCGCGCGCTGGCGGATCAAGCGTTCGCGATAGTCGGCCACCTGCCGACGCAGCTGCCGCTCGGCCACCCCGCGCGCGCGTAGCCCGGCCTCGTAGCGCGCCAGCGCCGTCGCATCGCGCGGGGTCAGCCCGACCCGCTCGGCCAGGCGCTCGGCCAGCTCGTCGACGTTCCCGCCCTCGCGCAGCACGTCGACGATGGCGCGTAGGATCGCCTGGCGCGTCGTCTCGGTGATGGCGGCGACGTCGCGCCCGATGAGGCCCGAGAGCCGCGTCAGCAGGTCGGTCGGCAGCCGGACGGCGGCACGCTCGGCGAAGGCCTGCGTATGCAGCGTGCGTAGGACCGGGCTCAGCTGGCGATGGATCGCCTGGGCCAGGGCCTGATAGAGCCGGTCGAGCCCGAGGGCCGCGACGGCCGCGACGTGGTCCCCGCGCGCGAGCGCGGCGGCGAGCGCCGCGCGATCGACGTCGGCTCGCAGTGCGGTGAGCGCCCGCGCCACGTCGGCCGCCAGCGCCGACTCGGCCCCGGCGGCGGCGCGATGGATCGCCGCGTAGGTCGGGTCGGCCGCGAGCCGCGTCGCGTGCGCGCTCGGGCGCTGGAGGTGAATCGGCATCACGGCCCCTCCTCGGGCGCGGGCTGTGGCAAGCCGGCCAGATCGAGCAGGCGGCCGAGCAGCGCTGCATCGGGGAAGAGCGGCGCGCCGGCGCCGGCGAGCCGCGCGATGTAGTTGCCCAGCTCGTCCAGATCGACGTCCTCGACCGCGCTCGGCTGCAGGCGCGGCGCATCGTCGAGGGGGATGCCGTTGAGGCGCAGCAGCCGCGGGATGGCGTGCGTCGTGATCACCCCGGCGATCGCCTCGGCCCATGCCTGCAGCGCTTTGCTGAAGATCGAGGCCTTGGTCATGCCGAGCGCCTTGCTGCCGACGGCCTCGTGGCCGAGCAGGATGAAGTCGGCCAGCAGCGTCATCGCCAGGCGCTGGTCGTAGCGCGCGATGATGGCGTCGGTCTGAAACTGGCGCGTCCCGCCGGTGCTCAGCAGCGTCAGGTCGTAGAGCTTGCGCCCCTGGTCGTCGTAGTGCAGCGGGAAGAGCACGCCCTCCTGCTGGTCGCGGCGGATGTTGGTAATCAGGTGCTCGATCGCCTGGCGCGTGGCGGCCAGCTCCGGCGGCGCGTTGGGATCGAGCACGTCGGGCGGCACCCAGGCCACCGGCAGCCCCGCCAGGTCGCGCTCGATCCCGACGGCCTCGATCTCTTCGATGCGGCGCTTGAACCACCAGGGGCGGTAGGCGTTGAGCAGCACCGAGCGCCCTTCGGGAGAGCCGCGCCGCGCGGTGGTGCGGAACAGGAGCGCCTTGTCGATGGGGATGAAGACCGGCGTATAGGCGGGCGGGGCCACCTGCCACATGCCCTGGATGCCGCCCTCGGCGTCGAACTCCCAGCGCTCCAGCGTGTCCTGGGCGCGGATGGCGAACTTGCGCCAGCCGATCTTGCCGTCGGCATACTTGCTGCGCCGGCGCGGGTCGCGCGCGTCCCCGCCGCGGATTTTGTAGACCAGTTCGACGAACGACCAGCCATAGACCAGGAACGACAGGATCTCGGCCAGGGTGTCTTCCCAGGAGAGCGACATATCAGTCAGGCACTCGGAGACGAACGTGGCGGCCGCGCGCGCGCTGGGGGCCTCGCTGGCGGGCACGACCTGGAACGTAACGCGGCGCAGCAGCATCTCCACGGCGTAGAGGAAGGCGCCGATGATGGGGTCTTCCTCGGCCATCTGGCGGAAGATCGCGCGGCCCTGCGCGCCCTGCAGCTCGCGCACGAACGGCTCGTAGACGTAACCGCCCTGTCGGTTGAGCCCGCTCGATCCGATCATGGACAGGTCAGCCATCGGCGTCCTCCTCGGCGCCGGCCGCGGCCACCGCCGCCGCCAGCGCCGGCAATTCCGGCGCCTGCTCGGCGGCATAGGGGAAGTTCTCCCGCAGCCAGCGCAGATGCGCGGCCAGCGTGGCGATGAGCGCCCGCGGCACGGGCGCGATCGCCGGCGGCGCGGGCTCAACCGACAGCGCGTCGACGTCGAGCGTCAGGCGCACGCCGAGCGCGAAGCCGCCGGGATGGGCGCGGCGCGGCGCGTCGGCGAACCACGAGATCGGGTCGATCGTGGTCACCTCGAACCCGGCCAGTCGCCCGGTGTAGCAGATCGCGTCGTCGTCGACGGTCAGCGTGACGGTCACGGGCCGCCCGCCGTGCTGGGTCAGGGTCGAGATCGCGTGCGGGTCGATCGTCATCGACGGGGCTCCTTCCAGGGGCTGTCGCGGGTCGGGCCGCCCGGCATGATCGCGCGCGTCTGCTGCGTCACGCGCGCGAGCGCCGCCCAGGCGCCCGAGATGGCGTCCACGATATCGTCGTGCGGGCTGTCGGGAAACGCTTCCAGCTCGGTGAGCGCCGGTCCCCAGGCGCGACTGGTGGCGGCGGTCGGCGCGACCAGGCGGAAGTTGCCGGCCTCGGCCGCCGCGATCCAGGGCAGCGCCCGCGCCAACTTGTCGCGATCCGGGTGGACGCCGGCCAGCGCCACGCGGTGTGCGCCGAGGGCGCGACGCAATTCTTGGACGGCGGCGAGCTGAAACGCGGTGGCCTCGACGGCCACCAGGCGCGTGTCCGGCTCGGCGCGGATGGTGTCGAGGATGAGCTGGCGAACCTCGGGCCACTCCCAGCGGCCGTGAATCAGATCGGCCAGGTAGTAGGTGCCCTGGGCCTGGGCCAGGCGAACCGAGGCGGTGTAGTCGGCGCTGGTCTTGGTCGAGACGGCCAGGTCCCAGAAGCGCACCCAGCGCAGCCCAGCCGGGGCGTGGTCGACCACGGCGAACCAGTCGCGGCGGATCAGCCCGGCACCGAGTTGCAGGAACTCGCCGCCGAGCTCCTGGCGCGCGAAGTCGGCCGGGTACTGCCGGCGCAGCTCCGCGACGAACGCCGCGGGCAGAAACGGGTTGTCCATCGTGGTCGCGCGGTGCGCGCTGACCATGCCGTCCTGGATCAGGTCGTAAACCCAATTGAACCCCTTCGGCGTGGTCGTCAGCCAGGCGGGGCCGGCCTCCCCGTCGGCGCGCAGGCGACCGATGAGGATGGGCCAGGTCTGCGCCGCGCACAGCGCCGCCTCGTCGATCCAGGCCCAGTGCAGGTTGGGGCCGCGCAGGCGATCGGGGTCGTCGGCCGAGCGGAACAGCACCTCATGGCCGCCCACGAGCACGAGCCGCAGCTCGGCGCGGTGCTGCTCGACGAGCAGCGGCTCCCAGACGGCGAGGCAGGTGCGCCAGGTGGCATCCAGCAGCATGCGATAGGTCGGCGCGACGATCATGCCGATGGTCGGGCGCTCGCGCGGGAAGATCCGCGACAGGGCGCGCAGGGCCCCGGCGAAGGTCTTGCCCGAGCCGATGCCGCCGACGAACGCGGTAAAGCGCGTCTCGTCCGCGAGAAAGTCCCGCTGCGCGCGCGAGAGCTCGTAGCGGAGCATCCGCGCGGACGGGTTAGTCGGCGTCGCCACGCGGCGCATCGGCGGGCTGCTCCACGG
>Ga0207873_1001741_pt1 | contig 19760 bp, 11 predicted proteins | sample BGWIniCompost_FD_187373 | JGI IMG/M metagenome (GOLD analysis project Ga0207873, IMG submission 187373) | Cellulose adapted compost microbial communities from Newby Island Compost Facility, Milpitas, CA, USA - BGW Initial Compost (SPAdes)... ...
TTTAGTACTATCAGTTGGTGTTATTTCAGTTAAGTTTCTTTGATTTCTTGGATTTAAGTTCCTGTTGTTACCTCCCAGATTACCTGTAGTTTTATTTTCCTCCTCACCGCTTGATTTAAATAGCGGATCTGCTAAAGCTTTTAATCTTAGTGTTAATCCTAACTGGGTCTTACTTCCAAAGCCGGCACTTCTTCCAACTTCTTCCTGTCTGAAATCAAAATTCCACTGGTAGTTTACTGAATAACCGGCAGTGATCGTAAAATATTTATGTAAATCCCATAATGTCGGAAGTTTTGGAGATGTTCTGAAATCCACGCTTTGAGTATAATTATAATCTCTTCCGAAAAATTCACCGCCAAAAATATCATTCCATATTTCACCCTCAGGTCTCTGCATTAAGATTCCACTATCAACTTCCACTGTTTCAAGATATGCAAGAGATGAGTTTGTCTGCATAGTATAATTTGTAGTGAGGTTCAGGAATCCGCCTTCAGTAATTTTCCAGTTAAAGTTGAAACCTCTTGTTGCTGTAAAATCCCTTGTTACAGTTTCCTGAGGATTTACAATCCCCTGGTTAGTTTGTCTTGCCCGTGTAATGTTTGTATTCCTGTTTCTCTTTGCAGTAACATTAAGAGTAAAATTCTGAGGAGTAAAAAAGAACTTAGCTTTATTATAATCACTGAAGAGTGCAAAGATTGAACCTAACACGGGGATATCTGCAAATTCAAAATAATAATCGGAACTGAGATTAATTCCATAACCAATATTTGCATTCCATATCCATGAAACATTTGAAAGAACAGTCGGACTTCTGCTGAAAGTTTTATTATAATTAAATCCGAATGTTAAAGCATTCCATGTATCACGCACCAACCAGAAACTTGTAGGAATTTTTAATCTTACACCTGAAGCTGACCATGAATCTGAAATATTTAGTGTTTGTGTTTCCGTACGTAATTCTGCTGTATTTTTTGGACCAAAAGCAATAGAATCAGGGTCAGTTTCCTCCAAAAGTCTGCCTGCTTCATCAACTCTTATATCCGTACCGGGAATGTAAAGCGGTTTACCCAGACTTTCGGTATGAGAATAATTAATTTTAAGGTTACTCTCCGGCAGATTAATTGGTAAAGCTTTTAAAACATCAAGATCTGTTTGAACACTCCAGTTAGTTGATTCTATTCTTGACCCAAATCTGTCAGCAAGTCTGTGGAAATATGGATTAGTCTTACTCATCGTAAAGTTGATACCCATCAGATCAGCAAAACGCAAAGACGAACTTACGCTGTATGCCCAACCGGGGGAATCATCTGCACCAATTACTCTTAATTCATTAATCCAGACTTCACCTGAAATATAGTCGAGAGTAGATACAGGCGGAGATTCAGGTATGTTATAAATACCAATTGCAAGAAATTTAATTGATGTTAAAGTTGGGTTACCCTTAACCTGGTAAAAATGTCCCGGTTTGCCGGGGACAGGCTGCCTGAAAATAACATTTACAGAATCTCTTGCCTGTTTCAATGCAGTTATTTCATCGAAAGGTATACTTATCTCATCCCATCCGAAACTTCCTGCTTCAGGATTGTATCTTACCGGCTGCCTGTATTCATAATAGTTATTTGTATCTGCACCAAACCTGAAAAATACTTCTGCTGATGGTCTGCCTTCAGGAGAAATGTAGGAGACAGATCCGGGCATCTGGTTTTCATCACCATGTACAAATAATTTCATTTCCGAATAATTAAATACATCCAGCGGGCGGTACAAATATTTTATAGCCTGACGGGATTGTCCATCCGGTAAATCAGTTACTATTAAATTCAGAGATTGTTCATTTCTGTAAATCTCTTCGTCCGGTCTGCTTCGGTCACGCTCCTGGAATACACCCGGAGGGATATGATATTTACCGGGATTATCTTCAAGATTAATTACTGAAATAGATAATAATGTATCCTGCTGATCGAGTTTTTGCCATTGGCTTCCTACAAGATTAAACTCTGTTATTCTCATATGAACCAAGCCATCAACACCTGTTACAAAGAACCTTATCATTTCAACATTTGTAAGGCTTGGATTGCCGAACTGATCTTTAAAATCTTTTAAAGGAATTCTGTACTGATACCAGGTTGATTTATTTCCGTCATTTTTAATACTTCCTCCACCTGCTATATATGGGTTGGTAGATGAACTTGTATCAAGTGGAACTATATACCTGAAATAGCTATTCGGTCGATCGAGAGTACCGTTACGGTTTAAGTCCTCGGTATCGGGCAACCTTCCAATATCCGAAAGCAGAGCATTCCCTTCAGTTCCATTTATATTAAAGTAGTCATATATATTATATGAACCACTTGCATTAAAGAAAAAATTATCACCGCTGGGATCAGGTTTCGGATATAAAGAATGTTCTGCAGCATCGGTCAGCATATCAAGACCAAGATCCTCACCTTCATCAATAGCGTCATTCAAATTTTTATCTTCAGTATCTAATACTCCATTAGGTATTACATCTTCACTTAAATTTCCCAGATCAATATAAACTTGTGCACCCGGCGGAGCTTCCCTTATCTCTGCCCAGAATTCGATAAATTCAACATTCTCTTCAATAAGATTATTAGCTGTTGAAGAGAGCATTTTCATGATACCTCCCCAGTTTTGTCTAAGGTCTTCATAAATTTTTGGATTTGTATTATATGTTCCGGGAGTATCCGGCTGATAAACAAAATCCAATACAGTTACATTCTGATCCTGTTTACCTGCCTGTCTTTGCGGCCATATATCATTAACATTTACATTGCCCGGAGTAATTGTGAACCACCACGCTTTGGATTTATAATCTATTAACTCAGCTCCTGTTGTTAAATCAGGAAGAAATGGTAATTTATTTGGGGGACTTAAATCTTTCCATCCGGTGTATGAAATTCCTATAGGAATTATTCTTTTTGCTCCTTCAAAATCATCTATATAAGCAATACTCTTTGTCTGATCTGATTTAATTGTACTCTTCTTTGTATTCGGATCCGGATTTATATATGCATATTCACCCGAAAAAGAGAAGGTTGACATTTGTCTTGTTGAAATAATATTATCCAATGCTCTTGTTAAAAATGGAAGATCGGCAGAGGTAGAAAAGTCAATACCATAAATAGAATTGCTGATAGGTTCTTCACCTATTCTTACTTTATCACTTAATGTTTCCTGGTTCAAGTTTAAAGCAGAAAAACCGAGTTTGGTTTTTTCAGATATATCAAAAATACCCCTGGCACCTAAAAGAGTTTTGGATGCAAGCTGGAAAAGATCATTCTGTTCATAAGTAATTTTAAGATCAGCACCGGGTACAAGTGCTGCTTCATTTCTAATTGTTAACTGGCCAATGTTATAATCAACTGAATAGTCTACTCCCGGAGTTAATTCTCTTCCGTTTAATAAAACTCTTACTGAATTTTCAACAACATTAAATCCAAGCTGGTATGTTGAAGATGCTTCACCTGAACTTTTTCCTGTTAATATCCATTTATCTTTAGCTTTTATATTTTGAGCAGAAATTTTTGTTGTATCGTAAACCTCATCAAAATTAAACTGAGCGTGGGGTATAGATGAAGGCAGATCTGTTCCAAATGGTTTAAGCATTGGAAAGATTATTTCTCCTGTTGCCGGCAGAATCGTTATTCCGGGTCTGAAATCAAATTTTCCATCGGGATTAGGATTTCCGCTTGCATCCAGTTGATCAAGTCCAAAAGCCTCAAGAAGCCTTACTACATTATTACCTGCAGGAAGATCAATTACCGGTTCCTGTCCTTCAATTTCATATTTGATATTAAATTCAAAACCTTCCTGTTTTACATTCCTGACGCCAAGGGGATAAATATTTTTTAATTGAAGTTTCCATGCTTTTTTATAATTGGGTTGAAGGTTTTTGGGCTTAACTAATTTCAAAACCAGTTTTTTAGATGTATCGGTATTTGCCGGGGATAAAATTTCACCGAAAAACTGGTTAGCTCCATTTCTATATGCAACTGCAATTATATCCTGCTCCTGTATCGGAGTAATAAATGTTATATATCCTGTTTCGGGATGAAGAATATAATCCTGACCTTCTTCCAAACGTAAAAATCTTCCTGATGCTTGTTCACCCGGGATAGGATTTTCAAGATCTACTCTATATGAAGCAGGGTACTCCTCACCTGCATTTAATGGTGGAAGACTTATAAAAGCATTAGCTTCTCTTTCCTTCGACCTATCTACAATAAAACCTTCTATCGATTTCCAAACATCAATTTGAGTTATCTGATACTGGAGATGGGTAACCGGAACAGGATTACCATAATATTCTTCAAAGAGATTTGCATATTCGCCTGTAGATGGGTTAACGAGTGCAGAATCTGCATAAAGCGAATCTAAAAAATAATGGTTAGTTGAATATTCATAAGCTCTTATAGTAAATTCCTGGGAGCTTGATCCGCCGGATACACTTACTTCCTTTACTTCGCCTTTTTTCTGGCTGGCAAGAGTTGTAAGTGAAAAGGGGCCCATTTTAAATTGAGCTTTAATACCAAAGAGAGCTTCAGAACCACCGACAAGTGGTGAAGTTTGTAGTGATACATTACCTGCTTCTATGCTTTGAATAATTTCATCTTCGTAACCGGTATATTTTATTTTAAGCTGGTTCTCATATTCAAAAGTTCTTTCGGTATTCCAGTCAGCACTTATATTAAGTTTATCTCCAATTGTACCACTTACATTTATCTGCACTTGCTGTTTAAAGTCAGGTTCATTTCTGGTATTACCCAAACGTGAAGCAGTAACTCCTTCGGTTGTTTCACTTCTGAAAGCACCATGGATATCAACAGCGCCACCGATTTTAAGACTGATTTTCGGTTCACCAAAAATTGAAAGAACACCAACACTCGGAAGAGGTATTTCAAAATCGGTAAGATCTTTTATAACATCACTGAGTTCACGTTCACTAGCCTTTAATTCATAAGCATAACCTAATTCTTCCCAGAGTTCTCTTTCTCTTGCAGCGAGACGCATTTGAATATATTCTTCAATAGGAATTCTAAGCAGAATTTTTGTTTCTTCTCCTGCAATAAATTCTTTTATTGTTACATATTTCCCTGTCGAATCTATTTCAATTGTTCTTGATTTATAGGATGGCGAGGGTTGAACAAAAAAGCTTGACGGCTTCTTCTCTCTTAATTGAACATAAGGAACATCTCTTCTCTGGTACCTGAAATATTTAACTCTTGCAGTAGAATCAAATGCAGTTGAATCTACAAAAGTTGTATCAGAAGGAATGAGAGTTGTATCCTGGTTCAGAAGTGTATCTGAATCTATTGTATCAATTATTGTATTCAGGTATGTGAAATCACCGGGAAGAGATGAGTTTACAGATACAGCTTTATTATGCGACGGAACTTTCAGGTTAATACTAGCATCCAGTTCATACTTTAAAAGCATGGTTAACCAGATGTCGCTATTAAACTGAGAAGTATAGCTGTCTGAAAACCCAAAGCTGATAAAAGAGTAGATAACAATGGCATAGACCATTGTTATGCTCAAGCTTGTCCTGATAAATTTTTTTACTCTCGCTTTAATAAAGAAGCCTAAGATTTAAAAGTTTAACAACAGTAGAAATGATTCGCTTGAGCCTCCTGAATTAATTTAAAATTTGAGCGAAAAAATAGATAAAATGATTTTTTATTTCAATTAAATGATAAAGAATTTCCACGACCATTATTCAGTTTACTAATTAAAATTAAAGTTTTGATAGAATTGAATTAAGGTAAATATTTAGCACTGAAAGAATTTCCTCAGGGCTATTAATTGTTAACCTCTTGTAAATCTTGTTATTAATTCTTTATGATAAGGAAAAGATTTAAGAAGTGTTTCCCTTTTTCCCAATTCAAAATCTGAAAAATCAAAACCGGGTGATACAGTACAACCGACAAGTGAAAAAGAATTTTTATCCCTTACTTCTGCGCAAAACCAGCTATCTTTTTTTATTGTGAATTGAAAAACTTCTCCCTCATCTATATTTCTTCCCAGTTTGACAGAAGATAGTCGCCCATCTTTATCAATTATATTAATTATCAAAGTTGTGCCGTCATAAAAATGCCAGGTTTCATCAGATTTTATTTTATGCAGATTTGATTTATCATCTCCCTTAAGCAGATAATAGATTGATGTTGAAAATGAATGGTCCGTTGTATAACGTTCGGGCAAATGTTTTTTATTAATAATCTCATCATCTCTATAGACTTCTTTAAAATATCCGCCTTCAGGATGCTGAGTTAAATTTAATCTTTTAATATAAAATTCTGCTGTTTTCATGAATGTTTTTTATTTTTCTTTAAGTCTATTCCAAAAATATAATAAGAAGGAAATAATTTTGAACAATATAATCTCAATTTCAGCAAGAAAAATTTATCTTCTTTTGTTTACAATTATATTTTTTACTTCAGTAATTATTCCGCAGGAAAATAATAATTACATTTCTGTTGTTAAAGATTTTGTAAGAACAGCATTAACCGAACAGGAAGGGTATGAATGGCTTAGAGAGCTTTGTGAAATTGGTCCGCGTTTAAGCGGCTCTGAAAATTCTTACAAAGCAATTGAATGGGCTGAAAAGAAAATGAAAGCCCTTGGTTTTGATGTCTGGCTTCAGCCTGTTATGGTACAGCACTGGGTAAGAGGTGAAAAGGAAAATGCTGTTATTGTTGAATCTGAATTTTTTAAAGGAAAAAATCTTGAGATACTTGCTCTCGGCAGAAGTGTAGGAACAGAAGCCGAAGGTATTACTGCCGAAGTGATTGAGATAAAAAATTTTGATGAACTAAAAGAAAGAAAAGATGAAGTTAAAGGCAAAATAGTTTTTTACAGTACAGGGATTGACCCGGGTGAAATTAATACCTTTCTTGGATATGACAATGGTGTCCGTTTTAGAAGCAGAGGTGCACTTGAAGCTGCTAAGTATGGAGCTGTAGGAGTTCTTATTAGATCGCTCACTACAAAATATGATAATGTTCCTCACACTGGTTCAATGACTTATTATGTTGATTCTCTTCCCAAAATTCCTGCTGCAGCTCTGGGTTATACCGATGCAGATTTTCTTTCAGATGCTTTGAAAAAAGACCCTCATCTTAAAATTAATATGAAACTCAATTGTAAAAACTTACCTGATACACTTTCATACAATGTAATTGCTGATATAAAAGGTTCTGAAAAACCTGATGAGATTATAATTGTATCGGGACACTTTGACAGCTGGGATGCAGGCGATGGTGCACACGATGATGGCGGCGGGTGCATGCAGGCTCTTGAAGTTCTTAATCTTATAAAAAAATTAAATTTAAAACCAAAAAGAACTATAAGATGTATCTTTTATATTAATGAAGAAAATGGTGTAAGGGGCGGACAGGAATATGGTGTTTATACAGATACAACAAAAGAAAAACATATTGCTGCAATTGAATCTGACAGAGGTGTTTTTACCCCTGTTGGTTTTTCTGTTAACTCAGAACCTGAAGTGCTTGAGAAAATTCAAAGCTGGCTGCCGGTACTTGAACATGCAGGAATCGAATGGGTAAAAGCCGGAGGAAGCGGAGTTGATATCTCCTACATTAAAAATGCTCAGGCATTAATTGGATTTATTCCTGATGACCAGAGATATTTTGATCTTCATCATTCGGCAAATGATGTTTTTGAAGAAGTGAACCCGAGAGAAATGGAACTTGGTGCTGCTGCAATGGCTGCACTTGCATATCTGTTGAGTGAAGATTTTTAATGCTGAGATTTGAATGAAACCGGTTTTTAAAGAAGCAGATATAAATGATTTTGAAAGTAATATTTCTTTTGTTTACAAATTTTATGATATACTTCCTGATGACCCAATTGCAAAAAATTTACAAAGAAGTATAACAGAATTACTAAACAATCCTCATCATGGAAAATGCTGGTTAATAAAAATTACTGATGAAAATGCTGGTTATATTGTAATTACATTCGGATTTAGTATTGAATATAACGGAAGGGATATTTTTATTGATGAATTTTTTATTGATGAACCTTACAGGAATAAAGGAATAGGCAAAGCAGCATTAAATTTTGTTTCAGAATATGCGGCTGAAAATAATATAAAAGCTGTTCATCTTGAAGTGAAAGAGAAACATTCACAGGCTGCGGCTTTATATGAACGTGAGGGCTTTGAAAAACATAATAGCATTTTTATGACAAAGGTTATAAATCAGAAATAATTTTTTCCGCAGCCATTCTTCCGCTTTTGACTGCACTTTCTATTGTTGACGGCAGTCCGGTATTGACCCAATCCCCTGCCAGGAAAAAATTTTTAATAGCCGTTGAAACATCGGGACGATTGTAAATACTTTCATTATCAGGGATAAATGTAGAACGTTTTTCTTTCAGAACTTTGTAAGATTTAATGTTGCTCTTATCTATTCCAAGATATTTTTTTAATTCAAGCAAGACAATTTCAAATACTTCTTCTCTGTTTTTGTCAATTAAATCATTCGCATCACTTTTAACAAGAACAATATGGTCTTTCTGATTAAAAACCCAGTGAATTGGTGAACCTATAAGACCATAAAAATCTTCAGTTAATTTATTTTCGTTAAGCCAGATATGAACTGAAAGTATTGCTGAATTTTTAAAATTAAATTCATTCTGATTTTTGTTAAGATGAATTCCAAACTTATTAAATGCTAACCAGGGAACGGAGCTAATCACATAATCAAAATCTTCGATTGTTCTTTTGGATGTTATTACTTTGTTTATCCTTTCATTAAGAATTTCAAATCCATTTACCTGTTCTGAAAGAGAAATTGTTCCGTTTCTTTTTTCAATAAAATTTTTTGCATCATTACAATATGATTCAGTTAATCCATCTTTAGGAAGGATTATAGTTGCAGCATCATTTCCTTTAAAGAAAATTTCTTTTAAGATATCGGCAAAAACTTTGGCAGAAGCTTTTTTTGTATCTGTATTTAAAGCGCCGATTGCAAGAAAATCCCAAAAGGTTTTTCTTATTTCTTCATTTTGCCCTTCAAGAATAAGCCATTGATGAACAGTTAATCTTTTTAATTCTTCATCTGAATAAAAAAATATTTTAAGGAAAAATTTCAGAAGAAGGAGTCTGTTTATAAAACTTAATCCTTCAAAATTAAGCAGTCCAAAAAGAAGATTGAGTGGATAAAATAATTGTGTTGCCTCTAACCTGAAAAGCTTCCCTTCTTCATTAAGAAAATTTACTTTTAACCTGTCCTGGTAAATAAAATTTTTGGATGCACCAATTAAACGCAGAAAGTTTAAAGTTTCTTTGTAGCACCCCATAAGAATATGCTGACCATTATCAATTACAGAGCCTGTTGTTTCATCTCTTAATGAATAAGCTCTTCCGCCTAATTTTGGTGAAGCCTCGAGTAGCTCAACTTTAAATCCTGAATCAGAGAGAAATGATGCTGCAGATAAACCGGCAAACCCGCCGCCGATTACTATTACTTTTTTCATTAATAAACTAAACTGTACTTAGCCCAGACCCCAAGTGAAATCCCCGCCTTTTCAAAAGTACTAACCCTGATATTCTTTTTATAAATGTTATAATCGGCTTCAATAATTTTTTTTAGAAGTCTTTTATAGATATGCTGCATGGCTCTTGCTGCAAACATCGCTTTTTTATCATCAAGATTAAGATTTTCCGTAGCAAGCCTGAAATAATCTTCTGCTCTTTTTACTTCATACTCCATTAGTTTTTTAAATCTGTCATCGTACCTGTAGTTAAAAATATCTTCTTCAGTATAATTAAATTTTTTAAGATCCTCCTGGGGTAAATAAATTCTTCCTTTAACAGAATCTTTCTTAATATCTCTTAAAATATTTGTAAGCTGAAGTGCGATGCCAAGATTAACAGCAAATTCTTTTGCAGATTTATGCTTGTAACCAAAAATTTCAATACACATTAATCCAACGGTAGATGCAACCCTGTAGCAGTAAAGTCTCAAGTCATCAAAAGTTAAATATCTTTTATTCTGAAGGTCCATCTCCATTCCTTTTAAAAGCTCAAAGAATGGTTCATAGGGAATGTTAAAAGTATGAATTGTTTTCCCAAGTTTATTTAGAAGTGTATAATCTGAATGACCTTCAAAAGCTTTTTCAAGTTCGATACGCCACTTGCGGAGCTTTTCATATTTTATTTCATCAGGTTCATTGCCATCATCGACAATGTCATCAGTTTTTCTGCAGAATGCATAAACTGTATTCATTGCATCGCGCTTTGCTTCCGGCAAAAGATTAAATGCATAATAAAAACTACTCTTGCTTGTCTTTGCTATTTGTTTTGCGACTTCCATTAAATAAAAATTGATTTAAGTGCGAGATAAAAATACTCTCTTTTGTTTAACTCAGGTCTTATGTTTAATACATTATAATTAATCTTTTTTATTTTTTTAAGAATTGCTTCACCGCCGAGGATTGTCCATTTGATTTCAAGTTTTAATCTTCCGGTTAAGTAATTTAACAATTCTTTCCCCTCATCAAACATATTTTGTGTACGGCTAATATTGTGCCTTAACAACTGTTGAAAATTAAGACTATTTTCTTTCAACTCAAATGATTTTTCCGTGACTTTAAATTTATCCATCTCATCTTTGGGAATATAAATTCTTCCCTTCAGGAAATCCACCTTTACATCCTGGTAAAAATTTGTTAACTGTAGGGCTGTACAGATTTTATCAGACAGAAGAAATGCTTTTTCATCCCTGATGTTAAACAGTTCAAGAATTAATCTTCCTACAGGATTAGCGGAGTATTTGCAGTAATCAAGGAGTTCATCAAAACTGCTATATCTTTTTTTAACTACATCCTGTTTAAAAGCTTTTAAAAGATTATAAAAGTGTACCGGATCTAAATTATTACTTTTTATCGTATTGATTAAAGCAATTTCACAATTATTTTTTGAATTACCCTCCAGTGCACAGGTAAGTTTTTCTTCAAACTCATTAAGCTTATTTATTCTTTCATCTTCGGAAAGATTTCCTTCATCCGCAATATCATCTGCAGTTCTTGCAAACCAATAAATTACAGCAATATGTTTTCTGTATTCGGCAGGAACAAGGAAAGATACAACCGGAAAGTTTTCATAATGATTTTTTGCAAAGGAAATTACTTCCCTGTAGAAATCTTTATCAGGCATCTAACTATTCTTTATAAAACGATGCTTAAAGATACTAATCTTTAAAAGAATTCTTAAATGCCAATAGAATGAAACATTCCTGAATGTATGTTTGCACGGATGTATGAACTTAATTGTTAAATTGTTTAATTGCTTAATTGTTATCGATAATATTTTCCTCCCTATTTATAATTTATAATTGATAATTTTTATTTGACTTCACTTCCCTGCTGCCTGTGTTTTTTGAAGTGCGGGATCTAAAGCAACTATAGTATCAGGATCTCTCTGAAGAGTTATGTTTTTCTTATTAATATCTTTACCATCATAAGAACTCATAGCAAGAGTCATTTCATTTTTATTTAGTTCGCCTTCAAACCTTAATTGATTTTTCTTATCACCGTTTCCTTCGGCTTTAAAATTAATTCTATTTCCATCGTGTGATACTTCTGTTATTTTATATTTGCTTTCTCCTATTTGTAAAGAACCACTTACCTTCTGAAATTTTTGAGTTAAATCTAATTTAATATCCCGGGTTTTATCTCCCTCTAATTTACCCTGCCATTTCCCGGAAAAGTTTTCGGGTATGACCCAGAGATAAATATTTCTCTGCCCCACAACCCGTCTATCATCAGGCTCCCATTCATCCATATCAAAACTATTTGATACAACCCTACTGCCCGGTTTTAATTCCTGAAATAACTTGGGTCTTAGTCTAAGATTAACTTCACTTAAAAGGTAAATTGTTACAACAGATGCCTCACTTAAATCAGTTTCAAAAAGATTCTGTTCATAAAATTCTACTTTATCGGTAACACCATTTTCTTTAGCATTTTCATTACTCTCTTTAATTCTTTGAGGATTGGAATCAACGCCGACAGCTTTAACACCATATTTCTTTGCTGCAGTAACAACAATTCTTCCATCGCCGCAGCCAAGGTCATAAACAACATCATTCTTCTTTACATCTGCAAGGTCCAGCATTCCTTCTACTACTTCGTATGGAGTTGGTACAAAAGGAACATCCTGAGAAAAAATATTCTGAACATAGAAGAGAGAAAATATTATCAGATAAAACGATAACTTTTTCATAAATGATTCTCCTTATTTTTGGGTTTATTAAAAAGTAAGAATGGAAGTCCGCATAATAAAACCAGCACACCAATTACAGCTCCTATCCCGGTATAAACTAAACTTGAATAGAGCATATAGCCTGCTGATAAACAAAATAAAAAAGGTATTAACGGATAAAGAGGAACTAAAAAAGGACGATGTCTTTCCGGTTCTTTTTTTCTTAAGATGAACAGGGATATTCCAACAAGTAAAAAGAAGAACCAGAAAACAGGAGCAGTATATTCAACCATTGTAACAAAGCCTGAACGTGTTGCAGTACCAAGTGCAATTAATAAAAGTGCAATTGCTGATTGATATAAGAATGCATTAACAGGTGCACTTTGTTTTTCCTTCCAGTCAGAAAGAAATTTGAAGTTTTTGAAATCCTGTCCCAATGCATAATTAGTTCTTGAACCTGTTATCATAACAGCATTAACGGTGCTGAATGCCGCCACAGCTATAATTATACTTATTAATCTCACCCATCCATCGCCTAAATTTTTTGCAAATAAATCTGCGGCTACAGTTTCGGAACCGGGCATATTTTCAAAGCCAAGTCCTTTTATTAAAGCAAAATTGATTATAAGATAGATTGTTGTTATTAAACCGATACTGTACAAAAGAACTTTTATTATTCCTGCTCTTTTATGTTTAACTTCAGCAGATAAGTAAGCTGCTTCATTCCAGCCGCCGTATGTAAGCAGAACAAAAATCATTGCCTGCCCTAGTGCAAATTCTGAATTTACTTTACCTGTGTTTCCGGGTTGTGACGAGTTTGAATAAAGTAATCCTACAAGAACAATAGCTGCGAGTCCTATAAGAATTCCACCCATTAATGTCTTTTGGAGTTTACTGCTTGGCTTAATTCCTTTAACATTAACAGCAGTTAAAATTAATACAGTTATTGCTGCATAAATAGATGAAGAATATGTGCCGAGATAAAATGCTTCGGATGCATAATCTCCTATAATAAAAGAAAGCATCGCAATTGAGCCGGTTTGAATGATAGTCATTCTCGCCCATCCAAAAAGAAAAGCAATTTTTTTTCCGAAAGATTTCCCAAGGAAATGATATTCACCTCCGGCATGGGGATAAGCACTTGCCAGCTCTGCATAACACAAAGCACCGATTAAAGAAATAAATCCGCCAACTAACCATAAACCTAATGTTATTAATTCCGAACCTGAATTTGCAGCAACTATAGAAGGAGTTTTGAAGATACCAGGACCAATTACCATTCCGGCTACAATAGCAATTGCATCTGCAACAGAAATGTTTTTTGTAATCTTAAAGGGAACTACCGTTTCTTTACCAATAACTATTTGAGTCATATTATCTCTTATTCTGTTTCCTTATCAAGAACCGGCAGTTTGTTATCAAATAAATGACTTAATGAAATTATTTGTGAAAGAATTTATAAGATTTTGCGAAATGGAATTTTGATATGGCTCAATAGAAAGAGAATATTAAAGAAGATTTGAAATAATGTGATTAAAATTAATTTGTTTGAGGTAAGGTGTTGAATTTTAATTTAATATTGAAAAGAGTTTTTAGGAGAGAGTGCCCGGAACAGGACTTGAACCTGCACTGGCTTGCGCCAACTAGCTCCTGAAGCTAGCGTGTATACCAATTTCACCATCCGGGCAGAAAACAATTAAATATTTACAATTAAAATTAAAAATTAAATTGTATAATTTCTATTAATCAATCTTATTTGATCACTTTTTAATTTCTAATTTATAATTTTTAATTCTTCTCTCTACCACCCTGTATCTCCTCTTCTGTCTTCACGTCTTATTCTTGCACCATCGCTATGGATTTCACAACGCGGGGGAATATTCTTTGAAAGGACAATATCCTTTACAACTTCGGGACAATGTTCTGTAGCAACACGGGTATCACCTAAATCCATAGTTTCTTTGCAAAAACTAACCGAGTCAATACCTTCAGGTAAAGTAAAATACTCAAGAGGAAGTTTTAATTCCTTATATACTGCCTCCATAAACCGGGCCCATATCGGCAAAGCTGCTCTCGCACCCTGTCCATACCAGTTGGTAAACTTAACTCTATGGTCATCAAAACCTACCCATACACCTGCAGTAAGATGAGGAGTAAAACCTACAAACCAAGCATCAGAAAAATTTTGTGTTGTTCCTGTTTTACCTGCTGCAGGATACTGAAAATATCTTCTGACTCCGGCTCCTGTACCATAGTTAATTACATCCTCGAGCATACTTGTAACAATTGCTGCAGTCTGCGGTGAAACAGCTTCGGTATATTCAGGTCTGAATTCAGCAATTAAAATTCCATTCTTATCTTCAATTCTTGTAACAGCAATAGGTTCTACATGAACACCATTATTTGCAATAGTACCAAATGCAGAAGTAAGTTCAAGTGGAGTAACTTCCGATGTTCCTAAAGCAAGAGATGGATAAGGATTTAATTTTGAATCAATACCCATCTTGTTTGCATACTTAACTACCTGGCTAGGAGGTGCAATATCGCTTATGGTCATTCTTCCGGCAATAACGTTAACAGAATAAGCAAGCGCTTCACGCAAAGTCATATAGCCGCTGTATTCAAAATCTGAGTTTTCAGGTGACCAGCCGTTGTAATTAAATTTCTGATTAAGAAGAGTATAAGCGGGAGAATACCCGTTATCAACTCCTACTGTGTAAACAATAGGTTTAAATGATGAACCGGGCTGCCTCCTGATACCTGTAACATGGTTTAATCCTCTTCCGAAATACCTGTTTTCCCCTCCAACCATGGCTTTAATAAATCCTGTTGAAGGGTCAATCACTACAAAACCTGCCTGAATAGTAGTCTCAGCTTTTTTAACAGAGTCAATAAATTCCTGGTCATTTTTTAATTTATTATAAATTGAAGCTCTTTCTTCTTTATCTGCTGCAGTACGGTATTGCGGAGAATTTTTTATTGCTTTATCAATTAATGATGCAAGAACGTCTTTATGTCTGTTCCAGTTCCAGTTTTTATTGAAAATAGCCTGGTACTCATCGAGGTGTTCGGCGACAACTTTGTTAGCTATTTTCTGCATCCTCATATCAAGAGTTGTATAGATATTTATTCCATCCCTGTAAAGATCAAAACCATATTCATCTGCAATAGGTGTTAATTGTTTGCGGATATATTCCATAAAATGAGGAGCCTGAGAAAAGGAACCGGATAATCTTTCAGATGCAAGTTCAATCGGCTGTGTTTTTAATTTCTCATATTCTTCCTCACTTAATTTATTTGTTACAACCATGTTATGCATAACAAGATTTCTCCTGTTTAATGCATTCTCAACATGATTGACGGGATCATAATAAACCGATGATTTAAGAAGCGCCACAAACAAAGCAGCTTCGGGTATTGTAAGGTCAATTGCTCTTTTATTAAAATAAACCTTTGCAGCCGATTCTATACCATAAGCACTTCTTCCGAAATATGAAACGTTGAGATACATTTCAAGTATCTCTTTTTTGGTAAAGTTTTTTTCAATCTGAATAGCTGAAATCCATTCTCTTATTTTTCTTATACCTGTTTCAAAAATGTTTTCATCATAAGATTTAAGATCATAAAGATTTTTTGCAAGCTGCTGTGTAATTGTACTTGCACCTTCACGTGAGAAAGTAAAAATATTTTTGATCATTGCCTTAAAGAAGCGTGAAAGATCAACTCCCCAATGGTCATAAAATCTTCTGTCCTCGGTAGCAATTAATGCATCTATAAGATGCTGGGGTAAGCTGTCAATATCTGTTTCGATTCTGTTTTCAATAAAAAATTGTCCGAGCAGCTCTCCATCTGTTGTATAAACTTTACTTGCAAGCTGGGGGCTAGGATTTTCCAGCTCTTCAAGGGAAGGGAGGCCACTAATGATATAAATAACCAACGCTAAAAAAAGAAATCCTATAACCGATAAGATTATGAGAGCTGGCTTTTTATCTTTAAAAAAACCATTTGATTTTCTTTTATTCCTGTAAGAAGGATCACTAAAATATTTTTTATAATCGATACCGGATTTTTTTCCTTTAGCCATTTAATTCCATTCTATTATTTCAAATTTATTGTTTTTGAAAATGCCATAACACGGTGCATCAAGCCAGGAACCGAGATTTATATAATAACCATTATTGTACTTTTTAAAATTTCTTCTATGAAGATGTCCGAGTAAAACATATTCATAACCTTCATCAATTTTCTCTTTTGCAAAAGTAAAAAGTCCATCCTCTTCACCATAATCTTTTTTTGATGTATGATTGCGGCTTGCTTTACTTGAACGGCTTGCAAGTGCAATTCCCAAATCGGGATGAATGATTGAATACATTTTCTGAATAAATTTATTCCTCAAAATCTTTTTTAAAATCTTATATCCGATATCATTTTTTACAAGCCCATCACCATGTGCAAGATAAAATTTTGAACCATTCAGTACAGTGCTAATATCTTTCTCATATAAATGAGCACCAATCTCCTTTTCAAAAAAATCCCGATGCATAAAGTCATGGTTGCCAATCAGGTAATGAAGCTTAATACCGTTCTCTGTAATTTCATTTAATGCTGTTAAAGTTTTAAAGAAACCTTTCTGATATACTCTTTTATATTCAAACCAGTAATCAAAGAGATCACCAAGAATAAAAAGTTCATCGCAATTATCTTTGGCAAACCTGAGGAATTTTACAAGCAATTCCTCTTTTTGTTTCTCCTCTTCTTTACTTTTTAAACCAAGATGAATATCAGAGATAAAAAGGTATGTTTTATTCACAACAAAATTTATTTTTTATGGTGCAATTTAAGAACTGCAGTGATGAAAATGAAGGTAATTAAATTAATTGATCTTAAGTAATTTTATATCTGCCAGAAGCCATCTGTCCGGATCAGCTTCTGCTGATTGCGGTATAAAATTTAATTTAACAGATTTTTTATCTTCTCTTTCATCTATAAAGATAACTGCATCTTCATAATTTCCCTTGCCATCAGAGAATCTTATTTGAAGAGGAAAATGAAAAACCTTATAACGTTCCTGTGTCTGCTGATAATTAATTGATATGATTGATTTATCTTCATCTACCGATTCAATTGTCCATTTAACATTCAATTTTATCTGGTCATCTCCTTTAAACACCCACTGATCGAAAAACCGGGAAAGATCCTTGCCTGATACACGTTCACATACATTTATAAAATCTTCTGTGGAAGCAGATTTATATTTAAATTCTTCAAAATAATCTCTGAGGATTTTAAAGAATTTAGAATCACCAACCTCATGCCGGAGCATATGAAGCACCCATGCTCCCTTATCATAAATTGTCTGACTAAACAGGTTATCCCCGGGATCGTATAATCTGCCATAAAAGTCATCATTATACTTAGAAAGCATAGTTGAAATCAGGGCATTTTTTCCAGACTTATGTTCAAAATAAAGTGCTTCAGAATAAGTTGAGAAGCCTTCATTTAACCATATATCTTTCCAGGTTTTAGGTCCTACTGCATTACCCCACCAATGATGTGCAAGCTCGTGCACATAAACATCTTTAAAAAAATTTCTGCCCGAAACAAAATTAGAACCTATTCCTGTAATTGTCTGATGTTCCATTGCACCAAACTGCCAGAGAAATTCTGCAACGCCATACTTTTCTTTAATGAATGGATATTCCCCAAAAGTCTCTGAGAAAAACTTGAGAAACTTTGGATGCTCCGCAAAATCTTTTTTTGCATTCTCCAGATGTTCAGGGAAAACATAGTATTCTATAGTTAATGTATCTTTAGAAATATCCGAATAATAATAGTCTTTAAAATTCACATATACAGAAGAATAAACAGAAACAAGATATGTCGAGATAGGATAATAAACTTTCCAATGAGCACTCTTTCTGCTGCCTTCAATTTTTTCTTCAATTAAAACACCGTTTGATACAGAAGTATATTGAGAATCATTTGTGATAATCATATCAAGAAATGCTTTATCATCTGGAAGATCATTACATGGAAACCAGGTGGAAGCATAAGTTGGCTCACTAAGATTATAAATAACTGATCTTCCATTCCATTCCCCAAAAGCAAATGCTGAAAGTCCGACTCTTAAAGGTGTTCCTTCATACTCAATAGTAGCTTTGAATGTATCTGGAAGATCATTGGGAAGAGCGATTGATAATCTTGTATCTTTATGAATAAAGGATACTTCCGAACCGTTAACTGATAAATGTTTTATCTTCATGTTATCATAAAGATTTAGATCAAGCTTCTCAGGTTTATCATTTATAAATGTCCCGGTTAAAACTGCCCTTCCGGATAAAATTTTCTTCTCAGGATATAAATCAAGGTTTAATTCATAATGAAGTATATCAGTATTGTGCTGTGTTTCCGAAATATAGTCCGGTGATAAGTGTACACCCGGCAATCTAAACAACTTTTCCTCTACCTGTTTAACATTTTGCGAAGCTGTTTCAAATGATTTCTTTATAGGAGATAAACCAAACTGCCACCCTAAAATGAAAAAGGCAGAGAAAGCAATAAAGGAAATTATGCCGGTCATTTTTTTAGTAAACACAATAAATTTTTACAATGGATAAAACACAATAACTAAAGTTAACGACAAATTAACAATTTGTTTGATTGCCAATCAAATCATATTTCGATATATTATCATTAAACAAGAAAAAGGAGAGTTTATGATATTCCCCGGCTCATCAATTCTGAGAGAAACTGTCACAATGTTATTAGCCGGAGGTCAGGGAGAAAGACTTTATCCTTTAACAGCATTCCGAAGCAAACCCGCTGTTCCATTCGGGGGTAAATACAGAATTATAGATTTTGCATTATCAAACTGCCTTAACTCCGGTTTAAGAAGAATTTATGTTTTAGTACAGTATAAATCGGATTCACTTAACCAGCATATTCTTGAAGCCTGGAGTATCTTTAACCCGGAGCTTGGTGAATTTATTTACTCTGTTCCCCCTCAAAGAAAAATGAATAACGATTGGTATCTTGGAACAGCAAATGCAATCTACCAGAATTTAAATCTCTTTTCTAATGAACGAAAAGCCAAATGGGTGCTTGTTTTAAGCGGCGATCATATTTATAAGATGGATTATCTCAAGCTCCTTCAATATCATATTGATATGAAAGCTGATCTCTCGATTTCCTGTGTGGAAGTTCCTAAGGAAGAAGCATCACGTTTTGGAATTGTTGGTGTTGATGAAAATTATAATGTTCAGTCTTTTATTGAAAAGCCTTCGAATCCTCCTGTTATTCCTGATAACCCTGATTACTCTTTTGTTAATATGGGAATCTATGTTTTTAATGCCGACGTTCTGAGAGATATTTTCCTCGAAATGGAGCAGAAGAAGTTAAAGACTCACGACTTTGGTCATGATATTATTCCCTATATGGTTCAGAATAAACTTGGTGTAATAGCTTATAAATTTTTTGATGAGAACAGAAAAACAAAACCTTACTGGAA
>Ga0207873_1001742_pt1 | contig 19758 bp, 15 predicted proteins | sample BGWIniCompost_FD_187373 | JGI IMG/M metagenome (GOLD analysis project Ga0207873, IMG submission 187373) | Cellulose adapted compost microbial communities from Newby Island Compost Facility, Milpitas, CA, USA - BGW Initial Compost (SPAdes)... ...
CCCGCCCTCGCCTGCGCGCCGTCCCGTGCCCCCGCGCCGGCGCCCGTTCCTGCTCCCGCTCCCGTCCCTGCTCCCGCGGGTTCGCTCTCACCGAGCACGAAATCGGGGTCGACCTGCGCGGCCAGGTCGGTCCCGGTGCGCTCGTTGCCCCAGGTGCGGGCGTTCTTGAGGTGGAAGTGCACCATCTGTCGGGTGTAGCGCTCCCAGTCGCGCAGCTCGTAGGTGGCGTCGGCGGCCGTGTGCAGCAGGCGCAGCGCCTCGCGGTTGGGCTCCTCCAGGAGGCGGAAGCGGGGCGGGCGGCCCTTCTCCATGGCCCGGACCCAGTCCGAGTGGCCCACCGCCACCAGCAGGTCCTCGCCGACCTCGTCGCGGAGGAAGGCGAGGTCCTCAGGACCCTGCACCTTGTTGCCGACGACCTTCAGCGTGACGCCGTAGTCCTGGGCGTACTCCTTGTACTGGCGATAGACGGAGACCCCCTTGCGGGTCGGCTCGGCCACCAGGAACGTGATGTCGAAGCGGGTGAACATGCCGGAGGCGAAGGAGTCCGAGCCCGCCGTCATGTCCACCACGACGTACTCGCCGGGGCCGTCCACCAGGTGGTTCAGGTAGAGCTCCACGGCTCCGGTCTTGGAGTGGTAGCAGGCGACCCCCAGGTCGGCGTCCGTGAAGGGGCCGGTGACCATCAGACGCGCGGTGCCGCCGTCGAGTTCCACCGGGCGGGCGCAGGCCTCGTAGACCGGATTGTCCTCGCAGACCCGCAGCAGCCGGGAGCCCTCGCCGGGCGGGGTCGTCTTGATCATCGTCTCGGCGGAGGCGATGCGCGGGTTGGTGCCGCGCAGATAGTTCTTGATCAGGGGGAGGTGCTCGCCCATCGCGGGCAGCCGGGCCGCCTCCGCCTCGTCGAGCCCCAGCGCGGCGCCCAGATGCTGGTTGATGTCGGCGTCGACCGCGACGACCGGGGCGCCCTCGGTCGTCAGATGGCGGATGAACAGGGAGGACAGGGTCGTCTTGCCGCTGCCGCCCTTCCCGACGAAAGCAATTTTCATGTTCACCAAGCGTAGTGCGGTGATCACTGTAAGTGGCAGCGGGGCGTGAAGAAGACCACTCCATCGTGGGGTGGGCGCGCGAGGTGCGTAGGGTCGTACTCATGAGTACGACAGGCGCGTCCGCCGACCCGCTCGCCGCCCTGGCCTCCCTGCCCGGCGTGGCCGACTCCGTGGAGTCCGTGCGCAAGGCCGTCGACCGGGTCTACGGGCACCGGGTCATGCGGCGGCGCAGCAACGAGATCACCTCCGAGGCGGCGCTGCGCGGCGCCCGTGGCTCGGCGGCGCTGGCCGGCGCCGACTGGGCGCTGGAGGAGGTGCGCCGGCGCACCGACTTCAGCGGTGACGACGAGGCGCGCACCATGGGCGCGGCGCTGCGGCTGACCGCCGAGGCGGGGCAGCTGCTGTCCATCTGGCGGCAGTCGCCCCTGCGGGTGCTGGCCCGGCTGCATCTGGTGGCGGCCGCGGACAAGGCGGAGCAGGTCGGCCGCCCGCGCAAGGAGGGCGAGCCGGTCGACGAGCCGCTGCTCACGCTCGACCTGCCGGGCGCCGCGGAGATGCACGGACGGCTGGACGGCCTTGCCGAGGTGATCATCGCCGGCGGTTCCGCACCGGCGCTGGTGACGGCCTCGATCGTGCACGGGGAGCTGCTCGCGCTGCGGCCCTTCGTCTCGCACAACGGCCTGGTCGCGCGCGCCGCCGAACGCGTCGTGCTGGTCGGCAGCGGACTCGATCCGAAGTCGGTCTGCCCGGCCGAGGTGGGCTACGCGGAGCTGGGCCGCGAGGCGTATCTGGCCGCGCTGGAGGGCTATGTCTCCGGGACGCCCGAGGGCGTGGCCGCCTGGATCGCGCACTGCGGCCGGGCGGTCGAGCTGGGGGCGCGTGAGTCGACGGCGGTCTGCGAGGCGCTGCAGCGCGGCGCGGCCTGAGCTCGGCGGCCGAGCCGGACCCGAACCTTCTCGTGACCGGGCCGGCCGAGACGGTCCACGGGCCTTCCGGCGCGGTGACCCGAGCACCGGGCTTTCCGGCATGCTGACCTGGCCCCTGGCACACCAATGCGGCGGTACGAGGAGTCGTACCGCCGCTGGCATGTCCACCGGGTTACCAAGCGTCCTCGAACAATTGCCCATCAGGTCGGGAACCTTGCCCGTCACCTGGTGCGGCTGGCCCGTAATCGACGGGTCGACGTCGCGTGGGTGCCCGGTTTCCATGCTCGGTCCGTGGGGCCAAATGCGTTCCGAAGGTGATCCTTTCGGATTCCCTTGGTCTCGCGGGCCGTTAATTCCTTTGTACTCCAGGACCGAAGCCAACGGAAGGGTTGGCTCTGCTTCTTTACTTTTGGGTTCAAAGAGGAGCTAAACGGACGCGGGTCGGCGGCGGCTGGCGTACCAGACCAGACCGGCGGTTGCCGCGGCGGCTCCGACGGCGACGGCCGCGATCAGTGCGGGCCTGGCCGGCACGGAGAACTCGGGCAGGCGCTGCTTGAGCCGCACCGGGCGGTGGAAGTCGAGAATCGGCCATGCGCGGGCGACCGCCTCGCGCCGCAGCGCGCGGTCGGGGTTCACCGCGTGCGGGTGGCCCACCGCCTCCAGCATCGGCAGATCGGTCGCCGAGTCGCTGTAGGCGTAGCAGCGGGCCAGGTCGTACCCCTCGGACTCGGCCAGCTCGCGGATCGCCTCGGCCTTGGTCGGGCCGTAGGCGTAGTACTCCACCTCGCCGGTGAAGCAGCCGTCGTCGCCCACGACCATGCGGGTGGCGACGACCCGGTCCGCGCCCAGCAGCTCGCCGATCGGCTCCACCACCTCGGCACCCGAGGTGGACACGATCACCACGTCCCGGCCCGCGGCATGGTGCTCCTCGATGAGGGTGGCGGCCTCGTCGTAGATGATCGGGTCGATCAGGTCGTGCAGCGTCTCGGCCACGATCTCCTTGACCTGCTGGACGTTCCAGCCACGGCACAACGCGGACAGGTACTTGCGCATCCGCTCCATCTGGTCGTGATCCGCGCCTCCCGCGAGGAAGACGAACTGGGCATATGCGGTGCGCAGCACAGCCCTGCGGTTGATCAGGCCGCCTTGGTAGAAGGACTTGCTGAACGTGAGCGTGCTCGACTTCGCAATGACCGTCTTGTCCAGGTCGAAGAAGGCGGCTGTGCGCGGCAAGGAGTGGTTTTCCACGCTCCTGAGCATAGGCGCACCTCATTCGGCGTAAGGTAGGGCGCGTGGGTTTGCCTGAGAGGGCTCTCGGGTACACCATGGAAGTCACGGATCGTTCGCGCGACCGTGCTAACCCGGCCCGACTCCTCCCCCCCCGAGTCGGCCGTGGGGACGACCCCCGCTCTCCCCCCCGGCGGGGGTCGTCGCATGTCCGGGTGGGTTTTCTCGCTCTCATGATGGCCCTGGTGGCGACCGGGCGCTCGCTGCGGGCCAGGGTTTGGCATGTGCATGACTTGCTACTGTGGGTAATTCTCGGGCTGCGCTGCGGGTCCGGACCGGAACGTGAGCCGCACTCACCTGTATGGGTGAAGGCGATATTCACAACGGCCGACTTGTCCACAGTTTTCGACCAAGATCCCCTTCCATTTCCCGATCCCTGCACCGTGATTCCTGCGCGACCCGCTCGCGGCGAGTTCTCTGCCCGTTCCGTTTACCGGGGTCGCGTTTGGCCGGTTTCTGTCGGCCGCCCTTAAGGCGGCCCATGCCGGTTCTTCACACGTTTGGGAATCGCGGGGCCGCAGGGGCTGCGCGAGACACGCAGCGAAGGGGGACGACCATGACCGGAACCGTCACACACGATCCGCCGCCCGCCGCCGGAGGCAGCCGCCCGAGCGGGCCGCTGATCGTCACCGAAAACGCACAGCTCCTCGACGACCTGCTGCGCCTGTGCGCGGCGGCCGGCGCCACACCGGAGGTCCACCACGGCCTGCCGGAACCGCGGGGCAGCTGGGAGGCCGCGCCCCTGGTGCTCGTCGGCGACGACGCCGCACGGCGCGTCCGCGGGGCCGCGCGCCGGCGCGGTGTGGTGCTGGTCGGCCGCGATCAGGACGACTCCGGGGTCTGGCGCCGCGCCGTGGAGATCGGCGCCGACCACGTGCTCATGCTGCCCGACGGCGAGCAGTGGCTGGTCGACCGCATCGCCGACGTGGCCGAGGGCGTCGGACGGCCCGCCCTGACCGTCGGCGTCATCGGCGGCCGCGGCGGGGCCGGCGCCTCCACCCTGGCCTGCGCACTCGCCGTCACCTCCGCGCGGGAGGGACTGCGCACCCTCCTCGTCGACGCGGACCCCCTGGGCGGCGGCCTCGACGTGGTCCTCGGCGGCGAGACCGCCCAAGGGCTGCGCTGGCCCGCGTTCGCCGCCTCACGGGGACGGGTCGGCGGCGCGGCGCTGGAGGCGTCGCTGCCGGAACTGCACTCGCTGCGCGTGCTCAGCTGGGACCGCGGGGACTGCGTGGCCGTCCCGCCGCAGGCCGTGCGTGCGGTGCTGGCGGCCGCCCGGCGCGGCGGCGGCACGGTCGTGGTCGATCTGCCGCGCCGGGTCGACGAGGCGGTGGCCGAGGCTCTGGCCCAGCTCGACCTCGGACTCCTGGTGGTCCCGGCCGAGCTGCGCGCCGTCGCCGCGGCCAAACGGGTGTCCTCCGCCATGCGCATGGTGCTGCGCGATCTGCGCGTGGCCGTGCGCGGGCCCTACGCACCCGGCCTCGACGACCACGAGGTGGCCCGGCTGCTCGACCTGCCGCTGGCGGGCGACGTACCCGTCGAACCCGGCCTGCAGCGCCCCCACCAGACGGCCCGGCCGCCCGCGGCCTCCGGCCGGGGGCCGCTGGCCCGCTTCTGCAAGGAGTTCTGGGAGCAGGCCCTGGTGGAGGCGAGGACGGCATGAGGACCACGGCTACGAGGACCACAGGGACGCGTGCCTCGGGGATGCGGGTCACGGGGATGCGGGTCTCGGGCATCGAGACCACGGCTTCCAGGACCGCGACGACCACGATCACCTTGCCTCCGGTCGGTTCCGGTCGGCCCGAGGAACCGGCCGACGGCCTCCCCGAGGGACTCCTGGACGAGGTGCGGCGCCGGCTGGCGGAGAGCGGGGCCGAGCCGACGCCCGCCCGGGTGGCGCAGGCCCTGCGCGAGCAGGGCACGGTGCTCGGCGACGCGGAGATCCTGCGGGCGGCCGAGCGGCTGCGGTCCGAACTGGTCGGCAGCGGCCCGCTGGAGCCGCTGCTCGCCGACCCGGCGGTCACCGACGTCCTGGTGTCGGCCCCCGACCGGGTCTGGGTCGACCGAGGCCGCGGACTGGAACTGACCGGCGTCCGCTTCCCCGACGCGCCGGCCGTGCGCCGTCTCGCCCAGCGGCTGGCCGCCGTCGCCGGCCGGCGCCTGGACGACGCCCGCCCTTGGGTCGACGCCAGGCTCCCCGACGGGACCCGGCTGCACGCGGTACTGCCGCCCGTGGCCGTCGGCAGCGCCTGTCTCTCCCTGCGGGTCGTGCGGCCCCGCGCCTTCACCCTGGACGAGCTGACCGCGGCGGGCACCGTGCCGCCGGCCGGCGACCGGGTGCTGCGGGCCCTGATGGACGCCCGTCTGTCCTTCCTGGTCAGCGGCGGGACCGGCAGCGGCAAGACGACCCTGCTCAGCGCGCTGCTCGGACTGGTCGGGCCGGACGAGCGCATCGTCCTGGCCGAGGACTCCGCGGAGCTGCGGCCCGACCACCCGCACGTGGTGCGCCTGGAGACCCGGCCCGCCAACCAGGAGGGTGCTGGGCTGGTGACCCTGGAGGACCTGGTGCGCCAGGCGCTGCGGATGCGCCCGGACCGGCTGGTCGTCGGCGAGGTGCGCGGCTCGGAGGTGGTCCATCTGCTGGCCGCCCTCAACACGGGCCATGAAGGCGGTACGTGCACGGTTCACGCCAACGCGGCCGCCGATGTGCCGGCCCGCTTGGAGGCGCTGGGTACGGCCGCCGGGCTCGACCGCCTGGCGCTGCACAGCCAGCTCGCCGCCGCCGTGTCGGTGGTGCTGCATCTCGTCAGGGACCGGTCGGGGCGGCGGCGCATCGCCGAGGTGCACGTGCTGGAGCGCGACCCGTCCGGCCTGGTACGGACCGTGCCGGCGCTGCGCTGGGGAGCCGGAGGCTTCCTCCAGGAGCCCGGGTGGGAGCGGCTGCGGTGGCTGCTGCGGGAGCGGAGCGGGGGCGGCAGGTGAACGCGGTCACCGAGGTGTCGACGGGGCTCGCCGTGGCCTGCCTGATGAGTGCGGCCTGGCTGGTGGGCGGCGGGCGGGCCGGTGCCCGGAGGGCCCGGCTGCTGCTGGCCGGCGGGGGAGTGGTGGGCGGCGGAGCACCGCCGGGAAGGTCCGCGGTGCTCCAGGAGTGGAAGCGCATCGCCGGGCGACTGCACGGTGAGTGGTGGGCGCTCGTCGCCGGGGTGCTCCTGGCTGTCCTGGGTGCCTCGGTGCTGCCTCTGGTGGCCGGGGCCGCCGCGGTGCCGGTGCTGCGGCGCCTGCGGCTGGCGGCGCTGCGGCGCCGGGAGCGCGACCGGCGCGGGGACGCGGTGATCGCGCTGTGCGGTTCGCTCGCCGGGGAGGTGCGAGCCGGGCGGCAACCGGGTGAGGCGCTGCTGCCGGCCGCGCGGGACTCCGGCGGGCTGGGCGACGCCCAGGCGACGGTGCTGGCGGCGGCGCGGTTCGGCGGTGACGTCCCCGGGGCACTCGCCGCGGCGGCGCGGCAGCCGGGGGCCGAAGGGCTGCGCGGGCTCGCCGCGTGCTGGCGGGTCGCCGTGGACCAGGGGGCAGGGCTCGCGGACGGACTCGACCGCCTCGAGGCCGCCCTGCGCACCGAGCGGGACCAGCGCAACGACCTGCGCGCCCAGCTCGCCGGGGCCCGGGCCACGGCGGTGCTGCTGGCGGGTCTCCCGGTGCTCGGCCTCGCCCTCGGTGCCGCCCTCGGCGCCGACCCGCTGCACATCCTGCTGCACACCCCGGCGGGGCTCGGCTGCCTGGCGGCCGGTGCGGTGCTGGAGGGGCTGGGGCTGTGGTGGGTGCGGCACATCATGCGCGGGGCTCAGGAGCGGACGGCATGAGCGGAGACGTTGTCCACAGGCTGGGGATGACCTCGGGCGTCGTGGCGCTGCTCGGCTGGGCGGCTCGGTGGCTGTGGCAGGTCCGGCGGGAGCGGAGAGCGCGCCGGCGGCTGGCGGAGCTGGTGGCCGGCGAGCGGGTGGCGGACGTTCCGCGGCGCAGGGCGTGGCGAGCCGCCGGGCGCTGGCTGCCGCCGGCAGGCGTGGTGTGCGCCGGCTGGGTGGTGGTGGGCGGTCTCGCCGGACTCGCGGTGGGGCTGGCCTGCGCGGCCGGGCTCTGGCGCCTGCGGGTTCGTCAGGAGGCGGCCGGCTCACGGCAGTGGGCCCGGGAGGCGGCGCGGGCGGAACGTCAGCTCCCGCTCGCCGCCGACCTGCTGGCCGCCTGCATCGCGGCGGGCGCAGGACCTGTGACCGCCGCACAGGCCGTCGGGGAGACCTTGGCGGGACCGGTCGGCGACGCGCTGGCGCGGGGCGCGGCCGAGGTCCGGCTCGGTGGCGAACCGGCCGCGGCATGGCAGCGCCTGGCCGCGCTGCCGGGCGCCCGGTCCCTGGCCCGGCTGCTGGAGCGGGCGGACGTCTCGGGACTCCCCCTGGCCGCGCCCGCCGCCCGGCTCGCCGCCGAGACCCGCGCCGAGTGGGCACGGGCGGCGACGGCACGGGCCCGCAGGGCGGCCGTCATGGTCAGCGCACCGGTCGGGCTGTGCTTCCTGCCCGCGTTCGTCGCGGTGGGCGTGGTGCCCGTGGTGATCGGCCTCGCGGGCGGGGTGCTGGGAGGGGGTGGCCGGTGACGGCTCCCGGAACCCGGCGGGGGCGGACAGACAGACGGGCGATCAGCCGGCAGGCACGTCGCGAGCCGCAGGACCGGGCCGGTGGTCGGAGGAGACGAACAGGAGGACCGAGCCGGCGGTCGGAGGAGACGAACAGAGGACCGGGCCGGCGGTCGGAGGAGACGAACAGGAGGACCGAGCCGGCGGTCGGAGCGAACAGGCAGCAGGACCGAGTCAGCGAACGAGCGAACAACAGGACCTTTCTTCACGGGGGTTGAGATGCATCGGATGAATCGAGCGGTATGGGCACGGCTGCGGGCACTTCGGGGCCGGGTGCGAACGAGGCGGAAGGACGCCGGGATGGTGACGTCCGAGTACGCCATGGGCATCGTGGCGGCGGTGGCGTTCGCCGTGGTGCTCTACAAGGTGGTCAACAGCGGGCCGGTCAGCACGGCCCTGCGGAACATCGTGCAGCAGGCACTCGATGGCCGGATGTGACACCGGACGTGACACGCGGGACCGGGGATTCGTGACGGCCGAGTCGGCCCTGGTGCTGCCCGTGCTGGTGCTGTTCACCACGGCGCTGGTGTGGGGGCTGATGGTGGTGGCGGCGCAGATCCAGTGCGTGGACGCGGCCCGGGCCGGCGCCCGTGCGGCCGCCCGGCAGGATCCGCCGGACGCGGTCGTCGAGGTCGCCCGTGCGGCCGCGCCGCCCGGAGCGCAGGTCACGGTGAGCCGGGGTGCCGCGCAGGTACGGGTGGTCGTCGTGGCCCGGCCGCGGCTGCTGCGGGGACTTCCGTTCGACGTACGGGAGGAGGCCGTGGCGGCCGTGGAGGAGACCGTGGGGGCCGGGCCGTGAGGATCGGCGGTGCAGGCCCGGGCGGCCGGGCCGGGACGGGCACAGGCCGGCGCCCCGGACGACGCCGCGGTGGGTCCGGAAGGAGGCGGTTCCCGGCGGACCGGGGGTCGGCGACCGTGTGGAGCGTCGGGGCGATCGCGGTGCTGTGCGTCGTCTTCGGGGCTGTGCTCGCCCTGGGGCACGCGGTGGTGGTCCGGCACCGTGCGGCCGGGGGCGCGGATCTCGCCGCGCTCGCGGCGGCGGACCACTGGGCCGAGGGCGGCGCGGCGGCCTGCGCCCGCGCCGACCAGGTGGCCGGGGCGCAGGGCACGCGGCTCGTGCGGTGCACGGTCGAGGGTGAGATCTCGGACGTGTCGGTGGCCGCGGGCCGGACCCCCTTCGCCGCCGAAGTCAGGGCGAGGGCGGGACCCGCGACGACGCCCGCGCATCCCGGGGGCCCCGCCGGTCCCGGGACTCCGCCCCCTCCCGCGCCTCCGCTTCTCCCGGAGCCGGCTGCGCACCCTCCTCCGGGTCCGGCCCCCCGCGCTTCTCCTCCGGTGCCCCCTCCAGTAGCACCGTGAGGAGGCGGACCGCGCCTCGTTTGTGCAGGGGATCGTTGCCGTTGCCGCACTTGGGGGACTGGATGCAGGAGGGGCAGCCGGCCTCGCAATCGCAGGAGGCGATGGCCCGGCGGGTGGCCGCAAGCCAGTCCCGGGCCGTGCGGAACGCGCGTTCCGCGAAGCCCGCGCCCCCGGGATGGCCGTCGTAGACGAAGACCGTGGGCAGCAGGGTGTCGGGGTGCAGCGGGACGGAGACGCCGCCGATGTCCCAGCGGTCGCAGGTCGCGAAGAGCGGCAGCATGCCGATCGAGGCGTGCTCGGCGGCGTGCAGGGCTCCGCCGAGGATCTCCGGGTTGATCCGGGCCCGGTCCAGCTGGTCCTCGGTGACCGTCCACCACACCGCGCGGGTGCGCAGCGTACGAGGAGGGAGGTCGAGTTTCGTCTCGCCCAGCACTTCACCGGTCATGACCCGGCGGCGCAGGAAGGAGACCACCTGGTTGGTGACCTCGACGGAGCCGAAGCACAGGCGGCCCTCGCCCCAGGGGATCTCGGTGTCCGTCTCCAGGACGGAGACGGACGTGGTGTCGCGGGCGACCGTGGTGTACGGCGGGTCGGCCTGCTCGACGAGGGCGACGGAGTCCTCCAGGTCAAGGGAGCGCACCAGGTAGGTGCGGCCCTGGTGCAGATGGACGGCGCCCTCGTGGACGGTGGTGTGCGCGGCGCCCGCGTCGACCGTGCCGAGCAGCCGCCCGGTGCCGGCCTCGACGACCTGGACGGGGCGCCCGCCCTCGCCGCGGATGCCGGTGAGGTCGGCGGCCCGCTCCCTGCGGGTCCAGTGCCAGGCCTTCGTCCGGCGGCGCAGCAGCTTCGCCGCCTCCAGCTGGGGCAGCAGCTCCGCGCTGGTGGGGCCGAAGAGTTCGAGGTCGTCGTCGGTCAGCGGCAGTTCCTCGGCCGCCGCGCACAGGTGCGGGGCGAGCACATAGGGGTTGTCGGGGTCGAGGACGGTGGACTCGACGGGCTGGTCGAACAGGGCCTCGGGGTGGTGCACCAGGAAGGTGTCCAGCGGGTCGTCGCGGGCGACCAGCACGGCCAGGGCGCCCTGCCCGGACCGTCCGGCACGCCCCGCCTGCTGCCACAGCGAGGCACGGGTGCCGGGGTAGCCGGCGATCACCACGGCGTCCAGGCCGGCGATGTCCATGCCGAGCTCCAGGGCGTTGGTGGCGGCGAGGCCGAGGAGCTCGCCCGAGTGCAGGGCGCGTTCCAGGGCGCGGCGCTCCTCGGGGAGGTAGCCGCCCCGGTAGGCGGCGACCCGTCCGGCCAGGGAGCGGTCCACCTCGGCCAGGCGCTCCTGGGCGATCACCGAGATCAGTTCTGCGCCGCGCCGGGAGCGGACGAAGGTGACCGAGCGGACGCCCTGCACGGTGAGGTCGGTCAGCAGGTCGGCGGCCTCGGCGGTGGCGGTGCGGCGGACGGGGGCGCCCTTCTCGCCGTGCAGCTCGGTCAGCGGCGGCTCCCAGAGCGCGAACACCAGTTCACCGCGCGGTGAGGCGTCGTCGGACACCTCCACCACCGGCAGCCCGGTGAGCCGGCGGGCGGCCACCGCGGGCTCGGCGGCGGTCGCGGAGGCCAGCAGGAACACGGGAGAGGAGCCGTAGCGGGCACACAGGCGGCGCAGCCGGCGCAGCACCTGGGCGACGTGGGAGCCGAACACGCCCCGGTAGGTGTGGCACTCGTCGACGACGACGTACTTCAGGGCCTTGAGGAAGGAGGACCAGCGGGGGTGGGAGGGCAGCACGCCCCGGTGCAGCATGTCCGGGTTGGTCAGTACGTAGTTGGCGTACTGGCGGATCCACTCGCGTTCCTCGAACGGTGTGTCGCCGTCGTAGACCGCCGTGCGCACCGAATGGCCCAGCGGTTGTGAAAGTTCTTTCACCGATCTGCACTGGTCGGCCGCGAGGGCCTTGGTGGGGGCCAGATACAGGGCGGTGGCGCCCCGGCCGTTGGGTGCCTCGGCGCCGTCCAGGAGGGTGGACAGGACGGGCATCAGATAGGCCAGGGACTTGCCGGAGGCGGTGCCGGTGGCGACCACCACCGACTGCCCGTCCAGGGCGTGCTCGGCGGCTTGTGCCTGGTGGGCCCAGGGATGGACGATGCCCGCCGCCTGCACGGCGGCGATCGCCTCGGATCGGATCCGGTCCGGCCAGACGGCATGGCGGCCCTCGCGCGGGGGCAAGTGCTCCGTATGAGTGATGCGCGAAGCCCGGCTCGGTCCGGACGCAAGCCGGTCGAGCACCGCACCCGGCTCGGGCCGGGGTGTGGTGCCGGCAGGGGGTCGATCGGATCGGTGATTCTTGGCCATCGGCACCGAGTGTGTCACCGGCGTGACGGACAATGGAGCCAAGGCGTCGTGTACGCCTGCCGTTAAGTGATTGAATGCCATCGCGGCTGGCGAACCGTCCCGGAGGGCGAGCCGAGATGCCCCGAGGGCGACCGCTCGATAGCAAGGTGCTGGAGGATCCGTGGACCTGTCCCTGTCGACCGAGACCATGGGCGATCGCACGATCGTCAGGGTCGGTGGCGAAATCGACGTATATACCGCGCCCAAGCTGCGCGAGCAGCTGGTCGAGCTGGTGAACGACGGCAGTTTCCACCTTGTCGTCGACATGGAAGGCGTGGACTTCCTCGACTCCACCGGTCTCGGCGTGCTGGTCGGCGGCCTGAAGCGAGTGCGTGCCCACGAGGGCTCCCTGCGCCTGGTGTGCAACCAGGAGCGCATTCTCAAGATCTTCCGCATCACCGGCCTCACCAAGGTGTTCCCGATCCACACCTCGGTCGAGGAAGCGGTTGCGGCCACCGACTGACCATCCCGCCCGGGCCGGTGCGCCCGGGCGGGAGAAGCCAAGCAGGCGGGGACCGGGCGTGCAGGCGGCCCGGTCTCCCCGCAGCACGCCCGAAGTTGCGAGGGGGATGCATGGCCACCGTTGAACTCCGCTTCAGCGCGCTGCCCGAGCATGTCAGGACCGCCCGTCTGGTGGCGGCGGCAGTGGCGCGCAGGGCCGGAGTGGACGAGGCCGTCCTCGACGAGGTCAGGCTCGCCGTCGGAGAGGCGTGCTCACGGGCCGTCGGACTGCACCAGGCCGGCGGGATCTCGGCACCCGTGAAGGTGCTGCTGATCGAGGAGGAGAAACAGTTCTCCATCGAGGTCGGCGACGAGGCGCCCCACGCGGTCCCCGGAAACGCGGACTCCGCGGGCGGCTCCGGCGGCGGTGACGCGGAGATCGAGGAGGACCAGATGGGCCTCGCGGTCATCAGCGGCCTCGTCGACGACGTGGAGGTGAGCGCCGGGAAGCACGGCGGTTCGATCCGCATGCGGTGGCCCACCACGCCGCCGCCCGCGGTGATCGACTGACCGGCGTTCTCCGGCCGGGCGTCACGCCGCGCGTTCACCCGAACAGCCAACTCTTTCCGAAGGGCCCCACTCGTGGGGCCCTTCGGCATGTGCGGGTGTCATCTCCCGCGCTTACAGTGGTCCCTGTGCGATTGATCGCGTGAATTGATTCACGATCAATCCATCGATAGTGATGCGATCAAGTAAATGCCTTCGGGGCATTACCAGGCGGGCCATTTACATTTCCTGCGCTCTGTTTTGATCAGGTTCCGGTACCTACAATCCCGTCCACATCTTGAGCTCAGCCCAAGCGTCAAGGAGGACGAATGGCGGGGCTTTCCATCTCACCTCAGTCGGGCCACACCACCTCCCTCGCAGCCGCCGTGCTGACCGACGACAACCGCGTTCTCGTGGTGGTCATCGGCGTCGTGGCACTGGCGGCACTGGTGGTCGCGGGCGTCCTGGTGCGCCAGGTACTCGCGGCCGGCGAGGGCACCGACAGCATGAAGAAGATCGCCGCCGCGGTCCAGGAGGGCGCGAACGCCTATCTGGCCCGCCAGCTGCGGACGCTCGGCGTATTCGCCGTGATCGTCTTCTTCCTGCTCATGCTGCTGCCCGCGGACGACTGGAATCAGCGTGCCGGGCGGTCGGTGTTCTTCTTGATCGGAGCGGCGTTCTCGGCGGCCACCGGCTATATCGGCATGTGGCTCGCCGTGCGGAGCAATGTGCGTGTCGCCGCGGCGGCTCGTGAGGCGACCCCGGCACCGGGCGAGCCGGAAAAGGATCTCACCGACGTGTCCCACAGAGCGATGAAAATCGCTTTCCGCACCGGCGGTGTGGTCGGCATGTTCACCGTCGGGCTCGGCCTGCTGGGCGCCGCCTGCGTGGTGCTGGTGTACGCGGCGGACGCGCCGAAGGTGCTGGAGGGATTCGGTCTCGGGGCCGCGCTGATCGCGATGTTCATGCGGGTCGGCGGCGGCATCTTCACCAAGGCCGCCGACGTCGGCGCCGACCTGGTCGGCAAGGTCGAGCAGGGCATTCCGGAGGACGACCCGCGCAATGCCGCGACCATCGCCGACAACGTGGGCGACAACGTCGGCGACTGCGCGGGCATGGCGGCCGACCTGTTCGAGTCGTACGCCGTGACGCTGGTGGCCGCGCTGATCCTCGGCTCGGCGGCGTTCGGCGACGCCGGACTGGCCTTCCCGCTGCTCGTCCCGGCGATCGGCGTGCTCACCGCGATGATCGGCATCTTCGCGGTGGCCCCGCGGCGCGCCGACCGCAGCGGCATGACGGCGATCAACCGCGGCTTCTTCATCTCCGCGGTGATCTCCCTGGTCCTGGTCGCCGTCGCGGTGTTCAGCTATCTGCCGTCCTCGTACGCCGACCTGGACGGCGTCACCGACACGGCGATCCAGGCCAAGGACGGCGATCCGCGGATCCTCGCGCTGGTCGCGGTGGCCATCGGCATCGTGCTCGCCGCGCTGATCCAGCAGCTCACCGGCTACTTCACCGAGACCAGCCGGCGCCCGGTCAGGGACATCGGCAAGACCTCGCTCACCGGACCCGCCACCGTCGTCCTCGGCGGCATCTCCGTCGGTCTGGAATCGGCCGTCTACACCGCCCTGCTGATCGGCCTCGGCGTGTACGGGGCGTTCCTGCTCGGCGGTACCTCGATCATGCTGGCGCTGTTCGCGGTGGCGCTGGCCGGCACCGGCCTGCTCACCACGGTCGGTGTGATCGTCGCGATGGACACCTTCGGGCCGGTCTCCGACAACGCGCAGGGCATCGCCGAGATGTCCGGCGACGTCGAGGGCGCGGGCGCCCAGGTGCTCACCAACCTGGACGCGGTCGGCAACACCACCAAGGCCATCACCAAGGGCATCGCCATCGCCACCGCCGTCCTCGCGGCGTCGGCGCTCTTCGGCTCGTACCGGGACGCCATCACCACCGGCGCGCGGGACGTGGGGGAGAAGCTGAGCGGTGAGGGCGCGCCCATGACCCTGATGATGGACATCTCGCAGCCCAACAACCTCGTCGGGCTCATCGCGGGCGCCGCGGTCGTCTTCCTCTTCTCGGGGCTGGCGATCAACGCGGTCTCGCGGTCGGCCGGTTCGGTGGTCTTCGAGGTGCGGCGGCAGTTCCGCGAGAAGCCGGGGATCATGGACTACAGCGAGAAGCCGGAGTACGGCAAGGTCGTCGACATCTGCACCAAGGACGCCCTGCGGGAGCTCGCCACGCCCGGTCTGCTCGCCGTGATGGCGCCCATCTTCATCGGGTTCACCCTCGGCGTCGGCGCGCTCGGCGCGTTCCTCGCGGGCGCGATCGGCGCGGGCACGCTGATGGCGGTCTTCCTCGCCAACTCCGGTGGCGCCTGGGACAACGCCAAGAAGCTCGTCGAGGACGGGCATCACGGCGGCAAGGGCAGCGAGGCCCATGCGGCGACCGTCATCGGCGACACCGTCGGCGACCCCTTCAAGGACACCGCCGGCCCGGCGATCAACCCCCTGCTGAAGGTGATGAACCTGGTGGCGCTGCTCATCGCGCCGGCGGTCATCAACTTCTCCTACGGCGACGACAAGAGCGTCGGCATGCGGGTGCTGATCGCGGTCATCGCGGCCCTGGTGATCATCGGCGCGGTCTACATGTCCAAGCGGCGCGGGATCGCCGTGGGTGACGAAGGCAACTCCGAGACGGATCCCAAGTCGGCCGATCCCGCGGTGGTTTCGTAGCAGACTGCCGGGAATCGCGGCGAGAGGAGCCCCAGCCGCAGCTCAAGGTGCGGGCGGGCGGCGCGTGTTGACGCGTCGCCCGCCCGTGCTGTGCGCGGAGCGCCGTCGCCGTGAGCCTTCTCTCGCTTGGTGCAAATGGTTATAAACGTGTCTTAAGGGATGCTTGACCGGTAGGTGTCGCCCATGTGGCGTGTATGTTCCGGGGCCGAGAGCCATGGAAGGGACCAAACCGGTGAACAAGAAGCTCGCGGCCGCACTGTCCGGCGGTGCGGTACTGGTACTGGCGCTGACGGGATGCGGCGGCGACGACTCCAACGAGGAGCTGGACGCCTGGGCCAAGCAGGTCTGTGACGCGGTGCAGCCGCAGGCGAAGAAGATCGAGTCCGCCAACGCCGCCATCCAGAAGGAGACCTCGGACAACAGCACGCCGGAGGACGTCCAGAAGACCGACTCCAAGGCCTTCAAGGACATGTCCGACGCGTACAAGGCGATCGGCGCCGCCGTGGAGAAGGCCGGGCCGCCGAACGTCGACGACGGCGAGAAGAAGCAGCGGAACGCGGTCAAGGAACTCAACAGCATCTCCGCCGCCTACGCCTCCCTGCGCAAGCAGGTCGACGGCCTGGACACCGACGACCAGGCGAAGTTCGCCGACGGTCTGAAGGACATCGCCACCGAGCTGGACAAGCTCAGCAAGAGCGGCAACGACGCCCTGCGGAACCTGGAGGAGGGCGAGGTCGGCGAGGCGATGTCCCGTCAGCCCAGCTGCCAGGCGGCGACCGCCTCGGCGGGCACCTCGGGCGACTGACGAGCGGGCGGACGGCGAAGGAACAACTGCGGGCCGACCGAGGGACGACGGCCCCGCGTCGTCCGGGTGACGGTGCGGGGCATTCCGTGCGCGCACGGGATGCGCAGGCGCACGCCCTGCGCGGGGAGGTCCGGGCGCACTCCGTGCGCGGGACGGTGGGGCGCGGGCGCCGGTGCGGGCGGCCACAATGGGGTGCGTGAGTGAAGCCGGTCTGCCGCCCCTGCCCTCGTCCGATCGACCCGACGTCGCCGCGCGGCTGAGAGAGGCGCTGCTCGCTGCCTCCTTCACCGCCGACGGACTGCTCGACCTGCTCGGCGCCCCCGCCTACGCGGCGCTGGCCCGCAGCGAGACCGTCCCGGCGCTGCGCGCCACCCGCGGGGACACCCCGCTGGAGGCGCTGGTCCGGCTCTTCCTGCTGCAGCAGCCCGTACCGCTGAGCCGCCTGGAGGACGTGCTGCCGGTCGAACTCTGCCTGGAGAACGGCTGGCTGACCCGGGTCGCCGCGGACGAGCTCGCCGCCACCGTGGACGTACGGCCCTACGGCGGGCCGGACGGCGAGGACTGGTTCATCGTCTCCGACCTCGGCTGCGCGGTCGGCGGCGCCGGAGGGATCGGCAGCCGGGAGGAAGGGGTCGTGCTCGGCGTCGGCGGCGCGTCCACCACGCTGGCCGGCATCACGGTGCGCACCCCGGTCGCCTCCGCGCTCGACCTCGGCACCGGCTCCGGCATCCAGGCGCTGCACGCCGCCCGGCACGCCACGCGCGTGACCGCCACCGACGTCAATCCGCGGGCGCTGCACATCACCGCGCTCACCCTCGCCCTGTCCGGCGCCCCGGCGGCCGATCTGCGCGAGGGGTCGCTGTTCACGCCGCTGCGGCACGACGAGACCTTCGACCTGATCGTGTCCAACCCGCCCTTCGTGATCTCACCGGGCGCCCGCCTCACCTACCGGGACGGCGGGATGAGGGGGGACGACCTGTGCCGCACCCTCGTCGCGGAGGCGGGGGACCGTCTGAACGAGGGCGGCTTCGCCCAGTTCCTCGCCAACTGGGAGCACGTGGAGGGAGAGGACTGGCAGGACCGGCTCAGGTCCTGGGTGCCGCGCGGCTGCGACGCCTGGATCGTGCAGCGCGAGGAGCAGGACGTCACCCAGTACGCGGAGCTGTGGCTGCGGGACGCGGGCGACCACCGCGGGGACGTGGCCGAGTACCAGGCGCGGTACGACGCATGGCTGGACGAGTTCGAGGCGCGCAAGGTCAAGGCGGTCGGATTCGGCTGGATCACGCTGCGCAAGACCGGTTCCCCGGTGCCGTCGGTGACCGTCGAGGACTGGCCGCACCCCGTCGAGCAGCCGCTCGGCGAGACGATCCGCGCGCACTTCGAACGGCTCGACTATCTGCGCGCCCACGACGACGCGGCCCTGCTGGAGGCGAGCTTCCGGCTGGCCGACGAGGTGGTGCAGGAGCAGGTCGGGCTGCCGGGTGCCGAGGATCCGGAGCATGTCGTACTGCGCCAGAACCGCGGCATGCGCAGGGCCACCAGGGTCGACACGGTCGGCGCGGGCTTCGCGGGCGTGTGCGACGGCTCCATGAGCGCCGGCCGCATCCTGGACGCCATCGCCCAGCTCCTCGGCGAGGACCCGGTGGTCCTCCGCGACCGCACCCCCGCCCAGATCCGCCTCCTGATCGAACAGGGCTTCATCGAGCCGGTGGGCTGACCCGGCGGCCCGGCGGGGAGCCCCGGACGACAGGCGTGCGGGGCGCCTGCCGCTCGGGGCTCTCCTCCGGTCGTTTCCGCGGCCGGAATGCGCCTCCGGCGAAAACTTTCGTGCCGTTCTCGATCTCGTGCCGGGCTTCCTTCGGGCCGGGCCGGTCGCCTGCTCCTCCGGATGTGGTCGCCGGGTGTTCACCCGGGATTCGGCCGGGGGTCGCCCGGGGGCGGCAGGGTGCGGGCGGTCGGGCACGGTCGGGCGTGGGAGGAGGGGATCGGACGGTCATGGAGAGTGGGCCGGCGATCTTCGCGGGGACGGTGTTCTGCCTGTTCGGGGCGGGGCTGCTGGCGTGGACCGTGAGCCGTGCACGGCAGCGGCGTCCGGTCGCGCACGGTGTGAGTCCCGTCGCATCCGCCGCCTGCGCCGGCCTCGCCGCGGTGATCTCCCTGGCCCTCGGCGCGTGGTGTCTCGGCCGCCTGTGAGCGGCCCCGCGAGGGGCGGAGGACCGGCGTTGCGGCCGGTAACCGAAATGTCGCGCTCCGCGTTCCGGGGCGTAGGCTCCGGACACTCCGGGCGGCAGGAACGGCGGTAGTCGGGTTACCGTTCGAGTGGCCGTTGCGGGCTTTTCCCGTTTGACACGGGGGCGGGATGTACCGTCACACTCCGCAGCGTCACCATGTCCAGGCCCCGGGAGGACCCCCTGGGGAGGCCTCAGCGTCGATCCGGAGAGAAGAGCGAAGTTGTCCCCGACCAGCGAGACCGCGAAGGGCGGCCGCCGACTCGTCATCGTCGAGTCGCCTGCCAAGGCGAAGACGATCAAGGGCTATCTCGGCCCTGGCTACACCGTCGAGGCGAGCGTCGGACACATTCGCGACCTTCCCAACGGCGCCGCCGAGGTGCCCGAGAAGTACACCGGTGAGGTCCGCCGGCTCGGCGTGGACGTCGAACACGACTTCCAGCCGATCTATGTGGTCAACGCCGACAAGAAGGCCCAGGTCAAGAAGCTCAAGGACCTGCTGAAGGAGTCCGACGAACTCTTCCTCGCCACCGATGAGGACCGCGAGGGGGAGGCCATCGCCTGGCACCTCCAGGAGGTCCTCAAGCCGAAGATCCCGGTCAAGCGGATGGTGTTCCACGAGATCACCAAGGAGGCGATCCGGGAGGCCGTGGCCAACCCGCGCCAGCTCAACCAGAAGCTGGTCGACGCCCAGGAGACCCGCCGCATCCTCGACCGCCTCTACGGCTACGAGGTCTCGCCGGTCCTGTGGAAGAAGGTCATGCCCCGCCTGTCCGCGGGCCGCGTCCAGTCCGTCGCCACCCGGCTCGTGGTGGAGCGGGAGCGGGAGCGCATGGCGTTCCGCAGCGCCGAGTACTGGGACCTGACCGGCACCTTCGCCACCGGCAGGCCCGGCGACGCCAGCGACCCGTCCTCGCTGGTCGCCCGCCTGCAGACGGTCGACGGCCGGCGCATCGCCCAGGGCCGGGACTTCGACTCGCTGGGGCGGCTGAAGAGCGAGAACATCCTCCACCTCGACGAGGCGAACGCCCGCGCGCTCGCCGCCGCCCTGGAGAACACGCGGTTCTCGGTGCGGTCGGTGGAGTCCAAGCCGTACCGCCGCTCGCCGTACGCGCCGTTCCGTACGACGACGCTGCAGCAGGAGGCGAGCCGCAAGCTCGGCTTCGGCGCGAAGGCCACGATGCAGATCGCGCAGAAGCTGTACGAGAACGGCTACATCACTTACATGCGTACGGACTCGACGACCCTGAGCGAGACGGCGGTCGCCGCCGCCCGCGCCCAGGTCACGCAGCTGTACGGAGCTGACTACCTGCCGCCGCAGCCCCGC
>Ga0207873_1001743_pt1 | contig 19749 bp, 11 predicted proteins | sample BGWIniCompost_FD_187373 | JGI IMG/M metagenome (GOLD analysis project Ga0207873, IMG submission 187373) | Cellulose adapted compost microbial communities from Newby Island Compost Facility, Milpitas, CA, USA - BGW Initial Compost (SPAdes)... ...
CGGCGGAATCCAATCCATCGCCGCAGTGAATCACAATTCTGTGCCTGAATACGGCCGTTTTGCCAGCCTCTATTTTAAAATTCATCTCCTCCTTGCCGCCCGACAGCTCTTTTTGACCCAACGGATTCGCGGCAAATAGTCCATAGCCCCTCGCGTGCCAATATGTAGGGTAACCAGGATTCGCGGGATGATCGATGATGGCAATGGAATACCGTTTGCCGTCTTTCGCGCCTTCAAGCCTCGTCCACTTCGCCCTGCTCCCCCATACATCGTCGCCTCTCTTTCCTCCGCCGCTGATGTACGTTCCTGTCGCTCCTTCGTTATTCAAAACCGGGGTATCGGAAGGTTTGCCGGAGGCGTCCACAAGTCTTTCCGGCCTATTGGACGGCGCTTCCAAAAAGCGGGCGACGCGCAATCCAAGAAAGCCTTCCTTGCTGTCGGCCATGGATACGTCCTCGTCAAGGGCGGTAAGCGACGTAATGCGGTCAATACAGCGATTGCTTTCATCGCCGCTGAAGACGAATCTTGCGTTTTCCCTGATCAGAACCGTGCCCTTGGAATCCACCCAATCCATTTCCACCTCCAGAACGCCTTTGGCGCCGTTTTTTATTTTCTTAACGGCCTTGTGCAGAATAGTCCCATAATTATCTTTTCTGTCTGGATCGATTGCGTCCGAATTGTTCCAGAAATCCAGGCCGTTCACATTTCCGTAATTGAGCCATAACCCAATGTGATGCGGATGGTCTATCCTTTCGCCGGGCTGGGGATCGAGCGGATAGCCCCGCGTGACAAGCGTTCCGTCGGAAGCGCGCAGGGGATAAAGGACAGGCTTCTTGATGGCGGAAGGATAGATATAGGAAGTAAACAGTTCTCCTCCTACATAAATGTCGATAGCTTGCCGGTCGTCATGGCGAATCATCTTTACCGGCAAATTTTGCGCGACAACGGAAACCGGAAACAACAGCAGAAAGCTAAACGCCCCGGCAATGGTCAGGTTTCTCATACCTAATATTTAAAGGGTTTTCCGCCCGCTAGAACTTCCTGTTTCCTCTCATCGAAAGTCACGAACATGCCGGTGCGAAGCGCAGCCGTAACCATGATATTGGCAATGGAATGATTATACCCGGCCATTTCATCTGCGTTTGGCTTTTTTCTCGACCTGACGCATTCCATCCAGTTTCTCATATGGGCCGACGTGAGATTGTCCACCCCTGTATTCGCAGCGGTTTCAACGCCTCCCCCGTCCGTCAATGAAATTTCGGGCAGAAGGTTAGGCTTCATTCCCATGGCGGCGGCGTTTCTTTCGTTCAACCCACCGTTGGGAGAGATTTTGTTGGTTTCCAGATTCAGCTCGCCGCCGTTGGAATAATAGATCTCTTTTACGCCGCCGGCAGAGTTGGTAAACCGGGAAGAATAGATCACCTGGAAACCCTTGCTTTTGTCGTCCAGCGGGCCGTAATCGAAAACGGCCGTCATGGTGTCGAAGTTTTCGCGGCCGTCTTTCCACAGGTAAATTCCCCCGTTTGCGGCGACGCTTCTTGGCCTGGGAAGACCGGAAAACCAATGAACGGTGTCGATCTGATGGGCCATCCACTGTCCCGGGATTCCAGAAGAATAAGGCCAAAACAATCTGTATTCAATATATTTCCGAGGATCCCAGGGCGCTTTCGGCCTGTTCATCAAATAGCGGTTCCAATCTGTATCCGATTCGCGTATGGAGGCGACAAGATCGGGCCTTCTCCATCTGCCGGGTTGGTTGACATTCCATGTCATTTCCACGGCCACAATGTCGCCAAATTTCCCCGATTTAATAAACTCGTAAGCCGCGTGGTAATTCTTTCCGCTTCTCCTTTGGGAGCCAATCTGAACGATCTTGCCGCTTTTCTTTATGGCCGCCAAAGCCGCCCGGTTGTCTTCCATAGTTTCGGCGAAAGGCTTTTCCACGTACACGTCTTTCCCCGCTTCAACGGCTTCCTTTGTATGCAAGGCATGTTGGAAATCGGCTGTGCTGATGATCACCGCGTCCACGTCGTTCCGCTCATAGAGCTCGTCGTTGTTCCTGACCGCATCGATCTTCGCGTCATAACGTTCCTGAAAAAATTTGACGGCTTCATCCCTGCGCCTGTTCCAGATATCGGAAACAGCGGCGATACGGAAATTCAACTCCCGGGCGTGAACGTAAAATGAGGGAATCAGCGAACTCCTTGCCCTGTCGGAAAAACCGACGATCCCGACGTTCACCCGGTCGTTGGCGCCAAGAATATTGCTATAACTTTTTGCAGATAGCCCGAGGGCCAAGCCTGCGGCGCCAAACGCCGTTTTCTTAAGGAAGTCTCTCCTTTGGTTTTCTGTGGCTTTCATCATCTTAAAAATTTAGTTCGATCATTGGCTCTCGCCGGTCTAAACATAAAAGGCTGATTTTCAAAAACAACCGAATTTACATGATTTTTTATCCGTGGGCAAAAATTCACGCCTCTTTCTGAACAGAAACGCCTCCTCCTCTTTTTATCGCAATTTGACAAAAAAAATCTTTGCTTATTTTGCGCAAGCAAATGCTTGCATTTATATTTGCAAGTAAATGCTTGCTTAATATGGAAGCCAGAAGAGACGTATTTCAAGCGATTGCCGATCCCACCAGAAGGGAGATCATCAGTTTGTTGGCCAAGGAACCGCTCACGGTAAGCTCCATTTCCGAACGGTTTGAGATCAGCAGGCAGGCGGTTTCTCTCCACGTAAAGATATTGGAAGAGTGCGGAGTTTTATCCGTAACAAAAGAAGGCAGAGAACGGCGTTGCGCGATTGAACCGCAAAAACTTGCGGAAGTATCGGAATGGCTCGAACAATTCAGAGGCATGTGGGAAGATCGATTTAAACAACTTGATCACGTATTGTTAAACTTAAACTCAAAAAAACATGAAAAGCAACTTAATGATGGATTTTTCGGTGGACAAGTCCGCCAGGAAGATCAAGGTAAAACGTGAATTTGCAGCCGCGCGCGACAGGGTATGGTCTGCCTGGACCGACGCCAGCCTGCTTGACCAGTGGTGGGCGCCCAAGCCATGGAAAGCCGTCACAAAGGTCATGGACTTCAGGGAAGGAGGATACTGGCTATACGCCATGACCGGGCCCGACGGCGAAAAACATTGGGCAAGAGCCGATTTCCTGTCCATACGCCCTCAGGAAAGTTTTTCCTACAAAGACGCCTTCTGCGACGAGAACGGGACAATCAACCAATCGCTGCCGCAAGCGGAATGGATGAATCGCTTCAGCGAAAACGGAAATTCAACCGTGGTAGAGATTGAAATCTCTTACGAAAATCTTTCCGATCTGGAAAGCATTATCGAAATGGGCTTCAAGGAAGGATTTTCTTCTGGATTGGAGAACCTGGACGAATTGTTGGAAAAATAAACAAGTCAATCCGCTCTCTCCGCGGCGATGCGTGGAGAGAGGACGGATTGTTTGCAGATCTTTAATCTTTCTTTTTCTAAACTTTGGGCAATTTCCAGGGATCCCTGTAATTGGCTTTCGCCATTTTGTCGGCCTCCTTGTCTTTGATGAACTGCTGATTGTCGCCATCCCAATAGAGCTTCCGGCCGAGCCGGTAGGCGATATTTCCAAGGTGCGCAAACCTGGCGATGTGGGCGCCAATTTCGATGTCGCAATTGGGTTTCTTCCGGGTTTTTATGCAGTCGAGGAAATTGGCGACATGCAGGTCCAAACCTTTGCCCGTCCCTTTACGAAGCGGAACCGCTTCAAGCCCTTCCTTGACGCCAAAACCGCTCGTCTCGGGAATCATTTCCCAGCCTTCCCTGCTCACGACAAGGGTGCCATGTTCGCCAATAAACGCCACGCCGTGACTGCGCCCGTAAGTGGCTCCATAAATGCCGACGGTATGTTCCCAAATGAGTCCGAAATCGCCAAAGTCATACACGGCGGTCATGGTGTCGGGCGTTTCCATGGCGTCGTCGGGGAACGCATATTTGCCGCCGGTAGCCATAATCGATTTGGGCACATATTGGTTCATTCCAAAGAGCGCATAATCGAGCAGATGAACGCCCCAGTCGGTCATGAGCCCGCCGGCATAGTCCCAGAACCAGCGGAATGTAAAATGAAAGCGGTTCCTGTTGAACGGCCTTTTGGGCGCAGGGCCAAGCCACATGTCATAATCCACGCCCGCGGGAACGGGCTCGTCGGGAACTACGGGAATCGACCCTTTCCATCCCACATTGGACCACGCCTTCACCGTGCGCACCCTGCCGATGTGGCCTTCGTGGATATAATTTACGGCATCCTGCCAGTGGGGATCGCTGCGTTGCCATTGGCCCACCTGCACCACCCTGTTATACCGTTTCGCGGCGGCGACCATCAGGTTGCACTCTTCGATGGTGTTGGCAAGGGGCTTTTCGCAATACACGTCTTTTCCCGCTTCGCAGGCGTCGATCATCTGGAGGCAGTGCCAGTGGTCCGGGGTTCCCACAATCACCGCGTCGATGTCTTTTTGTTGCAGCAATTTGCGATAATCTCCAAAAAGCGCCGGTTTTTTCCCGGTCATTTTTTCGATTTCGGCCGCGCGCTCATTCAGCACATTAGAGTCGACGTCGCAAAGAGCGGCGCATTCCACGCCGGGTTTGGATAAAAATGCATTCAGGTTGCTAAAACCCATGCCTTTACAGCCAATTAAGCCCACAACAATTTTCTCATTGGCTGAAAAGGCGCCCGCTTTTAAAATAGTAGGGAAAGCTCCAACGCCCAGTCCAAAGAGGGCGGATTTTTTAATAAAATTGCGTCTGTCTTGATTCATAATTTTTACCGGTCAAAAGTTCTCCGGTTAAAATTAAGATAGTTTTTGAATAAAACAATGCTAAAAACGGACAATCGACAAAAAGCGGCCGTCTTACTGGTCGGGGTTTGACGGATTGTCAATACGGAAAGGGATAGGAGATTAAGCGCAAGAATTTCCGCATAAAAAATGAATTCCCTCCCTAGAATTGCCAGGGAGGGAATTTGCTTGGACGTCAATCGCCGACTTCCGGCAATTTGTCGCCTTCGGCCACCGCTTTAGGCGGATCGCCGATGGCGGTCACAATCCTGTGACGCATGTTCATCGGGTCTTCAATTTCCGGCATGTCGATTTCAGGAAATTTATCGCCTTCGGCGCCAGCTTTGGGTATGTCGTCGTCTTTGAACTTGTCCATGGCATCCTCCTTTCTGAAACGTTGCTAATAAAATAACCGCGGTTTGAGAAAGGAGTTTTCTTTGGCAAGCCTTCCGGGCGCAAAACAAATTCATCAAACAATTTTCTTTTTATGGGGTTATTATTTTCCTTTTTTTAAAAGGCGCAAAGCAAATTACAACATTTTTTCACCTTACCTCTTGTTGACCATGGCCTTTAACAAAAACACCGACAAAATCGCAATCGTGGTTAGGGATTTCACGCTAAAGAAAAAGAAAGAGATTTTTATCGACCGCTTTAGCGAACCTTATATTGTTTCAATCGCTATCGACCAAGAAGGCGCGGCAAACCCTTCGATCGACTTCAACATGTTGTCTTTCCCGAATGTCAAGAAAGGCGACACCGTTTCTTTCGACGGACAGGGACATCTAATTTACGGACCCAAAAACCCGAAAGAGTTCGTGGCCTACACAGTGTTGTTTATGGAAAGCGACAAGGATATGAGGGATTTGGGGAAATTCCTGGAGGAGACGATTACGTCTGAAGCGGCTAATATCGGGGCAAAAGCGTTGCTCGCCGCGGCGCCTTCCGCCGGAACCGCCATCACCGTTTTGCAGAAGTTGTCAGAATTTGTTTGTATTCAAATGCAAAAGAATAAAGACGACCAACTGTTTCGGCGCAACGGGACTTTGCTGCGCGACGTGGATCCCCCATATGAAATCCTGAGGACCTATACCAGCGAGAACGATTTTATAAAGACCAACATCAGCATCATCCATTTGCCGGTTTCAAACGATCTGGGCGCGCAGGGAAGGAAAATCAAATTGTAAAAAAAAGGGAAGACGCAATTCCCGTCTTCCCTTGTCCTTATTCGCTGCGACTCCCTACCTGTCACTTATCTTCGTTGACCCGGAGGGCGCGGCCATCAATACTGATTCCTTTAAAACAAGCGGCAATCTTGGAAGGAGATTTATGTTTGATTTCGAAAAAAGAATGCTTGTCGAACATTTCAATTTTCCGCACCTGCTCTTGCGAAACCTTTGTTTGCCGGCACAAAAACGCCAGCAACTCCGTTTTGCTGACGTCGTCGATTTTCCCGATATTGATGAAAAACCGCTGACTTGCAGCCTCGTCTTCGCGCGAATATTCCCTTGCGGCAACCGCCGTCCGTTTTCTCATTCCCGGCCTGAGTTTGTTTGAGCCGAATCCGCCGCGAACTCTTTCCGGCTTTTCCCATGCCGGTTTGTCCGGTCTTCTTCCTTCAGCTCTTTTCGCCGGCCTCTCCTTTTCAGGTCCCTCCACCGGATTAAAACGCTCGTCCACACGCTGGAATTTAATCTTTAGCTTCCCTTCGATCTCGCGAATCCGCTTTTCTTCGGCCTTGGTGGCGAGGGCTATGGATACGCCTTGTTTTCCCGCCCTGGCAGTCCTGCCGCTCCGGTGGGTATAATATTCCAGGTCGTCGGGCAGATTGTAATGGATCACATGCGAAAGATCCTTGACGTCGATCCCGCGGGCCACCACGTCGGTGGCGGCGATCAGCTTGATTTTCCTTTCCTTAAACCTTTTCATCACCCAGTCTCTCTGCCTCTGCGTCAGGTCGCCATGAATCGCGTCGATCGCATAACCGGCGTCGTTCAGTTGGTCCGCAAGTTCCTGCGTATCTCTTTTCGTCCGGCAAAATATCACGCCCGACATTTCTTCATGCCCGCTGATCAGGCTTTTCAGAAGATCAAGCTTTTGGTCTTTCTTGGTAGAAATATACTGGTGGCTGATATTCTGATTAATCGATGCGCCGCCCTCTATCCTGATTTCCTGAGGATCTTTCATATAGGCATCGACGATCGCCCGGATATCCCGGGACATCGTGGCGGAAAAAAGCCATGTATATTTATTGGCGGGCGTCTTTGCCAATATTTTATCGATGCTTTCCTTAAAACCCATATTCAGCATTTCATCGGCTTCGTCGAGCACGAGGTAGCGAACCTGGTTTAACCTTAACGCCTTCCTGCCCAACAGGTCGATGAGCCTTCCAGGCGTTGCGGTAAGGATTTGCGGGATGCGCTTCAAGTCTTTGATCTGCTTGTGGATTGGCGCGCCGCCATAAACAGTCTGAATGCCAACCTGCTTTTGGTATTTTCCATATTGCCTTAGCTGCGCGGCGATCTGCTGACACAATTCCCGCGTCGGCGCGAGAATCAACGCCTGTATCGCCGGAGCGTCCGGATTGACAATGCTTAACAGCGGAAGTCCAAAAGCGGCCGTTTTGCCGGTTCCTGTATGAGCCAGGCCAATGAAATCGGTATTAGCCTGGTATAAAATGGGAAGGGCTTTCTGCTGAATGGTAGTGGGAGCTTCAAATCCCAGCTCTTCGAGGGATCTGAGCAAGGGAACGGATACTCCCAGTTCTGAAAATTTATTCAAATGAATGTCGTTTTTTTGATTGCGCGAAGTTAGCTCTATTCCGTCAAACAAAACCTATAGTTTGAGAATATTTTTTTAGAATGGTCGCCGGTTGCTTCCAGTCGCCCGTTGCAGAGACAAGGCGTACCTGATCTAAACAGGATTGAGGAATGGAATACCGCAACCAGCGACCTGCCCCAAACCATAACTCCCTATGAGCTATGACCTTCCGCCTCATTACAAACGCAACTTCCCGAATCGTCGGGGTCAGGGGTGGGTTTCTTTAAGGAATTGTGCGACCGCCTACGGAGTCGATCCAACCATTATAAACTCCTGCCACAAACCTTCGACCCATACTGGGTCGAGAGGCTGGCTACTGATTCGGTTATTGGCAAGGAAAGACAGTTCGGTTGCCTGCCTACTCTCCACTTCGCCAGTTCGCCACTTTGCCACTTCATTTCGCCTATGGGGTTGATTGCCTGCTTCGATCGTTGTCTATAAACCTGAAATCCCTACGGGACTTTTTTTCAGGCTCAGAAATAAATTATGCGACAATTGGAATGTAAAATTCAGGCTTAATCATAGGGTTGAGGGTTGAGGAATGAAACCGTCAGTTGTTTGAATCACAGATTACAATGATATAGATTAAAGAATTCCGTCGCCGGCAGCTTAATCCGTGAAATCTGTAAAATCCGGATAAACCGTAATTTAAACCGTCATCCTGACCGCAGAGAAGGATCTATCGAGGCTTCTCGCGCATTAGTCATATTTCAGAAATATCCCATCATATTTCCGAAACATCCCATCATGATTCTGAAACATCCCGTCATGATTCTGAATCATCCCGTCATGAATCTGAAACATCCCGTCATGATTCCAAAATATCCCGTCATGATTCCGAATCATCCCATCATGATTCTGAAATATCTCGTCATATTTCAGAAATATCCCGACATGATTCTGAATCATCCCGGCATTGCAGACCGGAAACGGAAAAAGAATAGAAATTAATGGCCTAATTTTATTAACCTGTTTCACCAAACCAAACGAATTGATATTTTTGCAGCGCGAATAAAGCCGGGCTTCCTTAAATTGTTTATCTGTTGAACTAGCCGGGGGATAGCAATTCATTTTTTAAGAAAACCAAACCAAATGAGCATACAAATCGAAGTCATTCTCTTTGTTGTTTCCATACTTTTCTTTCTAAGCATCCTCGCTGGAAAGGCGGGATATAAATTTGGAGTGCCCGCCTTGTTATTGTTTCTATCGGTAGGAATGCTGTCGGGCAGCGACGGGTTGGGAATTGAGTTTGAAAATATTGGCCTGGCGCAAACGATCGGCACGGTCGCGCTTTGCATTATCCTTTTCTCCGGCGGGCTCGACACAAAAATCTCAGAAATCCGTCCAACAATCGCGCGAGGGACAATATTGGCCACCATAGGCGTGCTTGTAACCGCCATTATGACGGGCTTTGCCATCCACCTGCTGTTTGGAAAATCGCTGGGCATCAGCCTCATGCTTTCTCTCTTGCTGGCCTCTACCATGTCGTCCACCGACTCCGCGTCGGTGTTCTCGATATTGCGATCAAAAGGCCTTCGCCTGAAAAACAACCTTCGTCCTTTATTGGAACTGGAAAGCGGCAGCAACGACCCCATGGCGTATATCCTGACCATTACGTTGATCGGGATTATCAAAGCGGAAACCGCTCCTGGTTTTTGGGAAGTGGCCGGTTCGCTGCTTTTGCAAATGACCGTGGGCGCCATTGGGGGATTTCTACTGGGCAAGCTCGCGGTGCGAATTATCAACAGGCTTGAGATAGACAACGACTCCCTGTATCCCATCCTGGTGTTTACGTTTTGCATTTTCATTTTCTCTTCCGTTTACTTTATCAAGGGAAATGGATACCTGGCCGTGTATATCGGAGGATTGGTGATTGGCAATTCAAGGTTTGTCCACAAACGCTCCTCGCTAAAGTTTTTTGACGGGATGGCGTGGATGAGTCAATTGCTCATGTTCCTTACGCTGGGATTGCTGGCGAATCCGCGCGAACTGATTTCCGTAGCCGTCCCTGGATTGGTAATCAGCCTGGTGATGATTTTTATTACCCGTCCTGTCACCGTATTCCTGTGCCTGCTGCCGTTTCGCAAAATGCCTTTCAAAGACAAGGCGTTCGTTTCATGGGTGGGATTGAGAGGCGCGGTGCCCATTATATTTGCCATCATTGTCCTGGCGGAAGGCGTGCCGCAGGCCCGGCTTTTGTTCAATATCGTATTTTTCTGCACCCTTATTTCGTTGATTGTCCAGGGCACGTCCCTGCCCAAAATTGCTGCATGGTTAGGCCTGGCCGATAAACCCGATAAGGAAGCTAAACTTAAAGACTTTGATATTGAATTGTCGGATGAGATCAAATCGGTGACCACGGAAATTACCGTGCCGCCGCAAGCCTTGCAATATGGCAGCAGGCTGATGGATATGCCCATCCCTGAAAAAACCCTTGTAGTTATGGTAAAAAGGGAGGGGAAATATTTCGTCCCCACAGGCAAAACCCCGTTGATGGCAAACGACAGGCTGCTGATCATCACCGACAACCATGAAGCGCTGAAAGAAACCCTGGCGATTATGAAAAATCCCGAAAAACGCGTCGCGCCAAAGAGTTCATAATACGCGTCCCAATCGCGCAAAGAATAGAATGAAGCGCGGATCGCTATGTTGATTTGCTGCAATAGCAATCCGCGATAATCCTGAATTAAAGGATGTATTGACTCAAATCCCTGTTCTTCACCAACGAAGACAACTTTTCGACCACCATATCCCTGGTCACCACGATTTTCGCATTTGCGCCAATGGTGTCGGGAACGTCAAAGAGGAAGTCGTTGAGCAATTGGCTCATGACGGTTTGCAGCCTCCGGGCGCCGATGTTTTCCATTTCGGCGTTTATCTGGAAGGCGGTTTCCGCTATTTCTTCAAGGGCGTCGTCGTGAAAACTTAACTCCACATTTTCGGCTTCAAACAAGGCGATATACTGTTTGGTGAGCGCGTTCTTGGGCTCCTTGAGAATTTGATAAAAATCGTCCTTGCTCAGGCTGTTCAGCTCGACCCTGATCGGGAAACGTCCCTGCAATTCGGGGATCAGGTCGGAAGGCTTCGACACATGGAATGCGCCCGCGGCAATGAAAAGGATGTGATCCGTATTGATCAATCCGTACTTCGTATTCACGGCGCTGCCTTCCACGATCGGCAGGAGATCGCGCTGCACGCCTTCACGGCTCACATCGGGGCCTCCGCCTTTATTCGCCGATGAAGCGATTTTATCGATTTCATCGATAAAAATGATCCCCGTATTCTCCGCCTTCTGGATAGCCTCTTCCTTCACTTCGTCCATATCGATCAGCTTGGATGCTTCTTCTTCCATCAGGATTTTCCGGGCTTCGGCGATGGTGACCTTTCTTTTTTTGGTCTTTTTGGGCATCATGCTGCTCAGCATGTCCTGGAGGTTGATCAGGGAAGATTCGTCGATCATCCCCCCTCCTATCATGCCAATGCCGGCGTTTGCGTTTTGCTTAATGGTGATTTCGATCTTCCGGTCTTCCATTTCGCCGTTCCTGATCTTCTCGCGGAAGCGTTCCCGGGTTTTCTCATTGAGCTCTACATCGTCGGAAGGCATTTCGTCCGCATCCCCGGCGGTGGAATAGCGCCCGGTTTGGCCCGTTCTTTTCAATGGAGGGATCAAAGCGTCGAGAATGATATCCTCCACGATCTGCGCGGCCTTTTCCTTCACTTCCTCTTTTTTTCTTTGTTTGACAAGATTTACGGACTGTTCCACAAGGTCGCGCACCATGCTTTCCACATCGCGTCCCACGTAACCCACTTCCGTAAATTTGGAAGCTTCCACTTTCGTAAAAGGCGCGTCGGCGATCTTGGCCAACCGGCGGGCGATTTCAGTCTTTCCCACGCCGGTGGGACCGATCATCAGGATATTGTTGGGCACAATCTCTTTTTGGATGTCCGATTTGACGTTCATCCTCCGCCACCGGTTTCGCAAAGCGATGGCTACATTTTTCTTGGCCTCATGCTGACCGATGATATATTTATTCAACTCGTTGACAATTTGTCGCGGAGTCAGGTATTCATAATTTGTACTCATTGTTTAATTTCCAGTTTGTTTCTTGTAAAAATGGCATTCATCGCGCTCTGCAGCGAAAAAAAGGAACTGCCTCCTCCGGCATGCTGCAGGGCTCTGCTAAAGGAGAATTCAAAGGCTTTTACTTTCAACATAAATCCAAACGAAAAACCCGCCCCCCTCGAGCCGTTCATCAGGCGCATCTCCCTGTTGGTAAGATGGCTATAGCCCCCGCGTATGTTGAAGTTTTCGCCCAACAAGGCTTCTGCGCCAATTGTAATCCGGCTCAACACCTTATCAACCGCCCCGGACGATTCATTGTTAACCGCCCCTTGGGGATTATCGCGTAAGACCGGCGAGGCGAGATTAGACGCGGTGACGGAAAACCGGAACGGCATGTGCTCCGGTTTGATCGACGCCCCTGCCTGCACGTCAAAAGGCAGCCTGGAGCGGCTTTCCGGAGTGAAGTCGTCGATCACCACGCCGATATTCCTGATCGACAAACCGGCGGTCAGCTCCTGATTGGGGTGGATATAAACGCCGCCAAGATCGACGGCCAATGCGCCGGCCGTCCAGGCGTCGATGGTGGAATTGGCGTACTTCAACGCTACGCCCATCCGAAACGGCCCAATCATATGACTCCCGCCGGCTACGGCAAAATACTCCGCTCCCGTAAAGGTCCCAAGTTCCTGTCCCGTCGCGTCTCTTTTTACGAATTCGCCGAGATTCATATATTGTAAACCGGCCGCCCATGCGCCGCCGTTTCCAAGACACCGGGAATATACGGCGCTGGCCAGGGAGATGCCGGCCAAATAGCGAATATAATTCACTGCAAAGAGGTTGTCCCATGACTCGGCAATCAATCCGGGGTTCGAAAACAACAGGTTAGCGTCGTCGTCAGGCATGGATACGTTTACGCCTCCCATCGCTCCTACCCTTGCGTTTGAAGGAATTTTCAGAAAATCAAATGCGCCATTGCCGGCGCGCTGCCCGAAAGCCGCGACGGAGGCGACGCAAATCAGTCCCGCCGTCGCAATGATCAGACTATGAGACTTCCTTAATTTCAAAATTTATGGGATTTTTAACCTTTTCATCCAGCAAAGCAACCTCCATCACTTCGTCCACATGGTCGGCATAATGAATCACAAGATCCTCGACGTATTCGGGTTTTATCTCGTCAATATCCTTTTTGTTTTTCAGCGGAAGAATGACTTCCCTTATGCCAGAACGTTTGGCGGCAAGAATCTTTTCCCTGATTCCGCCTACAGGCAGGACTTTCCCTCGCAAGGTAATTTCGCCCGTCATGGCTAGTCTTTCCTTGACCTTCCGCTGGGTAAAGACGGAAGCCAGCGATGTGAGCATGGTTATCCCGGCCGAAGGGCCGTCTTTAGGCACCGCGCCCGCCGGCACATGAATGTGGAGATCGTAATTCTCAAATAATGAATAGTGAATGTCCAGCTTGTCGGCGTTTGATTTCAAATACGACAACGCCGCCATCGCGGATTCCTTCATGACGTCTCCCAATTGGCCGGAAAGCGTGAGTTTTCCTTTTCCCCTGCTCAAACTCGATTCGATAAAGAGGATTTCTCCGCCCGATTGCGTCCACGCAAGGCCGGTGACAACGCCCGCGGCGTCATTGTCGTGATACAGTTCCTTATCGAAATCTTCGGCTCCCAATATCCTGACCACCTCTTCCGGCGTGATCTTTTTGTTGTAAGGCTCTTCAAGCGCAATTGATTTTGCGGCGTTGCGCACAATCGCGCCTATCTTTCGCTCCAGGTTTCTCACGCCGGATTCGCGGGTGTATCCTTCGATCACCTTAACGATCGCGTCCTGCGTAAAGGAGATTTGAGAGGCTTTAAGGCCGTTCTCCTTTCGCTGTTTAGGAATCAGATGCCTTTTGGCGATCTCCACCTTTTCCTCCAGCGTATAGCCGTTGATTTCAATCACTTCCATCCGGTCGCGAAGCGCAGGCTGAATAGACTCCAGCGAGTTTGCCGTGGCGATAAACAGGGCCTTCGACAAATCATACTCCACCTCCAGGTAGTTGTCCATGAAGGAATTGTTTTGTTCTGGGTCTAAAACCTCCAGCAACGCCGAAGACGGATCGCCCCTGAAATCTGAATGCACTTTATCTATTTCATCCAGCACAAACACCGGGTTTGCGGATTTGGCTTTCTTGATGTTCTGAATGATTTTACCGGGCATCGCCCCGACATAAGTTTTGCGGTGTCCGCGAATTTCCGCCTCGTCGTGAACGCCGCCCAGCGACATTCTGACATATCTTCGTCCCAAAGCCCTGGCGATCGACTTTCCCAAAGAAGTCTTTCCTACGCCCGGAGGACCGTAAAGGCACAGGATAGGCCCTTTCATGTCCTGTTTGAGCTTTAACACCGCCAGATACTCCAGTATCCTTTCTTTCACTTTTTCCAGGCCATAATGATCCTTGTCCAGGATCTTCCTGGCCCGCTTCAGGTCGAAATTATCCTTTGTGTAATCATACCATGGAAGTTCGACCATAAATTCAAGATAGTTAAGCGCAACCGGGTATTCCGCCGCCATCGGATTGATGCGGGCAAGCTTATCGATTTCTTTTTGGAAATGCTCCGAAGCTTCCTTGCTCCACTTCTTCTTTTCAGCTTTCAGCTTCAATTGGTGCAATTCCTGATCCTGCCCATCGAAACCCAGTTCATCCTGCAACACCTTGATTTGCTGTCTCAGGAAATAATCCCTTTGTTGCTGGTCGATATCCGAATGCACTTTCTTTTGAATCTCCTGCTTCAATTCAAGCATCTGAATGTCGCGCATCATATACTCCAGCAACATCGTGGCCCGTTTCATGCCGTCGTTCACTTCCAGCAGCTTTTGTTTTTCCTTCACTTCCGCGTTGATGTTGGAAGAAAGAAAATGAGTCAGGAACACCGGGCTGTCGATGTTATCCAAAGCCATTTGCGCTTCGGGGGGAATCTCCGGGTTCAGTTTGAGGAGCTTGATAGCCGATTCCTTGAGCGATTTGATCACCGGCTGCATCTCCTTGTTGCTTTTTTCGGGGAACCGTTCTTGCAAGTATCTCACCTTCGCGGTGATGAAGGGCTCTTCCTGCACAAAACTTTCAATTTTGAACCGTTTTTTCCCCTGGATAATGATGGTGGTATTGCCGTCGGGCAGCACCAGCATCTTGATGATTTTGGCAAGGGTGCCGGTATAAAAAATATCTTCTACGTCTGGATCTTCCACTTTGTAATTATGCTGCGCAACAACGCCGATCGTCCGGTTTCCCTTGTAGGCTTTCTTTACCAGTTTGATCGATTTGCTGCGACCGACCGTAATGGGAATAACTACGCCCGGAAACAGGACGGTATTCTTGATCGGCAATATTGGCAGAGTCTCGGGTAATTCTTCTGGCTTTAATTCCTCTTCTTCATCCGGCGTGATCAATTGAATAAACTCCCCTCCCTCTTCGTCATCTTTAGCGGCAATTATCAGAGAACTGAATAAGCTTAAGTCTTTGTTGTCCTTCATAAATCTTCCCCTTGACACCTGGTCAATGCCAATTTGGCATGAACATCGTCAAAATTACAATAAAATTCCTTGTGAATATTAATGTGGCAATACAAATGCCAAATTTATGGCCAATCGTTTTTTTATTCGGCGATTTATGATTTAATTGGCTGTGAAATATTTCTAATCTTATTCACTAATATTGCTTCATGGAACATTTGAAAACGATTTGGACGCTGGCGCTGCTGCCGATAATTTCGTTTTCATTGGCGCAGGAGCCGTCCATTGAAGATTCAATCGCGCAGGGAAAAAGCGAGTTCTACAAGCGGATCGAAAACCAGATCCAATTTGAGAACGTGAACCGCATCGCTTACTACAGCGACAGGAAGCGTTTATTGCAAATCAGAAATCTTGAAAAAAACCAAAAGTGGCGGGAACTCTATCCCATCCTCCGGGAATATACGCTCAAATTCGGCATTGAAAATTTTTACCGCGATACCGACCTGCTGTGGCGGATGGCCAGGCTTACCGAACTATATGGCGACAAAAATGAAGCCGTCCAATGGTATAAGCTTGCGTTGAAGCATCGCCGCCAGGAAATGGATGCCAGAAAAGCGCAGGAAATTCAAGATTCCCTTGCAGCCAACGAAAACCAGTATGCGCCGATTGATTACTACTATGAATTGGTGGATTACAGGAAAGAGGTGGATACCCTCAGGCCGCCAAGAGGAAAAAGGCTGAATATGGGAGCCCTTGTAAATTCTACCGCCGAAGATTACGGACCCGCGCTTGCTCAAAACGACAAAATTCTAATATTTACTTCAAAAAGGAACTCCAAAATAAAGCGCGGATTCGACCAGGTGGCCAACGAGGACTTGTTTATTAGCCGCAAATGGGGAGATTTCTGGAGCGCGGCCGAACCCATGGAAGGCATCAATACGCAATTGAACGAAGGATCGGCCTGCGTCAGCGCCGACGGCAGAATGTTGATATTCTCCAGGTGTTTTTCTCCGGACGGCGTAGGCGATTGCGATCTTTACATGGCTACGCTCACCGAAGACAGCGTATGGGGAGATATCCGGAACCTGGGACCGCAAGTGAACAGCATTTCATGGGATTCTCATCCTTCCCTTTCCCATTCCGGCGATACGCTCTTTTTTGCATCCGACAGAATCGGGGGATTTGGATTGTCGGATATATATTTTTCTTGCCGGCAACCCAACGGGGAATGGGGTCCGGCGCAAAACGTGGGACCAGTAATCAATACGCGAAACAGCGAAGTAAGTCCTTTTTACCATCCCGCGTTCGACGTCCTGTATTTCAGTTCGAATGGACAGTTGCTAAACTTTGGCGAATTTGATATTTATAAAACCTACAAAACGCCGCGCGGCTGGAGCGATCCGTTGAACATTGGCCCGCTTGTAAACGGCCCGGGCAGCGAATTCTATTTTACCATTGATTCCCAATCGGCGTTTCTTTTCTATGCGCGGTCGGAAGAAACCAATATGGTCAATCTCGATCTGTTCTCATTTCCCCTGCCCATGGAAGCCCGTCCCGACGCCGACACAAGGCTGAGCGGAACGGTTTACGATTCCATTTCCGGCGATATCTTTAAAAAAGGCATTGTGTCGATTATCGACCTCGAGAATGGAATCGAAGTGTCTCCCAAATTCCTCAAAGAAGACGGGACATTCGAGTTTTACCTGATCAACAACAAGAACTATCTGCTGATTATCCAGGGAGACGAGTTTTTCCGCATTGAAGAACTGTTCAGGCTGGAAGGCGATATGGAGCTAAACGCCTACACGCAATCTATTTCCAGTAAAATCAAATTTCAGTCGATAGAATTCGACAACGGAAAGTCGGATCTGAAACCGGAGATGTTTGCCGACCTGTACAAGGTGGCCGACTTCCTGATCGATAATCCGGATTTTAAACTGATCATATCCGGGCATACGGACTCCGACGGCAGCGCCGAATTCAACCTTAAACTTTCGCAGGACCGCGCCAATTCTATACGCGATTTTATCACGCACTTTGGTAAAATACCATCGTCGAGGGTAACCGCCGTGGGATTTGGCTCCACAAAACCGATTGTAGAGGAAAAGACCGAAGAAGACAAACGGCTGAACCGGCGGGTCGAGTTTGAAATCTACCGGCCTTCGAAAGAAGAGTTGGAAAAAATGCGGCGCGACATCATCGAAGAATCGGAAGGCGACTGGCCGGCGAAGGAGCCATAGCCGCCCTGCAAGTTGGATTCCTCTATTCTATTTTCTTGACTACGCCGGCCTTCCTGGTATTTGCCAACAGTTGGGGATTGCCCTGATAGCTGACGCTGCTGTGTCCGTCGGCATTCACGGATAGCGATTCTTCCACGCGCAATTTAGCCGTCGCGGCGGCGTTTGCCGTTATATCGGCTTCGCGGGCTTTGCAGTCGAACGCATTCAGAATAGCGCCGCCGCTCAAATCGGCTTTCATCTTTTCAACCTCGCCGGCAATGTCCAGCTTGGCGGATCCGCTCATTTCTACGTCGAGATTTTTCACCTTTCCTTCAATGTCTGCATAGGCTCCGCCCGCAATCTGGATTTCCAGGTTATCGACGTTTACATTCGCGATTCTCGTCCTCGAAGCGCCGTGAAGGTCCAGTTTACGAACTTCGGGCATGCCGATCTTTATTTTGACATTGGATTGGCCCAATAAGTTTTCCTTTTTGCTGGCAATCCGCAAACTGCTTCCCCGCTTTTCAATATCAAGAAAATAGATGTCGTCCGAATCGCCCTCAACCTCCACGCGATAATCCTGGGTTCCCGCAGTCACTTCCACCCGGTGCGTCGAACCGATATCCAACGCGTTGAAATCCTGGAAAGAAAGGCTCTTGCTCCAATTTGCCGGTTTATTCTCCGGAACCTCGCCGGTTTCCCGCTCCGGCTTTAGCTCTTCCGGCTCCGGGCAAGAAACGCATTTAATCCCGTCTTCCGTAAACATCCAGATGTTCTTATCGAGGTTTCTGGTATAGCCGGCTTTGTGAAATACATTCCATAAATAACGCGACATCCTCCTGTCTACGATAAACTGCCGGTTGTAGGGCACGTACAAAGCCGCCTCCACCTTCTGCATCCTGAAAACGGCGTCGTCTAAAAACCTGATCTGGGGGTCGAAAACAAGCGCAGAATCTTCCATCGCTACGTCGTATTGCGTCATTTTTGTGTTTTCCAGCGCTTCCTCGGAATTCTTACCCCGGGCTTTGAAATTCTTGACCAGCTTAAAATGTTCGCTGTCATGCCCCAGAAGTCTGAGCGTTGTGAAATCATTGACATTTTCGTTCCCGCTATTTCTTACCATCAGAATCACCGTGGATCCCCCCATATCGAAAGTCTCTACCTCTTCCCTGAAGTTTTCACGGGAGAAATTTGCCGCCACGGCGGGCACGCTGATGGCAAGGGCGATCATAGACACCGCCCAAATTGCAAACATGGTCCAACCGGTTACGGGCATTAACATACTCTTTTTGGTGATCGCCATTAAACCAAGGATTGCAAAAAAAAGGAAAGGAATGAACAAACCCAGGAATAACGCCACATAAACTACCGCAGGAATCGTTCTGCGGATCACATCTATAGGCAGGCCGTCCCATATCTCGATGTTGCCGCTGGCAAAAACGCCCAACACCGCGCCAAAAGCGATTATGACGGCAATCATCGCCACAATGCCCAGGATCGTCAGCAAAGCTCCAGCGATGATCCTTAACGCGTCCACAAGAATCTTCAGGAATTGCCCGAAATGCTTCGAGATGTAATTGATGATGTTGGCCATCAAACGGAACGGGAAAAGAAGAATTCGCAGGAACGTGTTTTCCTCGCCTTCCTTCACGTTCAGGCTTTTCTTGATGTTCGCTTCGATGTTCGACAGCGTCACGGGCTCGCCCTGCATCTCCATCCTGTCTGTAATGGTTTTTGCCTCAGGCAGAATAATCCACAGGATGATGTAAGCCACAGCGCCCGAGAAAGCCAGGAAAATGAAGATCACAAACAAAAGCCTTACGATCACCACGTCGATCCCAAAATAAGCGGCTATCCCGCCGGCCACGCCGCCCAACACTTTATCGTCCGGATTGCGGAACATCTTTTTGTACTTTCTTTCCACCGGCAAATCGTTCGAAGCGGGTATGACAATCCACATGGCGGCGTAGATGAGGCCGATGACGATGCTTACCTCAAACTCAAAAAAGAAGGAAATAAAGAAGACCAGGAAAATCACCCGGAACCACAACGGATCGATGTTGAAGTAGTAGCCCAACCCTGCGGCGACGCCTCCAAGCGCTTTCCGGCGGGTATCGCGAAACAACCTCCTGGGTTTGTAGCGTTCGCCGCTTTCGGCCTGCTTTTTCTCCTCTTCAAACAGGTCGTCCGGATCTTCGACAGCCTTGAAATCGCTGATGCTTCCCATAGTTGCGATAAGGCTTTCCACGTCTTCCAGGTTGATCGCCTGCCTGCCTTCCTTCAGCCTGGCCAGGAAGATTTCAGCTATGCGGCTTTCAATGTCGGAAACAATC
>Ga0207873_1001745_pt1 | contig 19729 bp, 17 predicted proteins | sample BGWIniCompost_FD_187373 | JGI IMG/M metagenome (GOLD analysis project Ga0207873, IMG submission 187373) | Cellulose adapted compost microbial communities from Newby Island Compost Facility, Milpitas, CA, USA - BGW Initial Compost (SPAdes)... ...
CGATCTCTTCGAGGCAGGGCGAAGGGCGGACGCCGCGGGTGGTGGCCGCGAAGAGATCGTGCGAGCGGGTGGTGGGTTCGACGAGGCGCGGCGTGGGGCCGTGGGAGCGTCGTGTTCGGTGGTCGGGGTGGTTTTCTCGCCGACGTGCGCGCTCTGGTCGGGTTGCGCCGCCGTCGCAGCTGCTTGCGCAGGGGTATGTGCGCCCCGCGCGGCGGGCGGCGGCCTCGAGGAGGGGCGCGCGGCGGAGATGCGTCGTTCCCTGGTGGCCGCAGGGGAGGGCTTCGCGGCGGCGTGTGAGCTCCGAGCGTCGCTCGCGGTCGCCGCGGGGGGCTTCGCGGCGACGTCGTCGGTGCGGGCCGTGGTCGCGGGGGGTTCCGCCGGGAGGTGTGCGCCTGGGTCCGCGGGTGCCGCTGGCGTGGAGGCTTTCGCGGAGAGGCGGGTGCTCTGGTCGTTGCGCGCCGCCGTGGTGGGTGTCTTGGCGGAGAGGCGGGCGCTCTGGTCGTTGCGCGCCGCCGTGGTGGGTGTCTTGGCTGGGACGTGCGCGTTCCGTGCGGGCGCCACGGAGGGGGTGCGCTGGAGGGGTTCTCCGCGGGCCGCACGTTCCCCGAACTCGGTGATGCGCGCCGCGAGCAGCGGGGCCGGGGTCCCCCGGGAGAGCACCGCGCCGATGACCCGCTCTCCGCGAGCCCGCAGCGCCCGATGCTCCTTCCAGTCCGCGAGGAGCACGAGGGGCGTCAGCGGTTCCTGACGACCGAGGAGCTCGAGGATGCGATCGAGGTCCCCCGAGGACAGCGCCACGACCAAATCCGGCGCGACGGCGATCACCGCGGGTTCGAGCTGCTCGAGGGAGGTGGTCTCCACGAAGGCGCCCTTCGCGGCGAGCTGCTCCTCGAGCCCGCGTGGGAGCTCGGCAGCATTGACCAAGAGCAGTGTCGCTTCCATCCCCAGACCAGAGACTCACAGGCTACCGGTCGAGGCTCGTTCCGTCACCCCTACCCGCGGATCCGGGGTGCGCCGCGCGGTGAAGGGCGCTTTCGCGGCCCACTTTCTGCGACATGCCGCTCCATGGGCCCCCGATCGGCGTGTCCCGTGCGCGCGCACGGACTCACCATCTGGTCATCTTTCCAGTGCCCGCGCCGCGGGAGGGACGGCCTCAGGTCCGAGGGTGGCGCGGCGGCGGCGTCGTACGTGAGCGCCTGTACACGTCGATCATGTAGTCGATGTTCGCGGACAAGAGCGCGCGCCAGCACTTCTCGACGTGGTCGTCGAACTCCGGATCGATCTCCCGGGCGGTGGCGACGAGGGAGTCGAGCCAGAGGGCGTACAGGCTGGGGCCGATGTCGAACCTCCTGCGCGAATGGCTCTCCGCGATGTGCTGGAGGTGCTCCACGCCGTCCTCTTCGCCGAGCGCCGCGCGGGCCACCATGTACAGCGAGCTCTCCAGCACCTTTCGCTGGCGGTCGAAATCCGTCCCAGCGAACTTCCGCGGCACCTCCGGAGAGCTCTGCAAGAACTTGTCGTAGAAGGTCTGCAGAAAGCCGTCGTGCCGTAGGCAGCGAGCGAGGCTCGCCTCGAAGGTCGCGATCATGGATCCATCCATCTCAGGAGAGCCCGTCGTTGGTGTCGTCATCTTCCTCCGCGGTCCCCTCGCCCGGCTCCCCGAAGCCGCCGCCACGGCAACGCAGCCCGTCGTGTCCCTGGGGTGGCCGAACCCGCGCCGCCTCGGTCCGCGGGGCGCCCGCGCCCACCGCAGCGACGCCGCCGGACGCCAGGGCGAGCACGAAGACGGTTCTGGCGCGTGGCCTTTGGACCAGAGGGTCGGTCATCAAATCAGACGCAGACTAACACCGGAGCGATCCCCGGTCACGATGCCTCCATCGCCCGCGCCGCGCGGCGGTCCTTGTATCTCAGAAGCTCGCGTCGAGCTGGAGGCGCGCCAGGTGCACGACGGGGAGGGAGCCGTCCCCGGAGCGGCGCACGTAGTCCCCCTGCAGCTTCAGGTAGTGACCGTTCAGGTACAGGTTCAGGCCAGCGCCGAGCTCCCGGCCCAGGCCGCGGCTCTGGGCGACGAGCGCCGGGTCGGTGCCTTCGAAGGCTCGCAGCTCGTCGTAGCGGGCCACCACCTCGACGTGTTCGTTCAGCATGAGGCCCCCTTGGGCCAGGTAGCCCCACGCGGAGCGGGACCACTCCCGGAGAGCCTCGTCGTCGACGACGCCGTCCCGATGGTCGCGCGCGGCGTGTCGATAGAGCAGTTCGCCCACCAAGGAGAGGCCGCGGTACTTGAACACGAGGTCCGCGGCGCCGTGCACGTAGTCGAAGCCGCCCAGCTCGTAGGAGGGGCCCAGGGTGCTGCGCTGCCGACCCGCGTTGGCGTTGTAGGCGCCGGCGACGGACAGGGCGAGGCGGGGGGCGGGGAGGCGCGCCAGGTCTCCTTCCACGTCGTCGTCGAAGGGGCCGAGGGGGCGGAGGGAGAGGCGTCCCACGTACAGAGGGCTCGGTGGCGTCGTGCCTCCCACGTAGTTCCTGCCGGAGCCGCCAAAGACGCCCAGCGCGTAACCCAACCTGCCGCTCGATCCGAACAGGTCCTGGGAGAACACCATCACACCCACGTCACGATCGAGGTTGAGCTCGAGCACGGCGAGGGGGCGATCCACCAGCTGCAGCGCGAACTCACGGGTCGTCCGGGCGCGATCGAAGGGCACGAAGAACTGGCCTGCACGCAGGTTCAGATCACGGAGACCCACGTACTCGGCGAAGGCGTCGAAGATGGGGGTGGGAGAGCTCGGGTCGTACTCCGCGGGGCCGAAGGCGAGCTGGACGAGGTAACGGAAATCCGGGGTGAGGAGGTGCCCGTGGGTGATGAAGCGAACGGTGCGGATGTTGATCTCGTTGCTCACGTCACCAGCCGTCCAGCTCACCGTGTCGCGCAGCTGGAAGCGAGCGCGGAGGCCGATCGCGAAGGTGCCGTCTTGGCGGCGGAAGCTGATGCCTCGTCCCGCCTCCGCCGCGATCCCCACGGGCGGTCCCGGATCCGGGGGGACGGCCTGCACGGGGAAGAGGGGACGCGGAGCGGGAGCCTCCTCCGCCTGGACGCCGGGGGGTAAGGCGCGGGCGTCCGTCGTCGGAGGAGGCGCGGGCAAGGGGGCGGAGTGGGCCGAAGCGGAGCTGGACGACGCAGACTTGGCCGGCGCAAACTTGGCCGGCTCAGGACGGGCGGTTGGGGGGTGGGCCGGCGCGGGTGCCGAGGGCCGAGCCTCTTCCCCGTCGTCGGCAGCGGTGTCGGGCTCGGCGACGAAGGGGCGTTCGGTGACGTCGTCGCCTGGGGCCGCGGTGAGGTCCGCCGAGGGGTGGGGCGGCTCTTGCGTCGTCGAGGGCGCGTACGTCGGCGGCTCCTGGGCGTGCGCTCGGGCCGCGAGGAGCACCAGGGGGAGGACGAAGGACGGACTCACCCGTCGCCGGCGCGGAGCCGTGCCCTGCAGGGAGGTAGACATCGCCTTCAGATCACGTAGTCGTGGCGCGGGGCGACCTTGACGTGGCGCAGCCGCACGACAACCTCGTCGCCGAGGTCGATGGCGCGCTCCTCGAGCTCGTGGTGCGGCATCTGCACGGAGATGAGATCGCCATCCCGCAGCAGCACCGACACCTTGGCGTGTCCACCGACGCGGACCAGACGTTCGACGCGACCGACGGGGCCGAGGTTCGGGCCCGCGCCGAGGCGCTCGAGCTGGACGTCGTGGGGGCGCACGTAGGCCTCCACCGCGGCGCCGTCCACCAGGCCGTGTCCTGGCGCCGCGAGGGCCTGCGCCGAGAACTCGGCGGCGAAACCACCCCGGAGCTCGGCGCGGCCCCGATGGACGCTGCCCGTGAGGACCTTGGCGCCGCCCAGGAAGGACGCGACGAAGGCGTTGGCGGGGTTCTCGTAGAGGTCGGCGGGCCTCCCCGCTTGTTCGACCCGGCCGCCACGCAGCAACACGACGTGCTCGGAGAGCTCGAGCGCCTCCTCCTGGTCGTGGGTGACGAGGAGGGTGGTCACCTGGGTTTGCTCGTGGAAGCGGTGTAGCCACTCGCGCAGCTCGAGGCGGACCTGCGTGTCGAGGGCGCCGAAGGGCTCGTCGAGGAGGAGCACGCGCGGGTTCGGGGCGAGGGCGCGGGCGAGGGCGACGCGCTGACGTTGCCCGCCGGAGAGCTGCGTGGGCAGTCGGTTGCGGTAGTCGGCGAGCTGCACCAGCTCGAGCAGCTCCTCGACGCGCTCGCGGATCACGCGCGGATCTGCGCGGCGGACGCTGAGCCCGAAGCCGACGTTCTCGGACACGGTCATGTGGTCGAAGAGGGCGTAGTTCTGGAAGACGAACCCGACCTGCCGCTCCCGTACCGGCGTCGCCGTGACGTCGTGACCGTGGATCTCGACCGCGCCGCCGTCGAGGGCCTCCAACCCGGCGACGAGCCGGAGCACGGTGGACTTGCCGGATCCGGACGGCCCCAGCAGGGACGTGATGCCATGCGCAGGCGCCTGGAAGGAGACGGCGTCGACCGCGAGGACCTCCCGGCGGGAACCGAAGCGCTTGATGAGCCCAGTGACTCGAACGGACATGCTTTCTCCAATGTTCGGTGAGGAGACGCTGAAGGGGAGACGAGGTGGTGCGCGGGTCCTCAGCCCGCCGGCACCGTGCGCGCGACGGTGGGGGGCGCGGCTCCCGTGGCGAGATCCGCGGTGCGCCGCTCCGCCCGCCACTCGACCCATTGCTTGAGCACGAGGGTGACGATCGCCAGCAGGGCGAGCAGCGACGACACGGCGAAGGCGCCGACGAAGGCGTACTCTCCGTAGAGGACCTCCACGTGGAGGGGCAGGGTGTTCGTCTCGCCCCGGATGTGGCCGGACACGACGCTGACGGCGCCGAACTCGCCCATCGCGCGGGCGTTGCACAGGATGACGCCGTAGATCACCCCCCACTTCACCTTGGGGAGCGTCACGCGCCAGAGGATTTGCCAGCCCGTCGCCCCGAGGGTGAGGGCGGCCTCCTCCTCGTCGCTCCCCTGCGCCTGCATCACCGCGAGCACCTCGCGGGTCACCAGGGGGAAGGTGATGAACGTCGTGGCGAGCACGATGCCCGGCACCGCGAAGATGATGCGGACGTCCCAGGCGGAGAGCAGCGACCCGAACCAGCCCTGCGCCCCGAAGAGCAGCACGAAGATCAGCCCCGCGATCACCGGGGAGACGCTGAACGGGAGATCGATGAGCGTGACGAGGGCGCTCTTGCCCGGGAACTCGTACTTCGACAACAGCCACGCGCTCGTGACGCCGAAGACGAGGTTCAGGGGGACGGCGATGCCCGCGGCGAGCAGCGTCAGGCGCACCGCGGACAGCGTCTCGTCGTCGGCGAGCGCGTCCAGGTACGCGTCGAGGCCGTCCGCGAAGGCCGACGAAAACACGATGACGAGCGGCACCAACAGGAAGGCGCAGACGAAGAGCAGGGCGACGCCGATGAGGAGCCAGCGGATCAGCGGTGCCTCCTCCGCGGTGTCCTGGCGCCCCGCGCGGCGGCCGTGCCCTCCGAGCCGGGAGACCGAATGACTCATGACGCCCCCCGGACGCGGCGCTGCAGCAGATTGATCGCGAGCAACGCCAGGAAGGAGACGCCCAGCATGACGCAGGCGATGGCGGTCGCGCCCGCGTAGTCGTACTGCTCGAGCTTGGTGACGATCAGGAGCGGGGCGATCTCCGTCTTCATCGGCATGTTCCCGGAGATGAAGACGACGGAGCCGTACTCGCCGACCCCGCGCGCGAAGGCGAGGGCGAAGCCCGTGAGCGCAGCGGGGTAGAGCCCCGGGAGGAGCACGCGACGAAAGGTCTGCCAGCGTGTCGCACCCAGGATCGCGGCGGCCTCTTCGAGGCTCGGATCGAGCTCTTCGAGCACCGGCTGGACCGTGCGGATGACGAACGGGATCCCGATGAAGGTCAAGGCGATGAAGATGCCGAGGGGCGTGAACGCCACGCGCACCCCGAGGCGGCCCAGGGGCTCTCCGAGGGGGCCGTTCGGCGCGTACGCTGCGGTCAGCGCGATGCCGGCCACGGCGGTGGGCAGCGCGAAGGGCAGATCGACGAAGGCGTCGACGAGCTTGCGCCCGGGGAAGCGGTACCGGACGAGCACCCACGCCACGAGCACCCCGAACACGGCGTTCACGGCGGCGGCGAGCAGGGCGAGCCCGAAGGTGAGGCGGTACGAGGCGACGGCCCGCTCGTCGAGCGCGCTCCGCCAGAACTCGGTGAAGCCCAGCCCACCCGCCTTCACCGCCAGGGCCGAGAGGGGGAGCAGCACCAACAGGCCGAGATAGAAGACCGTGTAACCCAAGCTGAGGCCGAAGCCCGGGAGCACGCCGCGTCGTCGCAACATCGCCGCCAGGTCCTCTCGTCAGCGTGCGCGAGCCGCCTTGGCGCCCGGCTGGTAGATGCGATCGAACACTCCGCCGTCGGCGAAGTGCTTCTCGTGGGCCTCGCGCCAGCTGCCGGCGATCTCCCGCACCGTGAAGCGGGTGACCTCGGCGAACTGGTCCGCGAACTCCGCCGCGGCGCTGGCGTCCGACGGGCGGTAGAAGTGCTTGCCCGCGATGCGCTGCGCCTGGGGCGTGTAGAGGAACTCGAGGTAGGCCTGGGCCACCTTTCGGGTGCCGTGCTTGTCGGCGTAGGTGTCCACCAGGGCGACGGGCGGCTCCGCGAGGATGCTCACGGAGGGGACGACCAGCTCGAGGTCGGCCTTGTCTCCGAGCTCCTTGAGGGAGAGCAGGGCCTCGTTCTCCCAGGTGAGCAGCACGTCCCCGATGCCCCGCTCCGCGAAGGTCGTCGTGGCGCCGCGCGCGCCGGAGTCCAGCACGGGCACGTTGCCGTAGAGGCGCGCGAGGAAGTTCTGGGCGGCGCCCTCTTCGCCGAACTCACGGAGCGCGTAGCCCCACGCGGCGAGGTAGTTGTAACGAGCACCCCCCGACGTCTTGGGGTTCGGGGTGATCACGCTCACTCCCTCGCGCACCAGATCCTTCCAGTCGCGGATCCCCTTGGGGTTCCCCTTCCGGACGAGGAAGACGATGGTGGAGGTGTAGGGCGCGCTGTCATGGGGCAGGCGGGTCTGCCAGTCCTTGGGGAGGAGCCCGGCCCGCTCGTGCATCGCGTCGATGTCGAACGCGATCGCCAGGGTGACCACGTCCGCCTCCAGCCCGTCGATCACGGCGCGCGCCTGTTTGCCCGCCCCGCCGTGCGATTGACGGATGCGGACGCTCTGGCCGGTCGTCTTCTCCCAATGAGCGGAAAACTCGGCGTTGATCTCCCCGTAGAGCTCCCGGGTCGGGTCGTAGCTGACGTTGAGGAGCGTGACGTCGGCTGCCCCGTCCTTGCGGCACGACAACACGCCGAGGCAGAGGACGAGCAGGGTGGAGAGGGCGGCGGCGATTCTCATGGGGTGACCTCGGGGCGGGGTGCCTGGCCCGCTAGAACTCTACTAAAACGATAGAGAGCATCGGGTGAGGGCTCGGGGGTGTCAAGGGTGGGTCATTGGGGGAGGGGTCTCGATTTCTCCTTGACCCGCCTCCGTCGAATAGTCTATCAAGTCGATCAACAAAATGCTCGCGGTTGTTCTCGGGTGCATGCCGGCCCCCGAATCCGGCTGAAATCCCGAAGAAAGTTACCCGAGGTGTATACACCGAGAACGGATTGATTCCCGAATAGAACAACCCTTCCAGCTCCTCGCACCTGGACGGTGACGTGGCCTGCAAAGCCAGACGTTTCGGGTTCGATTCCCGGCAGGAGCACCGGAGGTCCTCTCCTCCACGCAAAGAAGTCTAGTTAGGTGATGGGTTAAATTTCTTACAGCCCAAGGCGGTGGCAGGTGCTCACCGCCGGGCCGGAGACCCCGAATGACCGCTCGTTCCCACTCCCACCCTCGATTCATCTCCACCAGTGCCTTCCTCGTCGCCTCGTCGCTGGCGAGCGGAGTCCTCGCGGCGCCGTGTCCGACGAATCTCCCCAACCCGATCTACGGGGCGGGCGGCAGCGCGGTGACCAACACCTTGGGCGCCGTGGCGCGCGCCCTCGCGAGCCTCCCCCCGGACCAGGCGGTGACGATCTTCTACAACGACCCGGGGGCGTGCGCGGGCTACGCGCACTTCGTCGCGCCGGAGATCAGCCAGCCCGACTCCTTCTGGTACTGGCCCGCGGACGGCGACCCGGTGCAATGCGAGCCGAACGGCGACGAGGAGCTGTCGTTCGCTCACATGGGCAACACGCCGGCGCTGTGCCCGGGAGGCGAGGATCTCCCCGCGGGCTTCGGTCGCTTCGTCGCGCCGGTGCAGACGATCAACGTCATCACCCACGCGGCGTCGAGCGAGGACTCCATCACGGCGGAGGCCCTCTACCACATCTATGGGTTCGGGCCGGGCGCTGCCGGGCGCAGCGTCGCGCCGTGGATCGAGCCGGCGGACGTGTACGGGCGCAGGACCAACTCCTTCGTCCATCAGATCGTCGCGAACCTCACCGGCGTGCCTTCGGGCAGCTTCAAGATCCCGGAGGACAACTTCCTGCGTACGAACGACGAGACCGTCGCGGCCGTCTTCCTGAAGGGCCAGACGAACGCGAATCGCCCGCTCGGCTACGTCTCCGGATCCGCGGCGGACGCCGGGGAAGGCCGCGGGGAGGTCAAGACCCTCGCGTACCGCGACTTCGATCAGACGTGCGCGTATCTGCCTCACTCGAGCCGCGACCGGAAGGACAACTACAACACACGCACGGGGCAGTACGCGCTGTGGACCCCGGCCTGGTTCTACGCGAAGACGACGGACGACGGTAAGATCGCCAATCCCCTCGTCGCGAACCTGATCGGCTGGTTCGACGGGACGCTGGAGGCACCGGGTGATCTCGACGTCGTCGAGCTCGTCATCCAAGCCGGCGACGTGCCCTTGTGCGCCATGCAGGCGATCCGCCCCGACGGCGACCTGAGCCCGATTACGTCGTACGCGCCGGAGAACCCCTGCAATGGATATTACGAGTTCGTGAAGACCGGTCAGACCGATTACGTGTCTTGCTCCGACTCCACGGACTGCAACGAGGCCGAAGGTGAGCAGTGCCGCTACGGCTTCTGCGAGGCGTACTGACTTGGGAGACGAAGATGACGAACGAACGACACGGTGCGATCCCTGGCGCGGATCGTGAGACGGACCGCGCGCGCGCCACGCAGACGACCTCCCGCGCTCCGGAAGCGGCGACCGACCCGGTGCGGAGCCGCTGGCCTCTACGCCTGGCCTCCTCGTTGGCGCTCTGCGCCCTCCTCGTCGCGGCGTGCAGTGGGAAAGAGAACCCCACTCCGGGAGACGAAGATCCCATCACGCCGACGCCGACGACGGGCGGATCCTCGGGGAAGGGCTCCGGGGGCGGCGCGGGGGCTGGTCCCGTGGGCTCTGGGGGGGGCACCGGGGGTGCGATCTTCGAGGAGCCCGACCGCGAAGAGTGCTCCGACGAGCCCGACGGTGAGCAGCCCAACAGCCACCCGGCTTCCCATCGAGGCACGCCCTGCTGGAACGTCGCCGACTGCAAGATCGTCTCGCGCGAGCAGGTGATCAATCAGTGCAACTCCAAAGGGAGCAGCTGCTTCCCCTTCACTCGAAGCATCGAGGGCTACACGCCGGGAGATCCGCTCCCGCCCCTCTGACCACGTGACGGCGCGGCGCCCGCGTGCCCCTCCGAGCGAGGGGACGCGGAGCCGTCCGTGCCCTTTTCGATCCTGGATCGCCTGTGACACGTCGAACCCATTTTCTTCGCCCGATCCGCCCAGCGCTCTTTCTGGCTCTGTTCGTCTCGATGCCCGCCGCTGCTCAGGCTCCGTCTGCGGAGTGGGAGGAAGCGGAGGACGAGGAGGACGCGAGCTCGGACGAACCGGACGACCTCGAGACGTCGGCGGCGTCCGAGTCCGCCGCGCCTTCGGTCGAGGGGGCAGAGCCTGTGCCAGCGGAGGACGCCGATCCGACGACGGGACAGGAAGCGCCCGCGCGGACGCCAACGAGCGCGGTTCAAGCCGCCGAGGCCGCCACGAGCGCCGACGTCGACGAGGCCCGTGGAGGCGGTGAGGCGGCCTCGGGGCAGGCGACGGACGTGCCCCCCGCCGCGCCCACTCCGGCTCCGAGCGTGGCGACCCCGCAGAGCCCCGTCGGGGGGGCGGACGCGCCGCGCAGCCTCGTCGCCGAGGGGAGCAACTACTGGCGCCCGATCCGGCGCGGGCTCTCGTGGTGGGGCTTCGCTCAGGCGCAGTACCACTCCAGCCAGCTCTCCGAGGATCAGCTGGCGCCGGGGGGCGCCCCCTTGAACCGCAACCAGTTCGAGCTGCGGCGGGCCCGCCTGCGCATCGATCACGGCTGGGAGAACGCGGCCGCCACCTTCGAGATGGACGGATCGACCGTCAACGGGCTGGCGATCGGCGTGCGGCGCGCGGAGGCTTCGCTCCTCCACCGCGGCGACGGAGACGACGACGCACCGCCGCTGGTCGTCGTCACCGCGGGCATCACGGACCTGCCCTTTGGGGCCGAGCTCGGCGAGTCCCAGCGGGACCGGGTGTTCATGGAGCGCAGCATCGGGTCCCTCGCGCTCTTCCCGTCGGAGGCGGACATCGGGCTGAAGGTGTGGGGCGCCTATCGCTTCGTCAGCTACGCCGCGGCGGTGGTGAATGGCCAGCCGTTGAGCGGCTCGGGCTTCGCCCGCGATCCGAACGCGGCCAAGGACGTCGTGGCACGAGTCGGCGCTCGCGCCCCGATCCGCGATGACCTGCGCCTCGACGGCGGGCTCTCCGTCTACACGGGGCGCGGCTTCAGCCCGGGGCGAGACGCGACGAAGGACTCGATCGTCTGGATCGACGAGAACAACAGCGGCACCGCGGAGCCCTACGAGTTCATCGGGGTGACGGGCTCGGCGGCCATCCCGTCCCGCAACTTCGATCGCTGGGCCCTGGGCCTCGACCTCGCGGCTGCGCTCGACACGCGCCTCGGGCAGACCCGCCTGAGCGGCGAGGTGGTGGTCGCGTCGAACATGGACCGCAACCTCCTCGTGTCCGATCCGGTGCTCATCAGCCGAGACGCGCGGCAGCTCCTGTTGACCTTGTCCCTCGTCCAGCAGATCACCGACTACGGGCTCATCGGCTTTCGCGCCGCGTACTACGATCCGGACAGCGATCTGATCGAGCAGCGCGCTGGCGTCTTCCATCTGCGCGATCAGACCTTCTGGGTCTTGTCGCCGACCGTCGGTCTCACGCTACCGCACGGCCGCCTGGTCGCGCAGTACGACTTCATCCGGGATTTCCTCGGACGAGACGAGCGCGGCGTCCCGACGGACGTGCGCAACGATCAGCTCACCATTCGACTGCAGGTGGATCTATGAGAGCGTCTCAGCTCTTCGCTGGAGCCTGGGCTCTGATCGCGACGACCGGGTGCGCCGATCGGCTGCTGACGCAGGGGCTCGAGGAGCCCATCTCGGTGCAGGACGCCCAGTTCATCGAGGGTGAGCTGCCGGGACTCCCGCCCCTCACCAGGGAGCAGGTCGACGAGGGCGTCGCGCCCGTTCGACCGAACTCCCTCGCCGCCACGGCGGGGACGACCAGGCTGCGGCCGCACCTGGGTGGCGTGGTGTTCTCCGGGTACGTTTCCGATGACGCGGTCGCCCTGGCGCTGCGGATCGAGGGGCAAGGCAGCGGCTACTGGGTCTTCCCCGCGGGGGCCCTCGATCCGAGCGTGCCCGGCTCGCTCACCTGGCGCCGCAACGTCGATTTCCACGCGATCCCCCCCGGCCGCCATCGCCTGCTGGTGGCGGCGATCGACGCCGAAGGGCGGAGCGGCACGCAGGTGTCCTCCAGCCTGTGCATCCACTCACCCATCTACGACAACGGCAACGCCTGCGATCCGCGTCGCGCGCCGCCAGCCACGGTGATCAGCCTGACCTGGGACCGCCCGGTCGATCTCGACCTCGTCGTCACCACGCCCACGGGGGACGTCATCGACGCCAAGGATCCCGCGTCGGGGCCATTCGGGCCCCCGCCCCAGCAGCGCCTCGATCGGAGCGCGCCGGGCGCGGGCTATCTGGATCTGGACTCGAACCGAGACTGCGTGCTCGACGGAGTGCAGCGCGAGAACGTGATCTTCGAGGCGCCGCTGCCGGGCCGGTATCGCGTGTACGCCAACCTGTACGACGCCTGCGGCGAGGCGTCCGCGCGCTACGAGCTGACGGTCAATACCCGCGCTCCGGGGGCGGAGGAGGGCACGTTCGAGGTCGCCCAGAGCAAGCGTCTCGTGGGCAACGTCATCGACCTGCAGGCGAACTCTGGCGACCGCCGCGGGACCTACATCACGGAGTTCGTGCTGGGCGAGTGAGCCCTGGCGCTGGCCTGTCCTACTCGAAAGAGAACAACCATGCTGATCGAACGTCTAATGAAGCTGGCCCTGCTCGGGAGCGAGTGGGTGCTCTATCTCCTCCTGGCGCTCTCCGTGCTCTCCATCGCCACGATGGTCGAGCGCTGGATCTACTTCGCGCGGCGGCGCGGCAACCCGGAGAAGCTCCGCGGGCAGCTCGTCGCGCGCCTCGACCTGGCCGACGTCGCTGGGGCCGGGCGGCTGCTCGCCGAGGACCGCTCCGTGCAGGCTCGGATCGCGCGGGTCGCCCTGCGTTGGCTCGCGGCGGGCCCGGACGCTCTCGCCGATGCGGTCGACGCGGAGCTGGCGCGCGTGCGCGCCGAGCTGGAGAAGGGCACGAACCTGCTCGGGACGCTCGGGAACAACGCGCCGTTCATCGGGCTCTTCGGGACGGTGCTCGGGGTGATCATCGCCTTCCACGCGCTAGGGGACGCGGGCGGGAACGCGGGGGCGATGGGCGGGGTCATGGCGGGCATCGCGGAGGCGCTCGTCGCCACGGGGGTCGGCCTCTTCGTCGCGCTGCCGGCGGTGGTGGCCTACAACGCGATTCAGAAGAGGATCGGCGAGGTGGAGGCCGACGCGGTGGTGCTGGTGAAGCTCATCAGCGCGTACGCCAAGGCGGACGCGACCGTCGTGGAGCGGGCGCGGGAGCTCGACGAGCGCCTCCGCGACGAGGTGCTGGAGAGCAGGACGGTCTCGGCCGCTCCAGCGCAGGTGCCCGGCGGATCCGTGCTCGCGGTCGCGGGCGGTGAGGAGGGCTGAGCCGTGGCCTCCGTCCAGATGGGATCGCGCGGTGGCCGCGGGGGGATCGTGGGCATCAACGTGACGCCCTTCGTCGACATCACCCTCGTGCTGCTCATCATCATGATGGTCTCGTCGACGTACATCGTGTCGCAGTCGCTCAAGGTGGAGCTGCCGAAGACGGCGACCTCCGACGAGAGCGTGTCGCGGACGTACGTGGTCAGCGTGGCCGCGGAGGGGAAGCTCTCGTTCAACGACGAGCCGGTCACCGTCCAGGCGCTCCAGGAGCGGCTCCGCGCCGCCAGCAAGAGCGAGGACGTGAACCTCGTCATCGCGGCGGACAGGAAGGCGTACCACGAGCAGGTCGTCGAGGTGATCGACACCGCGAAGCTCGCGGGCGTGACCAAGTTCGCCATCAACGTGCAGCGCTCGAAGTAAGAACGCGGAGCATCTCGAACATGTCGGTTCGTTGGGTACTCACGGGCGGGAGCGTCCTCGCTCACGCCGGGATCGTGCTTGCGCTCGGGGAGATCCGCCCTCCGGAGATCAGCGTCGCGACGGCGGTGCAGATCGTGGAGACGCCGACGGTGGAGCCGCCCGCGCCTCCCGAGGTGGAGCCGGAGCCGCCCCCGCCTCCGCCCGTCGATCCACCCCAGGAACGCCCCGCGGCACCCCAGGCGAGCGCTCCGGCAGCTCCACCGCCCGAGGCAGCTCCACGGGCGGAGCAGGCGCCGGCGGAGCTGCCCGACTTCGGCCTCGAGCTGAGCGGGGGCGGAGAGGGCGGCCCGGGGCTCGCGGTCGCGCGGCCTCGGGAGGCGAGCGCGCCGCCGCCACGAACCGCGCAGAAGACCCTGGCCCCGGAGACCCCCGCGCGCCGCGCCGCCAGCGACCCCTGCGAAGAGGGGCGCGCGAAGCCGAAGCTCGTCCACCTACCGCAGCCCGCGTACACCGAGTCCGCCCGCGCCGCGGGCATCGAAGGCAAGGTGCGCGTCCAGATGACCGTCGACGAAGCCGGGAAGGTCATCGACGTGAAGGCCCTCGCGGGCCTCGGTCACGGCCTCGACGAAGCCGCGCTCCAGGCGGCCCGCGCGGCGACCTTCGAGGCCGCCGTGCGTTGCGGCAAGCCGACGCGCTCGACGTTCACCATCGCCATTCGCTTCTCCGCCTCTTGAAGGCTGGCTCTCTGTCCATGACGTCGCCCCATTTCCTTGGCTTCCGCGCTTCGCGCACCCTGCGGCCCTCGCCTCCGCTCGTCGCCGTGTTCATCGCCTGCGTCGTCGGGGCGCGGCCGGCCCCAGCTCAGCCGGCGCCCTCTGCGGCGGCGCCCTCTGCGGCGGCGCCCTCTCCGGCGGCCCGGGAAGGCCGCGGCGCGCCGCAGCGAACCGGCGATCGTCCTCGCTTGACGAAGCCTCCCGCGCTGCTCGAGTTCGTCGAGGCGGCGTACCCGGAGGAGGAGCTGGCCAACGGTCGCGCGGCGACGGTGGTGCTGCAGGTCGCCATCTCCGCGGAGGGGCGCGTCGACGACGTCACGGTCGTGGAGTCCGCCGGGCCAGCGTTCGACGAGGCCGCGCGCGCCGCCGTGCAGCAGTTCGCGTTCAGCCCAGCGGAGATCGACGGCAAGCCCGCCGCGGTCAGGATCACCTATCGCTACGAGTTCACTCCCCGGGTCGAGGCTCCCACGACGGGGAACCTGCGGGGCGTGGTGTTGGACAAGGGGAGCGGAGAGCCCCTGGCGGGCGTCGGGGTGGAGCTCGAAGGCCCAAAGCTCGAGAGACCGAGCGCCGTGGTGACGGACGCCCGCGGGGAGTTTTCCTTCGGGGATCTCCCCGCCGGCGAGGTCACCGTGACCCTCACCCGAGCGGACTCGCCCCCGGTGCGGACGACCGAGAGCGTGGACGCGGGGAGGACGCTCGAGGTGCGCTACGAGCTCGAGCTCGTCCCGGCGCCGAGCGAGGGGGCCGCGGACGACGAGGACGAGGACGACTTCGAGCTCGTGGTGCTCGCGCCCCGGCTGGTGAAGCAGTCCGTCAGCACCGAGGTGAGCGCGGAGGAGGCACGCCGCGTCCCGGGCACCCAGGGGGACGTGCTCAAGGTGGTGGAGAACCTCCCGGGCGTCGCTCGCGCGAGCGCGGGCTCCGGTGAGGTGGTGGTGTGGGGCGCGGCGCCTCAGGACACGCGCACCTACGTCGGCGCGGTGCGCGTGCCCATGCTGTATCACTTCGGCGGGTTGCGCTCGATCCTCCACAACGACGGGGTGCGCTCCGTCGAGCTCGTCCCCGGCGGGTATGGCGTGGCCCACGGGCGCGGCCTGGGCGGCCTCGTGCGCGTTGCGCTCCGCGACCCCGCCCAGGACCGCCTGCGTGGCAGCGCGCAGATCGATCTGCTCGACGCGGCCGTCGCCGCCGCGGGCCCCATCGACGAGAAGTGGAGCTTCGCGGTGTCGGGGCGCCGGAGCCACATCGCGGACGCCGCGGGGCTGCTGAACGATCAGAGCTTTCAGCAGTTCTTCACGCTGCCTCGGTACTTCGACGGCCAGGCGCGCCTGCGGCGGACCATCGCCCAGGGCGAGTGGGTGGAGTTCGGCGCGCTGCTGTCGGGGGACGTGCAGCAGCGGACGCAGCCGAGCAGCGATCTGTCCCGGAGGGTCGCGGAGCGCCGCACCCTGCATTTCCAGCGCTATGACATCGCCTACCGGAAGCAGCTGGCGGACGGCGCGGAGGTGGACCTCGCGCCCTGGTACGGGCGTGATCGCGCGGGCCGATACGGCGCCTTCGGTGGTGTCCCGACCCTCGCCGAGAGCGAGTCGCACCTCGCGGGCCTCCGCGCCGAGTGGCGCGGGAAGCTCGGCCCGGAGCTCCTGGCTCGTACTGGGTTCGATTTCGAGCTCGTGCACAGCCTGTCCCGGCGGAGCGGCTCCATCACGTCGCCGCCCCGTGAGGGCGACCCTTACGTCTTCGGACGGGCGCCAGCGGATCAGGTCAACTTCGATGAGTGGAAGAGCACGATCGCCAGCGCGGCGCCCTACGCGGAAGTGGATTGGGCGCCCTGGGGAGACAAGCTCCACTTCACGCCCGGGGTGCGCGTGGAGCCCTATCTCATCAGCCTGCAGCGGCGGCGTCCGGCGAACCCGAACTTCCCCGACCTCGGCCTGTATCAAAGAGACGTCTCCGTGCAGCCGCGGCTCGCGGTCCGCTACGCGGCGCTGGAGGGGCTCGAGCTGGAGGTGGCCGCGGGGCGCTACAGCCAGCCGCCCCTCGCGGACGATCTGTCCGCGGTCTTCGGGAACCCCGCGCTGGGCCTCTCGCGGGGCTCTCACCTGCTGGGGAGCGCTGCCTACGAGGTGCGGAAGGACGTGAAGGTCGAGGTCACGGTCTTCCATACTCGCTCCGAGCGCCTCGCCGCTCGCAACCCGGCGGCGGCGCCGAACGTCGCGGAGGCGCTGATCCAGGAGGGCGAAGGGCGCTCCCTGGGCGCGCAGTTCTTGTTGCGGCGCGACAAGGGGGACGGCGCCTTCTTCGGTTGGCTCGCGTACACGATCCTCGAGAGCGAGCGGAAGGACTCCGCGACCGCGGCCTGGCGGCCCTTCGACTACGACCAGACGCACGTGCTCACGGCGCTCGGATCCTACGACCTGGGCGCGGGGTTCGAGGTGGGCGCGCGAGTCCGTCTGGCGTCGGGCTTCCCGCGCACGCCGGTGACGGGCGTGTACTACGACGCGCGGCGCGGGACGCACGAGCCGCTCCTCGGCGAGTACAACTCGGACCGGATCCCTCTATTTTTGCAGGTGGACGCCCGAGGAGCAAAGCGCTTCGACCTGGGGGGCAGCGAGCTCGAAATCTATCTGGACGTCCAGAACGTCACGAACCGGGAGAACCCGGAGGAGATCGCGTACGCGCCGGACTACTCCGAGCGCCGCTACGTCCTCGGGTTGCCGATCCTGCCGGTCCTCGGGGCCCGCTGGAGTTTCTGATGGAGGGGGCGAGATGGGCTTTCGAGATGGAGTCTTCGAGATGACGCGAACCGTGCCTCCTTCGTCGCGCTACCCGTCGGCGTCCTTCGTCCCGATCGCCGTGACCCTGGCGACCGTCGCGACGCTGGCGACCAACGGGGGGTGCGTTCCCACCTTCGACGACGACCTGTCGAGCGTCGAGCGACCCCGCATCTTGGCGGTGCAGGCGACGCCGGCGGAGGTGCGGCCGGGCGAGCGGGTCGAGCTGTCGGCGTTGGTGGCCGGTGGCGGCGGGGTGGAGGTCCCGGAGCTGCGCTGGGCCCTTTGCCACGCACGAAAGCCGCTGACGGAGCTCGGACCTGCCGCGCAGGAGTGCCTCGAGCTCCTGGGGCGCGACGAGGAAATCCTGGAGCCCTTGGGCTCGGGGCTCGAGGTGGGGGCGTCCTTGCCGGACGATGCGTGCCGGCAGTTCGGTCCCGACGCTCCGTTCGCGGACGACGGCACCTTGGCGGGGCGCCCCGTGGATCCTGACGTCACCGGCGGATACCACCAGCCGGTGGTCGTCGGCGGGGCGCAGGAGGGCGCGGAGGGGCTGGGCGCCGTGCTGGGGACGGTTCGCCTGAGCTGCGGCGCGCGCAACGTGACGGACGCCGAGGCGATCCGCTTCAACGCGGGATACCGCCCCAACGAGAACCCGGCGATGGAGCGCCTCGAGATCACGCGCGGCGGAGAGGTCTCGATCCTCGAGGCGGGCTCGGGAGAGAGCGTCCGGGTGAGCCCCGGCGAACGGGTCGAGCTGCGGGTGGTCTGGCCCGAGTGCCCCACGGAGCCCGTCTGCGGAGACGGCATGTGCACCGCGGGAGAGAACCAGGTGACCTGCGCCGAAGACTGCCGTGACGCGCCGCGAGGCTGCGCGGGCGCGGAGTCGTACCTGTGGGCGAACCCGGAGACGCGCCGCGTCGAGGAGCGCCGGGAGGCGATGTCCGTGGCCTGGTACGCCACGGGGGGCGCGTTCGAGCATGAACGAACGGGGCGGAGCGAGTTCGAAGGGGATGAGCCCAGCTCGTCGAATCGGTGGGTCGCGTCCTCTCGGGCGGGCACCGTGCAGGTCTGGATCGTCCTCAGGGACGAGCGCGGAGGCGTGGGGTGGGCGCGGTATCTCGTCGAAGTGGGCGGCTGAGCGCGATGCGCGAGCTGCTGACGGCCCTGCGCCGCATCGGCGAGGCCGCGGTGCCCCCCGAGCGACCGGACGTCCGCGGGGAGCGCGCCCGGCGGGGCGTCGAGACCTTGAAGCGGGCCATCCAGCGCGTGCGCCCGCCGGGTGGCTCAACGCCTCCGAGCCACGAGGGTGGAGAACGGGATCGAGACCTCACGGGTGACGAGCTCGAACCCGTGGGCATCGAACCAGGCGCGGTGATCGGTGATCGAGTGCCAGTCGGCGAGGAAGGGTTCGTAGACGAAGCGGGCGAGGGCGTGGAAGTACAGGGCGCGCCAACCGTGATCCCGGAACAGGCGCCAGCGGCTCGGCGCCCGCAGATGGTCCGGGCAGGGATCGGTGATGCAGAGCACGCCACCCGGTCGCAGGATGCGACGCAGCTCGTCGAGGGCCCCCAGCGCGGTGGCGCCGGGCAGCTCGTGGAACAGGAAGCAGGCCCCCGCCGCGTCGAAGTAGCCGTCGGGGAACGTCGTCCGCTCGATGACGCCCTGGGTGAACCGCGCCTCCGGTGTCCGGCGCACCGCCCGCTGGAGCATGTAGGGCGATGGATCGATGCCCCACACCTCGTCGAATCCGGCGCGGGACAGGGTGTTCGCCAGGCGGCCGCTTCCGCAGCCCACGTCGAGCGCGCGGCGCGGCGCTGAGGGAGCGATGCTGGTCGGCGCGGCGCTGGTCGGCGCGGCGCTGGTCGGCGCGGCGCTGGTCGGCGCGGTGACGTCGCCCTCTGGCGCGCGCAGCTCGGTCAGCATGTGCTCGACCATGCGCTCGCGGGCACGTTGCACGCCGCCCAGCATGACCAGCTCGAAGCCGCGGTCGTACCCCTCGACGATGTCGAGGGAGTAGTAGCCGTTGGGGAGCCCGTGGAATGCCTCACGGGCGTAGTCGGGCACCGGGTGGGGGAGCGCCAACTCGGCGGGCAGCTCGGCGCGCTCGAAGCGTCGCCGGGGGGCCGTGAGCATCCAGCGGATGAGGCGGGGGAGGTGTTTGAGGTGATCCGGCCACGCCTTGGGGAGGGGTTCGTCGCGCCAGACGGTGGGCAAGTTCACTGATAGATTCCGTGCTCCTACAGCGGTCCCAGTTGCGTTGACCGTGCCTCCGGGGCCCGCGTCTGCACCTGGCGCTCATTGTTGATTTTGCGGCGATCCACGCAAGGGGCCGTCGCCGTCAGGGAAAACCGGGGTGCCCGGAGGGGGTGGGGGCGCCCCGGTGGGGCCCGGTTCCATCCCGCGAGGTCGCGCGAGACGCAAGGACGGGGGCGGCGCCCCTCGAAGACGTTGCCCGAAAGCGGGGGTCGACGTCTTACGCCTTCCGCGCGCTGCCGGCGCGCCGTGCCTTCCGCGCGCTGTCGGCGCGCCGTGCCTTCCGCGCGCATCGCGAGGGCGGTCGGCGCGCGA
>Ga0207873_1001747_pt1 | contig 19707 bp, 18 predicted proteins | sample BGWIniCompost_FD_187373 | JGI IMG/M metagenome (GOLD analysis project Ga0207873, IMG submission 187373) | Cellulose adapted compost microbial communities from Newby Island Compost Facility, Milpitas, CA, USA - BGW Initial Compost (SPAdes)... ...
GACCACGACGTGATCGACGACTGGAACACCTCCGCGTCCTGGGTCGAGGACATGCGCACCACCTCCTGGTGGCGGGAGCGGGTGCTCAGCGGGCTGATGTCGTACTGGGTGCACCAGCACATCGGCAACCTCTCCCCCGCGGAGCTGGCCGCCGACCCGGTGTACGCGGCCGTGCGGGAGTCCCCCGACGGCACCGACGCGCTGCGCGCCTTCGCCGCGGCCGCCGAGGCGGACGCCACCGCCGCGCGCTGGAGCTACCGGCGCGACTTCGGCCGGGTGCGGCTGCTGATGGTGGACAGCCGCGCCGCCCGCGTCCTCGAGGAAGGACGGCGCTCCATGCTCGATCCGGGCGAGTGGGAGTGGCTGCGCACCGAGGTCCGCGAGGCCCGCGGCGCCTGTGACCACCTGCTCATCGGCACCTCCCTGCCCTGGCTGCTGCCGCATCTGGTGCACGACGTGGAGGTGTGGAGCTCGGTGCTGTGCGGCGGGGGCAAGGGTCCGCGCTGGGCGCGCCTGGGCGAGAAGCTGCGGCGGGCGGCCGATCTGGAGCACTGGCCCGCCTTCCCGGATTCGTTCGCCGAGCTGGCGGAGGTGATCGCCGAGGCCGCCTCGGGCCCGGACGCGCCGGCCACCGTGTGCGTGCTGTCCGGCGACGTCCACCACGCCTATGTCGCCGAGCCGCACTGGCCGGATGGACGCGAGCCGCGGGCGCGGGTGCTGCAGCTGACCTGTTCGCCGGTGCACAACTCCATTCCGCAGTCGATGAGGCTCGGCTTCCGCTTCGGCTGGAGCGCTCCGGCCCGCCGCCTGGGCCGCCTCTTCCTCCGGCACGGCCGCTGCGGGCGGCCGCCGGTGAGCTGGCGGAAGACCGGCGGGCCCTGGTTCGGCAATCAGCTCATGACGCTGTCGACGCACGGGAGTTCGGCGGTGCTGCGGCTGGAGCACGCCCGCACGAGGGGCCGCGACGGGGCGGCGGCTCGGCTGCACACCGTCAGCGAGACCAGACTGAGCGACTGAGCCCCGGCGGCGAGGTGCACGGCGGCTCGAGACCGCCCGGGGTGTGGAGTGCGTCACGGCGTTGAGCACCGGCCCCGGGTGCGGCACGTATTGATTCACGTACTGATCACCGGCGACGCCGAGGGCAGCGGCGAGGGCCGTTCTGCCGCATCGGCGTGACCTCATGGCCGAAACTTGAACTTGCAAGCATTGGTTAGGCCAACCTAACGTTGGCGATCCGGTGTTCCCCCGGACCGGCCGACAGGGCCGGCCTGACCGAAAGAGACCCCGCACATGACCGAACGCCTCAACAGCTGGCAGCCGTACGCCCTCGGGCTGTTCCGGATAGCCGTCGGCCTGCTGTTCGCCTGCCACGGTGCCCGCGCCCTGCTCGGCGCGTTCGGCGGTGCGGACGGCAACGGCGGCACCGTGGAGGCGGGCGCCTGGCCCGACTGGTACGCGGCCGCCATCGAGCTGGCCGGAGGCAGCCTGGTGCTGCTCGGCCTCGGCACCCGCGCCGCGGCGTTCATCGCCTCCGGTGCGATGGCCTACGCGTACTTCACGGTGCACCAGCCCGAGGCGCTGTGGCCGATCCAGAACGACGGCGAGGGCGCGGCGCTGTACTGCTGGGCCATGTTCCTGCTGATCTTCACCGGCTCCGGCGCCTTCGGCCTGGACCGCCTGTTCGCCGGGCGCACCTCCGCGCAGGAGGACCGGCCCGAACGGTCACCGGTGGCGGCCTGAGCCGCCGGGCCGTCCGCCTCGCGGTCTCTCACCGCCCGGCGACTTACCTCCCAGTCACTCCCCTCCCGGCTTCCCCGCCCGGTGCGCGCGCCTTCCCCGACGGCCTTCCTCGTCCGACGCGCGAACCCCCCGTGACCCTTCTGTCACCCTTGACGCGTACGCTGTATGGCTGTCATCGGCCACTCCTGCCTCATCTGCCGCTCCCCCGCGACGGCCCGGCACGGTCTGGCCCACGGGGGAGCCATGGGGAGTATCGGGTGGAGAGTCTCGCGTCGCTGGTCGGGAGCCCATGGATCTATGTGGTGGTGGCGCTCTCCGTCCTGCTCGACGTCTTTCTGCCGGTACTGCCGAGCGGCGTCCTGGTGATCACCGCGGCCACGGCGGCCGCCGCGAGCACCGCGACCGACGTGCCCGACATCGTCGTGCTCACGTTGTGCGCCGCCACCGCGTCCGTGCTGGGCGACCTCGTCGCCTACCGGCTCGCCTGGCGCGGCGGTCCCCGGCTGGACCGGGCGATAGCCCGCTCCCGGCGGCTGACCCGTGCGCAGGAACGTCTCGGCGCGGCACTGGCCCGCGGCGGCGGCGCGCTGGTCGTGCTCGCCCGGTTCGCGCCCGCGGGGCGCTCGGTGGTCTCCCTCGGCGCGGGCGCCGCGCACCGCCGCCCGCGCGACTTCCTCCCCTGGTCCGCCCTGGCGGGCCTGACCTGGGCCGCGTACAGCGTGGCCCTCGGCTATTTCGGCGCCCACTGGCTGGGCGCCACCTGGGTCGCCACGGCCGTCTCCGTCGGCGCCCTCTTCGGTGCGGGCGCGGGAGCGGCCTTCCTGATGCGCCGCCACCCCCGCCCCTCCGAGGCGTCCTGACCCCGAAGGCCCCTGCCCCTCCGAGGCGTCCTGATCCCTGAAGGCAGGGCAGGCGCCCCTGGACCGGGCCGGAAGGTGTCTAACCCGCCGCCCTGCGGGCCGGCGCGCCCCGCACCTCCAGACCCGCCAGGAGTTCGGCGGTGGCCTCGGTGACGGCGTCCACGGCCCGGTCGAAGACCTCGCGGTTGTGGGCGGCCGGCGCCCGGAAACCGGACACCTTGCGGACGTACTGCAGGGCTGCGGCCCTGATCTCCTCCTCGGTCGCCTCCTCGGGCAACGCGGGCGGACGCAGGGTCTTGATGCTCCGGCACATGCCCCCAGTCTGACCCCTGCCGGCCGCCGCTTCCACGATCGGGTGAACCCCGGGTCCGGACTCCCGTACAACCCGCCCCACAGAATCGAACAGGCGTATCATTGGACCGTGGCTGAGACCTATGACTTTCCGAGTGACCTCCTCGCCGGTCAGGAGGAACTGCATCAGGTCCGGGCCGAGCTGTCGGCCCTGCTGAAGCGTCTCCCCTGGTCGGTCGAACCTCTCGACGGCTTCAGCGACGACAACGGCTGGCGCAAGGTGGAACGCCCGGCCTCGCCCGGCTGGACCGAGGACGAACAGGCCGAGGTGGAGAAGCTGCGCCGCCGCGAGCACGAACTCGCGGTGTTCATCAGCACCCACCGCTACTGGTCCGAGCTCACCGGCGCCGACCGCATGCGCGCCCGCTCCGCCCTGAAGCACGCGCACGAGAAGCCGGCGGAGGACGCGGCGAAGGAGGACGGGAAGTGACCGCGCGGGGAGTTGATCTCCTGAGGATCTCCTGAGGGTCTCCTGAACGATCAGCGAGAGGCCCCTCACCGATCCGGTGAGGGGCCTCTGACCTGCGCGTGGGCGCGGACGGTTTCGAACCGCCGACATCCTGCTTGTAAGGCAGGCGCTCTACCCCTGAGCTACGCACCCGGGCCCGGGTGTTGTGCACCCAGGACGAGCCGACAGCCTACCTTGCCCCGGGCGCGGTCCCGCAAACCCGTACCGGTGGGCGGGCGCCACCGGTTGCGGGGGATATCCCCACCACGGAGACGGGAGTCGGCCGGATCGTCCGCCGGACGCGGGCTCCCTACGGTCGAAGAGCGCTGGAAGGCGCGCCTCGACCATTCCAGGGGGAGATTGTGATGAGCAGCAAGAGCCGTACGTTCCGCAGGTCCCAGGACCGCCGTGCCGGGAAGGGCCGCGGCAGCGTCCCTGCCCGGCTGGCGCTCGCCGGGATGTCGGTGGTGCTCCTCGCCGGGGTCACCGCCTGCGGAAGCTCGGCCGCGTCCGACGACACCCCCGAGCACCGGACGTTCGACGTCCGGGGCGGCACCCTCACCGTCGACTCGGACGACTCCGAGCTCGAACTCGTCGCCACCGACGAGCAGGAGGAGGGGAAGGTCGAGGTCACGCGGTGGTTCGTGGGAAAGGTCGCCATCGGCTCGGACCCCGAGGTGACGTGGAGCATGAAGAACGACCGGCTGACGCTGCGCCTGAAGTGCTCCGGGATCGTCGTCGACTGCTCCGCACGGCACCGCGTCGAGGTGCCGCGGGGGCTCGCGGTGAAGGTGGAGGACGGCGACGGGAGTGTGCGGGCGCAGGGCTTCGAGGACCCGCTCAGCATCCGCGCCGGCGACGGCTCCGTGAAGGTCACGGACACCTCGGGGCCCCTGGAGCTGCGCACCGGCGACGGCTCGGTGCGCGCCGACGTCTCCTCCCGCTCGGTGCGCGTGCACAGCGGCGACGGCTCGGTGCGCCTCACGCTCGGCTCCGTGCCCGACCGGGTGGACGCCCGCACCCAGGACGGCTTTCTGACCGTCGAACTGCCCCGCGCCTCCTACCGGGTGGACACCGAGACCGGCGACGGACCGGAGCGCGTGTCCGTGCCGCGCGACGACTCGAGCCCGCACCGGGTGACCGCCCGCACCCGCGACGGAGGACTCGTGATCCGTACGGCGAACTGACCGGCCCGTGTGTTCGTCCTGTACCGGTGGGAGAATGACAACCGGGCAGGGCGAACGACAGTACGGGAGAGGGATGTGACGGCGACACCAGCACAGCCGTACTCGCCGTCGAAGCCGCGCGCGCGCCGTGCGCGCGGCCGCATTCCGCTCCGGGCGGCGCGCGACGTTCTCACACTGACGATGCTGCCGCTCATCGCCGCGCTGGCCCTGCCGGCCGCGTTCGCCGGCGGCGGCACCCGGCGCTGGTTCGGCGGGCGCGCGGAGAACCAGCGCGCCGAGGCGCAGGCCGCCAAGGACGCGGCGGCGGCCGCCTTCTACGAGCTGGACAGCGCCCAGCGCGATCTGCGCATCTCCATCGAGACGATCAACGCGGTCGACGACTCGCCCGCCGCCCGGCGCGCCATCGCCGACTTCGAGGCGCTGGGCCGGCGCATCGACGAGGCGAGCCACCGCTACATCGGCGCCGTCGACGCCCACGACCTCGACCGCGACGACCTCGACGCCTCCTCCGCCTCCCGCGCCCGCAGCGAGCTGACCGCCGCCAAGGACGAGCTCACCCGGGTCAAGCAGGAGCTGGACCGCTTCGCCCGGAGCCTCGGGCCGCTGCTCGACAAGGCGGAGACCCAGCTGGCCCGGCTGGCGCCCGCCGTGGAACGCGCCCGGCAGGCGCTGCTCGCCGCCTCCACCGCGCTGGACACGGCGCGCGGCGGCGGGCTGAAGGCCGACGACCTGGCCGCCCGGCTGGCTGCCCTCTCCCCCGAGCTGACCAAGCTCAACGAGGGCGCCGGCCGGCACGGCGTGCCGCAGACCCTGGAGCGGGCCGGACGGGTCACCCGCGAGGCCGAGGCGATCCGGGTGGAGGCGGAACGGCTGCCGGAGCGGGCCGCCGAGATCGACCGCCGCCTGGTCTCCCTGCGCACCCGCGCCCAGGCCCTGACCACCCGCTCGGAGCAGGTGGAGCCGATCCTCAGCGAGCTGCGCCGCCGCTTCACCGTCGCCTGCTGGCAGGACCTGCAGCGCGTCCCCGAGGTCGCCGTGGACAACGTCCGCCAGGCCGAGGCCAAGCTGGCCGAGGCGCAGGCCGCGCGCAACGAGCAGCGCTGGGCCGACGCCACCGCCCTGCTCTCGACCGTGCGGGCGCTGCTCAACACCACCGACGAGGCGGTCTCCGCCGCCGGTGAGCGGCTGAACCGGCTGAACGCCGTGCAGAAGGACCCCGAGCAGGAGATCGAACGCACCCGGTTCGCCCTGCGCGACGCCCAGCGTCTGGCCATGGCCGGCCGCAACACGCCCGATCCGCGCCACGCCGGGCCCCTGGACGCCGCCGTGGCCCGCCTGGAGCAGGCGATCGCCGGTCTCGAGGGACGCCACCCCGACTACTGGCGCTTCCTGACGGAGACGGAGGCGGTGCGGGCCACCGCGGCCGAGGTGGTCGCCCGGATCCGCGAGGAACGCGGCGCCGGCGCCCCCTGAGCCGGTTAACCTTTGCCCATGCCTCGCTACGAATACCGTTGCCGGACCTGCGGCGACACCTTCGAACTGAGCCGGCCCATGGCCGAGTCCTCCGCGCCCGCCACCTGCCCGGCGGGCCACGACGACACGGTGAAGCTCCTCTCCACGGTGGCGGTCGGCGGCACCGCGCAGTCCGCCTCCCCCGCCCCGCAGCCGAGCGCCGGCGGCGGCTGCTGCGGCGGCGGCTGCTGCGGCGGCTGACGGCAGGCACCCACCGCGGAGCAGCCCGGCGCGGAGCACCTCAGCGCGGGGTGCGCACCGTGCGCAGCAGTTCCCGCAGAATGCGTTCGCCGGCCAGTACGCCCCGTTCCGGGAGGGCATGGACGCCGGGAGCGGTCCAGGCGGCGTCGGCGAGTTCGCCGTGGCCGGGACGCCAGGAGCGGTCGGCCGCCAGCAGAAGGTCCGCGTCGAGCAGGGAGTCGCCCGCGGCCAGCGTGAGGTCCGCCCCGGTGCGCCGGGCGATCTCGTGCACGGCCGCGCTCTTGGTCAGCGGCGCGGGCACGGCGTAGATCTTGCGGCCCTGGAGGGACACCGTCCAGCCGCGGTTCTCCGCCCAGGCGGCCAGCTCCTTCACCCACTCCTCGGGCAGCAGTTCCCGCTCGACGACGAGGTAGGCGAACAGGTCGTCGGCCACGCGCTGCTTGCGCACCCACACCGGGTCGGCGGTGCGCAGCAGATGCTCCCGCACCTCGGACAGCGGCGCGCACTCGTCGGCCAGGCGGGCGAGCACCCGGGCGTGCCAGTCGCGGTCGGTCTCCCCGTCGACCAGGAGGTGCCCGCCGTTGGCGCAGATCGCGAACCTCGGCGGCGGGCCGGGGAGGTTGATGCGCTGGTACTGCTTGCGGGTGCGGGTGGTGGTGGGGACGAAGACGGCCGCGTCGCCGAGGTCGGTGAGGAGCTCCGCCGCGGTCTCCGTCATGTAGGACAGCGGCCTGCTCTCGTGGACCTCCACGCACAGCAGGCGCGGCGCCCGCGCGTCCGGCATGGTCAGGGCGAGCGCGGCGGCCGAGTAGATCAGCGTGCGGTCGAGGTCGCTGGCGACGAGTGCGGGCATCACACACTCACCGCCTTGCCGTCGGCGCCGGTCGCGCCGCGGGTGTAGCGGGGGTGGATCAGGCCGACGCAGGTGTAGGGCAGCTCGTCGACCTCCTCCACCGGGACTCCCCGCTGCTCGGCCAGCAGCCGGACGTGGTCGAGGTCGCGGCCGGCTCCCTTGCGGGCCAGCACCTTCCACGGCACCCGGCGCAGCAGCACCCGGGTGGTCTCGCCGACGCCCGGCTTGACCAGGTTGACGTCGTGGATGCCGTACTCCTCGCTGATGCGTTCCACCGCGGCCCAGCCCTCCCAGGTGGGGGTGCGGTCGGCGGCGAGCAGCTCCTCGGCCTGGGCGCAGGCGGCGTCGGTGACCTCGTCGAAGCGGGCGGAGACGGCGTCCAGGAAGGCCACCGAGACGTCGGACGCGGCGAGTTCGCGGTAGAACTTGGCGCCGTGGAAGTCGTCCGGGCCGACCAGGTCGGCGCGCAGCACGGTGCGGGAGACCAGGCCGGAGACGGTGGAGTTGAGGCAGGCCGACGGGATGAGGAAGTCCTCGCGGGTGCCGTAGGTGCGTACGCAGGAGCCGGGGTCGGCCAGCACCGCGATCTCCGGGTGGAAACCGGTGATGCCGTACTTCTCCTCGAACTCCGCTATGGCCTGGGCGAGTTCGCGGGTGATGGCGCCCTTGCCGGTCCAGCCGTCGACGAAGACGACGTCGCGCGGGTCGTGGTGCTCGGCCAGCCAGCGCAGCGCGTTGGCGTCGATGCCCCGGCCCCGGACGATGGAGACAGCGTAGTGCGGCAGGTCGAGACCGTGGCGGTGCCGGGCCCAGCGGCGCATCAGGATGCCGATGGGGGTGCCGGCGCGGGCCAGGGAGACCAGGACCGGGCGGGGCACGGGGGTCCCCCCGCCCTGGTGGCCCCGGGAGCGGGGGAGCTCGGCGAGGACGGTCTCGGTGACCACGCCCACCGCGTGCGCGATCCGGGCCGCCGAGGCCTCGAGGGCCGCGTGGTACAGCTCCTGGTACTGCGGGGTCGGCTGGTACTCCACCGGCAGCGACTCGGCGTAGTGCGCGCCGCCGCTCTGGATGGCCTCCTCGCGCTCCTCGGTCGGCGCCTCCAGCATCACGTGCGAGAGGTCCTGCAGCAGCCATCCGACCTCCTCGGGCGCGTACGAGGAGAAGTCGGGGCCGCGTAGGGGCTCGGGCAGCATGGAGGCGGGCCTTTCCAGGGGGTCGTGCGCGGGGGACCGGCCGGTGCGCCCGGCGGGCGGGACGTACGACGGTACGACGGCGAGCAGCACCTGCGGGGTGTGCTCGGCGAGCCGGGCCAGCAGGCCGTCGGGGGCGTGCAGGGCGGGAGTGTCGGCGACGGAGTCGACGACCGCGACGACGGCGTCGAAGCCGGCGCCGGCGACGTTGTAGGCGTAGCGCTCGCCGGGGCCGTCGGCGGGGTCGTCGTGGGCCGGGAAGACCAGGCGGGTGCGGATGGCGTAGCCGGGGTCGTCGACCGCGAGGACCGGCGAGCGGGTGGTGGTGGAGAAGCGGACGTCGGCGTCGGTGGAGCGCTCCAGCTCGCCGGCGAGGCGGAGCGGGGCGTACATCAGCTCCTCGAAGCCGAGCACCAGGACGCGGCGGGCACCGGCGGGCAGGGCGCCGGCGATGCGGGCGGCCATGCCGGGCAGGGCCCGCTCGAGGCGGTCGCGCTGTGCGGGGGTGAAGCCGTGCCGGCCGCCGTCGGGCAGGCCCTCCGGCCAGCCCAGGCCGACGCGGGTGATGCGGCCGGGCGCGGCCGGGGCCGGCGGCTGCGCGGCGGCTTCCGCCTCATGGCGGGCGACCAGCTCCTGGCCCTTGCGCAGCACGCCGTCGGGCAGCCGCACGGTCCCGGAGGCGGCGGCCACCAGGTCGACGCGGGCGCCGATCTCCTCGGCGAAGTCCGCAAGGCGCGCGGCGTCCTCGGCCGACCGCATGTCCACCAGGGCCACCACCACGTACCAGCGCCGCGGATAGCGCTGGTGCAGGGCGCGCACGGTGTTCAGCACCGTGTTGCCGGTGGAGAACTCGTCGTCGACCAGGACCAGCGGCCCGTCCCCGGCCAGCAGCGCGGGGTCCTCCGGGAGCAGCAGATGGGAGGTGGCGTGGGAGTGGGACTCCTCGAAGCCGCCCGCGGAGGCGACGCCCGGGACGGGGCGGCGGGTGGAGTGCAGGTAGGGGGCGACGGCCAGGCCGTCGGCGACCGAGTGCCCGAGGCTGGTCGCGGTCTCCGCATAGCCGAGGACCACGGCCCGGTGCGCCTGCTCGCCGAGCAGCTCGCGCACCCGGCGGCCCAGGCGGACGCCGTGTCCGTGCACCACGGACGGGGTCTGGGGGACGTGCTTGCCGAGCACGTTGGAGACGAGCAGATGGGCCCGCCTGGGGTTGCGGCGCAGCGCGAGCCCCAGCAGCTCGGTCAGGTGCCCGTCCCCGGCCAGTTCGACTCCGAGCCGCTCGGCGACCCAGCTGCCGGACCAGACCTCGCCGGTCCGTGTTCGACGACGCACCCCGCGGTGCACCCCCTCGTTCACAGTGCCTACTCCGTCATTGTCCCGGCCCGGTGTCCGGGCGTGGCCCGTGGTCACTGGGCGAGACCGGCCGCCAGCAGCTCCACGAAGCCGATGTCCTCGTTGGCCACGCCGAAGACCTCGGCGCGCAGCAGGGTCCGCTCCGCCCAGGCGCGGTGCGGTTTCACCTCGTTCATCTTGTTGGTGTACGCGGACCGCAGCACTCCCCCGCCGCCGCGTTCCGGCCGGAGGATGTCCCGGGCGTCGCTGAACTCCTCGTGGCTGACCACGGACAGCGCGTGCACGGGCAGCACATGGGAGGGGTGGATGCAGGTCTTGCCGAGCAGGCCGTTGGCCTGGTCCAGGGAGATCTCCCGCAGCAGGCCGTCCATGGCGTGCTCGATGAGCTTCTGGCGCAGTTCGACGGCCTGCACCTCGAGGAACGGGCTCTGCCGCAGCTGAGGCTTGAACATGCGCTCCTGGACGCGGAAGTACTCCCACACCGGGCCGGTCACGGTGAAGCCGGTGCCGTCGGCGCGGGCCAGCATGTTCACCACGTCGGCGATCACCGAGGCGACTATCTGCACGTCGTAGGCGGTCATGTCGGGGCCGCGGCGCAGCCCGTAGGAGGAGCAGAAGTCGGTCACGCCGAGGCGCAGGGCGAGCACGCGGTCGCGGTACTTGCCGACGGCGCGGGCGATGCCCTCCAGGGTCTCCACGCGGGACTCGCGGTAGAGCAGCTCCGGGGACTCCAGGACCGGCATGGCGAACAGCCGCCGGCCGGTCTCCGCCTCGGCGAGGGTGAGCGCCTCCAGGAACGGCATGCCGTGTTCCTCGGTGAACTTCGGCAGCACGAATCCGGACAGCAGCCGGACGGCCGGGCCCAGGCGGCGCACCAGGTCGGGGATCTGCTCGGGGATGCGGACGCGGATGAACAGCAGCGGCAGCTCCGCTCCGGGCCGCCCGGCGAGGTCGGTGAACTGGTGGACCAGATTCTCCTCGCCGGCGAGGACCTCGGCGTCGTCGATGGAGTCCTCCAGGCACAGCACCATCGAGACCACGCCGCGTCCGGCCTGCTTGACGATGTCGTCGGCCAGCCGGGGACGCGTCGCGGGGCTGTAGAGGGTCGCGCCGAGTGCCGCGGAGAGGAGCCGGGCCGGGGAGTCCGGCGTGAATTCTGCGGGTTCCTGATAGAAGAGACGTTTCCGCACCTCTGGGGCGACGTGCCCGAAATGACGCATGGAACTCCCCGTGTGAAGTGTCGGAAGGTGGCCGGTAATAGTACGTAGCAATCGATGTCCCGGGTTCCCGCGGGGCATGAACTTCACGTAATCCCACGGTGCCGGGCGCGCACCCCGCATTGTCGTGATCAGGACGGAGAAGGCAGGATGACCGCATGACGCACGCGATGCTGAAGGGGTCCAACATCCCGCTCGAGGCCACCACGGTACGCGCAGTGCTGCGCTGGTCACCCGGGCAGGGGGTGCCGGACGTCGACGCCTCCGCGCTGCTGCTCGGCCCCGACGGCCGTGTGCGCTCCGACGACGACTTCGTCTTCTACAACCAGCCCCGGCACCCCTCCGGGAAGGTGTGGCGGCTCGGCAAGAAGCGGGTGGCCGAGGGCCTGACCGACACGATTCAGACAGACCTCGCCGGGGTCGAGGCCGGCGTCAGCCGCATACTTCTGGTCGCCTCGGCGGACGGTGTCACCTTCGACCAGGTGCGGGCGCTGCGGATCCTGCTGCACGACGCGCAGGACCCGGAGGGCGAGCCCATCGCCTACTTCGACGTCAAGCCGGAGACGGGGCAGGAGACCGCGCTGATCTGCGGTGAGCTGTACCGCCGCGGGGAGGGCTGGAAGTTCCGCGCGCTCGGCGAGGGCTACTCGAACGGACTGAAGGGCCTGGCCACCGACTTCGGCATCTCGGTCGACGAGTCCGAGCCGGAGCAGGAGCCCGCCACACCCTCGCCGGCCCCGGAGGCCGCGTCACCAACGCCCCCGGCCCAGCCCCCGTCCCCACCGCCCGCGCCGCCCGCCCAGCCCCCGGTCGCCGCCCCGCTGCCCCCGGAGGTCCCGCCGCAGCCCGCACAGCCGGCCTACGGCTACCCCCAGCAGCCCCCGGCCACCCAGCCGGCCTACGGCTACCCGCAGCCCACCAGCCCGCCCGCCCACGGCTACCCGCCCGCGGCGGCGGCCGCCGCCCCGGACCCCGACTTCCGCCTGCCGCCCCAGGGGCCGCAGTTCATCGGGCGCTAGGGCCCGCCGGACGGGGCGCCCGGGCCGCCAGGCGCCCTTCGTCCGCCGCCCGCACCCGCTAACGGGTCGCCTTGGACTTGTAGCCGCGGCCCCACTGCAGGCCCCAGCCGTAGAGGCGGTCCAGCTCCGCCTGGAAGCCGTAGACGAACTTGACCTCGCGGCGCACGATGATCTCGTTCTTGACGTTCTCGATCAGGACCACGGCGCAGGAGCGTGCCTGGGGGGCGCGCTCGTCGAGACCGATCTGGATGCGGGGGCCGTTGCTGGGGTAGAGCGTGACCACCGCATGGGTGCGGTCGAAGGCCGGGGTCTGGTCGTAGATGTAGGCGAAGACCAGCAGGCGCTTGATCTCCTCGCGGTGATCGAGGTTGACGTACATCGTCTCCCCGGACGCCGAGCCGAAGCGGTCGTCGCCGCTGAGCTTGACGTAGGGCGGCGCGTTGACGTCGCCGAGGTAGTTGCCGAGCGGCTGCACCACGCCCTTGGTGCCGTCCTGCAGTTCGTACAGGCAGCCCAGGTCCAGGTCGACATTGACCATGCTCTGGCTGTGCCCGACGACCTCCGGCGGCTTGAGCGCCCGGAAGGGATGGCGCAGCAGACTCTCGCGCTGGGAGCCGCCGATGTCGGAGGTGCGCATCCGCCAGCTGAGGTTGATGCGCAGATGCCCGGTGGCCGCGCCCTGCTTGGTCAGGGAGATATGCCCGTGCCGTTTGGTCAGCTCGATGGCGTTGGTGGCCGCGTTGCCCGAGTCGAAGTCCGTTCCGCGACCGCGCCGCAGTCCGTCCAGCAAGCCCATTCCCGCCCCAGATCCGCTTGTCGAACCCCGCTGTACGACCGGCGGGGCGGCCGTGAGGAGAGTCCTCGACGACCGCCCCGCTGGGAAGCGTTCCTCACCCGGAGGGCTGTCACACCCCGGAGGTGACCTCCGTCTTGGTGCCGGCGTCCCCCTCGGCCTCCGCGAGCGCCCGGTTGCGGCGCACGGAGGACCAGAAGGACCAGCCGATGAGCACCACACCGATGAGGCCGGTGATGATCTCGTTGATCTCGTACTGGATGGTGACCAGCAGGATCACGGCCAGGGCCCCGATGGCGTAGTGGGCGCCGTGCTCCAGGTAGACGTAGTCGTCCAGGGTGCCCTGGCGGACCAGGTACACGGTGAGCGAACGGACGTACATGGCGCCGATGCCGAGGCCGAGCGCCATCAGGACGATGTCGTTGGTGATGGCGAAGGCGCCGATGACACCGTCGAAGGAGAAGGACGCGTCCAGCACCTCGAGGTAGAGGAACATGAAGAACGCGGCCTTGCCGGCCAGGGCGATGGCCGACTTGGGTTTGCCCTCGCGTGCGGCCTGCTCCTCCTCCTCGTGCTCGCGCTCCTCCTCTTCCTCGAGGCGGTCCTCGAAGTAGCCGGAGAGCCCGCCCACGATCATGTAGGTGATCAGGCCGGCGATGCCGGCGAGCAGCACCGTCTGCGCCTTGTCGACGTGGACGCCGCCGTGCTGGTGGGCGTTGGCACCGAAGGTGATCGCGGCGATCAGCAGGACGATCAGCGAGATGCAGACCGACAGCATGTCGATCTTGCCGAGCTTGGCCAGCGGGCGCTCCAGCCAGCTCAGCCACTTGATGTCGCGGTCCTCGAAGATGAAGTCGAGGAAGATCATCAGCAGGAACATGCCACCGAACGCGGCGATCGCCGGGTGGGCGTCGGTGACGAGTTCCTGGTAGCGGTCCTTGTCGGTGAGCGCGAGGTCGACGGCCTCGATCGGACCGAGCTGAGCGCTGATGGCGACGATGACGACGGGGAAGACCAGCCGCATGCCGAAGACGGCGATCAGGATGCCGATGGTGAGGAAGATCTTCTGCCAGAAGGCATTCATCTTCTTCAGGATCCCGGCGTTGACCACCGCGTTGTCGAAGGACAGCGAGATCTCCAGGACGGAGAGGATCGCCACGATGCCGAAGGCGGTCCACCCCCCGTAGAAGACCGCTGCGACCAGGCCGAGCGCGGTGATCGCGAACGACCAGCCGAAGGTTTTCAGAACCACTGGCTACCCCATCGTGTCATCACGGGTATCCCCCGCTGCCGTACCCGGCTTTACGAAACGTTGACTCCGAAGTCTAGAGCGATCCCCCGCAGCCCCGATGCGTACCCCTGGCCTACTGCACGGAACTTCCACTCGCCCTGGTAGCGGTAGAGCTCTCCGAAGATCATCGCCGTTTCGGTGGAGGCGTCCTCCGAGAGGTCGTAGCGGGCCAGCTCCTGGCCGTCGGCCTGATTGACGACGCGGATGAAGGCGTTGCTGACCTGCCCGAAGGTCTGGCCGCGCTCGTCGGCCATGTGGATGGAGACCGGAAAGACGATCTTGTCGCACTGCGGCGGCACCTTGGTCAGGTCCACCAGCAGGGACTCGTCGTCGCCCTCGCCCTCGCCGGTGAGGTTGTCGCCGGTGTGCTCCACCGAGCCGTCGGGGCTCTTGAGCTGGTTGTAGAAGATGAACCACTCGTCGCCCATGACCCGGCCGCCGGTGCACATCAGGGCGCTGGCGTCGAGGTCGAAGGGGGCTCCGGTGGTGGAGCGAGCGTCCCAGCCGAGCCCGACCATCACCTGTGTGAGGTTGGGTGCGGCCTTGGACAAGGAGACGTTGCCTCCCTTGGCGAGCGTGACGCCCATGAGTCCCTCCCCGGGGTGCGTTCTTCTCTCAGGTGGTCCTGCGCGTCCGGCGCCGCACGTAAACCGTGCGGCGCCGGACGGAACGAGGATGATTCGGCTCAGACGTTCACGCCGAAGTCCTGCGCGATGCCGCGCAGGCCGGAGGCGTAGCCCTGGCCGATGGCGCGGAACTTCCACTCCGCGCCGTGGCGGTAGAGCTCGCCGAAGACCATGGCCGTCTCGGTGGAGGCGTCCTCCGAGAGGTCGTAGCGGGCGATCTCGGTGCCGCCGTTCTGGTTGACGACGCGGATGAAGGCGTTGCGCACCTGGCCGAAGGACTGCTGACGGTTCTCGGCGTCGTAGATGGAGACCGGGAACACGATCTTCTCGATGTCGGCCGGGACCGCGGCGAGGTTGACCTTGATCTGCTCGTCGTCGCCTTCGCCCTCACCGGTGAGGTTGTCACCGGTGTGCTCGACGGAGCCGTCGGGGCTCCTGAGGTTGTTGAAGAAGACGAAGTGCTGGTCGCTCGCGACCTTTCCGGAGCTGTTCAGCAGCAGCGCGCTGGCGTCCAGGTCGAAGTCGGTACCGGTCGTGGTGCGGACGTCCCACCCCAGTCCGACGATGACGGCGGTCAGACCCGGCGCCTCCTTGCTCAGCGATACGTTGCCGCCCTTGCTGAGGCTGACTCCCACGAGTCCTCCATATGGTGTCCTGGGGCGGGATGCCCCGTCGTGCGTGGATGTCGGATCAACGAGTCGATCCTAGTGAGGGGTTCCCGGCCGCCGCAGGGCCGCGACCCGAAGAATTACAGGGTGTCGAGCGCCTTGACGTACTCACCGAGGTCACGGGCGTCCGGGAGGCCGTTGACGACCGTCCACCGCACCACACCTTCCTTGTCGATGATGAAGGTGCCCCGTACGGCGCACCCCTTGTCCTCGTCGAAGACGCCGTAGGCCCGGGAGACGTTGCCGTGCGGCCAGAAGTCCGACAGCAGCGGGTACTCCAGGTTCTCCTGCTCGGCGAAGACCCGCAGGGTGTGGATGGAGTCGTTGGAGACCGCCAGCAGCTGGGTGTCGCGGTCGGTGAACTGCGGCAGGTTGTCCCTCAGCTCGCACAGCTCCCCGGTGCACACGCCGGTGAAGGCGAAGGGGTAGAAGAGCAGCACCACGTTCTTCCTGCCGCGGAAGTCGGAGAGCTTCACGCTCGCGCCGTGGTTGTCCTTGAGCTCGAAGTCGGGAGCCTTTTCGCCGACCTGGATCGCCATCGTGGTGTTCATCCCCTTCGGTGGGCCGTTCGGACGACGGCCACCTTACGCAGGGCCGGCAGAAGACCGGCGGACGGGCTGACCTCGTCAGCCCGTCCGCCGTCGGGTACGTCATGGCCGTTCAGGCCGCATGGAACTCGTGGCGGCGCCGTCGGGGCCGCCGGCGGGGCCGGCCGCCACGGCGGGCGGCCGGGCGGCGACGCCGGGTCACCGCTTGGACTTGGCTGCCTTCGGCGTGGCGAGGCGGCTGCCGCTCCAGTCCTTGCCGACGCTGACGCTCTTGGACGCCGTCAGGCCGGCCGTGGTCGCGGCTTCCGAGATGTCGCTCGGCTCCACGTACCCCGCACGGCCGGTCTTCGGCGTGAGGAGCAGGATCGAGCCGCCCTCTTCGATGTACGTGGTGGCATCCACCAGCGCATCCGTCAGGTCGCCGTCGTCGTTGCGGAACCACAGCACAACGGCGTCGGCCACGTCGTCGTAGTCCTCGTCGACGAGGTCGCTCTCGATGACGCCCTCAATGGCCTCGCGGAGCTCCTGGTCGACGTCGTCGTCGTAGCCGATCTCCTGGACCACCTGCCCGGGCTGGAACCCCAGCCTGGCGGCAGGGTTCGTCCGCTCCTCCGCGTGGTCCGCGGTCGCGCTCACGGGTTGCCTCCTGATCATGTCTTGGGAATAACTCAGCCACGCGCGTGCGCGAAGCATTGGCCGTAGTCCACACGGGCGGGACGGATCGCGCAAGTACCCGGCCGTCCGGACCGCCGAAACGGTGACGTTTGCGGCCGGGTCGCCGCAACTCCAGGCACACCATCATGGCTCGCGGTGACATACACCACACCTTTGTGCCCAGTTTGCGCGTTTGGGAACCGTCTGCGGGTACGAGACTCGAATGAGTTCGCCCCTTACGTTCCCCCACCGGTCCGGCCACGGGTTACCTCGCAGTAGAGATGACGTACACCGCGCCGAGGTGGACCATGGGAGCGGCGCAGACCCGGCCATGTCCGGCGACAAGAGCGAAGCAGCGGCCGTCCTTACGGCCCTTCGACAGGTAAGGAACAGCGTGGCTTCCGCATCCGATCGCAACCCGATCATCATTGGCGGCCTTCCGAGTCAGGTTCCTGACTTCGACCCCGAGGAAACGCAGGAGTGGCTCGACTCCCTGGACGCCGCGGTGGACGCACGCGGCAGGGAGCGGGCCCGCTACCTGATGCTGCGGCTGATCGAGCGGGCCCGCGAGAAGCGCGTGGCCGTGCCCGAGATGCGCAGCACGGACTACGTCAACACCATCCCCACCAGCGCGGAACCGTTCTTCCCCGGCAACGAGGAGATCGAGCGCAAGATCCTCAACGCCACCCGCTGGAACGCGGCCGTGATGGTGTCCAGGGCCCAGCGGCCCGGCATCGGCGTGGGCGGCCACATCGCCACCTTCGCCTCCTCCGCCTCGCTGTACGACGTGGGCTTCAACCACTTCTTCCGCGGCAAGGACGAGGGCGACGGCGGCGACCAGGTCTTCTTCCAGGGGCACGCCTCCCCCGGCATCTACGCCCGCGCCTTCCTGCTGGACCGGCTGACCGAGCAGCACCTGGACGGCTTCCGCCAGGAGAAGTCGAAGTCGCCCTACGGTCTGTCCTCGTACCCGCACCCGCGGCTGATGCCGGAGTTCTGGGAGTTCCCGACGGTGTCGATGGGCCTCGGCCCGATCGGCGCGATCTACCAGGCCCGGATGAACCGCTACATGCACGCCCGCGGCATCGCGGACACCTCCAGGTCGCACGTGTGGGCGTTCCTCGGCGACGGCGAGATGGACGAGCCGGAGTCCCTGGGCCAGCTCACCCTCGCCGCGCGGGAGGGCCTGGACAACCTGACCTTCGTGGTCAACTGCAACCTGCAGCGCCTGGACGGCCCGGTACGCGGCAACGGCAAGATCATCCAGGAACTGGAGTCGGTCTTCCGGGGCGCCGGCTGGAACGTGATCAAGCTGATCTGGGACCGCTCCTGGGACCCGCTGCTGGCGCAGGACCGGGACGGGATCCTGGTCAACAAGATGAACATCACGCCGGACGGCCAGTTCCAGACGTACGCCACCGAGACCGGCGCCTACATCCGCGAGCACTTCTTCGGCGACGACCACCGGCTGCGCGCCATGGTCGAGAACATGACCGACGACCAGATCCTGCACCTGGGCCGCGGCGGTCACGACCACCGCAAGATCTACGCCGCGTACAAGGCGGCCCTCGAGCACAAGGGCCAGCCGACGGTCATCCTCGCCAAGACCGTCAAGGGCTGGACGCTGGGCCCGAACTTCGAGGGCCGCAACGCCACCCACCAGATGAAGAAGCTGACGGTCGACGACCTCAAGCGCTTCCGGGACCGCCTGCACCTGCCGATCCCCGACAAGGACCTCGAGTCCGGCCTCCCGCCCTACTACCACCCGGGCCGGGACAGCGAGGAGATCCAGTACATGCACGACCGCCGCAAGGCGCTCGGCGGCTATGTGCCGACGCGGGTGGTCCGCTCCAAGCCGCTGAAGCTGCCCGGCGACCCCGTGTACGCGACGGTCAAGAAGGGCTCCGGCCAGCAGTCGATCGCCACCACCATGGCGTTCGTCCGCCTGCTGAAGGACCTGATGCGGGACAAGGAGATCGGCAAGCGGTTCGTGCTGATCGCGCCGGACGAGTACCGCACCTTCGGCATGGACTCGTTCTTCCCGAGCGCCAAGATCTACAACCCGCTCGGCCAGCAGTACGAGTCGGTGGACCGGGACCTGCTGCTCGCCTACAAGGAGTCGCCGAACGGGCAGATGCTGCACGACGGCATCTCCGAGGCGGGCTGCACGGCCTCGCTGATCGCCGCGGGCTCGGCGTACGCCACGCACGGCGAGCCGCTGATCCCGGTGTACGTCTTCTACTCGATGTTCGGCTTCCAGCGCACCGGCGACCAGTTCTGGCAGATGGCGGACCAGCTGGCGCGCGGCTTCGTGCTGGGCGCCACCGCGGGCCGCACCACGCTGACCGGTGAGGGTCTGCAGCACGCGGACGGCCACTCGCAGCTGCTGGCCTCCACCAATCCGGCCTGCGTCGCCTACGACCCGGCCTTCGCCTACGAGATCGCGCACATCGTCAAGGACGGTCTGCGCCGGATGTACGGCGGCGACGAGGAGCACCCGCACGGCGAGGACGTCTTCTACTACCTGACCGTCTACAACGAGCCGATCCAGCATCCGGCCGAGCCGGAGAACGTGGACGTGGAGGGCATCCTCAAGGGCCTGTACCGCTTCAGCGAGGGCACCTCGGGCTCGACGCCGGCGCAGATCCTCGCCTCCGGCGTGGCCGTCCCGTGGGCGATCGAGGCGCAGAAGATCCTCGCCGAGGAGTGGGACGTCAGGGCCGACGTCTGGTCGGCGACCTCCTGGAACGAGCTGCGGCGCGAGGCGGTGGCCTGCGAGGAGCACAACCTGCTGCACCCGGAGGAGGAGCAGCGGGTGCCGTATGTGACGCGGAAGCTGAGCGGGGCGCAGGGCCCGGTGGTCGCGGTGTCCGACTGGATGCGGTCGGTGCCGGACCAGATCGCGCGCTGGGTGCCGGGGACGTACCAGTCGCTGGGCGCGGACGGCTTCGGCTTCGCCGACACGCGGGGTGCGGCCCGGCGCTTCTTCCACATCGACGCGCAGTCGATCGTGGTGGCGGTGCTCACCGAGCTGGCCCGGGAGGGCAAGGTGGACCGGTCGGTGCTCAAGCAGGCCATCGACCGCTACCAGCTGCTGGACGTCTCCGCGGCCGATCCGGGGGCCGCGGGCGGCGACGCCTGACCCCGCGGGGCCGGGACGGCGACGGACGAGGGGCGGGCCCCGGCAGTGCGCCGGGGC
>Ga0207873_1001748_pt1 | contig 19702 bp, 13 predicted proteins | sample BGWIniCompost_FD_187373 | JGI IMG/M metagenome (GOLD analysis project Ga0207873, IMG submission 187373) | Cellulose adapted compost microbial communities from Newby Island Compost Facility, Milpitas, CA, USA - BGW Initial Compost (SPAdes)... ...
CCGCGTGATAGCCGTGCCGCTGGCGATGCCTTCCAGGCAACCACTCGCACCGCACGGGCAGGGTTCGCCGCCGAAGTCGACGCTGATGTGCCCGAGGTGACCGGCGTTGCCGGTGAGGCCGTGGCGCACTTGGCCGTCGAGGATTAGACCGGCCCCCACGCCCGTGGACACGACCAGGCACAGTGCGTTCCCGTGGCCGCGCGCGGCACCGTGGCGGTGCTCGGCTGCGGCCATGGCCACCGCGTCGCCCGTCAGCACGACGGGCCTGTGCGCCAGCGCCGGATGTGCGCTGACGGATTCGACGAGCGGGAAGTCGCGCCAGGCGGGGATGTTGACGGGGCTGACGGATCCGTGCGCCAGGTCGACCGGGCCGGCGCTGCCGATGCCCAGTGCGCGAACGTCTTCCCACTGCGAGGCGGCGGCCAGGCCGTTCACCACCCGGAACACGGCGTCGAGAAGCGTGTCCGCGGATTCCTGCGCCGGGGTGGCGTGGCGCACGTGGTGGACGAGAGCGCCGGCCGAAGTGACGAGCGCTCCCGCGATCTTGGTCCCTCCTATGTCAAGGGCAGCTATCAGGACATCGTCCGGGGCCGGGGCGGCGTGTCGATGACTACTCATGGTGATGACCCTCCGAAGGGCGATGCGTGCAGCCGGGGCAAGGCGACGTCACATCGGAGCACGCTTATGACAACGATGTCCAGAGCCGTGCACGCCCCCTTCGAGTGGGGTGCCAGGGGTGGGTTGCGTTTAGTCAATATTTAGTAAAGGCGCAGATCAGGGCAGTGGAAATCAGCAAACTCGATCTAGACCGGTCTATGGACATTGCCGCGAAGTTACGTCTACGTTGAGCGCTCATCAGGCCGGGGCCTCGGAGCCCGATGCGACGTTTCCCCGAAGCCTGAAGTCGACACTTCGCGATGAGAGGCGGCGGGGATGCGGAGAAGTTGGGTGACTCTCGTGGCTGCGACCATGGTGGCGGCCACGGCCTGTAGCGGTCAGGGAGGCGACGAGCCTGGCGAAATCGCCGCTCCGCCGAGTGATCCGGCGAAGGCGGCGGGCGAGATCACGGTGCTGACCAACAGGACGGACCAGATATCCGACGGCACGCTGGAGAAGTACGCCGCCGAATTCCGCAAGGTGTACCCGGGTGTGAAGGTCAAGTTCGAGGGTCTGACCGACTACGAGGGCGAGATCAAGATCCGGATGAACACCGACAAGTACGGTGACGTCCTGCTGATCCCCAACTCCCTGTCCGTCGAGCAGTACCCCACCTTCTTCGCCCCGTTGGGCAAGGCCGACGAACTGTCGGCGAAGTTCGACTACACCGACCACGCCACCGTGGACGGTCAGGTCTACGGTCTCGCCAACATCGGCGTGGCCAACGGATTCGTCTACAACAAGGCGGTCTGGGCGAAGGCCGGCATCACGGACTGGCCCGCCACGCCGGAGGAGTTCGTCACGGATCTGGAGACGATCAAGGCGAAGACCGGCGCCGTCCCGTACTACACGAACTACAAGGACGGCTGGCCACTGACCAACTGGACGAACGCCATCGGTTCTCCCGAGTGCGACTCCGGTGCCTACGACGCGCTGGCGAAGACCGGGAAACCCTGGGCCGAGGGTTCGGACCTGTACACGATCGACAAGCTGCTCTACACGATCGTCGAGAAGAAGCTGAGCGAACCCGACCCCACCACGACCAACTGGGAAGACTCCAAGGCGCAGATCGGGACTGGCAAGGTCGCTTCGATGTGGCTCGGTTCCTGGGCGATCTCCCAGATGCGCGCCGCGGCGGAGGCGGCCGGTGAAAACCCTGACGACATCGGGTTCATGCCGTTCCCCGCGCAGAAGGACGGGAAGTTCTGCTCCGTCCTGCGTCCCGACTACCAGTACGCGGTCAACGTCCACTCCGACAAGAAGGCCGCCGCCCGCGCGTGGATCGACTGGTACATCACCAAGTCCGGCCAGGCCGCGGCCGAAGGATCCATCTCCTCCGTGAAGGGTGCCCCGCTGCCCGACACGCTGAAGGCGTTCGCCGACAACGATGTCACCATCATTCCGCAGCATCAGAAGAACCGCGCCGAGGTCAACGAAATCGACAAGGCGTCGGAGATCGGGATCACCGCGCAGGACTACCGGCAGAAGCTCGTCGACGTCGCCCGCGGCGCGGCCGACGGTGACATGGACAGCTACTTCGGCGAATTGAACGGGAAGTGGTCCGAGGCTCAGCAGACCCTCGGCGGCTGACCGCGCCACGGCACGGCGAGAACGCTCGCACACCCGTTCCGGACGTACAGGGACCCCAGGTGCCCCGTCGCTCGCCGTGCCGTCACCGCCCGATACGCCCGACCGGGAACCCACCACGAGGAACCATGAGATGACCGCTGCCCAGAAGTCCCGCGCCCCGGCGCACGCCGTCGGCCGGCGAAGTGCTCCGCCTCCCGAGTCCGGCGTCGGCCGGCCACGTACCGGCAGGCGCCGCCGTGTCGCCGTCCTGACTCCTTGGCTCTTCCTGGCTGCACCGCTGACTCTGCTGGTGATGTTCACCTACCTGCCGGTGGCCGACATGATCGGTTACAGCTTCACCGACTGGGACGGGGTCAGCCCCACCCGCTCCTTCGTGGGCGGGGAGAACTACACCGACCTGGTGACGCGGCCCGCCCGGTTCGAGGTGTTTCTCGTGAGCGGCTTCTACCTGGCGGCCTCCGTCGTGCAGATCGCTCTCGCCCTGTACTTCGCCACGGTCCTCAGTTTCAACACCCGGTTCCGCAACCTGTTCAAGGGCCTGCTGTTCTTCCCCTACCTGATCAACGGGGTGGCCGTCGGGTTCGTGTTCCTGTACTTCTTCCAGCCCGACGGCACCCTCGACACACTGCTGCGCCTGATCGGCGTGGACGGCAAGCACCTGTGGCTGGGTGACCCGGACCTGGCCAACCCCTCGCTGGCCGGGGTGTCGGTGTGGCGCTTCATGGGGCTGAACATGGTCCTGTTCCTCGGTGCCATCCAGTCGATCCCGCCGCACCTGTACGAGGCGGCGCAGCTGGACGGGGCGAACCGCTGGCAGCAGTTCCGGCACATCATCGCGCCGAGCATCAAGCCCGTCATCAGTCTGAGCTTCATTCTTGCCGTGTCCGGCTCCCTGGCCGTGTTCGAGATCCCCTACATCATGACCGGCGGCGCCAACGGCACCGAGACCTTCGTCATCCAGACGGTCAAGCTCGCCTTCCAGTTCGACAAGGTCGGTCTGGCCTCGGCGTCGGCCGTTGTCCTGCTGGTCCTCATCCTGCTGATCACCTGGGTCCAGCGCCGGCTGATCCCCGAGGAGAGGGTGGAACTCTCGTGACCACCGGCCCCACCATTGCCGCCAGTCCGCGCCGCGACCGCAGTGGCCTGTCCAGGACCGCCGTCACCCTGAAGTACCTGTCCCTGCTGCTGGCGTCGGCCGTGGTCCTGGTGCCGCTCTGCGTCGTCGTGCTGACCTCGCTGAAGACGCGGTCGGAGATCGTGAACGACGGCCCGCTGTCGCTGCCCGGCGACTGGTTCAACTTCGCGAACTACGCGACCGCCTTCGAGCAGGGCGCGATGCTGCGGGCGTTCGGCAACACGGCGTTGATCCTCGTGGTGTCCACCGCCGGGACCGTACTGATCGGCTCGATGACCGCCTACGCCATCGACCGTTTCCGGTTTCGTCTGAGGAAGCTGGTGACGGGCCTCTTCCTGCTGGCCTCCCTGGTGCCCAGCGTGACCACGCAGGTCGCCACCTTCCAGGTGATCGACGATCTGGGCGCCTTCAACACCCGTTGGGCACCCATCCTTCTCTACAGCGGTACCGACATCGTCTCCATCTACATCTTCCTGCAGTTCATCCGGTCGATTCCCATCTCCGTGGACGAGGCCGCGCGCATCGACGGCGCCAACTCCTGGACGATCTACCGGAAGATCATTTTTCCGATGCTGCGGCCGGCCGTCGCCACCGTCGTCATCGTCAAGGGCATCGCCGTCTACAACGACTTCTACGTGCCCTTCCTCTACATGCCCGATCCCGAACTCGGCACCATTTCCACCGCCCTGTTCCGCTTCAAGGGCCCGTTCGGTGCCCAGTGGGAGACGATCTCCGCCGGCGCGATCCTGGTGATCGTGCCCACCCTGATCATCTTTCTGGCGCTGCAGCGCTTCATCTACAGCGGCTTCGCGGCCGGTTCCAGCAAGTGACCCGCCCGCCCACCGCGCCCCGCACCACGTCTTACGAGGAGTCCCGCATGAAGGTCCGCACCCCGCTCTCCCAGGGCTGGACGCTGCGCCTGAACACCGACCGTCACACACCCGAGCAAGCGCCCCCGGGGCTGGCCGGGACCGCTGTGCCGGCGCAGGTGCCCGGCTGTGTCCACACCGACCTGATGGCGGCGGGCCTCCTGGCCGACCCGTACCTCGACCGCAATGAGGACGAGGTGGCCTGGGTGGGCCGTGCCGACTGGACGTACACGACCGAACTGCCCCGGCGGGACACCTCCTTCGAACGCGCCGACCTGGTCTTCGACGGGCTGGACACGGTCGCAGCCGTGCACGTCGGCGGCCGGCTGCTGGGCCGTACCCGGAACATGCACCGCTCCTACCGGTTCGACGTCACCGAGCTGCTGACCGACGGACCCGCGCCGCTCGAGGTCGCCTTCACCTCCGCCTACACCGAAGCCGAGGAGGTGCGGGCGGCGCTGGGGGAGCGGCCCAACTCCTACCCGGAGCCGTTCAACTATGTCCGCAAGATGGCCTGCTCCTTCGGCTGGGACTGGGGCCCCACGCTGGTCACGGCCGGCGTGTGGCGCGAGGCGCGGATCGAGCAGTGGTCCACGGCCCGGCTGGCCGCGGTCCGTCCGCACATCACCGTCGCCGAGGACGGCACCGGCGTCGCCGAGATCGTCGTCGAACTGGACCGCACGGCTGCCGGACGTGACCGTGCCCTGCGGCTGGTCGCCGTGGTCGGGGACACGTCCACCGAAATCACCGTCGCACCGGGGGAGAACACCGCCACGGTGACGGTCCGGGTCCCGGACGCGGCACTGTGGTGGCCGCGCGGCTACGGTGATCAGCCGCTGTACGGCTGCACAGTCGCCCTCAGCGATTCCGACGGCGGCGATGCCCTGGACACGTGGGAGCGCCGTATCGGCTTCCGCACCATCGAGCTCGACACGTCCGCGGACACCCACGGAAGCGCCTTCACCCTGGTCGTCAACGGCACCCCGGTCTTCGCCCGGGGAGTGAACTGGATCCCCGACGACGCCTTCCCCGCCCGGGTCACCGCCGACCGCTACCGCACCCGCCTCACGCAGGCCGCAGAGGCCGGCGTGGACCTGGTGCGCGTGTGGGGTGGCGGCGTCTACGAGGACCGGGCCTTCTACGACGTATGCGACGAACTGGGCCTGATGGTCTGGCAGGACTTCCTGTTCGCCTGCGCCGCCTACCCCGAGGAACAGCCGTTGCGCTCGGAGATCGAGGCCGAGGCCCGGGAGAACGTGGTTCGGCTGATGCCCCACCCGTCGCTGGTTCTGTGGAACGGGAACAACGAGAACCTGTGGGGGTTCGCCGACTGGGAGTGGGAGCAGGCCCTGGCCGGCGACTCGTGGGGCGAAGGCTACTACCTCGGTCTGCTGCCGCGTGTCGTGGCACAGACCGACCCGACCCGCCCGTACTGGGCGGGCAGCCCCTGGTCGGGCTCGTGGGACCACACACCCAACGACCCCGATCACGGCACCGCGCACTCGTGGGAGGTGTGGAACCGCCGTGACTACAGCGACTACCTCACCACCGTGCCGCGCTTCGTCGCCGAGTTCGGCTGGCAGGCACCGCCGACGGTCGCCACACTGGAACGAGCCCTGTCCGAACGGCCGCTGACGGCGGACTCGCCCGGCATGCTGCACCACCAGAAGGCGGAGGACGGCAACGGCAAGCTGAACCGGGGCCTCGCCCCGCACTTCACGCAGCCGGCCGCATTCGACACCTGGCACTACCTGACCCAGCTCAACCAGGCGCGGGCCGTGGCCGCGGGCGTCGAGCACTGGCGCTCCCACTGGCCCCGCTGTGCGGGCACGGTGCTGTGGCAGCTCAACGACTGCTGGCCGGTCACGTCCTGGGCGGCGATCGACGGCGACGGCCGTCTCAAGCCCCTCTACTTCGAAATGCGCCGGCTGTACGCCGACCGGCTGCTGACGATCCAGGACCGGGACGGTGCACTGCTGCTCGTGGGCTGCAACCAGGCAGCGGCGGTCTGGGACACCACCGCGACGGTCCGCCGGATCGGGGCGGACGGAACGGTGCTGGCCAGTGCCGAGGTCGCGCTGAAGGCCGCAGGACGGGAGGTGGCGCTGGAAAAGCTGCCGGAGTCGGTCGCGAACTTCGGTGACGTGCGCCGAGAGTTCCTCGTCGCCGACGCGGACGATCTGCGTGCGGTGCACTTCCCCAGCGCGGACCGGGAGTTCGCCTACCCCAACGCTTCCTACGAGGTCCGGGTCAGCCCGGACGGCGAGAACGACGCGCTGATCACGGTCACGGCCGGCACGCTCGTACGGGACCTGCTGCTCCAGGCCGACCGCCTGGACGCGCACGCCCTCACCGACCACGGCCGGGTGACGCTCCTGCCCGGCGAGAGCATGACGTGGCGGGTCACCGGCTGGGCACAGCAGGATGCGGAGGCCGCCCGCGCGGCGCTGTACAGCGTCAACGGAGGCGGAGAAGTCCGTGAATGAGGGAAGGGCACGCCGGCCCGGACGCGTCACGATCACTGACGTGGCCGCCCGGGCGGGTGTGTCCCGCGGTGCGGTGTCCCTGGCCTTCAACAACCGGCCTGGCGTATCGGAGGCCACGCGGGAACGCATCATGGCGGCGGTGGCCGAGCTGGGCTGGGTGCCGAACCAGGCCGCGATCAAGCTGTCGGGTTCGGCGACCGGCGCCGGGGACACGGTCGGCCTGGTCGTCGCCCGCCCTGCGCGGCAGCTCGGGCTCGAGCCCTTCTACATGGAGTTCATCTCCGGAGTCGAGTCTGTTCTGGAGGAGCAGGGGTGTTCGCTGCTGCTGCACCTGGTACGGGACACGGACCAGGAGATCGCCGTCCACCGCCAGTGGTGGCAGTCCCGCCGGATCGCCGGCTCCATCCTGGTGGACATCCGGCAGAACGACCCCCGGATCACCGAACTGGCGACGATCGGGTTGCCGGCCGTCGCTGTCGGTCATCCGTCCCTGACGGGCGACTTCACGTCGGTGTGGACCGACGACGAGACCGCGGTACACGAGGCGGTGCGCTACCTCGCCGCCCTCGGACACCGGCGGATCGCACGGGTGGGTGGTCACCCGACGCTCGGCCACACCATGATCCGTACCGCTGCGCTGAACGCGATCGTGGCGGAACTGGGCCTGGAGCCGGCCCGCAGTCTCACCACCGACTACTCCGGTGAGCAGGGCGCAAGGGCCACCCGGTCACTGCTCGCCTCCCGGGAGCGGCCCACGGCGATCGTCTACGACAACGACATCATGGCCGTCGCAGGTCTGTCCGTGGCCGCCGAGATGGGCCTGAGCGTGCCGAAGGACATCAGCCTGATCGCCTGGGACGACTCCCAGTTGTGCCGGCTCACGCACCCGAACCTGTCCGCCATGAGCCACGACGTCTTCGGCTTCGGCGCCGACGTCACCCGTCGGCTGTTCGACGTGGTGCACCGCCGCAATCCCGCGTCGGGCCCCGCCGCGACACCCGTCCTGCTGCCCCGCGGCAGCAGCGCACCCCCGCAAGACACCACCGGCTGACACAAAGCCACCGGACCGGGGGCCCGGGCTCTGGCTGCACCCCGGGCCCGGGCCCCCATGCCCTGCTTCTCTTCCGTTGCCTCCCCTTGAGCCGAAAGGCAGGTTTGCCGTGCCCCGAAACCGCCGAAGAACCCTCGCTTCCCTCCTTGCGGTGAGCGCCCTCGTCACCGCCGCCACCGCCTCGTTCCCCGCCACCGCCGGTCCGAGCGGCCGGAGCGCCGACACGTTCGTCCAGCGCGACGGGAGCACGCTGACACTTCAGGGCAAGCCGTTCCGCTTCGCCGGCACCAACCTGTACTGGCTCGGTCTGGACGAGAACGTGGGCGGCGTCGACCACCCCACCTACTTCCGGATCGATGACGCGCTGAAGACCGCACGCGCGATGAACGCCACCGTCGTCCGCTCCCACACGCTCGGCACCTCCCTGGGCTGCCCGAAGTGCATCCAGCCGGAGGCGGGCGAGTTCAACGAGGACGCGTTCGCGCCCATCGACTACGCCATCGCCCGGGCCCGTGCCTACGGCCTGAGGTTGATCGTCCCGCTCACCGACCAGTGGGACTACTACCACGGCGGCTACCCCACGATGGCGAAGTGGCTCGGTCTGAAGGAACCGAAGGACTTCTACACCGACCCCCGAGCCAAGGCCGCCTACAAGGACTACGTCCGGCACGTGCTCGACCACGTCAACCCGTACACCGGTCTCGCTTACAAGAACGACCCCACGATCATGTCGTGGGAACTGGGCAACGAACTGAACGACATGACCCGCGACTGGGTCGACGAGATGGGCGCCCACGTCGGCAGGCTCGCGCCCCGCCACCTCATCTCCGCCGGCCGCCAGCAGGGAGTCGACGCCGCGGCCCTCGCATCCGACGAGGTCGACATCGTCGACGTGCACTACTACCCGTCATCGGCCGGCGCCATGACCGCGGACGCGGCACGCGTCACCGACCGGGGCAAGGTCTACATCGCCGGGGAACACGGCTCGGACAGCCTCACCGCGGCCGACGCGCTCGCCCTCGCCGACGAACCTGCCGTCACCGGAGTGCTCTCATGGTCCCTGTTCGGCCACGCCGACGACCACGGTTACGTCCAGCACGACGACGGCTTCACCCTGCACCACCCCGGCGACACGGCCGCGATGCGCACCGACGTCCTCGCGAACGCGGCGCTGGCCAAGGTCATCGCGGGGGAGAGGCAACTGCCCGCCGTGCCCGTCACCCCGCCCCTCATCACCGCCGTCACCAAGCAGTCCGGCATCAACGAGATCGCCTGGCGCGGCACCGCCGGCGCCCACACCTACCGCGTCCAGCGGTCAGTGAAGGGCGCACACGGACCGTGGACGACGGTCACCAAGACCCCGATCACCGACCACGACGCGCCGTGGCTGGACGCCACCACCCCCAACAGCCGCGCCTGGTACCGGGTGACCGCGCTCGACCGGGCCGGACGTGCTCTCGCCACCTCCACCGCCCTGGACGCCGGCCCCGGCCAGGACATCCGGATCGACCCGCTGCAGAGCTGGGCGCACACCTCCGCGCACAGCGACAGCCTGACCCGCACCCCCGACGGTGACGGCGCCCAGGTCGCTCCCCGGTCCCGCCACGAGGGCCGGATCGCGTGGACGACCCGGCGTCCGCAAGAGATCACGGCCCGGTTCGACACACGCGGGCGCGGCGGTCTGCCCACCGCGCAGATCACCCGGGACGGAACCACCTGGACGCCGGCGAAGCCCGCCGTGTCCACGACCCGCGGCGGCACCCTGCTGCGCATCGAGCCCCCGCGTGAGACGGTCGGCGTCCGGCTGGTGTGGGCCGCCTCGTCCCGTCCGGCACCGCTGACCGGCGTCACCCTCGCCGAGGAGGCGGCGTCCACCGCGACCACGGCACCCGGTACGTTCCAGCAGAACCCGGAGGACGGCGCGACCGGGGTGTCCGTCACCGCACCGCTGACCTGGACGCCGGCTGAGAACGCCGCGCACTACTCGGTGACCCTCTCGGCGAAAGCGGACCTGTCCGACCCTGTCATCGACGTCACCGGGTTGCGGACCATCAGCTACGCCCCACCCGTCAACCTCCGGCCCAACACCACCTATCACCTGCGGGTCACCGCCGCGAACGGCGCCGGTACCCGCACCGCCGACGGCACCCCCACCCGCTTCACCACCGGAGCCTTGACCGTCGACGACTTCGAGGACTATCCGGACGGCGGGGAGCTGACCGCGGCGTACGTCCGCAACACGGGCGGCGGCCCGGTGACCGTCTCCCTCGACGGCGAACACGCCGACGGGGAAGGCCGCTCCCTGCGCGCCGCCTACGACCCGGGCACCCCCGGCTACGCGGGGGTCATCCGCTCCCTGCCCACACCCCAGGACTGGGGCGGAGCCCGGAACCTGCGCCTGTGGGCTCGCTCGGACGGCACCGAGGAACAGAGCCTGACGGTCCAGTTCGTCGCCGCCGGCATCTACTGGGAGAGGACGGTACCGCTCACCGACACCGACGGCGCGATGGTCACCCTCCCGCTCGCGGACTTCACCAATCCGCCGTGGGCGACCAAGGGCCCGCTCGACCTCACCTCCGTCACACAGATGTCCTTCTACTTCAACGGCAAGGCCGGCACGGCCTGGATCGACTCGATCACCGCCACGGACTGATCCCACCCCGTCCTGCCGAGCACGGCTTCCCTGCACCCTGCTCGGCACGAGCCCGCCGCCCTCGATCGTCGAGGGCGGCCCTGTCCACGTCTCCCGGAGAGAACCATGACCGCGATCGCCGCGCTGGCCCCCGTCGTGCGCGCCTACTCCTGGGGGTCATGCACCGCGATCCCCGCCCTGCTCGGACAGCAGCCAGACGGGGAGCCCCTGGCCGAGTTGTGGTTCGGCGCGCACCACGCCGCTCCGTCACCGCTCGCCGGCCGGCCCGGAACCCCGGATCTGGCAGCCGCGATCGCCGCCGACCCCGTCGGCGAACTGGGAGAGGCGAGCCTCGCGGCCCATGGGCCGCACTTGCCGTTCCTGCTCAAACTGCTGGCAGCCGCCCGGGCACTCTCGGTCCAGGTGCATCCCACGCGCGAGCAGGCACGGGCAGGCCACGACCGCGAGGACGCGGCCGGAATACCGGTCGACGCCCCTCACCGCACCTTCAAGGACCGTAACCACAAGCCGGAACTGCTGTGCGCGCTGGGACCTTTCGAGGCGCTCTGCGGCTTCCGCGAGCCGGCCTGCACAGCCGATCTGCTCGACGCTCTTTCCGTGCCCGGACTCGAACCGTGGGCGGCCTCGCTACGCTCCCGCACGCAGAGGGACTCCCTCGGGTACACGCTCCAGGCGGCCCTGACCGCGCCACGACGCCTGGTGCGCGCCGTCGCCGACGCCCTGCCCGCGCTCGCCGGGTCACCCGGCTCGTGGAGCTCGGCCGCCGCTGCGTACGCCACCGTGGCCGCCGACTTCCCCGACGATCCCGGCCTGCTCGCGGCACTGCTGCTCAACCATGTCAGTCTCGACACGGGGGAAGCCCTGTACGTGGCGGCGGGAGTGCCGCATGCCTATCTGCGGGGGACAGGCGTGGAGATCATGGCCAACTCCGACAACGTGCTCCGCTGCGGCCTGACTGACAAACACGTCGACACCGCACTCCTGAGTGAGATCGTCGACCTGGCCGCTGAACGACCATCTGTCATACGTGCCTCACCGACGAGGGTGAAGGGTGAGGCACACTATGCCTCTCCGGCAGCGGAGTTCGCCCTGTCCCGCGTCGAAGTGGGCGCCGAGGCCGTGTGCCTGACCGACGCCGGACCGCAGCTGCTGCTCTGCCTCACCGGCGAAGCGCTGCTGGAAGCAGGACCGGCCTTGGCCGCGGGTGCTGCCGCGTTCGTCCCGGCCGGCTCGCCCTGTGCGGTGTCCGGTGCGGGAACGGTGCTTTACCGGGCTCGGGTGCCCCTGGGCGGCGTCTCGTGAGGCTTGCGACGCGGGTCTGGGGCGAAGGCCCCCGCACAGCCGTACTGGTGCACGGCATCATGTCGGACTCGCGCGGCTGGAGCCGTGTCGCCCCGGCGATCGCCATGCATGGTTACCGGGTCGTCGCCGTTGATCTGCCGGGCCACGGAGCCAGCGGTCCCGCCCCGGTCTACTCACCCACCGCACTCGCCGCAGACCTGCTCGACACCCTGCCCCCGGCGCCCGACCTCGCCATCGGTCACTCACTGGGCTCGGCCGTGCTGCTGCTCGCCGTACCTCGACTGCGTTGCGCCCGCGCCGTCCACTGCGACCCCGCCTGGGTGCCCCGGAACCGGGACCTGGAGGCCCTGCGCGCCGGCAAACACGCCACCTGGCGGGAGTTGCGTGCCGCCCATCCCCGCTGGCACGACGACGACATCACCGCCGAGCAGCAGGCGCTCGCCACCTGGGACCCCGCGTCCGTCACCTCGCTCAAACACCTGCCCGGCCTGCCGAAGGTCCCCGATGTTCCCTCACTCGTCGTGCTCGCCGGTCCCAGTGAGCGGATCTCGGCGACTCATGCCATGGCGCTGAGCCGCCGCGGCTGGCATGTACGCACGGTGGACGGTGCTGGGCACACCGTCCACCGTGATGACCCAGCCGGGTTCCTCCGGGCGCTTCACGGCTGGCTGTGACCGACGCACCCCGGCAGGCTCGGCCGCGCAGCGCCCGCTCCGGGCGTCAGGGCAGCACGACCTCATCCTGGTTCAGCACACGGGGGTGGAAGTACGCCGCCTGGATCTCGGCGTTCGTGTTGTTCCCTCGCAGCTGTTCCGACCACATCATGAACCACGCCCACCTGGTCTGACTGTTGAGCAGTGCGGCGTTCGGTACTTTGCCCATTTCCGCAATGGCCATGGGTTTTGTCCCTGCAATGCTCTGCATCTGCTGGTAGTCGGCGGAACTGGGGTGACTCTTGTACCAGACGTCCAGCGAGACGACATCCACGTACTGGTTGCCCGGGTAGTAGTTGCTCCAGCCGCCCGCCGGATTGTCCTGCACGTTCCACACCCAGATCAGATTGTCCAGCCCTTTCGTCCCGGCGAGGTAGTCCCGGGTGATCTGGTAGAGGCGCGCACTGCCGTTGGCTCCGGGACGGTTTCCCCACCAGTTCCACGATTCGTTCATTTCGTGCAGCGGCCGGAAGAGGACCGGAACTCCCGCGTTCTTCAGCTGCTGGAGGTAAGGGACGACTTCGTCGAGGCGCCGCTTCCAGGCGTTGTTCAGGGCGCTTCCCTCGGTGATGATCTGCGAGAACTGGGCGTTGGAGATGTTCGACTTCACACCACCTTCGAACGCGCATGTGCTGCCCCCGGTCGGGGGACAGACATGCCAGGTGAGGGTGACCAGCGAGCCGTTCGCCCACTCGGTCTTCGCCTGGTCGATCACGCGCTGGCGGTTGGCCACATCGGTGGCATTGAACATCAGGTCTCCGCCCCACAGGCCGGGGTACTGCCCGGTCACGTCCTTGACCTGCTGCGTGTACTGCCCGGGCGCGGAAGCCGGCTCCTTGTTGTGCTGACCGGAAACGATATAGTTGCCGGAAATGGAGCGAAGATAGTTCAGCACCGTCTGCTTGGGGGTGGGGGGAAACGCCTGCGCGGATTCCGTCGCAGGCCAGACAAGGATCGCTGCGGCGACGGCCGCGACAGCCACGACGAAGGCGACGCAGTGCCTCGTTCTTCTCATGGGCATTCCAGCTTTCATGATCGAACGGAATTCGCTTCGCCATCAAGGTGGCCGCTGCGGAGGCGGTCGTCAATGGGGCGGACCGCCTTCTCTAAATAACGGGCGGCATCCTTTACTTAACGTTTCCTGAACGCCGTCGATAAGGTGACATCTTGTGCCCCAATGCGCGTTTACGTGTTGCGGCTCGACGGTCGGACATCCTCGAATGCCCGCGTGTTTGTGAGTTGCGGACCGCCCGTCGGCAACCATCTGCCCGGCGTCGGGCGGGCGCAGGGATGGGCTGCTCGGCGTCGCCGGCCAAGGGCTCGCCGTCCGCCCGCACATCCCTGAGGGCGACTGCCGTGCTCGCGGAAGCAACCCTTACTGTTCAAGTTTCTCGCGAGACGCTTCTCGACTCGTGCTCGAACTACTCGGGGCCGTGACCGTGTTCGGACGTGTTCAGTTGATGTCCGGATCATCGGCCTCTTCGAGGAGACGGGCCGCGAGGTCGTCGGCCCACTCCGCGGCCCAGGCGCGGAGAGCGGTGATGGTGGCGTCATCGAGCCCGTAGGCGGCGAAAGCTTCGTCGTCGGTCCACTCGGCGCCCGTGAGGTTCGATTGCAGATCCTCGCGTTCGAAACGGCCGCGGGCGTGGCGGCGGCCGAACTCCTCAAGCTCGGCATTGGTCCAGCGGTGGGAGGCTGCGAACACGTCGATCAGGTCGCGGGGCGCTCCGCGGTCGGCGAGGGCGCGGACCTTGGTCCCGATCACGTCCTCCTCCGCGAGGACCGGCCCGTACGGGCTCTGGGCGACCGGCCGCCAGGAGATCTCCTTGAGGATGTCGACCTCGCAGTCCTGCCCGGTGGCCGGGTCGGACGCGGTGAAGCGGGCGGACAGCGGGGCGATTTCCAGCGCGTGCACTTTTCAGCCGCGGGCTTCCAGGCCGACGCGGAGCGTGGCGGCGATGTCGGCCATGGGCGCCGGGTTCTCGGTGGCGACGTCGAGGTCCTGGCTGAGACGGTTGACGAGGCGGTGTGCCCGCACGGCATATCCGCCGGTGAGGACCAGGGGGTACGGGGAGCCGAGGGCGATCACATCTGCCAGGAGCCGCGTGTGCAGCTCCGGCATGTCCGTCATGCGGCTGCCCGCGTGCGGGAGGCGAGCTGAGGGAAGGCGTCTTCCCACACGGCGCGCACGCTGCGGCCGACGAGGGTGCGCAGCACCGGCCACAGTTGGAGGAGCAGGTCCTGGTTGAGGTAGCGGGGCAGGTCGTCGTGCAGGCCCTCGTGCAGGACGGTGCGATACAGGCCCATGCGCTGGCGCGGCTTGCTCAGGTCGTACGACGTCATCCCGGACCAGGCCATGTGCAGCGGTAGCTCCACGACCCCCTGGGTGGGGCCGTGCAACTCGTCCAGCGACTCCGGCAGACGTCGCTGGAACTTCTCCCGGTACAACGCGAGATCCTCAGCGGCCGCGTCCGAGAGGCCGCTCGGCGTGGGTGCGGGGCGCTGTGGGGTGGAGGGCATGCCTCCATTATGACCGCAGGGGAGTGGCAAGGGACATGATGCGCGAGCTTGCGTCCGGAGATGAGCGGGACGGGCCCGTGGAGGGCGTCTGAGCGTGTCAGCAAGGCAGTGAGTCGAGAACCCGGCCCGACCTGTTCGCACCCATGAGTCGCATATGCCGACATCCTGCCCGTGACCCATCACGTGCAGGGCCGGGCAATCCGCCACTCAGCCCCGAGACCGACAGTCTCCCGGCTCGGCCCAAAAGTCCCTGAGAAGTCCCACAGACGAGGCCGAGGCCCCTCCTGGCTGGCATACGTGCAGGTCAGGAGGGGTTTCACACTCCTTATTCTTAGAGCTTTCAGATATCCCGGAAGATCTCGATCTGTGCGCCGATGGAGTTCAGGCGCTCGGCGAGATCCTCGTAACCCCGGTTGATGACATATACGTTGCGCAGGACCGACGTGCCCTCCGCCGCCATCATCGCCAGCAGCACGACGACCGCGGGACGCAGCGCCGGCGGGCACATCATCTCGGCCGCGCGCCAGCGGGTGGGGCCCTCCACCAGGACGCGGTGCGGGTCGAGCAGCTGCAGGCGGCCGCCGAGGCGGTTGAGGTCGGTCAGGTAGATGGCGCGGTTGTCGTAGACCCAGTCGTGGATCAGCGTCTTGCCCTGCGCCACCGCCGCGATCGCCGCGAAGAACGGCACGTTGTCGATGTTCAGGCCGGGGAACGGCATCGGGTGGATCTTGTCGATGGGCGCCTCCAGCTTGGAGGGGCGCACCGTCAGGTCCACCAGGCGGGTGCGGCCGTTGTCGGCGAAGTACTCGGGCGTGCGGTCGTGGTCGAGGCCCATCTCCTCCAGGACCGCCAGCTCGATCTCCAGGAACTCGATCGGCACCCGGCGGATCGTCAGCTCCGACTCGGTCACCACGGCGGCGGCGACCAGGCTCATCGCCTCGACCGGGTCCTCGGAGGGCGAGTAGTCGACGTCGACGTCGATGTCCGGCACGCCGTGCACGGTGAGCGTGGTGGTGCCGATGCCGTCGACCTTCACGCCCAGTGCCTCCAGGAAGAAGCACAGGTCCTGGACCATGTAGTTGGAGGAGGCGTTGCGGATGACGGTGATGCCGTCGTGCCGCGCTGCGGCGAGGAGGGCGTTCTCCGTGACCGTGTCCCCGCGCTCGGTCAGCACGATCGGGCGGTCGGGGCTGACCGAGCGGTCCACCACCGCGTGGTACTGGCCCTCGGTGGCGGCGATGTCCAGGCCGAACCGGCGCAGCGCGATCATGTGCGGCTCGACGGTGCGGGTGCCGAGGTCGCAGCCGCCGGCGTAGGGCAGCTTGAAGCGGTCCATGCGGTGCAGCAGCGGACCGAGGAACATGATGATCGAGCGGGTGCGGCGGGCGGCGTCCGCGTCGATGGCGTCCAGGTCCAGCTCGGCCGGCGGCACGATCTCCAGGTCGGTGCCGTCGTTGATCCACCGGGCGCGCACGCCGATGGAGCCCAGCACCTCCAGGAGGCGGTAGACCTCCTCGATGCGGGCGACGCGGCGCAGCACGGTGCGTCCGCTGTTGAGCAGCGAGGCGCACAGCAGTGCCACGCACGCGTTCTTGCTCGTCTTGACATCGATGGCGCCGGAGAGCCGGCGTCCGCCGACCACGCGCAGATGCATCGGACCGGCGTATCCCAGGGACACGATCTCGCTGTCCAGGGCCTCGCCGATGCGGGCGATCATCTCAAGGCTGATGTTCTGGTTGCCGCGCTCGATGCGGTTGACGGCGCTCTGGCTGGTGGCGAGGGCCTCGGCCAGCTGCGCCTGCGTCCAGCCCCGGTGTTGCCGGGCATCGCGGATGAGCTTGCCGATGCGTACGAGGTAGTCGTCTGCCATGGGGTTGAGGTTATCTCAGATATGAGATGCCGCCTCTTGGGGGGTCCGTTCGGGTGACATGGCGTCAAACTTGCCCGATTCATCCCCTGGTGCTACGTGTGTTCCGCGTCCGTCGCCACCCGAAAGGCCCCGGCAAATCCACCGAAGTCGTACGACGTCCGGTGCTGCTCCGAGTGTACCTGGGGCCTTTGCCGCCGCCGGTGGTGATGGACCAGGACCGCTTGTTGATGTTCAGCCGCACCCCCGGAAGGATCCGGAAGCTCTTGCGGAAAGTGAGCGGCACCTCTGTCTCCCTCGTATGAGTATCTGACCCTGTCTCAGTTCGGCTACCCCGAATGCGGGGGGTCATGGGGCCAGGGTGCGCGGCGTCCCGGGTGCCAGGGGTGTCCTTGAGGGGGTGTGCCGGGCTCCAGGGGCGTGCCGGGGGTGCCGGAGAGGCATGCCCCGGGCGTCCGGAGGTGTGTCCGAGGGCTGGAGACGGGTGTGCCCGGAGGGGGTCGTCCGGCTCGCCGGGGGGTACCCGCCGGGGCGTGCCGCAGGTCGCGCCGGGGCACGCCGAGGGTCCGGGCATGACCATTCGGCGCCCGTGTACTAGAGTTATCTCGACATCGAGATATCTGCCGAGGCGCACCGCGGTCGCCACTCGAGTTAGGCCTACCTAACTTAGCCTGACCTCACGGGAACGGCCAAGCCGGCGTGGCGGCACGATTGACGGTGGTACGCGCACATCTATGAAGGAGACTGTCGTGTCGGCGAACAGCTTCGACGCCCGCAGCACGCTGCAGGTGGGCGACGAGTCGTACGAGATCTTCAGGCTGGACAAGGTCGAGGGCTCCGCGCGCCTTCCCTACAGCCTGAAGGTGCTGCTGGAGAACCTTCTCCGCACCGAGGACGGCGCGAACATCACCGCCGACCACATCCGCGCGCTCGGCTCCTGGGACTCCCAGGCCCAGCCGTCGCAGGAGATCCAGTTCACGCCGGCCCGCGTGATCATGCAGGACTTCACCGGCGTCCCCTGTGTCGTGGACCTCGCCACCATGCGTGAGGCCGTGAAGGAGCTGGGCGGCGACCCCTCGAAGATCAACCCGCTGGCCCCGGCCGAGCTGGTCATCGACCACTCGGTGATCGCCGACAAGTTCGGCACCAGCGACGCCTTCAAGGTGAACGTCGATCTGGAGTACGGCCGCAACCGGGAGCGCTACCAGTTCCTGCGCTGGGGTCAGACCGCCTTCGACGAGTTCAAGGTCGTCCCGCCCGGCACCGGCATCGTCCACCAGGTGAACATCGAGCACCTGGCCCGCGTGGTGATGACCCGCGACGGCAAGGCGTACCCCGACACCCTCGTCGGCACCGACTCGCACACCACGATGGTCAACGGCCTCGGCGTCCTCGGCTGGGGCGTCGGCGGCATCGAGGCCGAGGCCGCCATGCTCGGCCAGCCGGTCTCCATGCTGATCCCGCGCGTCGTCGGCTTCAAGCTCACCGGTGAGCTGCAGCCCGGCACCACCGCCACCGACCTGGTGCTCACCATCACCGAGATGCTGCGCAAGCACGGCGTGGTCGGCAAGTTCGTCGAGTTCTACGGCGAGGGCGTGGCCGCCACCTCGCTCGCCAACCGCGCCACCATCGGCAACATGTCCCCGGAGTTCGGCTCCACCGCCGCGATCTTCCCGATCGACGAGGAGACCATCAGCTACCTGCGTCTGACCGGCCGCAGCGAGAAGCAGATCGCGCTGGTCGAGGCGTACGCCAAGGAGCAGGGCCTCTGGCTGGACCCGAAGGCCGAGCCGGACTTCTCCGAGAAGCTCGAGCTGGACCTGTCCACCGTCGTCCCGTCCATCGCCGGCCCGAAGCGCCCGCAGGACCGCATCGTCCTGGCGAACGCCGCCGAGCAGTTCAAGCAGGACGTCCGCAACTACGTCAGCGACGAGTACGAGGCGAGCAAGGAGTCCTTCCCCGGCTCCGACGCCCCGTCCACCATCCCGAACGGCACCCCGTCCAACCCGGTCCGGGTGACCGCCCCCGACGGCACCTCCTACGAGCTGGACCACGGTGCGGTGACGGTCGCGGCCATCACCTCCTGCACCAACACCTCCAACCCGTACGTCATGGTCGCCGCCGCCCTGGTCGCCAAGAAGGCGGTGGAGAAGGGCCTGACCCGCAAGCCGTGGGTCAAGACCACCCTCGCCCCCGGCTCCAAGGTCGTCACCGACTACTTCGACAAGGCGGGCCTGACCCCGTACCTGGACAAGGTCGGCTTCAACCTCGTCGGCTACGGCTGCACCACCTGCATCGGCAACTCCGGCCCGCTGCCGGAGGAGGTCTCCAAGGCCGTCAACGACCACGACCTCGCCGTCGTCTCGGTCCTGTCCGGCAACCGCAACTTCGAGGGCCGGATCAACCCCGACGTCAAGATGAACTACCTGGCGTCCCCGCCGCTGGTCGTCGCCTACGCCATCGCCGGCTCGATGAAGGTGGACATCACCAAGGACGCCCTGGGCACCGACCAGGACGGCAACCCGGTCTACCTCAAGGACATCTGGCCCTCGGAGGCCGAGGTCAACGACGTCGTGGCCAACGCCATCGGCGAGGACATGTTCTCCAAGTCCTACTCCGACGTCTTCGCCGGCGACGCCCAGTGGCAGGCGCTGCCCATCCCGACCGGTGACACCTTCGAGTGGGACGCCGAGTCCACCTACGTCCGCAAGCCCCCGTACTTCGAGGGCATGCAGATGGAGCCGGCCCCGGTCGAGGACATCACCGGCGCCCGCGTGCTGGCCAAGCTGGGCGACTCGGTCACCACCGACCACATCTCCCCGGCCGGCGCCATCAAGGCCGACACCCCGGCCGGCAAGT
>Ga0207873_1001749_pt1 | contig 19691 bp, 18 predicted proteins | sample BGWIniCompost_FD_187373 | JGI IMG/M metagenome (GOLD analysis project Ga0207873, IMG submission 187373) | Cellulose adapted compost microbial communities from Newby Island Compost Facility, Milpitas, CA, USA - BGW Initial Compost (SPAdes)... ...
TCTGCAGGTCGCAGTGGCCCCGGAAATCAGCGGTATATCCAGTCGCAACTATTTATTGATAGTCCAGGCGAATGTAGAAGGAGCAATTGAATGTCTCGACTGATAGTACTGGTACTTTCCATGATGCTTCTCGCCTTCCTTTCCGCTTGTGGCCAGGCAGGCGAGGCAACGCCAACAGAGGCCCCGACAGCGGCAGCAACAAGCGCCCCTACCGAGGCTGCCGCCCCGACGGCCACGGACACGCACACGACCCCGCGTACCCGCACCCCCACCCGCACGACCACGGCGAGGAGCACGGTGCGGCGCACCAGCACCCGTCCCGCTCCCTGACGCACACCCACGGCGGCCGCACCCACACCCACGCGGTTGCTCCCACCCTGCGCGGCACACTCCTGCTCGGTTTCGCCGGCGGTCTGGTGCCGAGCCCCTCGGCCGTCGTGGTGCTGGTCGGCGCAGCCGCGCTCGGCCAGGCCTGGTTCGGGCTGCTGCTGGTGGTGGCGTACGGCGTGGGGCTGGCCCTCACCCTGACCGTCGCCGCCTTCGCCGTGGTGAAGGCGGGCAGCGGCGCGGCCCGGCTGCTGTCGCGCCGCCCCCGCTGGACGAGGAGCCCGCTGGCCGCCTTCGCGCGCCGCGCCGCCCCGCTGGGCTCGGCGTTCGTCGTAGTCGCTCTCGGGGCGGGTTTGGTGTTCAGGGGGGCCGCATCCGCCCTCGGCTGAGCTACTTTCATCAGGTACGGGAAGATTCGCCCGGATGCGAAATGGGGGCGCCGTGTCCGAAGAACCGGGCCAGGAGCGGGTGATCGCGGGCCGTTACCGCCTGCTGTCGCCACTCGGCGAGGGCGGTATGGGCACGGTGTGGCGGGCCCGCGACGAGGTGCTGCACCGCGAGGTCGCCGTGAAGGAAGTGCGCGCCCCGGCAGGGCTGCCGGCCTCCGACGTGGAGCGGATGTACGCCCGGCTGGAGCGGGAGGCGTGGGCGGCGGCCCGGATCGCCGACCGCCATGTGGTGACGGTGTACGACGTGGCCATGGAGGAGGGGCGTCCGTGGATCGTCATGGAGCTGATCCGCGGCCTGTCCCTCGCCGAGGTGCTGGAGGCCGACGGTCCGCTCTCTCCGCAGCGCGCCGCGCACATCGGGGCGGAGGTGCTGGCGGCCCTGCGGGCGGCGCATGCGGCCGGGGTGCTGCACCGGGATGTGAAGCCGGCCAATGTGCTGATCGCGAACGACGGCCGGGTCGTGCTCACCGACTTCGGCATCGCCATGGTCGAGGGCAGCTCCGCGCTGACCATGACCGGCGAGGTCGTCGGCTCGCCGGAGTTCCTCGCCCCGGAGCGGGCGCTGGGCCGTACCCCGGGCCCGGAGTCGGACCTGTGGTCGCTGGGGGTGCTGCTGTACGCGGCCGTGGAGGGCCATTCGCCGTTCCGTCAGGACACCCCGCTGAGCACACTGCGGGCGATCGTGGACGAGGAGTTGCCGCCGCCGCGCCGGGCCGGTCCGCTCACCCCGGTGATCGAGGGGCTGCTGCGCAAGGACCCGGCGGAGCGGCTGTCGGCGGGTCAGGCGCTGGCGGAACTGCGGGTGATCGGCGAGGGAGGCACGCCGCACGCGGCTCCGGCGGGCCCGGACCCGTACGCCCCGACGGTGGCGGCCCCGCAGCCGGGCCCGCCCACGGGTCCGCGGGCGCACCACGGTGCCGGGGCCACGCCCGTGCTGCCGGGCCCGGGTGCGCCGGACGGCACCACCCGGGTCACCGGGGACCGGCCGGAGCACTCCCGGCGCTCCCGGATCGCGCTGCTCGCCGGCGTGACCGTGCTGGTCCTGGCGCTGGCCGCGCTGACGTACGGGCTGCTGAACCGGGGTGACGGAGGTGGCGGCGGGGGCGAGGCCGGCGCCGGTACCGAGGTGAGCACGCCCGCGCGGACCGGTGACGAGGAGGAGCGCCGCGAGCATCCGCGGACGTCGGGGCCGGCGACCTCGCCGACGCCGAGCGAGTCGGAGCGGACCAGTGAGCCGGCGCAGACGGTGCGGGTGACGGTGCACGGGGAGCGCACCGAGTACTCGGGGACGTGTCCGCCGCCGAGCGCCGAGGCCCCGTCGTTCACCGCGACGTTCACGGTGGGCCGGCTGCCGGCCGAGGTGTCCTACCGCTGGGTGGCCGAGGGCGGCGCGGTGGACGACACCGGGTGGCGCACGCTGTCGTTCCCGGAGGGCGGCGGGCTGACCGAGCGGGAGACGGTGGTGGTGACGTCGTACTCGGAGACGGGCACGCTGCGGAGCGCGATCGGGGTGGAGGTGCGCGATCCGGTGCGGCTGACGTCGCAGAAGGTGCCGTTCTCGGTGACCTGTGAGACGGAGACCCCGACGGGCGGGGCCTCCCCTTCTCCTTCCGGTTCGGTGGTCGCGCCCTGAGGGGCGGGCACGACCGGGTCAGGCGGCGGCGCCGCTGAGCAACGGCAGGTAACCGCCGGACTGGCCGGCCGCCTTGGGGTGGTACGACTCGCCGATGTTGAGCCAGTTCACGCTGTGCAGCCAGGAGTCGCCGGAGCACAGCTCGTGGCCGGTGAAGGTGGTGCGCACGTCGCCGAAGGTGAAGCCGTGGGCGCCGGCGCGCTGGGCGATGGTGTTGTTGAGGTGGTCGGCACCGTCGTTGATCGCCTTCCGCTTGGTCTCGGACAGGCCGAGGCAGGTGGTGCCGAGCCGGTAGAAGCGCGGGTAGCCGAGGACGACGACCCGGGCGTTGGGTGCCTTGCCGCGGATGGCGGAGTAGACGTTGTCGAGGAGGCCGGGGAGCGTGGAGTCGACGTAGGACCGCGCGGTGGCGATCCGGGACAGGCAGGTGCTGTCGGACTGGAGCACACAGGTCGTCATGACGTCGGCGAAGCCTGCGTCGTTGCCGCCGATGCTGATGGAGACGAGGCCGGTGGTGCTGCTGAGCGGGCCGAGCTGTCCGTTGAGAACATCACCCGTCCGGGCGCCCGAGCAGGCCGTGAAGTGGAAGCTGGCGGGCGAGTTGGCGGCGGCCCAGAGGTACGGATAGGCCTTCGTGCTGCGCTTGCAGTCGCCGCTGGAGGAGATGTAGCTGCCGGCTCCCACTCCGGAGGAGTAGGAGTCGCCGAGGGCCACATAGCCGCTGTTCGCGGCCAGTTGGGACGCGTGTGCCGTGGCGGCCCCGGTGAGGGCGGTGGCGGCGGTGAGGAGGAGTGCACTCAGAAAGAGGACAAGTCGGGAACGTCTCATGGAACCTCCCTTTAGCAGGATCTCTGCCGCAACCGTCGTAGCAACTACGCGTGTTGACAGGAAGTGTCCATGCCAATACTTTTGGACTATTTCCAAGAACTCCGCGACTTCTTCACGTCCTTTGTGGTAATGCGCAGATCATTCACGAACGGCACCGGTTGAAATACGGACGAAATCCGGACGTAGGGCCGTTCGGACCTTGACCCCTCTGAGCAGCTGGGCCACATTGAAGCCCGGCCCGTGGCCAAACCATCAAAAAGGTGAGGCACGTTCCAGGTCTTGCCATAGGGGTTCAATCGTCAATACCGTCATACATCTCACCCGCACCGGTGCGTCAGTACGCGACTCCAGGGGAGGGCTCAGGGGCGCGACGGACCGGCGCGGGGCGCGGTAGGGGGGTGCCGTGCTCGTGATCGCAACCGTGAACGAGCCGTGCCGCGCGGTTGGCTGCCATTCCGCGCAGCCGGCCAGATTTGCCAGCTCACCCGGCGTGCACGGAGCTTCGTGCCGTCATGCCACGGGTGAGAACCCCCCTTTCGAACCGGAAGAGAAGCCGGGCCGCCCGGGGGCGGGCGGTCCACCGGACGAGAGGGACCAGACTCATGAGCTCAGTTCTGCAGCCCGCGGGCACGGATCAGGACGACAATGATCCGTCGACCTCGGGGAAGTACCGGCCGGTCTCCTCGCATCTGGCGATAGCGCCGCCGGTCAGCGTGGTCATCCCGGCCATGAACGAGGCGGAGAACCTGCCGTACGTCTTCAAGACGCTGCCCGACTGGATCCACGAGGTGGTGCTGGTCGACGGCAACTCCACCGACAACACCGTGCAGGTGGCCCGCGACCTGTGGCCCGGGGTCAAGGTGGTCGAGCAGCGCGGCAAGGGCAAGGGTGACGCCCTGATCAGCGGTTTCCAGGCGTGCACCGGGGACATCATCGTGATGGTCGACGCCGACGGCTCGGCCGACGGCAACGAGATCGTCAGCTATGTCTCCGCCCTGGTCTCCGGCGCGGACTTCGCCAAGGGGTCCCGGTTCGCCAACGGCGGCGGCACCGACGACATGACCTTCATCCGCAAGCTCGGCAACCGGGTGCTCTGCGCCATCGTCAACCGGAAGTTCGGCGCCCGCTACACCGACCTCTGCTACGGCTACAACGCCTTCTGGCGGCACTGCCTGGACAAGATCGAGCTGGACTGCACCGGCTTCGAGGTGGAGACCCTGATGAACATCCGGGTCGTCAAGGCGGGCCTGAAGGTGCAGGAGATCCCGAGCCACGAGTATCTGCGCATCCACGGCACCAGCAATCTGCGCGCCGTGCGCGACGGCCTGCGGGTGCTCAAGGTGATCCTCAAGGAGCGCTCCAACCGGCGCGCGCTGCGCCGCCGCGGCAACCGCTCGCCGCTGCTCGAGACGGTGCGGGAGAGGGTGTCTTGAGCGAGCCCGGGACGCCCGGCATCTCGGTCGTGATCTGCGCCTACACCGAGGACCGCTTCGAGGACGTCCTCGCGGCGGTCGCCTCGGTGCGCGCGCAGTCACGGCCTGCCCTGGAGACGCTGCTGGTCGTCGACCACAACCCGGCTCTCCTGGACCGGCTGGGCAAGGAGTTCAAGGATCCCCAGGACGGCACCGCCGTGCGGGTGCTCGCCAACGCGGGCCCGCGCGGCCTGTCCGCGGGGCGCAACACCGGGATCGCCGCCGCCCGCGGCGAGATCGTGGCGTTCCTGGACGACGACGCCGTGGCCGAACGTGACTGGCTGAGGTACCTGGCCGAGGCCTACACCGATCCGCGGGTGATGGCGGTCGGCGGGCGCACCGAACCGGTCTGGGCCTCCGGCCGGCGCCCCGACTGGTTCCCCGAGGAGTTCGACTGGGTGGTGGGCTGCACCTACCGGGGCCTGCCGCCGGGACGCGTCCGGGTGCGCAACGTCCTCGGCGGCAACGCCTCCTTCCGGCGCAGCGCCTTCGACCAGGCGGGCGGCTTCGCCACCGGCATCGGACGGGACGGCGACAAGCGCCCGCTGGGCGGGGAGGAGACGGAGCTGTGCATCCGGCTCAGCCGCGCCTGCCCGGACGCCGTACTGCTGATCGACGACCGGGCGGTGATCCACCACCGGGTGCCCGAGGTGCGGGAGCACTTCCGCTACTTCCGCACCCGCACCTACGCCGAAGGGCTGTCAAAAGCACTGGTCGCGCGGAGTGTCGGCGCGGCCAAGGGCCTGGAGTCGGAGCGCCGCTACACCACCCGCGTGCTGCCCGCCGGGGTGGCACGGGGGCTGCGCGACGCCCTGCTGGGCCGTCCCGGCGGGGCGGGACGCGCCGGGGCCATCGTCGCCGGGGTGCTCACGGCCGCGGCCGGCTATGCGGTGGGCAGCCTGCGGGCGCGGCGGGGAGCGGTGACGTTCTCCGTGGCGGACATCGAAAGGACCGGCGGAGGCGGCGGTGACCGCGGGTCCGGCGCAGCCCGGAGGACCGGGGCCGGCGAGGGCGGTGAGGCGCATGGCTGACGGGCGCGTGCCGATCCTGATGTACCACTCGGTCGCCACCGACCCCAATGACGCGACCCGTGCGCTGTCCGTCTCCCCGCGGGCGTTCGCCGAGCAGATGGAGGTGCTCGCCGAGCAACGGCTGACCCCCGTCACCACGGCGGAGCTGGCCGCCTGCTGGCGCACGGGCCGCCCGCTGCCGCCGCGTCCGGTGCTCGTCACCTTCGACGACGGCTACGAGGGCGTGCACCGGCACGCCCTGCCCGTGCTCGCCGAGCACGGCTTCCCGGCCACGCTGTTCGTCTCCACGGGCTGGCTGCGCGGCCCCTACGACACCGGTGGCGGCCTGGACACCATGCTGGACTGGGACCAGGTGCGCGACCTCGCCGACGCGGGCGTGGAGATCGGCGGGCACAGCCACTCCCATCCGCAGCTGGACCAGCTCGGTGACCGGGCGCTGCGCTCCGAGCTGATCCTGTGCAAGGAGATCGTCTCGGACCAGCTCGGACGCGCCCCCGCCTCCTTCGCATACCCCTACGGCTACTCCAGCCGCCGGGTGCGCGAGGCGGTGCGGGAGACCGGGTACGCCCAGGCGCTCGCCGTCGGCAACGGCCTCGCCCGGCGCGCGCAGGGGCCGTACGCGCTGCGGCGCGTGACGGTGCGCCGGAGCACCACCACCGCCGAGTTCGAGCGGCTGGTGCAGGGGCGCGCGATCGGGCGCACCTTCGCCCGGGACCGCGCGCTGACCAAGGGCTACGCCGTGGTCCGCCGGGCCCGGCAGGCGCGCCGGGCGGTGGCGCGGGCCCTGAACTGAGCGCCGGAAGCGGGCGAACGGGCGGGCTTTCGCGTGTGCCCGGGAAACCGGGTGCACGCGGGGCCCGCGTGCCCGATCATGGCGGCATGTCCGCGCACCCGCACGACGCCCTGCCGATCCGGCTCACCGTCGACGACAGCGACTCCCCTGCCGATGTCGTCGACGCGCTGTTCCTCGGCCGCTTCGCGACCGGCGAGCAGCCGTACTCGCACTCCGTCAACATCGACCGGGTCCGCTCCGGCGCGACCCTGCTGCCGCCGTCGGCGCGGGTGCTGCGGGTCGCCAGGGACGACGACCGCAGCGCCACGCTGGCCGAGGGGGACGGCTGGACCGTCCTCGTCTCCCGCTGGAACCGGGGCGCCGACGTCACGGTCACGGCGACCAGTGCGGAGCTGGCCGCGAAGGTGCTGGACGAGGCCACCGACGGCGCGGCGGACGAACCGGAGCCGCAGCCGGAGAACGTCACCATGGGCTTCTGGTACGTCTCCCCGCGCCGTGGCCCGCACCGCACCACCCGGCAGATCACCGCGGGCACCTGGGAGGAGGTGCGCGGCAACTACACGGCGCCCGTCGCGGATGCGATGGACCGCCTGATGAAGACCACCCCGGAGGACATCTCCGGCCGGCTGCTCCTGCTGCACGGCCCGCCGGGCACCGGGAAGACCTCCGCGCTGCGCACGCTGGCCCGGTCCTGGCGGGACTGGTGCCAGGTGGACTGCGTGCTCGACCCCGAGCGGCTCTTCTCCGACGTGGGCTATCTGATGGACATCGCCATCGGCGAGGACGACCCGGCGGGCAAGGGCCGCTGGCGGCTGCTGCTGCTCGAGGACTGCGACGAGCTGATCCGCGGCGAGGCCAAGCACACCGCGGGCCAGGCGCTGTCCCGCCTGCTCAACCTCACCGACGGGCTGCTCGGCCAGGGCCGCAACGTGCTGGTGGGCGTCACCACCAACGAGGACCTGGAGCGGCTGCACCCGGCGGTGGTCCGGCCCGGCCGGTGCCTGGCCCGGATCGAGGTGGGGCCGCTGACCCGCCGCGAGGCGGTGAACTGGCTGGGCCGCGAGGACGGCATCGGCCGGGAGGGCGCCACGCTGGCCGAGCTGTACGCGCTGCGCCGGGGCACCTCGCCGACGGCGCTGCCGGAGCCCCGCGGGGACACGGACGCCGGTCTCTACCTGTAGAACCCGGTCTCCGCGGAGCCCGGATGTCCCGGCGAACCGACGGGTGTTTGATGGTCGTATGACCGTGTTCGTCGGGACGTCGGGCTGGCAGTACCGGGACTGGCGCGAGGTGCTCTACCCGGCGGGGGTCCCGATGCGGCTCTGGCTGGAGGAGTACGCGGAGCGGTTCGCCACCGTGGAGATCAACAACGCCTTCTACCGGCTGCCGTCCGAGGAGACCTTCGCTGCCTGGCGGGAGCGCACCCCGCCGGGTTTCGTGATCGCGGTCAAGGCGAGCCGCTACCTCACCCATGTCAAGCGGCTGCGGGACCCCGAGGAGCCGGTCGCACGGCTGATGAGCCACGCATCCGGCCTCGGCGACCGGCTCGGCCCCGTCCTGCTGCAGCTCCCGCCCACGCTGCGCGCCGATCCGGGTCTGCTGGACGCGTGCCTGCGCTGCTTCCCCGCCGCCGGCCGGGTCGCGGTGGAGCCACGGCACGAGTCGTGGTGGACGCCCCGGGTGCGCGAGGTCCTCCGGGCCCATGGAGCGGCGCTGTGCTGGTCGGACATCCTCTCCCGCCCCGCGACCCCGCTGTGGCGCACCGCCGACTGGGGGTACGTCCGTTTCCACCAGGGCCGCGCCCACCCGTGGCCGCGCTACGGACGGCGGGCCCTGCACACCTGGGTGGACCGCATCGCGACGACCTGGACCTCCGGGGAGGACGTCTACGCCTACTTCAACAACGACCCGGGCGGGGCCGCGGTGCGCGACGCGGTGACGTTCGCCCGGGCGGCCAGGTCGGCGGGGCTCGACGTCACCCGGACCCCGGATCAGGTCACCCACGCCTGAAGCGCACCGGGCGGGCTGCACCGGCACCACGGGCACGGCTGGTCCCCGTGGGGACCGCGCCGGCCCTCGCGTGTCACGGACGTCCCGGGACAGCAGGCCTGGCTGCTGCAGGTCGCGCCCAGGGCGTCTAGTCCCTGTAGGTCGCGCGCAGGGCGTCGCGGACGGCGGCCAGCGCCTCGTCCTCGGTCAGCCCCAGCCGCTTCACCCGCTCGGCGAACGCCTGGGCCGCCGACGCCGCTTCCCGCTGGGCCGCCGAGCCCGCGGCGGCGATCACCGTCCCGTTGCGCCCCCGCGTCTCGATGACCCCGTCCGCCTCCAGCGCCCGGTACGCCTTGGCCACCGTGTTGGCCGCGAGGCCGAGCGTCTGGGCCAGCCCCCGGACCGTCGGCAGCCGGTACCCCACCGGCAGCGCTCCGGAACGCGCCTGCTCGGAGATCTGCGCCCGCACCTGCTCGTAGGGTGGCGCACTGTCGTCGATGCGGATCTTCAGGCTCACGCCCCCGATTCTCCCGCACCGGACGGAAAATGAGAGGCGCGGCCCGGCCGGTGCCCGTAGCGTGCGCCGTCATGAGTGTCATCGTGCGCGATCTGCGACCCGAGGTACGAGCCGACGCCGAGGGCTTCTCCCGCGTCCGCCGCCTCACCGTTCCGTTCATGCTGTCCACCCCCGAGTCCGTGCTGCACGACCTGACGCACTCGCACCCGGACGCCCGTTTCACCCAGCTCGTCGCCGAGGAGGACGGCGAGATCATCGGCACCGCCCAGGTCGGCCTCGCCCACGACAGCTCGGAGCCCGGCCAGGGCAACGCCAACATCTATGTGCACCCGGAGCGGACCGGGCGCGGCGCGGGCACCCTGCTGGTGCGCACCGCCGAGGAGCGCCTGGCCGCCCTCGGCGTCCGCAAGGTCTACAGCTGGGTGCCGGACGAACCCGCGGGGCGCGCCTTCGCCGAGCGGCGCGGCTACCGGCCCAGCCGCTCCGCGTACTTCCTGCGGCTGGACCTGGCGAACGGCACGCTGCCCCCGCTCCAGGACCCGCCGCCCGGTGTGGAGCTGCGCAGCGGCGCCGATTTCGCCGACGACCCGCACCCGGTGTTCGAGCTGGACGCGGAGGTGACGTCGGACGAACCGGGCGACGTCGACGCCGCACTCACCGACTACCAGGCCTGGCTCGAGGGGACCTGGCGGCACCCGCTGCTCGACCTGGACCTGACCACCGTCGCCGTGGCGGACGGCCGCCCGGTCGCCTTCACCCTCGCGTACACCGACGGAGCCGGCCGGTACGGCACCGCCATGACCGGTACCGCCCGCGCCCATCGCGGCCGGGGCCTGGCCAAGCTCGCCAAGACCGCCTCGCTGCACCGCGCCCGCGCCGCCGGGTGCACGGAGGCCTTCACGGGCAACGACACCGGCAACGAGCCGATGATCGCCGTCAACAAGTGGCTGGGCTACGAGGTCTGCGCCACGGAGGTGCGCCATGTCCGCGAACTCGGCTGACCAGGGACCCGACGCGGAGGTCGAGGTCGTGCTGGTCAAGGCGGGCCGCACCAAGATCCGGTACCCGGCGCGGCTGCTGTCCGACGACGGCCGCAGGATCGCGGTGCGGGCCCCCTGGGCGGGCGGTGGCGTGCGCGACTTCGGCTTCGTCCGTTTCGAGCCCGGTGACGTCTTCACCGAGTACTACTGGCGCGACCGCTGGTACTCCGTGAAGGAGGTCCGCGCACACGACGGCACGCTCAAGGGCCACTACTGCGACATCGCCCGCCCGGCCGTCCGCTCCGGCGAGGAGCTGGTCGTGGAGGATCTGGACCTCGACCTGTGGTGCTCGGCGGACGGCACGGACGTACGGCGGCTCGACGAGGACGAGTTCGCGGCCGGCGGTCTCCAGGAGTCCGATCCCGCGGCAGCGGCAGCGGCCGTCGCCGCCCTCGACGACCTGGAGTCCCTGGCCCGCGCGGGCGGCCTCGGCAGCCTCCTGGCCTGACCGGCCCCGGCGGCTGCGCCGACGAGGTGACCGAGCCCTCGCCTTTCGGCGTCCCGCCGAGGAAGCGAGCCCCGGCTCCGGCGCCCCTGGCCGACCGGGCTCGACTCCGGCCTCCGCCGGAGCGACGGGGCCAGGGCTCGCCCCGGTAGCGCCACCACCGCGTGGCGCTCGTCGTCCATCTGCCTTCCCCACAGCGCCGGGTCGGTGGAGAGCCGCTCCAGGCGCAGGTATCCGGCGAGCGGTGCGAGCAGTGCGGTGAGCCGGTCCGCCGGTACGCCGACCGGGCTCACCGTGCCCCACACCCCCTTGACCAGCACCAGCCGTCCGCCCGGCCGCAGCAGTCCCCGCCAGGGCCGCAGCACCCGGCCGGGTCCGGCAGCGTCCACAGCACATGGCGGACGAGGACGGCGCCGAAGCGCTGCTCGCCGACCGGCGGCACGCCCCCGCGTCGCCGCACAGGAACACCGCGACGTGCCCGGCGGGCTTCTCCCCGTCGGAGGAGGCGGCCGCGGCGTCCCGGTCGATGGCGCTGTCGTCGGTCATGCCGCCCAGCGTGACACCCGCCACTGACAGTCCCCTCGTGACCGGGGCCACAGACAGACCGGGACCGATGAGGAACTCTCCCCCGAAAGGTCCACCTCCGTGAGAACACGACACGGAAGTCCGGCGGACCTGGAGGAGGCAGCCATGCGCCGTGTCACCGTGCACAAGCCCCTGAAGAAGTCCGACGCGCGCCGGGTGCGCGAGGAGGCCGAGGAGCGCCCCTCGGGCCGGCCGGAGATCCGCCGGGACATCGCCCGCACCTGGTGGCCCGAGGGCTGAACCCCCCGGCCGGCGCGGGCGGTTCCGCGTGCTCCTCCGTGTGCGCACGGTAGCTGTCTGAGCTGAGCCTGAGCACTCCCTTAACGCGGCCATAAGGATTCCCGATCAGGGCCTTGGCCAGGCGATTTCCCGGCTTTCCGGGGCTAGCTTCTGATGCATCCCCCACGGGATCCCCTCACCGGGTTCCGCCCTGCGGGACGCCCCCGTCCCGCACAGGCTCCCCACGCCAGTGATCGTTTCGAGGAGTTGCTTCCCCATGCCCGCACGCCGCAAGGCCGCCCTCGCCGCTGCCGGTCTCGTCCCGCTCGCCCTGACCGCCCTGTCCGCCGCACCGGCGTCCGCGCACGGCTCGATGGGCGACCCGGTCAGCCGGGTCTCGCAGTGCTACGCCGAGGGCCCGGAGAGTCCCAAGTCGGCGGCGTGCAAGGCGGCCGTCGAGGCGGGCGGCACCCAGGCGCTCTACGACTGGAACGGCATCCGCATCGGCGACGCCGGCGGGCGCCACCAGGAACTGATCCCGGACGGCAAGCTGTGCAGCGCCAACAACGAGGAGTTCAAGGGCCTCGACCTGGCCCGCACGGACTGGCCGGCGACCAGCGTGAGCGCCGGCTCGTACACCTTCAAGTACCGGGTGACGGCCCCGCACAAGGGCACCTTCAAGGTGTACATCACCAAGCCGGGCTACGACCCGTCCAAGCCGCTGTCCTGGGACGACCTGGACCTGGCGAACCCGGTGGCGACGGCCACCGACCCGGCCGCGTCCGGCGGCTTCTACACCTTCAGCGGCACCCTCCCCGAGCGGTCCGGCAAGCAGCTGCTGTACGCGATCTGGCAGCGCTCGGACAGCCCTGAGGCGTTCTACTCCTGCTCGGACGTCACCTTCGGCGGCGGCTCCGCGGCCGGCTCCGGCGCCACGCCGAAGAAGGCGCCCGCGCCGGCCGCCTCCGCGCCGACCGAGCAGCAGATCGAGGAGGGCGCCGCCAAGTCGACGGTGGAGAACCACGGGCACGGCGACGACGACCCGAGGACCTCGGCGGCACCGGCTGCCGAGAAGGCCGGGAAGGACGAGGCCGGCGAGGCGTCCGGCACCGCTCCCGAGGCGGCCGCCGGTGCCAACCAGCCGAAGGCGGCGTCCGCGGGGCAGAACCTCGCGGAGACCGGCGGTGACGCCAACACCCCGTACCTGATGATCGGCGGTGCGGCGGCGCTGGCGCTCGGCTCGGCGGCGCTGTTCGCCTCCAGCCGGCGGCGCGCGGCGGGCCGGCACGGCCGCTGACCCGGCCGGACGACCGGGGGGCCTGTCCGGCGGCTCAGGCCGGACAGGCCCCCGTGCGCGTTCCGCACTCTGACACGTGTCAGTCTCACGTGTCAGCGGTCACCTACACGTGTCAGCCGAGGACCGAGGCACAGGTCGTTCTCTTCGCGTGGGCCGGATCGAGGGCGTTGGCCACCTCGTGGAAGGCGATGCGGTCGATCAGGCCGATGGCCACGTGCTCGGACAGATCGAGCGGACACAGGTCCTGCAGCAGGACGTTGCGCACGTTCGGACCGCTGAGGAACTGGTTGCGGTACGGGGTGAGCACCTCGTCGTACCGGGTGACGAGGACGGTGTAGCTCACGCCGGGGACGGTGTCGCCGCCCGCGTTGAGCTTGGTGAGGAAGTCGGAGCCGGCGATCTGCTGGGCGAGTGCGGGGGTGGCGGTGCTCAGCAGGTCCCCGGCGCCCGGGAAGTACGGCAGCAGCTTGGCGAGCCCCAGCAGGGTGGTGCCGTGGTTGTTGGGCGCGATGCCCACGAGGGCGTTCACCTCGGCGGCGCCGCCGAGGAACTTGAGGTAGTAGCGGGGCATCATGCCGCCCTGCGAGTGGCCGACGATGTCCACCTCGTCGGCGCCGGTGGCGGCGAGCACCTTGTCGACGAACGCGTCGAGCTGCTCCGCGGACTTCTCGATGGGGCCGAGGCCGTGGAAGAAGGGGACTCCGGGGAGCTGCCCGTAGTCGAGGGAGAAGACGCAGTAGCCGCGGTGCTTGAGGTAGGGCGCGAGGCCGAGCCAGTTGTCGACGGAGTTGCCGAAGGTGCCGTGCACCAGGACGACGGGCCGGGGGTGGGCGGCGGAGGGCTTGCAGCGGTAGTCGTTCCAGCCGCGGCTGGGTGCGGCCTCGGCGGCCTGGGCGCTGGTGGCGGTGGGAACGGTGACGGCCGCGGCGGCGAGGATCAGGGCGGCGAGTGGTCTGAGAACACGTTTCCAGGGCAGCATCGCGTGATCTCCTTGCGAAGGGTGGGGTCCTTGCGCCTTGTGATCCGGATCACGAAGATGCTGTTCACTCGTCAAGTTACGGGCGAGTAGCTCCGGTGGGAAGTTACGCGTCGGTAAAAACTTCCAGTGATAACCGACAGCGGATCGAACCCGACAGCACATCACCGACCAGGCCGGACGGGCCCGTCGGGCGCGATCCGCGCCAAACGCTCCCACAGCAGCCGCAGTTCACCCTCGCCCGGCACCGTGCTCCACCCCCGCACCGCCTCGGTGGCCGCCTCCTCGGCCGCCCGGGTGCACGCCCGCCCCGGCTCGGCCGGCACCACCGGCCGGGCCCGCGCATCCACCGGATGCGGCCGCCGCTCGGCGCACCCCCGGCCCACCATCTCCTCGGCGGGGGTGACCGGCGGCCTGCTCGGTCACCCCCGATGCGCGGCCGGCTCGGCGACCGTCACCCCGTCCCTCGGTGGGCCCGGAGGCGGAGCCGGCGGACGGGACCCGGATCGCGCCGTCCTGGGCTCGCTGAACGCCGCCGCCCCGAGGCCCGTCGCCCCGAGCCACGCACCCGGGCACTACGCCGCCAGCGAGCCCGGCATCACGGCCCGGGGCCCGAACCTGGCCCGCGCGCGGTCGGCGACCTCCTCCAGGCGGCGCACCTTCTCGTCCACCGGGTCGAAGGTGAGCTGACAGGCGGCCTGTTCGGCGGGGTCGAGCCCTTCCACGCGCAAGGCCATCGCGCGGACCCGGGCGCGCTGCAGCCCGAGCGCCTCGTAGAGGGCGTAGGCGGCCCGGGTCAGCGCCGCCGAGTGCGCCGTCGGCTCCTCCAGCGTGCGGGTGCGGGTGGTCGCCGACCGGTCGGCGTAGCGCACGGTGAGGGTGAGGGCGCGGCAGACCTTGTCCACGGCGCGCAGCCGGGCGCCCAGTTCCTCGGCGGCCGACAGCAGGGCGCGGCGGTGCCGCTCGGGGCTCAGCTCGTCGCGGCCGAAGGGGCGTTCGGTGGCCAGTGACCGGGAGACGGCGTTCGGGACGACCCGGCCGCGGTCGATGCCCTGTGCCTTCTCCCGCAGTTCACGGCCGGCGCGCGCGCCCAGCAGCCGCTGCAGCGTGGACAGCGGTGCTCCGGCGACCAGGCCGAGGGTGTCGAGGCCGTACTCGCACAGGGTGCGGGCGGTCCTGGTGCCGACCCCGGGCAGGGCGGCCACGGGCTTGCCGGCGAGGTACTCCGCGACGGCGTCCTCGGGCACCACGCCGGTCACTCCGGGCCGGGCGTCCCGCAGCGCCATCCTGGCCAGCATCGGTCCCGGCCCGGCGCCGATCACGCAGTCGACCCCGTGCAGCGCGAGGGCGCGGACCCGGATCACCGAGGCCAGTTCGAGCGCGGTGCGCCCGAAGTACCGCTCGGCACCGTGCAGATCGGCCAGCGCTCCGTCCGGCGGCAGGGCCTGGACGACAGGGGTGAACTCCTCCAGCAGCCCGAGCAGCCCCGGCAGGGCCGCCTCGTGCGCCGACGGCAGCTGGAAACGTACGCAGAGGATGGTCATCCCGCACTCCCCGGACTCTGGTGCCACAACTTCCTTCCCACCGCGGGCCCCTCGCCCGCGGGGCGCAGATCGGCCCAGGGGTGCATCTCGTACCCCGTGGGCATCCGGATCCTCCTGTTCTCCCTGTTCTCCCTGCTCTCCCCGCTCTCCTTGTCCTCCCTGGCCTCCATCGGGTCCCGGGCCGCGGAACCGGCCGGCGCGGGCCGCCCGTCCGAGCCGGCGAGCCGCCTGCGGGCGGCGCCGTCGCTCCCGGTGTCCCCGGCGCCGGTCCCGCCGGGCGCAGCCAGCCGTGCCGCGACCCCCTCCAGCCCCTCCGCCCGCCGCACCTCCAGCAGCTCGGCGAGGTTCCAGGCCGCCGAGCCGACCACGCTGAGGCTGCGCGGCCCGCGGCGCTGCACCACCCCGCGCACCAGCAGCAGCCAGGAGTGGAAGACGGTGTGGGCGCAGGCGTCGTGGGAGTCGTCGAAGAAGGCGAGGTCGACCAGGCCCGTGCCGTCGTCCAGGGTGGAGAAGATGACCCGCTTGCCGGAGCGGATGGGCGGTGTCTGGGTGGCCGCCTTGGCGCCCGCGACCAGCACCGTCTCCCCGTGTCTGGCCTCGCGCAGCCGCCGCGCGGAGACCACGCCCAGCTCGGCCAGGAACTCCCGGTGGTCGTCCATCAGATTGCGCGAGGCGTCCATGGACAGCACGCCCAGCTCGGCGCTGAGCCGCTCCGCCGAGGTGAGGTCGGGCAGTCCGGCCGGCGCGGTCTTCCGTCCGCCGGCCAGGGGGAGCTGGTCGCCGCGTCCGCCGCGCGCGCCCCGGTGCAGCTCGGTCAGATGCAGCTGCAGATCGCGCCGGTTGGCGCCGAACGCGTCCAGCGCGCCGACCTGGGCCAGCCGCTGCGCGACGGGCCTGCTGGGCCGGGCCCGTTCCCAGAAGTCGAGGAGGGAGGCGTACGGCTGCCCCTCGGCGATCCGCTCCGCCTCGGCCTCGCTGATGCCGTGCACGTCGGAGAGCGCCAGCCGCAGGCCCCACGCCTTCGCGCCCGCCCCACCCGATTCAGACACCAGTTCGATCCGGTGTGCGACTCCCGACTTGTTCACGTCCAGTGGCAGGATCGGCACCCCGCGCCGCCGCGCGTCCGCCAGCAGCAGCCGCTTCGGGTACATCCCGGGGTCGTGGGTGAGCAGCCCGGCGTAGAAGGCGGCCGGGTGGTGGGCCTTCAGCCACGCCGACTGGTACGTCGGCACGGCGAAGGCGACGGCGTGCGCCTTGCAGAAGCCGTACGAGCCGAAGGCCTCGACGATCTCCCAGGTCCGCTGGATCGTTTCCGCGTCGTAGCCCCGGTCCGCCGCGTGCTGGGCGAACCACACCTTGATGCGCCCCTGCGACTCCGGGTCGGACAGCCCGCGCCGCACCCGGTCCGCCTCGCCGCGCCCGCAGCCGGTCATGATCGAGACGATGTCGATGACCTGCTCGTGGAAGACCACCACCCCGTACGTCCCCTTCAGCGGCTCCTCGAGGTCGGGGTGCGGACAGCGCACCGGCGCCCGCCCGTGCCGCGCCTCGATGAACGGCCGCACCATGTCGGCGGCGACCGGCCCCGGACGGAACAGGGAGATGTCCACCACGAGGTCGTGGAAGGTGGCCGGCTGGAGCCGCCCCACCAGGTCCCGCTGGCCCGGCGACTCGATCTGGAAGCAGCCGAGCGTCTCGGTGGACCGGATGAGCGCGTACGTCGCCGGGTCGCCCTCGGGCACCGCGTCCAGGTCGATCCGCTCCCCCGTCGCCCGCTCCACCTCGGCGACCGCGTGCGCCATCGCCGACTGCATCCGCACACCCAGCACATCGAGCTTGAGCAGCCCGAGGTCCTCCACGTCGTCCTTGTCGAACTGCGCCATGGGGAAGCCCTCGCCGCTGGTCGGCATGACCGGCGTCCGGCCGAGCAGGGAGGCGTCGGAGAGCAGCACCCCGCAGGGGTGCATGGCGATCCCTCGAGGGAGCGCGTCCAGCGCCTCGACCAGTTCCCACAGCCGCCCGTACTTCTCCTGCTCCCCCGCCAGCTGCCGCAGTTCGGGCAGTTCCTGGAGCGCCGCGCGGGCGTCGCGGGCGCGGATGTGCGGGAAGGACTTGGCGACGCGGTCGATCTCGGCCGGGTCCATGGACAGCGCGGCGCCGACGTCGCGGATGGCGTGGCGCACGCGGTAGGTCTCCGGCATCGCGACCGCGGCGACCCGCTCCGCCCCGAACCGGTCGATGATCGCGCGGTACACCTCCAGGCGGCGGGCGGACTCCACGTCGATGTCGATGTCGGGCAGCACCACCCGCTCCTTGGACAGGAAGCGCTCCATCAGCAGCCCGTGCTCGACCGGGTCGGCGTGCGCGATGCCCAGCAGGTGGTTGACGAGCGAGCCCGCGCCGGAGCCCCGGGCGGCCACCCGGATGCCCATGTCCCGCACGTCGTCGACCACTTGGGCGACGGTCAGGAAGTACGAGGCGAAGCCGTGGTGGGCGATGATGTCCAGCTCGTGGTGCATCCGCTCCCAGTACTCGCGGCGCCCGGCGTAGCCGCGCAGCACCATGCCCGCCGCCGCCCGGGAGGCCAGCGCCCGCTGGGCGGTGCGCCGGCCGGCCCCGACGAGGTGCGGTTCGGGGAAGTGGACGCTGCCCATGCCGAGGTCGTCCTCGGGGCCGACCAGGCACTCGGCGGCCGTGGCCTGCGTCTGCTCGAGCAGCCGGTGCGCCGCCTCCCGGCTGAAGCCCGCGGCCTCCACGACCCGCTCGGCGATCCTCGCCATCTCGTCCGGGCCCTTGAGCCAGGCCTCGCCCGGGTCGAGTCCCTGGGCGGGGTCGATGGGGACCAGCCGGCGGGCGGCGTCCAGGACGTCGGCGACCGGGCCGAGGCCGGGGTCGGCGTAGCGGACGGCGTTGCTGAGCACGGGGCGGACGCGCTGCTCGGCGGCGAAGCCGAGGGTGCGGGCGGCCAGGCGCAGGGAGCCGGGACCGGTGCCGGTGCGGCCGTGCCAGACGGCCTCCAGGCGCAGGGCGTCGCCGTAGACCTCCCGCCAGGGGGCGAGCAGCCGGGCGGCGCGGTCGGGGCGGCCGGCCGCGAGCGCGCGGCCGACGTCGGAGTCGGGGCCGAGCAGCACGGTCAGGCCGTCGGCGTGGTTGTCCTCCCAGGACAGCCGCGGCAGGCCCTCGGCGGTGTGGGCGGCGGAGACCAGCCGGCACAGATCGGCCCAGCCGCGGGCGCCGTCCCGGGCGAGGAAGGTGACCCGGGGCGTCGATTCGTCGATGAAGGCACCGCCGCGCACCGGGGTGCGGCGCCGCTCCCTGCGGACGGACCCGTCACCCTGCGCCGCGGGCGGAGCCACCGCCAGCTCCGCGCCGAACAGGGGGCGGACGCCGGCCGCGGCGCAGGCCTTGGCGAAACGGACGGACCCGGCGAGGCTGTCGCGGTCGGTGAGGACGAGGGCGTCCATGCCCCGTTCGCCGGCGCGCTCGGCCAGCCGTTCCGGGTGGGAGGCGCCGTAGCGCAGGGAGAACCCGGAGACGGTGTGCAGATGCGTGAAACCCGGCACACGCACCTCCCGCACTCGTGAGCCACGACCGACTCTCGAACAAATGTTCCCAACTGCCTCACCCCCACCATAGACCAATTATCGAATACGTGTGCGACATCCGTTCGGCCCCGTCCCACCTGCGCAAACACCCCACCACTCGCACCGTTGAGGCATGACGCAGAGCATCGGTCCCGGCACGAAGAGGAGGTCGTTCCTCGGCGAGCTGAAGGACGCCGTCACCCCGCACGCCACACTGCTCGTCGCCGGCGTGATCGCGCTGCAGCTGCTGTTCATCACCTCCTACGTCGGAGCCCTGCACCACCCCGAGCTGCGCAACGCCTCCTTCGGGGTCGTCGCACCCGGGGCCGCGGCCGAGCAGGCGGTGACCCGGCTGGAGCAGCTGCCCGGCTCACCCCTGGACGCCCGCACGGTGCCCGACGCGTCCACCGCCCGGCGGCAGATCCAGGACCGCGACCTCGACGGCGCACTGATCCTCGACCCGGCGGGCACCACCGACACCCTGCTGGTCGCCACCGGCGGCGGGGCCGCGCTCGCCACCTCGCTGGAGCGGCTGGTCGGCGCGCTGGAGAAGTCGGAGCAGCGGTCGCTGCGGGTGGTCGACGTCGTCCCGGCGGCCGGCCGGGACGCGAGCGGACTGTCGTCCTTCTACCTGGTGGTCGGCTGGTGCGTGGGCGGCTACCTGTGCGCGTCGATCCTCGCCATCAGCTCGGGCGCCCGGGCGGCCACGCCCCGGCGCGCCCTGATCCGGCTCGCCACCATGGCGGCGGTCGCCCTGGTCGGCGGGCTCGGCGGTGCCGTGATCGTCGGCCCGGTCCTGGGCGCCCTGCCGGGGAACGTCGCGGCCCTGTGGGGGCTGGGCGCGCTGATCACCTTCGCGGTCGGCGCGGCCACCCTCGCCCTGCAGGGGATCTTCGGCACCGTCGGCATCGGACTCGCCATCCTGCTGGTGGTGATCCTGGGCAACCCGAGCGCCGGCGGCG
>Ga0207873_1001750_pt1 | contig 19686 bp, 20 predicted proteins | sample BGWIniCompost_FD_187373 | JGI IMG/M metagenome (GOLD analysis project Ga0207873, IMG submission 187373) | Cellulose adapted compost microbial communities from Newby Island Compost Facility, Milpitas, CA, USA - BGW Initial Compost (SPAdes)... ...
GGCGGAAACCCTTCGCCATGGAACCCTTGATGCCGAAGGCGGCGAGCTGGTCGGGCAGCGCGCCTTCCTGGCTCTGCCGCAGGCGTTGCAGCGCGGCGATCATCTTGTGACGGCCGGCGAGCTGCGCGCCGCCATGGTCGGCGCGGAATTCGCGATGGCGCGAGAACCACATGACGATCATGCTGGCGAGGATGCCGAAGACGATCTCCGCGAGAATGGTGGTGACGAAATAGCCGATGCCGACGCCGCCGTTGTCGCGATTGCCGCGCAGGAAGCTGTCCACGGCATAACCGACGATGCGCGCCGCGAAGATCACGAAGGTGTTCACCACGCCCTGGATCAGCGTCAGCGTCACCATGTCGCCGTTGGCGATGTGACTGACCTCGTGGCCGAGCACCGCCTCGACTTCATCGCGATTCATGCTTGCAAGCAGTCCGGTCGATACCGCCACCAGCGCCTTGTTCCTGTTGGCGCCGGTCGCGAACGCGTTCGGTTGCGGCGAATCGTAGATCGCCACTTCCGGCATGCCGATGCCGGCCATCTGCGCCTGGCGCTGCACGGTCGCCACCAGCCAGGCCTCGGCCTCGTTGCGCGGCTGCGTGATGACATGCGCGCCGGTCATGCGCTTCGCGCTCCACTTCGAGATGGCGAGCGAAATGAACGCACCTCCCATGCCGAACACCGCAGCGAAGATCAGCAGCGCCTGGTAGTTGATTCCCTGCTGTGTCATCCAGTGATCCACGCCAAGCAGGCGCAGCACGATGCCGAGCACGACGATCACGGCCAGGTTGGTGGCAAGGAACAGGAAAACGCGCTTCATCTTCTCCTCCGGAAAATCCCGTAAACGCGGTCAGCTGTAACTGGGGTGGCGTTATGACAATTTCAAGATGGCCGGGAGAGGAATCAGCTCTCCCGGCCGCCATCACGGCGCGAGCGGCTCGATGGCGTTCACCTTGCGCCAGCCCTGCGGCAGCTTGCGGCCGCGCTGGCCGCGCTCGCCTTCGTAGTCGTCGAGGTCGCGGTACTTGAGCGTCATCTGCCGCTGGCCGCTGCGCACCAGCACGCCGCCTTCATCCGGCATGCTGGCGATGGCGGCCATCGCTTCCTCGCCAGCCTTGAACCTGGCGCTGGAGATGCCGAGGATCTTGTTGCCCTTGCCCTTGGCGAGCTGCGGCAGCTCCTGGATGGGGAAGCACAGCAGGTGGCCATCGGTGGAGGCCGCGACGATCCAGTCGGTCTCGGGCGAAGTCACCGGCACCAGCGCCAGCGCCTGCACGCCCTTGGACACCGACAGCACCGCCTTGCCCTTCTTGTTGCGGGTGTGCAGTTCCTTCAGCTGGGTGACGAAACCGTAGCCCGCGTTCGAAGCCAGCAGCACGTAATCCTCGGGATCACCGATGGCCACGCCAACGAACGAGGCGCCGTCCGGCGGCGTAAGCTTGCCGGACAACGGATCGCCCTGGCCGCGCGCACTCGGCAGCTGGTGCGCGGGAACGCAGTAGCTGCGCCCGGTGGAGTCGAGGAACACCGCAAGCTGGTTGGACTTGCCGCGCGCCGCCGCGAGGAACTCGTCGCCCTGGCGGTACTGCAGCTGCGCCGGATCGATGTCGTGACCCTTGGCGGCGCGCACCCAGCCGCGCTTCGACAGCACGATGGTCACCGGCTCGCTCGGCACCAGCGCGGTCTCGTCCATGGCCTGGGCGGCCTCGCGCTCGACGAGGGGCGAGCGGCGCTCGTCGCCGTACTTCTTCGCGTCAGCGGCAATCTCCTGGCGAATCATCGCCTTGAGCAGCTTCTTCGAGCCAAGCAGCTTCTCGATGGCCTTGCGTTCCTTCTCGAGCTCTTCCTGCTCGCCGCGGATCTTCATCTCCTCGAGCTTCGCGAGATGACGCAGCTTGAGTTCGAGGATCGCTTCCGCCTGCGCATCCGAGATGCCGAAGCGTTCCATCAGCACCGGCTTCGGCCTGTCCTCGTTGCGGATGATCGCGATCACCTCGTCGATGTTGAGGAAGGCGACCAGCAGGCCCTCGAGGATGTGCAGGCGCTTCATCACCTTGTCGAGGCGGAATTCCAGGCGGCGCGTCACCGTCTGCGTACGGAACTCCAGCCACTCGACCAGGATCTGCCGCAGGTTCTTCACCTGCGGGCGACCGTCCAGGCCGATCATGTTCAGGTTGACGCGGTAGGTGCGCTCGAGATCGGTGGTGGCGAACAGGTGATTCATCAGCTGCTCGACGTCGACGCGGTTCGAACGCGGCTCGATCACGAGACGCGTCGGGTTCTCGTGGTCGGACTCGTCGCGCAGGTCCTCGACCATGGGCAGCTTCTTGTTGCGCATCTGCTGCGCGATCTGCTCCAGCACCTTGCTGCCCGAGACCTGGTAAGGCAGCGCGGTGATGATCACGTTGCCGCTGCCCTTTTCCTTCTCCCAGCGCGCACGCATGCGGATGGAGCCGTTGCCGGTCTCGTACATCTGCCGGATGTCGGCGCGCGGCGTGATGATCTCGGCCTCGGTGGGGAAGTCCGGGCCCTTGACGAACTCGCACAAGGCATCGATATCCGCCCTGGGATCTTCCAGCAGGTGCATGCAGGCGGCGGCGACCTCGCGCAGGTTGTGCGGCGGAATGTCGGTGGCCATGCCGACGGCGATGCCGGTAGTGCCATTGAGCAGCACGTTGGGCAGGCGCGCCGGCAGCACCACGGGCTCTTCCAGCGTGCCATCGAAGTTCGGCTGCCAGTCCACCGTGCCCATGCCGAGTTCGCTCAGCAGCACTTCCGCGTACGGTGAGAGCTTGGACTCGGTGTAGCGCATGGCCGCGAAGGACTTCGGATCGTCCGGCGAACCCCAGTTGCCCTGCCCGTCCACGATGGGATAGCGGTAGGAGAACGGCTGCGCCATCAGCACCATGGCTTCGTAGCAGGCGGAATCGCCATGCGGATGGAACTTGCCGATCACGTCGCCGACGGTGCGCGCGGACTTCTTGTACTTCGCCGCCGCGTTCAGCCCGAGCTCGGACATCGCGTAGATGATCCGCCGCTGCACGGGCTTGAGCCCGTCGCCGATGTTCGGCAGCGCGCGATCAAGAATCACGTACATCGAGTAATCGAGATACGCCTTCTCGGTGAACTGGGCGAGCGGCATGCGCTCGAAGTTTTCAAAGAAATCGGGACTTTTTCCGCCCATGTTTGCTCCGCAGGGTGAGACGTGAGAGGCGAGAGGTGAGACGACGGCCCCGGAGGCTTCAAGGCCGTCTCACGTCTTCCGTCTCACGTCTTACGAATTTTCAAACCACCACATCCGCCAGGTTGCCTTTCTTCTCCAGCCATTCCTTGCGGTCGGCGGCGCGTTTCTTGGCGAGCAGCATGTCCATCAGCGCGTCGACCTGGTCCTCGGCGTCGATGGTGAGCTGCACCAGGCGGCGGGTGTCCGGCGCCATGGTGGTCTCGCGCAGCTGCAGCGGACTCATCTCGCCGAGGCCCTTGAAGCGGGTGACGGACACCTTGCCCTTGATCTTCTCCGCCTCGATTCGATCGAGAATGCCGCGGCGTTCGGCGTCATCCAGCGCATAGAACACGTGCTGGCCGACATCGATGCGATACAGCGGCGGCATGGCGACGAACACGTGACCGTTCTCGACCAGCGGCCGGAAGTGGCGCAGGAACAGCGCGCACAGCAGTGTCGCGATGTGCAGGCCGTCGGAATCCGCGTCGGCAAGGATGCAGATCTTGTGATAGCGCAGGCCCTTGAGGTTGCTGGAACCAGGCTCGATGCCGATGGCCACGGAAATGTCGTGCACTTCCTGCGAACCCAGCACTTCGGCCGGGTCGACTTCCCAGGAATTCAGGATCTTGCCGCGCAGGGGCATGATGGCCTGGAACTCGCGGTCACGCGCCTGCTTGGCGGAACCGCCGGCGGAATCGCCTTCCACCAGGAACAGCTCGCCGCGCGCGGGATCGTCCGTGGTGCAATCGGCCAGCTTGCCCGGCAGCGCCGGTCCGCTGGTGATCTTCTTGCGCACCACCTTCTTGCCGGCGCGCGAACGCGCCTGCGCGTTGTTGATGGCAAGCATGGCGATCTGCTCGCCCGCTTCCGGATGCTGGTTCAGCCACAGCGCGAAGGCATCCTTGACCACGCCGGAGACGAAGGCGGCGCATTCACGCGACGACAGCCTTTCCTTGGTCTGGCCGGAGAACTGCGGGTCCTCCAGCTTCACGGACAGCACGTAGCTGATCCGATCCCAGACATCCTCGGGCGCGAGCTTGATACCGCGCGGCGTGAGCGAACGGAACTCGCAGAATTCGCGCACCGCCTCGGTGAGCCCGGTGCGCAGGCCGTTCACATGTGTCCCGCCCTGCTCGGTGGGAATGAGATTGACGTAGGACTCCTGCACCAGCTCGCCGCCATCCGGCAGCCATGCCAGCGCCCAGTCCACGGCCTCGCTGCGGCCGGCCATGGAGCCGGTGAACGGGTGCGCCGGCAGCGTCTCCTGGCCCTTGAGCTCGTCGGTGAGGTAATCGACCAGGCCATCCTCGTAGCGCCACTCGAAGACCTCGTTGGCGCCCTTGGGCTTCTCCACCGTCAGCGTGATGTGCAGGCCGGGGCACAGCACCGCCTTGGCGCGCAGCACGTGCTGCAGCTTCGGCAGCGAGAAGTTGACCGAGTCGAAGTACTGCTCGTCCGGCCAGAAGCGCACGGTGGTGCCGGTGTTGCGCTGGCCGACCGTGCCGATCTCCTTCAGCGGCGAGGTGCGCTTGCCGGCCTGGAAGGCCATGAAGTATTCCTTGCCGCCGCGGCGCACGCGCACTTCGAGCTTCTTCGAGAGCGCGTTCACCACCGACACGCCCACGCCGTGCAGGCCGCCGGAGAACTGGTAATTCTTGCTGGAGAACTTGCCGCCCGCGTGCAGGCGCGTGAGGATCACCTCGACGCCGGGAATCTTCTCGCGCGGATGGATGTCGATCGGCATGCCGCGGCCGTCGTCCTTCACCTCCAGCGAGCCGTCCTTGTACAGCACGACGTCGATGCGTTTCGCGTAGCCGGCGATCGCCTCGTCGACCGAGTTGTCGATGACTTCCTGGGCGAGATGGTTGGGCCGGGTGGTGTCGGTGTACATACCCGGCCGCTTCTTGACCGGATCGAGGCCCGACAGCACCTCGATGGATGACGCGTCGTATCTGTTGCTCATGTCGATTCCGTCAGCGGCCGGCGCGCGCGGGCGCCGGCGGGGAAAGGCCGCGGCATTCTAGCGGGTTTGGGGCGGGGTAAGTAAAGGAAGCGCGGCGTGCGCTAGTCGTCGCTTTCGGATTCCTCGATGTCGACGATGGGCTTGTCGGTGAACAGGTATTCGCGCAGCTCGGCGTCGAACTTCGGCACCCGCCGGCGAATCCATTCCAGCACCATGGCGGCGTGCTCGATCTCCTCGTCGCGATTGTGGGCAAGTATGCGGGCAAGTTCGCGGTCCTTGCAGGCATCGATGCGCTGCTGGTACCAGTCCACGGCCTCCAGCTCCTCCATGAGCGAGGCGATGGCGCGATGCAGGTCGCGACAGGCGTCGCTCAGTTCGCCGACCGGCTCGTGGTAACCCTCGCTCGCCATGCTCGTCTCCTCCGCGTGATCTGCCCACAGCATGCCGCCGCCGCGAAGCCCGCCCCATCCGGGGCATGCTGCAATGAAGTTCGAATCAGGACTGGAAACCTTCTAGAATTCGGGGTTCCGGCGCATTGCCGGTAGAATGCGCCGCTGGACCACGAGGAGGCCGCATCTTGGCCAGGACGAAGACGAACGCAACCGCTGCCGAAGAGAACGGCGTGCAGTTCGAGACCGCGCTGGCGGAACTGGAACAGCTGGTGGAGCGGCTGGAATCCGGCGAGCAGAGCCTGGAGGACGCGCTGCAGGACTTCGAGCGGGGCATCGCGCTCACCCGCCAGTGCCAGCAGGCGCTGAAGAGCGCCGAGCTGCGGGTGCAGCAACTGCTGGCACGCAATGGCGAGGAAACCCTCGAACCTTTCGAGACCGACGACACTTGAACTGATTACCTGAGCAATTCACTCGGGTATAATCCGCACGCCGGCGGCACCGCCGGGCTTTTCATTCGGAGACCCAGATGACCGCAACGACCACGGCCGCCCCCATCGCCGATGTCCAGGGCAGCGAGGACACGCGCCGGATTCCCATCAACAAGGTGGGCATCAAGGACATCCGCCACCCCGTGCGGGTGCGCGACCGCAGCGGCGGCTACCAGCACACCGTGGCCAGCTTCAACATGTACGTGGACCTGCCGCACAACTTCAAGGGCACGCACATGTCGCGCTTCGTGGAAATCCTCGAGAACCACGAACGCGAGATCGGCATCGAGTCCTTCACGGAGATGCTGGAGGAAATGACGCAGCGCCTCGAGGCGGAAAAAGGCCACATCGAGATGTCCTTCCCCTACTTCGTCACCAAGAAGGCGCCGGTGTCGGGCGTGCAGAGCACCATGGACTACAACGTGGCGCTGATCGGCGAGCGCTGCGGCAACCGCACGCAGCTTGAGCTGAAGGTCGTGGTGCCGGTCACCAGCCTCTGCCCCTGCTCGAAGAAGATTTCCGACTACGGCGCGCACAACCAGCGCTCGCACGTCACCGTGCGTGCCCGCCTGCGCGGCTTCGTGTGGATCGAGGAGATCATCGACCTGGTCGAGAGCGAGGCCTCCTGCGAGCTCTACGGCCTGCTCAAGCGCCCTGACGAGAAATACGTCACCGAGCGCGCCTACGATAATCCCAAGTTCGTCGAGGACATGGTGCGCGACGTCGCCGTGCGCCTGAATGCGGACGACCGCATCGCCGCCTACTCGGTGGAATCGGAGAACTTCGAGTCCATCCACAACCACTCGGCCTACGCGCTGGTGGAGAAGGACAAGGAAGCCGAAAAATAGGCACACGAAAAAGGCCGCGAAAGCGGCCTTTCCTTATTTGGAAGAAGGGAGAAGACTTTGCCTTCTTTCTTCTCGCTGACGCTGGGGTTCGCTTCGCTCACCCCAACCTACGCCTCATCGCACGTCTTGCGTCTGACGAACCATGAACATCCTGATCAACATCGACGTCCCCGACATCGGCCAGGCGATCGCCTTCTATGAGCAGGGGCTTGGAATGACGCTGTCGCGCATGCTGTTCGACAACCGCGTTGCCGAAATGAGCATGCAAGGCCTGCTCGTCCACCTGCTGCACAAGCCCGCGGATACGCCCGCCACGCCCGCGGGCGAGCGACGCCGCTACGACAGGCACTGGACGCCCTTGCATCTCGATTTCGTCGTCGAGGACATCGATGCCGCCACGGAACGGGCGGTGACGGCAGGAGCGGTGCTGGAGCAGCCGGCACGCGAACGCGACTGGGGAAAGCTTGCCTTGCTGAGCGATCCGTTCGGCAACGGCTTCTGTCTTGTGGAGTTCAAGGGGCCGCCTTACTCCGGGGTGTAAGTCGACGCCGATCAGCCCCTGCCCTCGTCTTCCGCGACCATCTCGCTGGTGCGCGCCAGCCGTTCGATCAGCGTCCGCAGGAACACGCGGTGGAAGCGCAGCTGGCAGGGCACGCTGGCCTGCTCGATCAGCGTCGCGTTGACGCGCATCACCGTGACGCCGCTGCTCGATGTCACCGTGGCGGTGCGCTTTGAACGGCTCATGTAGCCCATCTCGCCGAAGCAATCGCCTTCGCGCAGCTTGCCCAGCACCTTGCCGCCCTTGGTGACCACCGCCTCGCCGGAAACGATGATGAAGAAGTTGTCGTCCATCTCGCCTTCGACGACGATGCGCTCGTCCTTGTCGTGCGTCTCCCACTTGCTGGCATTCAGCACTTCCCAGATCTCGGGATAGCTGAACTCCTGGAAGAAGCTCAGCCGGCGCACCATGTTGAAGCGCTCCTGCTCCGCCACCTCGCGTGCCATGCGGCCGAGGTCATTGAACGCGCCGGTCAATGCCACCGACAGCTCCAGCGCGCTGCGATAGCGCTGCGCCGGGTCGCGGTGCATGGCCTTCTCCACGATCTGCTCCAGGCCCTCGGGCACGTCGGAGCGCAGCTTGTGCACCGGCAGGGGCCTGGCGTTCAGTATCTGGTGCACGAGGCGCGACAGGTTCTCGCCGTAGAACGGCCGCTTGCCGGTCAGCAGCTCGTACATGAGCACGCCGAGGGCGTAGATGTCGGTCAGGTTGGTGACGCGTTCCTCGCGCACCTGCTCGGGCGCCATGTAGCTCGGCGAGCCCACCAGCCCCGCCATGGGCGTGTGCTCGGCGACGGGATGATCGGCGATGCCGAAGTCCACGATGCGCACGTCACCGTCCGCGGTCATGAGGATGTTGCTCGGCTTGATGTCCCGGTGAACCACGCCCTTGCGATGCGCGTAGTCCAGCGCCTTGGCGCACTTGAACACCACCTCGACCACCTTGCGCACCGGCAGCAGGTTCTGCGGCTGGCAGAACACGGACAGCGGCTGCGCGCCGCGCACGTATTCCATGACGAGATAGCATTTGCCGTTCTCCTCGCCGGCATCGAAGATCGGCAGGATGTTCGGGTGCTGCAGCATGCCGGCGAGATGCGCCTCGTTGAAGAACAGCTTCTTGCGTATGCGCTGCTGCTCCTCGCTGAGATCCTGGTCGATGGAATACAGCTTGAGAGCGACGTCGCGCTGGTGATACGGATCGTGGCAGAGGTAGACCACGCTGGAGCCGCCCTTGCCGAGCTCGCGCGTGATGATGTACTTGCCAAGCTTCTCGAACTTCATGACAGCACCCGTTGCGCAAGCAGCAGGACGATGCCCGCGAACACGCCCGCGACCAGATCATCGACGACGATGCCCAGCCCGCCTTCGAGCCGCCGGTCCAGCCAGCCTATCGGCCAGGGCTTGGCGATGTCGAAGAAGCGGAACAGCACGAAACCCGCGGCCAGCCAGGCGACGCCCCTGGGCGCGAACAGCATCGCGAGGTAGTAACCCGCGATCTCGTCGAGCACGATGCCGGGATGGTCGTGCACGCCGAGCCGCCTGGCGCTGACGCCGCAGATCCACACCGCGAGCACCGCCAGCAGCACGCCGAAGGCCGCCGCGATCATAAACGGCGGCAGCCAGGCAAGTACTGCAAGCGGTAGCGCCGCGAGCGTGCCGAAGGTGCCCGGCGCCTTCGGCGCGAGCCCGCTGCCGAAGCCGAAGGCCAGCAGGTGGAACGGGTCGCGAAACACGGTGCGCGCGTCAGCCATGAGCATTCCTGAAATGATCCCAGCCGCGGCGCTCGGGCCGCCATTCGCGGCCATTCGCATCGAGGACCCGCAGGCCGCGCTCGGCGGTGATGCGGCCGATGATGCTCACCCGGCAATCCAGCCCCTTCACCGCCTCGAGGCGTTCTTCCGGCACAGTGAAGCAGAGTTCGTAATCGTCGCCGCCGGCAAGCACGTATTCCGCCGGTTTTTCGGCATGATCCGCGAGCGCGGCGGAGACCGGCAGGCGCGAGACCTCGATGCGCGCACCCGCGCCGCTCGCTTCGAGAACATGGCCGAGATCGGCCAGCAGGCCATCGGAGACGTCGATCATCGCGGTCGCGATGCCGGCAAGCGTCCTTCCCGCGCGCAGCCGCGGCTCGGGGCGCCGGAACCGCCGCACCAGCGGATGTTCGTCATCGGCGCCTGCCTGCAGCAATTCCAGGCCGGCGGCGGCATCGCCCGGCGTGCCGGTGACGCAGACGTAGTCGCCGGCGCGCGCACCGGCGCGCGTGCAGGCGGCATCGCGCGCCACCTCGCCGATCACGGTGACGGTAACCGACAACGGACCGCGCACCGTGTCGCCGCCCGCGAGCAGCGTGCCGCTTTGCTCCGCGAGCGAAAAGAATCCGCCGGCAAAATCACGCAGCCAATTGTCGTCGGCTTCTTCCAGGGCGAGGTTGAGAAATGCGAAACGCGGCGCCGCGCCCATGGCGGCGATGTCGGAAAGATTCACGGCAAGCGCGCGCCAGCCGATGTCGGCGGCAGCGAAGCGTTCGGGAAAATGGCGGCCCCTGACGATGGTGTCGGTGACCACGACGAGGTCATGATCCTCGCGTGGCCGCAGCACCGCGCCGTCATCGCCGATGCCCACCAGCAGGGCCGCGTCGCGCTGCTTGCGGCGGAAGTGCTCCCGGATGATCTGGAACTCTCCCGGCACGATGAATCAGCGGCGTCGCGACGCCGTCTCCAGCGTGCGCAGCTCACCGGCGGCACGATCAAGAATGGCATTCACGTAGCGATGCCCGTCCGCCGCGCCGAAGCGCTTGGCGAGTTCCACGCCTTCGTTGATGACCACGCGATACGGAACGTCGATGCGCTCCTTGAGCTCGTAGCCGCCGATGAGAAGAATGGCAAGCTCCACCGGGTCGATCTGTTCGGCGGGGCGATCGAAATGCGGTGCAAGCAATAGCTGCAGTTCTTCGCGCCGCTCCACGCAGTGCTGCAGCAGCTCGTCGAAGTATTCCGGATCGACGCGGCCGAACTCCGGGTCCTCGTGGTACTGCAGCCGGAGCGCCTTCCAGTTGTCGCCGCCGATGAGGTGCTGGTAGATCGCCTGCATCGCGAGGCGGCGCGCGTTGCTGCGTTCGCGGTTCGGGTTGCGCTTGCGGTTTTCTTCGCTCACGGCAGGGCGCGCATCAGGTTGACCATCTCGATGGCGGTGAGCGCGGCGTCCGCGCCCTTGTTGCCCGCCTTGGTGCCGGCGCGTTCCAGTGCCTGCTCGATGGTATCGGTGGTCAGCACGCCGAAGGCCACCGGCACGCCGGTCTGCATGGCAGCGCTGCCGCAGGCCCTGGCGCATTCACCGGCAACATAATCGAAATGCGGCGTGGCGCCGCGGATTACCGCGCCGAGCGCGATCACCGCGGCATAACGGCCGGACTGGCACAGCCGCTGCACCACCGGGCCGATCTCGAAGGCGCCGGGCACGCGCACGATGCTGATGCGGCCGTCGTCGATGCCGTGACGATGCAGGGTATCCAGCGCGCCGTTCAGCAGGCTGTCGGTGATGAAGCCGTTGAAGCGCGACACGACGATCGCGAACTCGCCCTCGGCGCCAGTCAGCGTGCCTTCGAATGTCTTGATGCCGGCCATGCCAGGTCCTTGATTTTGCTGCGATTGAAGGGCCGCCATTGTACGACCCGCCTCGGCGCTTTGCACCTGCCGCCGGAACTCAGTCCTGGTCCACGTACTCGACCACTTCCAGGCCGAAGCCGGAAATGCCCTGCATGCGCTTCGGCGCGGACAGCACGCGCATCCGGCGCACGCCCAGCGCGTTCAGGATCTGCGCGCCGATGCCGTAGGTGCGCAGCACCGTGGCGCCGTCGGTGACGTCCTCATTGCGCGGCAGGTCGCCGATGCGGAAGCGCTCGGCCACGTCACCCGGCTTTTCCTGCGGCCTGAGCACCACCAGCACGCCGCCCTCCGCGGCGATGCGCTTCATCGCCGAGCGCAGCGGCCAGCCCAGCGTCTGCCAGTCGAGGCCGAGCACGTCCGACAGCGTGTTCTGCACGTGCACGCGCACCAGCGTCGGCTTCTCCGGCGAGACCTCGCCCTTGACCAGCGCGAAATGCACGGTGCGGTGAACGTAATCCTCGAAGCACACCGCGCGGAACTCGCCGAACTCGGTCTGCACGGTCTGCTCGGCGATGAGTTCCACCGACTGTTCCTTCTCCAGGCGGTAGCGGATCAGGTCGGCGATGGTGCCGATCTTGAGCCCATGCGTCTCGGCGAAGCGCTCCAGGTCCGGCAGGCGCGCCATGGAACCGTCGTCGTTGAGGATTTCCACGATCACCGCGGCAGGCTCCATGCCGGCGAGCCTGGCGAGATCGCAGCCCGCCTCGGTGTGACCGGCGCGGGCCAGCACGCCGCCCGGCTGCGCCATCAGCGGGAAGATGTGACCCGGCTGCTTGAGATCCTCCGGGCGCGCGTCCTTCTTCACCGCGGTCTGCACGGTGTGCGCGCGATCGTGCGCGGAAATGCCGGTGGTGACGCCTTCCGCCGCCTCGATGGACAGCGTGAAGTTGGTGGACAGCTGTTCGTTGGTCTCGCTCACCATCAGCGGCAGGCGCAGCTGGCGGCAGCGCTCCTGTGTCAGGGTGAGGCAGATCAGCCCGCGGCCGTTGCGCGCCATGAAGTTGATGTCCTCGGGGCGCACCAGCTCGGCCGCCATGATGAGATCGCCCTCGTTCTCGCGATCCTCGTCATCCATCATGATGACCATCTTGCCCTGGCGGATGTCCTCGAGAATGGCTTCGATATCGTGGATCATGTCGCAGTCTCACCCGTGTGATTCATGAGTGGCCGTCGAGGAAGCCGCGTTCGCGCAGCACCGTCGACAGGGAAGTTTCGCCGCCCGCGGCCAGCAGGCGTTCGAGATAGCGCGCCACCAGGTCGACTTCCAGGTTCACCTCGCCGCCCTGGCGCAGGAACTGGAGATTGGTCATTTCCATGGTGTGCGGAATGATGTTCACGTCGAAGCGCGAGGCCTCGACGCCGTTGACGGTCAGGCTGATGCCGTCGATGCAGATCGAACCCTTGGGCGCGATGTATTTCATCAGCGCGCGCGGCGCCTCGAACATGAGCCGCACCGAACGCGCATCGCGCCGCGTGTCCACCAGCCGGCCCATGCCATCGACATGGCCGCTGACCAGATGCCCGCCAAGCCGCTCGCCCGCCGCCAGCGCCGGTTCCAGGTTGACGCGCGCACCCACCGCAAGCCTGCCCAGCGTGGTCAGCGCCAGCGTCTCGCGCGAAACGTCGGCGACCAGGTGCGTGTCCGCCGGCTCGATCGCCGTCAGGCACACGCCGTTTACCGCGATGCTCTCGCCGGTCGCGAAACCATGGCCCGCCAGCGCGCCCAGCGCCACGCGCAGGCGCACGTCGCCGCCGCGTGATTCAAGGCTTTCAACCGTGCCGAGGGCTTTGATGATGCCGGTAAACATTCGGGCTCCTGTTCTTGAGAGAGGTGAGAGGACAGTTGAAGCTTCGCTACTTCTCTCTTCTCCCTTCTTCCTTCTCACTTCTTGCCAAGTCCAACCGCAAATCCCCACCCACCACGCGCACGTCCCGCAGCGCGAAGTCCAGGCGCTGGTCGAGTCTTTCCATGCCGGGCAGCGCCACCAGCGGTCGTGCCTCGTGACCGAGCAGCGAGGGCGCGAGATACAGCACGAGCTCATCGGCAAGGCCTTGCTTCAGGAAGCCGCCGGCAAGCGTCGCACCCGCTTCCACCAGCACGTCGGTGTGGCCGAGCGCGGCGAGCCTTTCCAGCAAGGCCGCAAGCGGGATGCGGCCATCCCCTGCTGCAAGCGTTTCGACTTCCGCGCCCGCCGCGGTAAGTGCTTCGCGCCGGCCTGAGTCATCTTCCACCGCGAACACGCGCACCTTGCCGCCGCCCGTGAACATTCGCGCCGCGGCCGGCATGCGCAACGCCGGATCCAGCACGATGCGCTCGGGCTGACGCGTCATCTCCGGCAGGCGCACGTCGAGCATGGGATCGTCCGCAAGCACGGTGCCTATGCCGGTGACGATGCCGGTGGCCTCGGCACGCAGGCGCTGCACGTCATGACGCGCCGTCTCGCCGGTGATCCATTTCGATTCACCAGAGGCCATGGCGATGCGACCGTCCAGGCTCGCGGCAAGCTTGACGCGCACGCGTGGCCGGCCGGTGGTCATCAGCTTGATGAAGCCCGGGTTCAGTTCGCGGGCCGCCTTCTCGAGCAGGCCGCTCGCGGTTTCGATGCCCGCATCGCGCAGCTTCTTCAGGCCGCCGCCCGCGACCTTCGGGTTCGGGTCTTCCATCGCGGCAATGACGCGCGCCACACCTGCCTCGATCAAGGCATCCGCGCAGGGCGGCGTGCGGCCGAAATGACAGCAGGGTTCCAGCGTGACGTAAGCCGTCGCGCCCCGCGCCCGCTCGCCCGCCGCGCGCAAGGCATTCACTTCCGCATGCGGCTCGCCCGGACGTTCATGCCAGCCCTCGCCCACCACCACGCCATCCTTGACCAGCACGCAGCCGACGCGCGGATTCGGCAGCGTGCTGAACCAGCCGCGCTTCGCAAGCGCGATCGCGCGAGACATGAAAGTATGGTCAGCGGTGGAAAACATGCTTCCTGTCCAAAAGGCAGAAGGAAGAAGGGAGAAGGAAGAAGACGGGCAGTTCAGTGGCTCGCATTCTTCTCACTTCTTCCTTCTCACTTCTCACTCTTTTCTTCGGGCAGCAGCGGAATCTGGTGCTTGCGCAGAGCTTCTTCCAGCGGCTTGTTTTCGAGCCGCTCGATTTCCTCGCGGAAGGCGTTGACGTCCTGGAAGCTGCGGTAGACCGAGGCGAAGCGCACGTAGGCGACCTGGTCGAGTTCGCGCAGTTCCTCCATCACCCATTCGCCCAGCTGCCTGGAGCGCACTTCGCGCTCGCCGGTGGCGCGCAGCTTGTGGGTGATGCGCGCGAGCGCGGCCTCGACGTCGTCCATGCTGACGGGCCGCTTTTCCAGCGCGCGCATCATGCCGGTGCGCAGCTTCGGCTCATCGAAGGGCTGGCGCGTGCCGTCGCTCTTGATGATGCGCGGCATGACCAGCTCGGCGCTTTCGAACGTCGTGAAGCGCTCCTCGCATTGCAGGCATTCGCGGCGGCGGCGCACCTGGCTGCCCTCGCTCGCCAGCCGCGAGTCGATGACCTTGGTTTCCTCGTGGCCGCAGAACGGGCAATGCATACGTCAGATGGAGAACGTCATCGTTTCCGGATAGACCGGGAAACGGCGGCACAGCGCGACGACCTTCTCGCGCGTGGCCTCGATGACCTGCTCGTTGTTCACGTCCTCGAGCACGTCGGCGATCCATTCGGCCACCTGCGTGATCTCCGCTTCCCTGAAGCCGCGCGTGGTCGCGGCCGGCGTGCCGATGCGCAGGCCCGAAGTCACGAACGGCGACTGCGGGTCATTCGGCACGGTGTTCTTGTTGACCGTGATGAAGGCCCGGCCGAGCGCGGCGTCCGCATCCTTGCCGGTGATGCCCTTGTCCACCAGGTCGAGCAGGAAAAGATGGTTGTCGGTGCCGCCGCAGACGATCCGATGGCCGCGCGCCTGCAGCGCCTTGACCATGGCGCGGGCGTTGGCGACCACCTGCTGCTGGTAGGCCTTGAACTCCGGCTGCAGCGCTTCGAGGAAGGCCACCGCCTTGGCGGCGATGACGTGCATCAGCGGTCCGCCCTGGATGCCCGGGAAGACGATGGATTGCAGCTTCTTCTCGATCTCCGGGTTGGCCTTCGCCAGGATCACGCCGCCGCGCGGGCCGCGCAGCGTCTTGTGCGTGGTGGAAGTGACCACATGGGCGTGCGGCACCGGGTTGGGATACAGGCCCGCCGCGACGAGACCGGCGACATGCGCCATGTCGACGACGAGATACGCGCCGACTTCGTCGGCGATGGCGCGGAAGCGCGCCCAGTCCATGACGCGCGAGTAGGCCGAGAAGCCGGCGACGATCACCTTGGGCTTGTGCTCGCGGGCAAGGGCGGCGATGTGCTCGTAGTCGAGCTCACCGGTGGCCGGATCGATGCCGTACTGCACCGCCTTGAAGATCTTGCCGGAGAAGTTCGGCCTGGCGCCGTGGGTGAGATGCCCGCCGTGGTCCAGGCTCATGCCGAGCAGCGTGTCGCCCGGCTGCATCAGCGCGTGGTACACCGCCGCATTCGCCTGCGAGCCGGAATGCGGCTGCACGTTGGCGTAATCCGCGCCGAACAGCTGCTTCGCCCGCTCGATGGCGAGGTTCTCGGCGATGTCGACGAACTCGCAGCCGCCGTAATAGCGCTTGCCCGGATAGCCTTCGGCGTACTTGTTGGTCAGCACCGAGCCCTGGGCGGCCAGGACGCGCGGGCTCGCGTAGTTCTCCGAGGCAATCAGCTCGATGTGGTCTTCCTGCCGGCGCCGCTCGCCATCGAGCGCGCGGGCAAGCTCGGGGTCGAAATCGCTGATGAGCATGTCCTGGCTGTACATGAAAGCTCCTGGAGACCTGGAAGGCGGGAACCGGCCGAAGCCGCGCGGATCGCGGCATTGTAACCGATACCCCTGCCGGTAACACCGCACCCCGCACCCGCCGCCCTCGGGCAAGGGCTGTAGGCGCAGGCCGGCGACCGGCCGGATTTTCCGGGGAAACTGCAGCAAAGCCCGCATTCGATGCATGAGGCGCCCCGCCTAGACTGGCTGCCCGTCATGGAGGGGATTCCACTCATGGGCACGCGGTTTCGCTTCGAGGCGCTGGAACACGAGCTGGAGCTGGACGAATGCCTGCACATGCAGGCGCGGGAGAAGCCGTTTCGCGTCGCCGCAGGCCTGGTGATTCTCGCCATCGTGGTCCTCGCCGTGCTCGGCTGGGCGGGCGACGGCAAGCTCTCGATCCACGAAATCCGCCACGCCGATGCCGCGCTCCAGTACCCGCGGGTGGTGCGGCTGGGCAAGGATTTCGTCCTCGATGTCCGCGCCGGCAACGGACCGCTCGCCATCCAGCTCCCGAACGACTACCTGCGCCATTTCCGCCTGCGCGACATCGTGCCGCCGCCCGCCCAGGCGCAGCTGTCCGCGGAAGGCATCACCCTGCGCTTCGACGGCAGCGACGCAGCGGCCGTGCGGCTGTATCTCGAGCCGGAGCGCATGGGACGCCAGCCCGTGAGCCTGCGGGTCGGCGCCGAGACCTTCACCTTCCGCCAGCTGGTACTGCCGTGATGGATCCGTTCTTTCGCGCACTCATCATTTATCTGTTCCTGCTGACGATCTTCCGGGTCTTCGGCAACCGCAGCCTCGCGCAGACCACCACCTTCGACCTGCTGCTGCTGCTCGTCGTCGGCGAGACCACCCAGCAGGCGCTGCTGGGCCAGGACTACTCGGTGACCAACGCGCTGGTCATCATTTCCGTGCTGGTAGGCCTCGACATGGGCCTGGCCAAGCTAAAGGACCGCTTCCCGAAGATCGAAAAGCTGCTCGAGGGCGCGCCGCTGATCCTGGTCGCCGACGGCAAGGTCCTGCCCGAGCGCATGGCCAAGGCGAACGTGGACGAGAACGACGTGCTCGCCGCGGCCCGCATCCACCACGGCCTGGAACGGCTGGAGGAGGTGAAATACGCCGTGCAGGAACGGGACGGCACCATCTCCATCATCCCGGCGAAACGCCCCGGCTGAAAAACCGCGCGCCATGCTCCTGCTGCAACGGAATCCGGTATGCTTGCGCGACTTCGACACCGCGGGACGCAACGTGGCGGAAAAGGAACGCATGATCGCCGGCTGGCGCGAGTGGGTGGCGCTGCCGGAACTTGGACTGAACCGCATCAAGGCCAAGTTCGACACCGGCGCGCGCACCTCCACCCTGCACGCCTTCGACATCAGGGAATACCAGCTCGACGGCAGGCGCCGCGTGCTGTTCGGCATGCACCCCGTGCAGCAGAACAACGACATCGTCGTGTACTGCGATGCCGAGGTGGTGGACCAGCGCTGGGTGATGGATTCCGGCGGCCACCGCGAGGAGCGGCTGGTGATCCGCACCCCGCTGCGCATAGGCAACAGCGAATGGCCGATAGAGATCACGCTGACCGGCCGCGACAACATGCGCTTCCGCATGCTGATCGGCCGCACGGCAATGAATGGCCGGCTCATGGTCATGCCCGAGGCTTCGTTCCTGCTGCAGAACGACGATTCCGGTGACTCGGATGCCGACAACGTGGAAGAAGACTGAACACCGGATCATGCATGAAGATCGCCATCCTTTCCCGCAACCCGAAACTGTATTCCACCCGGCGGCTGGTTGAGGCCGCCGAGAAGCGCGGCCACATCGCGCGCGTCATCGACCCGTTGCGCTGCTACATGAACATCGCCGCGCACAATCCCGAGATCCACTACAAGGGCGGCAAGCTCGAACACTTCGACGCGGTCATCCCGCGCATCGGCGCCTCGGTCACCTTCTACGCGACCTCGGTGCTGCGCCAGTTCGAGATGATGGGAGTGTTTCCCTTGAATGAATCGGTCGCCGTCAGCCGCTCCAAGGACAAGCTGCGCTCGCTGCAGCTGCTGTCGCGCAAGGGCATCGGCATGCCCGCGACCGGCTTCGCGCATTCGCCCGACGACACCCAGGACCTGCTCAAGCTCGTCGGCGGCGCGCCGGTGGTGATCAAGCTGCTCGAGGGCACCCAGGGCGTGGGCGTGGTGCTGGCCGAGACGCGCAAGGCGGCGGAATCCGTCATCGATGCCTTCCGCGGACTGCGGGCGCACTTCCTGGTGCAGGAATTCATCAAGGAAGCCGGCGGCTCCGACATCCGCTGCTTCGTGATCGGCGACAAGGTCGTCGCCGCCATGAAGCGCACCGCCAAGGAAGGCGAGTTCCGCTCCAACCTGCATCGCGGCGGCACCGCGGAAATCATCCGCATCACGCCGGAGGAGCGGCGCATGGCAGTGCGCGCCGCGAAGATCGTCGGCCTCAACGTCGCCGGCGTGGACCTCCTGCGCAGCGACAAGGGGCCGCTGATCATGGAAGTGAACTCCTCGCCCGGCCTCGAAGGCATAGAGACCGTCACCGGCAAGGACATCGCCGGCCAGATCATTGCATTCATCGAGAAGAACGCGCAGCCTCACAAGACGCGCACCAAGGGCAAGGGTTGATGGAAAGCACACGGACGCGGGAAACGCGACCGCGCAACCAGGCGATCACCATTCACGACACCGTCATCGCACCCGGCGAACGGCGCACCATCGACCTCCCGATGGCGGCGCTCTACACGCATTCGCCGGTCACCATGCCCGTGCACGTCATCCACGGAAAGTTCGCCGGACCGCGGCTGGTCATCACTGCCGCAGTGCATGGCGACGAGCTCAACGGCATGGAAATCGTCCGCCGCCTGCTCGCCCTGCCCTCGCTAGCCAGGCTGCGCGGCACGCTGATCGCCGCGCCCATCGTCAACGTGCTCGGCGTGGTGCACAAGTCGCGCTACCTGCCCGACCGGCGCGACCTCAACCGCAGCTTTCCCGGCTCCGAGCAGGGCTCGCTCGCTTCAAGGCTCGCGCATCTCGTCTGCACGCATGTGATCGCGCATGCCACCCACGGCATCGACCTGCACACCGCCGCCATTCACCGCGACAACTTTCCGCAGATCCGCGCCGACCTCGACGACCCCGAAACACTGGCGCTCGCCCGCGCCTTCGGCGCGCCCGTGCTGCTCAACGCCGGCACCCCGCACGGCTCGCTGCGCGGCGCGGCCGTCGAGCGCGGCGTGAAGTTTCTCGTCTACGAAGCCGGCGAAGCGCTGCGCTTCGACGAAATGGCCATCCGCGGCGGTGTGGCGGGCATACTCAACGTGATGCGCGCGCTCGGCATGCTCAAGCCAGGCAAGGCCAGGCCCGCACCGCACCCGGCGGTCGCGAAGCAATCCACCTGGGTGCGCGCCTCCACCAGCGGCATCCTGCGCACCCGCATGCCGCTCGGCGAGCACGTCCACAAGAACGGCCTGCTCGGCATCATCGGCAGCCCCTTCGGCGAGGACGAACACGAACTGCGCTCACCCTTTGACGGCATCGTCATCGGACGCACCACCATTCCGCTCGTGCACGAAGGCGAAGCGGTCTTCCACATCGCCAGCCTCGAAGGCGACAAGGGCGCGGAACGCGTCGAGTCGCTCAAGTCCACCTTCGCCGACGACGAACTCCTGCCGGATGA
>Ga0207873_1001753_pt1 | contig 19680 bp, 19 predicted proteins | sample BGWIniCompost_FD_187373 | JGI IMG/M metagenome (GOLD analysis project Ga0207873, IMG submission 187373) | Cellulose adapted compost microbial communities from Newby Island Compost Facility, Milpitas, CA, USA - BGW Initial Compost (SPAdes)... ...
GGTGCAGGAGGAGCTCGGCGAGAAGCAGCGCGAGATGGTGCTGCGCGAGCAGATGAAGCAGATCCAGAAGGAGCTGGGCGAGGACGACCAGGCCAGCGACCTCGAGGAGCTGCGGCAGCGCCTGGCGGCGCTGGAGCTGCCGGAGGAGGCGCGCAAGGAGGTGGACCGCGAGTTCCACCGCCTGGAGCGGACGCATCCGCAGTCGGCCGAGTACCAGGTCATCCGCAGCTACCTGGACTGGGTCCTCGAGCTGCCCTGGAACACGCGGACCGAGGACCGGATCGATCTGGCCGAGGCCGAGCAGGTCCTGGAGGAGGACCACTACGGCCTGGAGGACGTGAAGGACCGGGTGCTGGAGTTCCTGGCGGTGCGGAAGCTACAGATGGAGAGGGCCGCTTCGCTGGGCTCCGGTCCTGCGGACCTGGGCTCCGCGGCGCCTGCGGCGCCGCTGGGCTCCGAGCCTGCGGCTCTGGGCTCCGGTCCTTCGGACCTGGGCTCCGGCGCTGCGCGCCTGGAAGAGAACCGGGAAGGCAGCCCGGCCACGTCCAGCGCCGGCGCAGCCGGCGCGGAGCCTAGCGCGACCGAAGGGAGCGCGGAGCCTGGCGAAGCGGAGCCTGGCGCAGCCGCGGAGCGCAGCCGCGCCGTCGGCCGCGGGCCGATCCTGCTGTTCGTGGGACCGCCGGGCGTGGGCAAGACGTCCATCGCGAAGTCGATCGCGCGGGCGCTCGGCCGCAAGTACGTGCGCATCGCGCTGGGCGGCGCGCGTGACGAGGCGGACATCCGCGGGCATCGCCGCACGTACGTCGGCGCGATGCCGGGCCGGATCATCCAGGGTCTCCGTCAGGCGGGAACGAAGAACCCTGTCTTCCTGCTGGACGAGGTGGACAAGCTGGGCGTGAGCCTCCAGGGCGACCCGGCCGCGGCGCTGCTCGAGGTGCTGGACCCGGCGCAGAACCATGCGTTCGTGGACCACTACCTGGGCATCCCGTTCGATCTCTCGGAGGTCCTGTTCATCGCGACGGCGAACTGGCGCGACCAGATCCCGGCGCCGCTGCTCGACCGGATGGAGATGGTCGAGTTCTCCGGCTACACCGAGCAGGAGAAGCTGGAGATCGCGAAGCGCTACCTGCTGCCGCGGCAGCGCGAGGAGAGCGGCCTCTCGGAGGACCAGCTCGAGGTGAGCGATGCGGCGATCGAGCGCGTGATCAGCGCGTACACGCGCGAGGCCGGTGTGCGTCAGCTCGAGCGTGAGCTGGGCAGGCTGGCGCGCAAGGCGGCGCGCAAGATCGCGGCGAACGAGAGCGAGCGCGTCGTGATCGACGAGGCGGACGTGCAGCCGCTGATCGGGCGGCCGCGCGTGCACCCGGAGCGTGCCGCGGTGGAGGACGCCGTCGGCGTCGCCACGGGCATGTACTACACGCCGATGGGCGGCGACATCATGTTCGTCGAGGCGAGCGTCTCGCCGGGCAAGGATGCGTTGATCCTGACGGGCCAGCTCGGCGACGTCATGAAGGAGAGCGCGCGCGCTGCGCTGACGTACGCGCGCACGCACCACGACGCGCTGGGCATCCCGGAGGAGCGGCTCAAGGATGTGGAGGTCCACATCCACGTGCCGGCGGGTGCGGTGCCGAAGGACGGCCCGTCCGCGGGTGTGACGATGGCGACGGCGCTGGTCTCGGCGCTGTCCGGCCGTCCGGCGCGCCACGACGTCGCGATGACCGGCGAGGTCACGCTCACCGGGCGCGTGCTGCCGATCGGCGGGGTGAAGGAGAAGGTCCTGGGCGCGTACCGCGCGGGCATCCGCAACATCATCCTGCCGCGGGACAACGAGCCGGACCTGGAGGACCTGCCGGAAGAGGTGCGGAACGAGATGCAGTTCCATCTCGTCTCCTCGCTGGGCGAGGTGCTGGCGCTCTCGCTGCGCGGCGCGAGCCTGCACGAGGGCAGCCTGATCTTCCCCGAGGCGGGCGTCCCCACGCCGGCGGGCCGCTTCCCCACGGCCGGCCCGCTCCTGAACCGCGGGCTGGACCCGGCGGAAGAGGCGCACGGCGGAGAGCGACGAAACGACGTCGTCCGATAACACGTGCGCGTGAGACGAGCGAGCCCCGGTGGCCATGTCGGTCACCGGGGCTTCGTTCATCCACGCTGCGCGGCCGCCGCCTCAGCGCGTCGTCGCCCGTCCAGTCGGCGCGAGGATCTCGCCCGAGTAGAAACGCGAGTCCGCCGACGCGAGGAACACGTAGGAGGGCGCGATCTCCGCGGGCTGCGCCGGCCGCTTCCACATGGTGTCCGCCCCGAACTCGCCGACGTGTTCGGCGCCGAACGTTGAGGGGATCAGCGGCGTCCAGACCGGCCCGGGCGCAACGCAGTTCACGCGGATGCCGCGATGGGCCACGGCCTGCGCCAGCGACTTGGTGAACACGTGGATCGCGCCCTTGGACGCCGCGTAGTCGATCAGGCCGGGGTGGCCCTCGAGCGCCGTGACCGATCCCGTGTTGATGATGACGCCGCCCTCGCCCATGTGCTGGAGGGCGAACTGCGCCATCCAGATGTACGAGAAGATGTTCGTGCGGAACGTCTGCTCGAGCTGCTCCGGCGTGAGATCCGCGATGTCCCTGGTCTCCCACTGGAACGCGGCGTTGTTGACCAGGATGTCCAGCCGGCCGAACTCCGCGGCCGTGCGCTCGACGACGTCGCGACAGTGCTCGCGATCGCGCAGGTCGCCGTCGAACGCGAGCGCGCGGCGGCCGGCGTCGCGGATCCAGCGCACGGTCTCGCGCGCGTCGTCGTGCTCGTTGTAGTAAGCGATGGCCACGTCGGCGCCCTCGCGCGCGAACGCGATGGCGACCGCGCGGCCGATGCCGCTGTCCCCGCCGGTGATCAGGGCGGCGCGACCCGCGAGCTTGCCCGCGCCCCGGTAGCTCTCCTCGCCGTGGTCCGCCGGGGGCCGCAGCTCGGACTCCCTGCCCGGCCACCGCTGCTGCTGCTCTTCCGGCCCGCCGCGAGCCCGCTCCTCCGCCAGCGGGCTCGGGCTCTCATCCAGGCCGTGCCTGCGCTCCTGCGTCACGACCACCTCCCTCCAGTGCCCCGGCGATGCGTCGGTCTGTCCACATCATCCGTGCACCGGCCGTGCCTGCCGGAACCCGGAGCGGCGCGGCCGGTACTCCGCAACGCGGAATCAGGAACCGAATGGGAGGATTGGTGGCGCCGCTTTCGATCACCCGCGCCGGCGTGGCCGGCACCGTGCTCGCGCTGGCCGTCGCACTCGTGTGCGCGCGGCTCGGCATCTGGCAACTCGACCGGCTCGAACAGCGCAAGCAGAGCAACGCTGCGGTGGCGGAGCGGCTGGCCGGCGCGACCGTCACGCTGTGGGACGTTCCGCAGGACACCACAGGCCTGCTGTTCCGGACCGTCCAGATCGAGGGGCGGTACGACGTCGCGCGCACCATCGTCCTGCGCGGCCGGGCGCACGAGGGCATGCCCGGCGTCCACGTGCTCACCCCGCTGCGGCTGCCGGACGGAAGCGCGGTGCTGGTCAACCGCGGCTGGGTTCCCTCCCCGGACGCCGCGACCGTTGACCTGGCGGCGCTGCCGACGCCCGCCTCCGGACAGGTGACCGGGATCGCACTCCCGTTCCACGCGGATGGCGTGGCCGTCGCGGACGAGAACTCGTTCCGCGTCACCTGGACGATCCTGGACCTCGCCGCGCTGCGCCGCCAGTTCCCCTACGCGCTGGCGAGCTTCTACGTGCAGGCGCTGCCCGCGGATACCGGCGAGGCCACCTTCCCACGCCCGCTCCCCGCGCCGGAACTCGACAACGGGCCGCACCTCGGCTACGCCGTGCAGTGGTTCGCCTTCGCCACCATCGCGCTCGTGGGCTGGTTCACGCTCGTGCTCCGGCGCTCGGCACCGCGACCGCGCCCCTGAGCGTGGCCGGCGCGGCGGTGCGTCCGCGCGGCGCAGTGCAGAGCGCAGGAGCACCGCCGCACGGACCGCGCTGCGGGCCGCGCCCTACCAGACCGAGATGCTCGACAGTCCCAGGTAGTTCTCCAGCCGCAGCTCGACACGCTGCCCGCGCTCCACGATCACGGGCGGAAACACGTAAGGCGCGCCGCCGCCGATCGGGTCCGCGATGAGCTGGACGTTCGTGCTCGCCGTGACCACCGCGGATGGCAGGACGAAGCGTTCGCTCCCCATGCTCGTGACCATGCCCAGCCGGATGCGGTGGCCGCCGCGCACCGCGTAGACGACGATGTCCGCCCAGTTGTAGTTCTCGACTTCGACGACGACCTGCCGCGCGACTTCCGGCACACCGTCCTCCACGACTCCCAATCCGGCGCCCGCGCACGCGGGTGCAACACAACAAGCCGCCAGAACGATCAGCAGCCCCCGGATCCCCTGCCTCGACCACACCGACTTCATTGCTGCTCCTTCGCCAACTCATGCCAAAGCAGCGAAGGGCGCCCCACGCATCTTCGCGGGCGCGCCCTTCGCGGGGTCATTGCCATTTCCCCGGGCCGCGGGACGGACAAGAAGCGTGCCCGGGCGGGGCAGCGGCGGTCGGAGCAGGGGTCGGGACCCGTGTAGGAGGCAGGGGAGGCGGGCCAGGTTGGCCCGGGCTGATCGGGCTGCCGGCCAGGCCGTTGGCGTCCGCCGTTTCGTTCAGAGGGCGTCGTTGTTACCAGATTCTTGACCGGGCTGTCTGCTACCCGTACGGTACACCATTCAGTATACGCCTGCCGGCCACGCCCCACCCGGACCCGGGCTGCTGCCACCAACGGCCGGCTCACCCCACTGATCCGTGCACATGAACAATCGCAACACCGCTGATGTGAAAAGCCCCACACCGTCGGATCTGTCGGCTGTGATCGTGCGCCCACTCGCCACGGAAGAGGAGCTCAGCGCGTGCGTGAGCCTCCAGCGCGAGACGTGGGGCACCGGCTTCGATGACTGCGTCCCGCCGTCGCTCATGAAGGTGAGCGCGCGGATCGGGGGCGTGACGGCCGGCGCGTTCGACGATGCCGGCCGGCTGGTGGGTTTCGTGTTCGGGATGACCGGCGTGGAGCGCGGCCGCCTGGTGCACTGGTCGCACATGCTGGCCGTGCGGCCGGAGTGGCGGGACCGGGGTCTGGGCCGGCGCGCCCGACGGCGGGCCCGGGATCGCCACTCCGGATGCATCGTCGTACGACGCGCTGCCCGTGATGAACGGCGTGGATTGGGCGAATGTGGTGATCGAAAGCGCGCCGGCGATCCGGATCGAGGTGCCGCGGACGTGTTCGCGGCAGAGGCGGCCGAGCGCGGGGCCGGCCCCCGCTGGCGGCAGGAGACCCGGCGGGCGTTCCAGGGAGCGCTCGGCCGCGGTTACCGGGTGCGGCGGTTCTACCGCGATCCCGTTACGAATCGTTGCTTCTACGTCCTTGCGCGGGGCGATGATGGGTTCTGAGGTTCCGAGGGCGCGGAGCTTACTTCGCCCTCCGCGCCATGGCTCACGCGGAGACGCGGAGGCATTGGCTCACGCAGAGACGCGGAGATCGCGGAGGTTCTGAGGGGGCCTTCTGAGTCTGTGGCGCTGCGGAGACTTCGCGGGGTGTTCAGGGATCCTTTGATGTAGTGGTTTGGTCCGGGCGAGTCAGGGTCCGCTGGTGGAGCCTGCCTCGCCCGGCGGCATCCGCAGCGGGATGAGCCCGGATCCCACCGGAAGAAACCACATCAAATCATGAACGTTGATCCGGGCGAGGAACGCTCGAACTCACGAAGAACGCAGCCGGACAGAGCAACCTCACTCCGCGCCTCCGCATCTCTGTGCGAGCTAACACCTCCGCGTCTCTGTTTGAGCCCCGAGCCCCGCAAGCACGCGGCTCATCACCAGCTACCGCGCTCTCCCATGCTCTCGATCACGCGCGCCAGACGCTCGGCGGCGTTGCTCCAGTTCGTCTCGATGGCGAGCTGCGCGGCCCGCCCATCACCGGCCTCGATCGCCGCGATGATCGCCTCGTGCTCCGCCACCGAGGTGTGGAGCTCGTCCAGGAGCGCGCTGATGTAGAGGCGCTCGTACCGCTCCGCCTGCGGCTTGATCGCGTCGTGCAACGCGAGGAGGCGGGGACCGGCGCTGGCCTCCACGTACGCGCGGTGAAAGCCCATGTCCAGATCGAACACCCGGTTCTCGTCCGGCCGTTGCGCAGATGCGGCCGCCGCCAGATCGGTGTTGTACCGCTTGAGCGCCTCCACCAGCAGCAGCCGCGGGCCAATCGGCAACTGCGCGGCGATCCGCCCGGCCAGCGACTCCATTGCCCCCACGATATGGAACAGCTCCCGCGCATCCTCCTTCGTGAGTGGCGCAATGGTGGGCCGAGATTGACGCCCCGCATCCGAGCCCACGATGTAACCTTCCTGCTGGAGCCGCTGGAGCGCGCTCCTCACCGGCGTGCGACTGACTCCCAACCGCGTCGCGATCTCCGTTTCGATGATCCGGGTACCCGGCGCCAATCGGCCTCGTACGATCAATTCGCGGAGCTGCTGGTACGCCCGATTGACACGCTCGCCCCGGGGCACGACGCCCGGGGCCGTGTCGTTCCTCCCGCGGCTGGAACCCATGATGAGTCCGGATTACGTGAATGCTCGGAAGCGCGGTCGCCGTGAAGCACGTCGAGGGGGCGCGCCACGGAGCCGGCCAGCGATGCAGACGGGCGGTGTTGCCTCGCGGGGTCACCGCCCGGGGGCCCGAGCCGGGCCAGCCCAACGATCGCCGTGCCGAACTTAGTCCCCGCCTGGGGCGAAGGGCAAGAGGGTTGCCCCCGCCAGCGGCGCGGCGTCCGGCAGCGCGGCACTCTCGGTGCCCCCCAGCCGGCTCGACGATTGCCGAACGGCGGCCGGCCGGACCTCGTCGCTCAGCGTGCAGGCAACACGAGGCCGGCGCGCGATCCGGCCGCGCACCCTGCCCCGTGCGGGCCGTGTGTGCGGAGCCGGCGGCGCGAGGGCTTGACACCCGCCGCTCGCGGTAGTCTCATGCATGTTCCATGGCCGTCACGAGCGTTTTCGCACTCGCAGCCCACGCCGTGGCGCTGCTCGCTTTCAACGGAGAAAACGGCGCGACCAGCGCTTTGATCGCGTCAAGCGCCAGCACGCATCCGGCGCGCGTCCGCCGCGTGCTGGGCATGCTGGTCCGCGCGGGGATCGTGACCGGTCGGGAGGGCGCTGGTGGTGGCTACGTGCTGGCGAAGCCGCCCGACGAGATCACGCTCGCGGACGTGTTCATTGCCACCCGGGGCGAAGGCCTGCTGCTGCCGCTGCACCCGCGGCCGCCGAACGAGAAGTGCCCGATCGGCGCCGGGATCACTGCGGCGCTGGTCGCCGTGGACGACGCGATGGACGAGGCGCTGCGCGATGTGCTCGCGACCCGGACGGTGGCCTGGCTCACCGAGCAGGCAGTGGCCGCGGCGATGCGCGTGGCGGGCGGCGGAGTGGTTCCTCGCACTTCCTCGGATGCCGTCTCCACCGTCACCACGGATTGACGAGACACGATTGTGACCGCTGTCACACCGCTCCCGCCTGACACGCGCCTCGGCCACGTGCGCCTGCGCGTCCGCGACCTCGACAACGCGTTGGACTTCTACCAGCGGGTGCTGGGGCTGCGCGTCATTGAACGCGACGGCGACAGCGCAACGCTATCGGCGGCCGGCACGCCGCCCGCGCTGCTGGTGCTGGAGGGCCGGCCCGAAGCGCCGCCGCGGCCGCGCCGGTCCACCGGGCTGTACCACTTCGCCATCCTGCTGCCCGACCGCCGCGCGCTCGCGCAGGCGCTGCTCCGGCTCGCGCGGCTGCGCTGGCCGCTCCAGGGCGCGTCCGACCACCTGGTCAGCGAAGCGCTGTACCTGGCCGACCCCGAGGGGAACGGCATCGAGCTGTACGCCGATCGGCCGCGCGAGACGTGGCACGTCCGGCCCAACGGTGAGATCGCGATGGCCACCGAGCCGCTCGACCTCGATGCGCTGCTGCTCGAGGCCGCGTCCGCCAATGGCGACGACGACGCGACGATGCACCCCGGCGCCGTCCTCGGCCACGTGCACCTCAACGTCTCGGACCTCGGCGCAGCCGAGTCGTTCTACCACGGCGTGCTCGGCTTCGACGTCACCACACGCTCCTACCCCGGCGCGCTGTTCCTCGCCGCCGGCGGCTACCACCACCACATCGGCGCCAACATCTGGGCGGGCCGCGGCGCGCCCCGCCCACCGGCCGACGCCGCGGGTCTCGTCCACTTCGAGGTCATCATCGCCGACGCGGCCGCGCGGGACGCGGTGCTCGCGCGTGCGCGTGAGGCGGGCGCGCCGGCGGAGCCCGTGAACGGCGGCGTACGCCTCACGGACCGGGACGGCATCAGCGTTATTCTCCGCGGCTGAACCCATCGCAGTGCACGCTCCACACAGGCGGCATGCTCCGTGCGACCCTTCGGCCGGGGTGCACGTGGCCCGCACGGCAGCGCCGCGGTGCGGCTGGACGCACGAACGCCGAGGTGCGCGATGGGTGGAGCAGCAAAGTCGACGACGGATCACGAGTTCATCCGGCGATGGGCTGAGGAGCGGGGCGGGCGGCCGGCCCGGGTGAAAGGCACGGGCGGCCCCGGCGATCCGGGCATGCTGCGCATCGACTTCCCCGGCTACGCCGAGGAGTCCCTCGAGGAGATCTCCTGGGACGACTGGTTCGACAAGTTCGAAGAGAAGAACCTCGCCTTCCTCTACCAGGAAACCGTCGACGGCCAGCCGAGCCGGTTCTTCAAGCTCGTCGATCGGGAGAGCGTATCCGGGGAGGAGAAGAAGGCGGCCTGACCTTTCCAGCGCCTGCGTGGTCTCCGCGCTCGTCGCGGCGTCCGGCTCACGCGGAGACGCGGAGTCATGAGCTCAGACGGAGACGCGGAGGCGCGGAGGAGGTTGCCGCGCCGGGCTTCGTCCTTCGTGGATCCGAGCGCTCTTCGCCCGGATCCACGTTCTTGTTGATCGTGGTTTCTGCCGGTGGGATCGGTGCTCATCCCGCTGCGGCGGGCGTCGGACGAGGCAGGCTTCACACCGCGAACGCTGACTCGCCCGGAGCAGGCAGCCATATCACATGATGCGGGACCACGCCACGCAGTCTCCGCAGCGCCAAGAAACCGGATCGGCCCGCCCTTGCCCTCGCCCTCGCCCTTGCCCTGGCCCTATTAGCGCCACCCCGCGGGCAACTGCTTCACCACGACCCGCTGCACATCGAGCTCGTCGCGTTCGATGTAGGCGGCGCGGCCGCTGGGGCTCACGGCGTCCGGCATCGCCTGGCCCTGGAGCGTGCCGATGTAGCGGCCGTCGGCGGCGATGAGGTCGATCGGTCCGGGCTCGTACTCTTTCTCCGCGGTGCGGTGCACCCAGATGCGGCCCAGGGGGTCCGTGCGCATCCCGAAGATCACGGGGATCGTCTCGGCGAACTCCATGTTCGCCAGGTTCTGCTTGATCTGCTCGTCCGGCATCCGTCCACCGATGGACGTCGAGGTCCGCCCGCCCTCGTTGGTGATGCGCACGATGCCGATTCCGCGCTCGAGCTGCTCGCGCCGCCGCTCGCGTGCGCGCTCCTTGTCCTTCTCCGTGACCTTGCGGGGTCGGAACGGCCGCTCGATGACCCGCTGCACCTTCCCATCCGGCCCCGTGATGTGGACCCGGTAGCCGGTCTCGTACGCCAGCGCGAGGCCGCCGTCCGGCAGCGGGCCCCAGCGGAGCTGCGGAGTGAACACGGGCGGCCCCCTGAACTGGACGCGCATCTCGCCGAGAGACCCGCTCCGCGAGACGCGCGTTTCGGGCGCCGGCACGGCCGCGAGCTGAACGGGGTCGGCGTTGTCCGCGCCGGGCCGGATCCAGAGAACGGGCAGCGAGTCGTACGCCTGCGGCCCTTCCGGCGTGACGCGCAGGCCGGCCGGCTCCACCAGCACGCCGCCGCGCGGGTGGCCCTGGATGGAGCGGAAGATCATGCCGCCGGCCCCCTGGTGGTACGGGACGGTGCGCTCGAGCTCGCCGTCCGGGCGGAAGATCGTGTAGTTGCGGTGCGCCACGTCCGCCACGATGACCCTGCCGTCCGGCTCGATGGCCATGCCGTTGGGCGAGCCGAACTCCCCCGGGCCGCTGCCCTGCTTGCCGAGCTGCCGGACGAACTTGCCCTGCGCGTCGAACACGAGCACGCGGTGGTTGCCACGATCCAGGACGTAGAGGTTGTCGCGCGCGTCGAACGCGACCTGCGCGACGTCGCCGAACGTCTCCCAATCGGCGCCTTCCATCGCGCCGATCGCGAACAGCGTCTGCGGCTCGCCCTGGAGCACGCGGTCGCGCGCGGGGATCTGGACGGCCTGCTGGGCGAGGCCGGCGGCGGGCACGAGCAGCGTCAGGATGGTCAACGCCGTGAGGTGGATCCGGTGCATGGGCACAGCTCCGCTTGTGAACGTCGGTCAGCGCGTCGGGTACTCCGCCCGTCGCGTTCCGCGCGCTTCGATGCCGGGGACACCGGAAGGGTTGCCCGCCGGGATTGGCTCCGGGGATCGGCCACCAGGAATCCCGCCAGGGTTGCCCACGAGGATGACCCACCGGGATCGCCAGTTGGCGTTCCTCCGCTGGGATCGCCTCTCTGGATCGCTCCACCGGGATCGCCCGCAGGGATCACCCACCGGGATTGCCTGGCGGGGGCTGTCCGCCTGCGCTTCCGCCCGGATTGCCCGCCGGGATCGCCCGCCAGGGCTCACGCACCGGGATCGCCGGCCCGGATTGCCCGGCGCGATCGCCCGCCGGCGCGTCCGCCGTGGGGGACACACCGGGGATTGCCCCGCGTGCGGCGTCGCCCTACGCTTGGACGGTCCACACCGGTTGCAGGAGGAGTCCATGTTCGGCGCATGCAGCCCGCGTCGAATGCGTGGCGCGCCAGGTTTCGCGCCCGCGCCCATCTTCGCCACCGTCCTCGCCCTCGCGCTGGCGGGCGCCTGCGCGCAGGGGCCGGCGACCCGCGCCCCCCGCCCGGCCGCCGATGCCGCGGCCGAGGCCTCGGCAGCGTTCCGCTACTACCCTGGCCCGGGCGACGACTGGAAGCGGCTCACGCCGGACGAGGCGGCGATGGACGCCGCCCTGCTGGACGAGGCGGTCGCGTATGCGATCGAGAACGAGACGAAGTGGCCGACCAACCTGCGCCAGGCGCTCCAGCAATCGCTCGCCAGCGGGCCGCACGGCGAGATCATCGGGCCCGTCAAGGACCGCGGCAAGCCGAACGGCTTGATCGTGCGTGGCGGCTACATCGTCGCGGAGTGGGGCGAGACGGACCGCGTCGACATGACGTTCAGCGTGACCAAGAGCTTCCTCGCGACGACGGCCGGCGTGGCGCTCGACCTCGGCCGCATCCGCAACGTGCACGACCCCGTCCGCCAGTACGTGGACGACGGCGGCTTCGATCCGCCGCGCAACCACGAGATCACCTGGCACATGCTGCTCAACCAGACCAGCGAGTGGGAAGGCACGCTGTGGGGCAAGCCGGATTCGGCGGACCGACGCGAGGGCCGTGACCGCGTGCTGCGCAAGCCGGGCACGTTCTGGGAGTACAACGACGTGCGGGTGAACCGCACGGCGCTGGCGCTGCTGCGGGTCTGGCGGCGGCCGCTGCCGCGCGTGCTCAAGGGCGAGATCATGGACCCGATCGGCGCATCCGACCGCTGGGAGTGGCACGGCTACCAGAACTCGTGGGTCACGATCGACGGCGAACCCATGCAGTCGGTCAGCGGCGGCGGGCACTGGGGTGGCGGGCTGTGGATGAGCGCGCGGGACATGGCGCGGTTCGGCTACCTGTACCTGCGCGGCGGGCGCTGGCGCGACCGGCAGGTCCTCTCCCGCGAGTGGGTGCGCATGGCGACGACGCCCACGAGCATCAAGCCGACCTACGGCTACATGTGGTGGCTCAACACCGGCCGCGCATTGTACCCGAGCGCGCCCGAGTCCAGCTTCTTCGCGCGCGGCGCGGGCGCGAACATCATCTGGGTGGACCCGGAGCACGACCTCGTCGCGGTGGTCCGCTGGATCGACCCGGAGGCGGTGGACGGGTTCATCGCGCGCGTGCTGGCATCCATCAGGAAGCCCGCTCCCACGGAGTAGGGCCGGGGGCGGGCGTCAGCCTTCCGCGGCCGGGATCGTGAAGCAGAACATGCTGCCCGTTCCCGGCTCGCTCTCGGCCCAGATGCGTCCGCCGTGCGCCTCGACGATGCCGCGGGCGATGGTGAGCCCGAGGCCCACGCTCCCCCGCATCTTGCTGCCGGCCTGCCAGAACGGATCGAAGACGTGCGCCAGCTCCGCGGGCGCGATGCCGACCCCGGTGTCCGCGACGCGGAACAGCACGGCGCCGTCCGCCGGCTCGACCGAGACCTCGACCGTGCCGCCTGCGCCCGTGAACTTCAGCGCGTTGCCGATCAGGTTGGAGAGGGCCTGGGCCACGCGGAGCCGGTCCGCCCTCACCGGTGGCAGGTCGCCGTGCAGGGAGCACTCGATGTGGACGCCCTTCTCGGCGGCGAGCGGATCGAACTCGGCGACGACGAACCGCAGCACCTCGCCGGCATCGACCCGGCCGAGGTCGAGCCGCAGGCGGCCGGCATCGATGCTGGCCGCGTCCACGAGATCCTGGATCAGCGCATCCATGCGCTGCGCCGCACGCTCGACGACGGCGAGCCGCTCTGCCGCCGACCCCCGCCCTTCCCTCAGCAACGCGAGGCTCATCGCGATCGTGTTCAGCGGGTTGCGCAGGTCGTGGGCGACGACCGCCATGATCTCGTCGCGGGCGCGGATGGCCTGCTGCGACTCGCGATAGAGGCGGGCGTTGTCGACCGCGAGCGCCGCCAGGCGGGCGAGGTCGCGGGCGAGGGCGAGGTCAGACTCGCCGAAGATGCGGCCGGATGGCCCTGAGATCAGGCACGCGACACCCACAGCCCTCCGGCGCGCCTCAAGCGGGACCATCATCGCGGAGCACGCCCCGAACTGCGCGACGTGCCGCATGAGCTCCGGCTGATCGCGGAACAGCCGTCGTGCGAACCCCTCCGGGATCTCGCGGAGCAGCAGCGGCTGTCCGCTCCGCAGCACATGGCCGACGAGGCTGCGCGGGTTGCGGGGCCCCGAGCGGTACGCGCCCGTCACCTCGGACAGCACCGCCTCCTTCTCTGGATCGATGCACGCGACGGCGAAGCGTCTCACCTCCTCGCCTTCGGCGGCGTAGAGGACACACGCGTCCGCGAGCGCGGGCACGGCGAGCCGGGGCACGCGCTGGAGTGTTTCGTCGTAGTCCAGGGAGGAGGCCAGTGCCTCACCAGCGGCGGAGAGAAAGCGCAGCGTCTCCTCCGCCTGATTGCGCGTGGAGAAGTCCACAGGGACGCTGGCCATTGCTCCCCCGCTTCTGCGTGGGTCGTGTTCGGGCGGGCCCGGATGTGCTACGCCAACAATTCCGCCAGCGCGGCGCGATACGCATCGAGGTCGGCGGCGGAAAAGAGAACGAAGCGCACCTCGTCGACTGCATCGGGATGCGCGCGGATCCAGTCCGCGCAGGTGCGGAGCGCGACGCGCGCGGCCTTCTCGACAGGGTAGCCGTACGCACCGGTGCTGATCGAAGGGAACGCGATGGTACGGAGCCCTTCCTCACGCGCGACGTCGAGCGAGCTGCGGTACGCCGAGGCCAGCGTTTCCGGCTCGCCCCTGCCGCCGCCCCGCCAGACCGGGCCGACGGTGTGGATCACACGCGATGCGGGCAAGGCTCCCGCCGTCGTGGAGACGGCGGCGCCGGCGGGAAGCCCGTCGGGGTAGCGTTCGGCGCGGATGCGCTTGCACTCCTCCAGGATGGCGGGCCCACCGCGACGATGGATCGCGCCGTCCACGCCGCCGCCACCCAGCAGCGTGGAGTTCGCCGCGTTGACCACCGCGTCCACGGCCTGCTCCGTGATGTCGCCCCGAACCAGACGGAGCCGGGCGCTGCCGATCTCGAGTTCATCCACCATGTCGCGCTCCCGCGGCGCTGAGTGCACACGGGAGAATCTCCACGGCCGCCGGCCGCTGTCAAACGCGGCGGTCGGGGCCAGTGACGACGGGGCCAGGCAACCGGAGCGTGAACGTGCTGCCCACGCCCGGCGCGCTGCGCACCAGCACGTCGCCGCCGAGCAGGCGAGCCAGCCGTCGCGCGACGCTGAGCCCGAGCCCCGTGCCATCGCGGCTCCGGGTACGCAATGGCTCGACCTGCCAGAAGGGCTCGAAGATCCGCTCGTGGTACTCGGGAGCGATGCCGACCCCCGCGTCCTGCACGTCGACGAACACATTGCCGTCGCGCTGCTTCAGGCGGAGGCGGATCTCGCCCCGGTCCGTGAACTTGATCGCGTTGGACAGGAGACCGGAGAGGATCTGCCGGACCTTCGGCGCGTCCGTCTCGACGTGCACGGCGTGCTGCGGTAGATCGAGCTCGATCTCGAGTCCGCGCTCCGTGGCGCGCGGCTGGAGCATCCCCGCCACCTCGCGCATCAACATCGTCACGTCCGTCAGCTCCGGCCGCGGCTCCTCCCTGCCGGCCTCGATGCGCGTGAAGGTCAGGATCTCCTCGATGAGCTGGAGCAGGTGCTGCGCGCACCAGCGCACGCGTTCGACCTGCGCGCGCAGCGGCTCGGGCAGCGGTGCGGGTACGCCCAGAAGCCAGAGCTCGGTGTAGCCAATGATGGCGTTGAGCGGCGTCCTGAGCTCATGGCTCATGACCGCCAGGAAATCCGACTTCGCCTGGTCTGCGTCGCGCGCCTGCTCGCGCAACCGCGCGTTCTCCTCGGCCAGCAACCGCTCGCGCTGCTCGGCCTCGCGGCGCTCCGTGACATCCGCGCATAGGGCGACCACGCGGCCCGACCCGTACGGCGCGTCGGGCAGTAGCCGCCCGCGCATCTGGATCCAGCGCGGCCCGGCGCCGGGCGCCACGACGCGGTACTCGAGCGTGAACGCCTCCTCGCCTTTGCGGACGGCGTCCTCGAGCGCCGCGCGGACGCGCGCGCGGTCCTCCTCCAGGATGGCGCGCTCGAAATCGGCGAACGGGACCCCGGCCGTGCCGTCACTGAAGCCGTGAAGGGAAGCGAGGGAGGGGCTCGAGGTGACGCGGTCCGGGCCGATCTCCCAGGTCCACAGATCGAAGCCGCCCGCTTTCAGCGCGAGGTCCAGAAGTTCGGGGGCACCCGAATCGGGCACCACCGCGGGAACGGAGAGCGCCGCCGGAGCACGGTCCGCGCCGGCGGCCTCACGGCAAGATGTCGGCTCACCCGCCATGCCGCACCTCGAGCGACACAAGCAGGACCTTCCGAGCGGATCACCGCTCCCCTCCAGGCGACCCGCTCCATCGCCGGGACAGGGGCATGAAGCATCGCGGTTTGGCGCCGGCGGCAATGCACGTTGCATGCCGCCGGGCTCCCGCGCCGCGAATCAGAGGTCCAGTCGCAGCCCCACGACGAGACGCTGGTCTTCCCGCTTCACTCCCTCTGGCGGCAGGGAGTCGTGCTGGTAGACGTGGTTCATCGTCATGGACACGCTCTCGCTGACACGCGTCGCGAGCGTGGTCGTCAGCTCGACGTCGAAGTCCGAGGCACGGTCCCACACCGGCTGCCAGGCCGAAGCGTGCGTGATCTTCGCCGCATCGCCGATGCGCCGCTCCGCCTCGACCCGCACGTTCCAGCGCGCGTCGTGCCGCGTGGGGGCCGGCGGAGCGGTCGCCGTGGGCGTGAAGTTCTCGTAGCTGTACAGCGCGGCGGCGCTGAAGGCCAAACGGCCGTTGTGCGAGCTCCAGATCCGGTACCGCATGCCGCCGCCGCCGTTCGAGCGGAGATCCAGGCGCTTGAACCGATCCCGCTCCACCGTGCTGAACAGGTACGGCGACCAGCGCGCCTGCGGGAACACGGCCAGCGTCACGCGCGTCTGCGCGCTGCGCGCCACGGTCTCGCCCCGGCTGCGGCCGTACCGGTACCCAGCGGAGAGCTCGAGCTCGAAGTGCTGCGTCTCGAGGCGCTTGAGCTGAAAGCCCGAGCTCAACGCAACGAGCTGCGTGTTGCCGATCTGACCGTTGAAGCCCAGGTCCACCGCGAATCGCCAGCGATCGGGTGGCTTCTCCTGCACGACGGGGGCTGACGCCGCCGGCACCGGCTCCTCGCCACCCTGCGCGCGCGCGGCCGAAGGGAACGCGGCCGAGGGGATCGCGGCGCCGAACAGGATCGTGAGGACCAGACCGGTGGACAGCCGTCGCATCGTTCTCTCCGTCTTGTCGTGAAAGCCTTGCGATCTTGCGGGAAGGCACGCGAACGGCCATCCACGCCGTACCGGCGAAGCCCGGAAGCCGAATATGCGCATGCAAGGCGTGCGGAACAAGACAGCGCATCGAGACGCGGCCTTCGACCGGCCGTGGCTTCGCACCGCGCGCGAAAACGGGACGGCGTCGGCCGGCGAGAATGGAGTCAAAGGCGAGGTCGTCAGAGGATCCAGACCGCTGCGACCCGCTCCCTCTCGTCCCAGCCCACGCGGAATGCGACGCCGGCGTGGCGATCTTCGTGGCGCGGGACGATGCGCACGCGGCGTCGCTCCCCCAACGGGATGACCAGGCTCTCCCAGTACCGCGGCGCTTCGAACCAGGCGTAGTCCTCGATGTCGGGCGGCGCGTCCGCGTAGCTCGCGACCACGCGCTTGATCCGCTCCAGCACGTCCGCGGGACTCTTGCCCAGCGGCGGGCCGCCCGGCGGATCTTTCGCCGACATGCGCGCGCGTCCCCTACGCCGCTTCCCGCGCCTCGAGTCCCGGCCCCGCCTCGGGACGGGGCCGCCGCCAGACCAGCCAGGTGCGGTACACCAGCGCGCCTGCTCCGAGGTGCGCGGCGAGGACCACGAGAATAAAGCCCAGGAAGGGGATCAGCAGAACGATCTGAAACAGGATCACTCCGAGCGCGACCTCACGGTACGGATGCACAGCGGCCGGGGCACGGACCGTTTCGCCTGGCGCTCCGGGCACGACGCCCTCGCGACCTGGCCCGTGCTTCGCCTCCACGCGCGCGGCCCGAATCGACGGTTCCTCCCGCCGGCCGCGCCCCAGCCGCCTGAGCACCACATCGCCCAGCGCCATCGCTGCGGCAAGATATCCCGCCAGGCCGAGCGCCGGCACCAGCGCGACGAGCAGAGCGATCCCGGCCGGGATGCCGATCACGGTGAGGAACGCGATGATCGCGAGGATCGGAACGGCGGCGATCAGCACGAGCGTCGTGACGACGACGGGCCCCGGCCGCCGCAGCAGCAGCGCAGCGGCTTCATCGACTTGCCGGCCGCCGATCGCCGCGAACAGCAGCCCCGCGAGCACCAGCGCCAGCGTCACACCGATCCACAGCAGCCAACCCGCGAAAGGCCCGAACGAGATGCCCGTGCGCCGCTGCACCGTGCCGCCGACCGTCGCGCCCGGCGCCTGCGCCAGCCTGCTGTCGCCATGCAGCAGCACGTCCCCGCCCACACGGGCGCCCGGCTCGAGCGCCAGCCGGCCGCCGACCATCACGATGTCCCCCGCGACGCGGCCGGCAACACGGGCATCGCCGCCCACGACCACCAGGTTCTCGAGGACCGTGCCGTCCACGACCGCGTCCGCGCCCACCACCACGACGGTCCGCTCGCTCTCGCCCGCCCGCACCCGCGCCGGCGCGCCGACGCGCACGAGCACGCCCCTCACCTCCTCGCCTCGCCCCGCGCGCTGCGGACCGGGAGGCTGCGCCGCCCAGGTAGACGCCACCGTGGTGAAGACCAGCAAGAGACCGATGAACGACAAGACCCGGCGCAGCATCCGTGTTCCCTCCAGCCCTGGCGGGCGGCGGCCACCGGCGACACACCTGCCCGTGGAATCAGCGGATGCACGATCGTGGCCAGTCGGGCGCCTGGCTGGTGGCGCTGCGGGGCCAGGGCGGGTGCGCCGTCAGACGGCGTCGAGGGCATGCAGCGCGGGCTGCCGGGCCGCCGCCGGCCGACCTTCGCGCGGCTCAGCGCGCGGTGTCCGGCGTGACCACCCAGTCGATGCGCCAGCCGCCGTCGAGCCGCCGGCTGAGCGCGACCATCGCGCCCGGCGGAAACGCGACCAGCTCGGGGCCGGGCTGGCCCAGCACCAGGAGCGAGCACAGGCGGGAGAGATGAGGCAGGTGGCCGACGAGCATCGTCGGCAGGTCCATCGTCTCCGTGAACGCCAGGGCGATCAGCGGGTCGTGGTTCGGCGCGAGGCCGTCCATCGGCGTCGGCGCGCCGTCCACGTCCAGCTCCGCGGCCAGGATCTCCGCCGTCTGCTTCGCCCGCAGCTTGCCCGAGTGATGGACGACGACGGCCCCCAACCCGAACCGCGCGACCGTCCGCGCCACGCGCGCGACCTCCTCGCGCCCGCGCTCGCTCAGCGGCCGCAGCGGGTCTTCGTCTTCGGGGACGGCATCACCGTGGCGGACGAGGTAGAGGTGCATGTCCGGCAAGGTCGCTGCGCGTAGAGTTCAGGGCAAGAGCCAGCCCGCGCCTCACCCTCGGATCGCCCTCACCGCATCGAGTCGCGCCGCGCGCCGGGCGGGCAGCCAGCTCGCGGCGAGCGCGGCGCCTGCGAGCGTGAGCGTCACCACGGCGAGCGTGAGCGGATCGCCGCTCCGGACCTGGAAGAGGAGGCCGGACAGGACACGGCCGAGCGCGACCGCGCCGACGAGCCCGAGCGCAGCGCCGATCGTCACGGGCAGTGGCGCCTGGCGTGCGACGAGCCGGTGGATGTCGCGACGGCCGGCGCCAAGCGCCATGCGCACGCCGATCTCGGCCATGCGATCGCTCACCGCATGGAACTTGGCCGCGCTGGCCGCGGCCAAGTTCCAATCCAGTCGACGGATAAGGCGCATGAAGGGATGTTGACTGCGGTCGGGATGGTCGGGTCCGCACGCAGCCGCACGACGGTGCACGGATGCGGAGGGCGGCCAGGCCCGCGACGCGCATCATCGTTCCCGCGCGCGGCGCCGAGGTGAGATCAGCCTCTCGCGTTGAGGCGCCCAAATGAGAGTTCCGAGATGGTTCAAGTTTGAACCAACTCGGGATTCTTCGGACCACGAATCTCCCCGCATGACGGCGTGCACGAGCCCCTCCGATGGCCCGATGGTTCAAACTTGAACCATCGGCGCTCGGCGGCGGCAAGGATCGGGCAAGTCGTGGGCGCGGGCGGGGCACCAGGGGCATCGTTTGACATTTCCGAGCTGGTAAGGGCCGGTACCGTCGGTCCCCCGAGGCCGCACAGCACGCGTGCCTGGGGGCGCTGCGGCCGAGCCCGTTGGGCGGCCGGCGTCCGGCCGTGACCGGGCCGTGCCTTCGCCTCACGCCTTCCTCCCGCCGCGCTTGACATACCCCTATCCCCTATCTTAGACTCATACCCGGGAGGGGTATCGAGAACTCCGCCGCGGGACCGGTTGACCGATTCGCGCGGCGGGCCCGGGAGGAAGCACATGAGCGCAACCGAATGGCTGGTCCTGCTCTGCGCGCTGGCCGCGATCGCGTGGGTGAACTGGTACTTCTTCGTGGCGCCGCGGCGCGCGCCGGCCGCAGCGAAGCGGGAAAAGGGGCGTGATGGCTGAGAAGCAGACGATCGGAGGCGAGGGCGGCCTGGCGGCAGC
>Ga0207873_1001757_pt1 | contig 19658 bp, 14 predicted proteins | sample BGWIniCompost_FD_187373 | JGI IMG/M metagenome (GOLD analysis project Ga0207873, IMG submission 187373) | Cellulose adapted compost microbial communities from Newby Island Compost Facility, Milpitas, CA, USA - BGW Initial Compost (SPAdes)... ...
CGTCGAAGGCGGTGATGTTGAGGTTGAGGAAGCGGACGTCCGGGTTCTGGAAGAGGGTGCCGGAGGCGGTGGTGAAGTCGGTGTAGCGGGTGCCGACGCCGATCACCAGGTCGGCGGCGCGGGCGAGTTCGCAGGCGGTGGCGGTGCCGGTGTGGCCGATGCCGCCGACGTCCTGGGGGTGGTCGTGGCGCAGGGCGCCCTTGCCCGCCTGGGTGGAGGCGACCGGGATGCCGGTGGCCTCGGCGAAGCCGGCGAGGGCCTCCTCGGCGCGGCTGTGGCGCACCCCGCCGCCGGCGATCAGCAGGGGGCGGCGGGCGGCGCGTATCGCGGTGACGGCCGCGGCCAGTTCGGCCGGGTCGGCGGCGGGGCGGCGCACCGTCCAGACCCGTTCGGCGAAGAACTCCTCCGGCCAGTCGTACGCCTCCGCCTGCACGTCCTGCGGCAGGGCGAGGGTGACGGCGCCGGTCTCGGCGGGGTCGGTGAGCACGCGCATCGCGTTCAGCGCGGAGGGGATCAGCGCCTCGGGGCGGGTGATGCGGTCGAAGTAGCGGCTGACCGGGCGCAGGCAGTCGTTGACCGACACATCGCCGGCGTGCGGCACCTCCAGCTGCTGCAGCACCGGGTCGGCGGGGCGGGCGGCGAAGACGTCGCCGGGCAGCAGCAGCACCGGCAGGTGGTTGACGGTGGCGAGGGCGGCGCCGGTGACCAGGTTGGTGGCGCCGGGGCCGATGGAGGTGGTGACGGCGTGGGCGGACAGCCGGCCGCACTGGCGGGCGTATCCGACGGCGGCGTGCACCATGGCCTGCTCGTTGCGACCCTGGTGATACGGCATCACCTCCGCGTGCTCCAGCAGCGCCTGGCCGATTCCGGCGACATTGCCGTGGCCGAGGATGCCCCAGGTGGCCCCGATCAGCCTGCGCCGCTCACCGTCGCGCTCGGTGTACTGGGCGGCGAGGAAACGGACGAGTGCCTGGGCGACCGTGAGCCGGGTGGTCGTGGTGTGCGCCGTCATCGGGTAACCCCCTGTGCTGTCGGCGTGGGCCGGACGAAAGCGGAACCGCGCCGAGGTATACGCGCGGCCGGCCCGCCGTGTTCGCCTGCGGCGGGCCGGCCGGGGGTCCGGTAGGGAGTCCTCCGGCGCGGGGCCGAAGCGGGCGGGGAGTCGTCGCTCGCACTTCGCTCCTGCCAAAGCAAAGCGGCCTCCCGCGCCGGAGGTGATCGGTGCCGGGCGCGCGTCCCGTTCCTACGGCCCTTCCCCGGTTTCTAGCCGGGCGGCGCAGCGCTGTCAACATTTTGTCCAGACATACGGACCAGATCGCGTCAGGGATGTCACAGACGCCTCACCCGTGTCACACATGTCCCGTGCACGCGGGACCTTGGTCACACCCGCGCACGAACCCTGCCTCGGCCTCATCACGCATCGTTCACCGGGCACAACGCTTGGTGATCACCAGCGCAGCCCGGCTCCCCCTGACGGCCACCCCCGGCCGCCGCCGTGGTCTGCGCGGGGAGGTACGACGCATGACCGACAGAAGGCTGTGGTCCTACAAGGACATCGCTGCGCACATCAAGGTGCAGCCGGACACCGTGCGCTCCTACCGCAAGCACGGCTTGCTGCCGCCGCCCGACCATGTGGAAGGGGGCAAGCCCTACTGGTACGCGGACACCGTCCGGGCCTGGGTGGCGTCGCGTCCGGGAAACCGGGGGCGGAGGTGAGGGGCTGAGGCCCCGGCCCTGCGCACGAGCGGCGGCTGCGTCCCACCGACCGGGTGGGGCGCAGCCGCCGCTCCCTGCTCAGGCGCCGCCGTTCGGCTCAGGCGTCGCTGCCCTCTTCCGCCGCTCCCTGACTCCGGGGAGCCGGCGGTGTCAGCTCCGCCCGGCGTCCACCGTGTCGCGCCGGCCACCGGACGGCTCGTCCCGGGGCCCGTCCGGCTCCGAGGCCGGCTGCTCTGCCGGGCCGCCGGCGGCCTCCTCGCGCGGTTCGGACTCCCCCTCGCTGAGCCCGAACCGCTCGTGGAACCGGCGCAGCGGCCGCGGCGCCCACCAGGTGGCGCGGCCGGTGAGCCGCATCACCGAGGGGACGAGCAGGCTGCGGACGATCATCGCGTCCATCAGGACGGCCAGCGCGATGCCGAGGCCCAGCATCTTGGTGTTGGTCACCCGGGAGGTGCCGATGGCGACCATGACCACCGCCAGGATGACCGCCGCCGCCGTGATCAGCCCGCCGGTGCGCTGCAGACCGTGCCGGACCGCCTGCTCGTGGTCGCCGGTCTTCTCGTACTCCTCCTTGATGCGGGAGAGCAGGAACACCCCGTAGTCCATGGAGAGTCCGAAGGCCACGCAGAACATCAGCACCGGCAGGGTGGTCTCGATGGAGCCGGGGCTGGTGAAGCCCAGCAGACCGGAGAGATGACCGTCCTGGAAGACCCAGACCACCGCCCCGAACATCGCGGTGAGGCTGAGCGCGTTGAGCACCACCGCCTGGATCGGTATCAGCACACTGCCGGTGAGCAGGAAGACCAGCAGCAGGGTGACCAGGGCGATGAGGACGAGGGCGAGCGGCAGTTGCTCCGCTATGGCGTCCTTGGAGTCGACCAGGACGGCCGCCATGCCGGTCACCTTGGTGTCGAACGGGGCGTCCACCGCGCGCAGTTCGCCCACCAGCCGCTGGGCGGGGTCGTCCACGGCCTCGCCCTCGGGCAGCACGGTGAAGTAGGCCGAGTCGCCCTTCACCAGGGGGCCCTCGACCCGCAGGACCTCGGGCAGGGCGGCGACGCGCTCCTTGTAGGCGGCGTACTGCGCCTCGGTGGCGCGTCCCTCGGCGAGGACCTCGAGGCCGCCGCCGGGGCTGCCCGGGAAGCCGTCGCGGATGTGCTGCTGCACGATGTGCGACTCGGCGCCGGCGGGCAGCTGGCGGTCGTCGGCGGTGCCGAACTTCACGCCCAGGAAGGGCAGTCCGAGCAGCACCAGCACGGCGGTGGTGCCCAGGGCGAAGAACGGGGCGCGGCGCATCACCACCCGGGCCGTGCGGCCCCAGGCGGCGCCCTCCTCCACGACGGCCTGCCGCCCGGCCTGGTCCGGCGCCGCGTCCGCGGCCCCCTTTCCTCGCCCGCGCCGCAACAGCCGCCTGAGATCCAGGGAGTTGACCCGGTGGCCGAGCAGCACCAGGGCGGCCGGGAGCAGGATCAGCGCGGCGGCCGCGGCCAGCAGCACCACCGCAATGCCGGCGTAGGCGAAGGAGCGCAGGAAGTACTGCGGGAAGAGCAGCATCGCGGCGAGGGACACGGCGACCGTGAGCGCGGAGAACAGCACCGTACGGCCGGCCGTGCGCAGCGTGGCGCCCACGGCGGTCAGCGGGTCGCCGTCCGCGGCCAGCTCCTCGCGGAAGCGGCGGACGATGAACAGGGCGTAGTCGATGGCGAGACCGAGTCCGAGCGCGGTGGTCAGGTTCATCGCGAAGACCGACACATCGGTGAACTCGGTGAGGCCGCGCAGCACGGCGTTGGTGCCCAGGATGGCGACAACACCGATACCGAGGGGCAGCAGGGCGGCGACGGCGCTGCCGAAGACCATCACCAGCAGGACCAGCGTCACGGGCAGGGCGATCATCTCGGCCCGCAGCAGGTCCTCCTGGATGATCGTCTGCATCTCCTGCCGCACCGCGACCGGGCCGCCGACGCTGACGTCCACCGGGCCGTTCTCGCCGCGGTAGGCAGGGGCTATGCGGTCCAGGGTCTCGTACATCGCGGTCTCGTCGCCGGTGATGCGGGCGGCGATCAGCGCCTCGCGCCCGTCCTCGGCGCGCAGCGCGGGCGAGCCCGTCTGCCAGTAGGAGCGGACGCCGGTCACTCCCCGCTCCCCGGCCAGCCGCTCGGCGAGCCGCCTGCCCTCGGCGGCGACGGCCGGGTCGTCCACATCGGCGCTGCCCGCGTCGACGAGCAGCAGGAGGTTGGGCTGGGAGTCGGGGAACTCTCGCTCCAGGGCCTTGGTGGCGTAGGTGGACTCGGCGTCCGGGTCCTCCCAGCCGCCGCTGCGCATGCGGTCGGCGACATCGCCGCCGGCCAGCACGGCGAGCACCGTGAGCACCAGGGCCGCCAGCAGCGACAGGCGGGGCCTGGCGGTGACGAGGCGCGTGAAGCCCCCGGTCCCGGGCGGCTTGCTGACTTCACTCATCCTGCGCTGTCCCCTTCACCATGCAGTCGTCTTACCGTGCAGTCGTCTTGCCGTCACCGTGCAGTGCAGTCCGGCACGGCCATGGACGTGCCCGGCCATGGACATGCACGGCCATGGACATGCACGGCCATGGACGTGCGAGGCCATGGCCATAGACTGGAAAACACGAGAGATCGCTCGCGTTTCATCAGAATGCGAGCGACCTCTCGCGTTTGTCAACGCTTACCGAGAACTGGGGACAACCACGTGCCCGCCAAGAGCGAGAGAACAGCGAAAGCAGCGAAAGAGCAGCCGCGCCGTCGTCAGGCGCGCGGCGAGCGGCGCATCACCCAGCTGCTCGAGGCGGCGGCGTCCGTCTTCTGCACCACCGGCTACACCGCCGCCAGCACCAACGCCATCGCCCGCGAGGCCGGCGTCTCCCCGGGCACCCTGTACCAGTTCTTCCCGAACAAGGAAGCGATCGCCATCGAGCTGGGCGAGCGGCTGATGGGCGAGATGCGCCGGACCTACGGCGAGGCGCTCGCCCCGGTCGACCCGGCGACCCCGCTGGAGGAGGCGGTCGGGGCGGCCGTGGACCGTTTCATCGACTTCAACTGCCGCCATCCGGTCTTCTTCACCCTGATGCACGGCCCGGACATCCCCGGCCGCATGGCCGAGGAGCACGACGCCCTGCACGCCACCCTGATCGGCCGGGTCGAGGCCCTGCTCACCCCGTTCCTGCCGGACACCCCGGCGGCGGACGTCCGGCGCACCGCCGAGGTGTGCGTGGGCATCTACAAGGCCGGCCTGGAACTGGTCCTCGCCCACGAGGGCGAGGAGCGCGAGGCCTATGTGCGCGAGCTGAAGAACGTTCTCCTCCGGTACCTGACCCCCCTGGTCGACTAATACCCCCTAGGGGTATAGTCTCGGTGGTATCGGGGCCTCCGTGGCCCCGTCGGCCCCACACGCCTCGACGAGGAGTAACGACATGACCGCCCAGACCGACACCCAGGGAACCGTCACCACCGTCTACAAGGTGAGCGGCATGAGCTGCGGGCACTGCGAGGGCGCGGTCTCCAGCGAGATCTCGGAGATCGCCGGCGTCAGCTCGGTCAAGGCCACCGCCGCCACCGGTGAGGTCACCGTCGTCTCCGCGGCCCCGCTCGACGACGAGGCGGTGCGCGCGGCGGTCGACGAGGCCGGCTACGAGCTGGTCGGCAAGGCCTGAGCGACCCGCCCCCCCTACCGGCGTTCCCCTCGCAGCGGAGTCCAGGAGATGACCACCACCACCGCCCCCGAGGACGTCCGCCCCGCGACGTCCGAGGTCGAGCTGCTCATCGGCGGGATGACGTGTGCCGCGTGCGCGGCCCGCATCGAGAAGAAGCTCAACCGGATGGACGGTGTCTCCGCCACGGTCAACTACGCGACGGAGAAGGCCCGCGTCACCTACCCGTCGGACCTCACCGCCGACGACCTGATCGCCACCGTGGTGAAGACCGGCTACACCGCCGAGCTGCCGGCGCCCCCGCGAGAGGAGGAGCAGGCCCCGCAGGAGGACCCGGAGCTCACCGCGCTGCGCCGGCGCCTGCTGGTCTCGGCGGTGCTCGCCCTCCCGGTCGTCCTGACGGCGATGGTCTCGCCGCTGCAGTTCGACAACTGGCAGTGGCTCTCGCTCGCCCTGGCCGCACCCGTGGTGGTCTGGGGCGGACTGCCCTTCCACCGGGCCGCCTGGACCAACCTCCGGCACGGCGCGGCCACCATGGACACGCTGGTCTCGGTCGGCACACTCGCCGCGTTCGGCTGGTCGCTGTGGGCGCTGTTCCTCGGCGACGCGGGCATGCCCGGCATGCGCCATCCCTTCGAGCTGACCGTCTCGCGCACCGACGGCGCCTCGACGATCTACCTGGAGGTCGCCGCCGGGGTCACCGCGTTCATCCTGCTCGGGCGCTATCTGGAGGCCCGCTCCAAGCGCCGCGCGGGAGCGGCCCTGCGGGCTCTGATGGAGCTGGGCGCCAAGGACGTGGCCGTGCTGCGCGACGGGCGCGAGGTGCGGATACCGGCGCAGCGGCTGGCGGTGGGCGACCGGTTCGTGGTCCGGCCCGGCGAGAAGATCGCCACGGACGGCACGGTGGTCGAGGGGACCTCGGCCGTGGACGCGTCCATGCTCACCGGCGAGTCGGTCCCGGTGGACGTCACCGTGGGCGACGCCGTCACCGGCGCCACGGTCAACGCGGGCGGCCGGCTGGTCGTGGAGGCCACCCGGGTCGGCGCCGACACCCAGCTGGCCCGGATGGCGCGGCTGGTGGAGGAGGCACAGAACGGCAAGGCCGAGGTGCAGCGGCTGGCCGACCGGATCTCCGGCGTCTTCGTACCCGTGGTGCTGCTGATCGCGGCCGCCACCTTCGGGCTGTGGCTCGGCTCCACCGGCGACACCGTGTCCGCCTTCACCGCGGCCGTCGCCGTGCTGATCATCGCCTGCCCGTGCGCCCTGGGCCTGGCCACCCCGACCGCGCTGATGGTCGGCACCGGGCGTGGCGCCCAGCTCGGCATCCTGATCAAGGGCCCGGAGGTGCTGGAGTCCACACGCCGGGTCGACACGGTGGTGCTGGACAAGACCGGCACGGTCACCACCGGCCGGATGACCCTCCAGGCGGTGCACGCCGCCGAAGGCGTGGCGGAGGACGAGGTGCTGCGCCTCGCGGGCGCCCTGGAGCACGCCTCCGAGCACCCCGTGGCACGGGCGATCGCCGCGGGCGCCGAGGAGCGCCTGGGCGCGCTGCCGCCCGTCGAGCACTTCGAGAACGTCCCCGGCCGGGGCGTGCGCGGCCGGGTGGACGGCCGCGAGGTGAGCGTGGGGCGGTTCCACGACGCCACGGGCACCACGGGCTCCAAGGGCGCCGAGAGCGCCGAGAGCGCCGGAGGTGCCCCGTTGCCGCCGGAGCTGGCCGGTGCCCGCGAGCGGGCCGAGCGGGAGGGCCGTACGGCCGTGGTGGTCACCTGGGACGGCGTGCCGCGCGGTGTGCTGGCCGTGGCGGACGCGGTCAAGGAGACCAGCGCCGAGGCGGTGCGCCGGCTGCGCGCCCTGGGCCTGACCCCGGTGCTGCTGACCGGCGACAACCGGACGGTCGCCGAGGCGGTGGCCCGGCAGGTGGGCATCGACGAGGTGATCGCCGGGGTGCTGCCCGAGGACAAGGTCGCGGCCGTGCGCCGGCTGCAGGCCGAGGGCCGTACGGTCGCCATGGTCGGCGACGGCGTCAACGACGCGGCGGCGCTCGCCACCGCCGATCTGGGCCTGGCCATGGGCACCGGCACCGACGCGGCCATCGAGGCGGGCGACCTGACCCTGGTGCGCGGGGATCTGCGGGTGGCCGCGGACGCGATCCGGCTCTCCCGCAGGACGCTCGCCACGATCAAGGGCAATCTGGTGTGGGCGTTCGGCTACAACGTGGCCGCGCTGCCGCTCGCGGCCTCCGGAATGCTGAACCCGATGATCGCCGGGGCGACGATGGCGTTCTCGTCGGTGTTCGTGGTGTCGAACAGCCTCCGCCTCCGCGCATTTCATTGAGAACTCAACTGACGAGTAGCCCTGGAGTCCGGTAGGACACTCACATAAGCTCTTCACAAGGCTCGCGCATCATCCTTACGCTTGAGTCCCGCCAGCGGTATGCGGTCTCTTGCGTATCAAGCGGGTTGATGCAAGAGACGCAGATCACAGTGATGTGAACGTAACCATCGAAGGGGTTCGAAGGTCTAAGTTGGCGATGTCAGGCAGCGTCTTGGGGGGCGCTTCCTGGCAGCTGGGATTGTCTTGGGGGACTTTCCCAGAGATTGCGTTGCCGGGGCACGTACACACCGGGGAGCTTTGAGCGGCCCTCCCGACCGTGTGCTGTCCCGGCAGACCGCAGCGATTCAGGCGCTGTCCTCACAGACGCCCGGCCGGATCCCGTGGGGGGAATCCGCACCGGGACACGGGAAGGCGCCCTGGTCGTCGGCCCGTGGGGGGACTGGCGATCGGGGCGCCTTCTTCTCTCTCCCAGGAGTTCCCGGGTTCTCCCGCGGGCTCCCGGTCCGGGGTCTGTGAGGCGGTCGCCCGCCTCCAGCGGCACACACGGTGACCTGGCACGGCGAAGGGGCGCGGGCAGCCGCGCGGCCCGCCTCACGGCGGCCCGCGGTCGCCCGCGCCCCTTCAGCGTTCACCCCTTCGGGTGCACGGTCCGCTCCGGTGTCAGCGCTCCTCGACCGGGACGAAGTCCCGCAGCACCACGCCGGTGTAGATCTGGCGCGGGCGGCCGATGCGGGAGCCCGGCTCCTTGATCATCTCGTGCCACTGGGCGATCCAGCCCGGCAGGCGGCCGAGGGCGAACAGGACCGTGAACATCTCGGTCGGGAAGCCCATGGCCCGGTAGATCAGGCCGGTGTAGAAGTCGACGTTCGGGTAGAGGCTGCGCGAGACGAAGTAGTCGTCGGAGAGCGCGTGCTCCTCCAGCTTCAGCGCGATGTCCAGCAGCTCGTCGGACTTGCCGAGGGCGGACAGCACATCGTGGGCGGCGGCCTTGATGATCTTGGCGCGCGGGTCGAAGTTCTTGTAGACCCGGTGGCCGAAGCCCATCAGGCGGACGCCGTCCTCCTTGTTCTTCACCTTGCGGATGAAGGCGTCGACGTCGCCGCCGCTGTCGCGGATGCCCTCCAGCATCTCGAGCACCGACTGGTTGGCACCGCCGTGCAGCGGGCCCCAGAGGGCGTTGATGCCGGCGGAGATGGAGGCGAACATGTTCGCCTGCGAGGAGCCGACCAGGCGGACCGTGGAGGTCGAGCAGTTCTGCTCGTGGTCCGCGTGCAGGATCAGCAGCTTGTCGAGCGCGGAGACCACGATCGGGTCCAGCTCGTACTCCTGGGCCGGGACCGAGAAGGTCATGCGCAGGAAGTTCTCGACGTAGCCCAGGTCGTTGCGCGGGTAGACGAACGGGTGGCCGATCGACTTCTTGTACGCGTAGGCGGCGATCGTCGGGAGCTTGGCGAGCAGCCGGATCGTCGAGAGGTGGCGCTGGGTCTCGTCGAACGGGTTGTGGCTGTCCTGGTAGAAGGTGGACAGCGCGGAGACCACCGACGACAGCATGGCCATCGGGTGGGCGTCGCGCGGGAAGCCCTTGTAGAAGTTCTTGACGTCCTCGTGCAGCAGGGTGTGCTGCGTGATCTCGTTCTTGAACGCCGAGAGCTGGTCGACGGTCGGCAGCTCGCCGTTGATCAGCAGGTAGGCGACCTCCAGGAAGGTGGAGCGCTCGGCCAGCTGCTCGATCGGGTAGCCGCGGTAGCGGAGGATGCCCGCCTCACCGTCGAGGTAGGTGATGGCGGATTTATAGGCGGCGGTGTTGCCGTAGCCGCTGTCCAGCGTCACCAGACCGGTCTGGGCTCGGAGCTTCCCGATGTCGAAGCCCTTGTCACCGACGGTGCTGTCGATCACCGGGTAGGTGTACTCACCGTCGCCGTACCGCAGTACTACAGAGTTGTCGCTCACGTCTTCCCTCACCGACGTAGTGCCTCATCTTCGAGGTGCCCTGACTGTCTCTACCATCCCCCACTCGGCTCAGGAGAGTGCACTCGGGGTCGACCATCGGGCCTATCGACGGCACTGAGTGCCGCCAACTTGCCCATCCTGCCCCTTGTGATCCCCTTCCGGAAGTGCTCTGTGACCTTCGCGACTCATTTGATCGATCATTTTTCTGTGTCGCGGCCCTCACAGCCCGGGGACGGACCCCGGAGAGGCGGAACCGGAACCGGAGAGGCGGAAGTCGAGCGCTGTGCAGCGCCGACCCGCCGAGACCGTGCGCACCGCCTGGCCGATCGCCTTGCGGGAGCCGACGAGGACGACCAGGCGCTTGGCCCGCGTGACAGCCGTGTACAGCAGATTACGCTGCAGCATCATCCACGCCCCGGTGGTCACCGGGATGACCACGGCCGGGTACTCGCTGCCCTGGGAGCGGTGGATGGTCACCGCGTAGGCGTGCGCCAGCTCGTCGAGTTCGTCGAACTCGTACGGCACCTCCTCGTCCTCGTCCGTCAGCACCGTCAGCCGCTGGTCCACCGGGTCGAGTGCGGTGACCACACCCACGGTGCCGTTGAAGACCCCGTTCTCACCCTTGTCGTAATTGTTGCGAATCTGGGTGACCTTGTCGCCGACCCGGAAGACGCGGCCGCCGAAGCGCTTCTCCGGCAGGTCGGGGCGGCCCGGGGTGATGGCCTGCTGGAGCAGCCCGTTGAGCGTGCCGGCCCCGGCCGGCCCCCGGTGCATGGGCGCGAGGACCTGCACATCGCGGCGCGGGTCGAGGCCGAACTTCGCGGGGATGCGCCGGGCGGCGACGTCCACCGTCAGCCGGCCCGCCTCCTCGGTGTCGTCCTCGACGAAGAGGAAGAAGTCCTTCAGGCCCTCGGTGACCGGCGGCTTGCCCGCGTTGATCCGGTGCGCGTTGGTGACCACCCCCGACTGCTGGGCCTGGCGGAACACCCGGGTGAGCCGGACGGCGGGGACGGGGCTGCCGTCGGCGAGCAGATCCCGCAGCACCTCCCCCGCACCGACGCTCGGCAGCTGGTCGACATCCCCCACGAACAGCAGATGCGCACCCGGCGGCACCGCCTTCACCAGCTTGTTGGCGAGCAGCAGGTCCAGCATCGACGCCTCGTCCACGACCACCAGGTCGGCGTCCAGCGGGCGGTCCCGGTCGTAGGCGGCGTCGCCGCCGGGCTTCAGCTCCAGCAGGCGGTGCACGGTGGAGGCCTCGGCGCCGGTCAGCTCGGCGAGCCGCTTGGCGGCGCGGCCGGTCGGCGCGGCCAGCACCACCTTGGCCTTCTTGGCGCGGGCCAGCTCCACCACGGAGCGCACGGTGAACGACTTGCCGCAGCCCGGACCTCCGGTGAGGACCGCGACCTTCTCCGTCAACGCCAGCTTGACCGCGGCCTCCTGCTCCGGAGCGAGCTCCGCGCCCGTCCTGCCCTTCAGCCACGCCAGCGCCCTGTCCCAGGCGACGTTCCGGAACGCCGGCATGCGGTCCTCGTCCGTCCGCATCAGGCGCAGCAACTGCCCCGCGAGTGACATCTCCGCCCGGTGGAACGGCACCAGATAGACCGCGGTGACCGGCTCCCCTCCGTCCGGCCCCGGCACCTTCTCCCGTACGACGCCGGGGTCCTCCCCCTCCTCGGGCTCGGCGGCCAGTTCCCCCAGACACTCGATGACCAGCCCCGTGTCCACCTGGAGCAGCTTGACCGCGTCGGCGATCAGTTTCTCCTCCGGCAGATAGCAGTGGCCCTGGTCGGCGGACTGCGACAGGGCGTACTGCAGGCCCGCCTTGACCCGATCCGGGCTGTCGTGCGGAATGCCGACGGACTGGGCGATCTTGTCGGCGGTGAGGAAGCCGATGCCCCAGACGTCGGCGGCGAGGCGGTAGGGCTGGTTCTTCACCACGGAGATGGAGGCGTCCCCGTACTTCTTGTAGATGCGTACGGCGATGGAGGTGGACACCTCCACGGTCTGCAGGAAGAGCATGACCTCCTTGATCGCCTTCTGCTCCTCCCAGGCGTCGGCGATCTTCTTCGTCCGCTTCGGCCCGAGCCCCGGCACCTCGATCAGCCGCCCGGGCTCCTCCTCGATGATCCGCAGGGTGTCCAGACCGAAGTGCTGGGTGATGCGGTCGGCGAAGACCGGGCCGATGCCCTTGACCAGGCCGGAGCCGAGGTAGCGGCGGATGCCCTGGACGGTGGCGGGCAGCACCGTCGTGTAGTTCTCCACGTGGAACTGCCTGCCGTACTGGGGGTGCGACCCCCAGCGCCCCTCCATCCGCAGCGACTCCCCGACCTGCGCGCCGAGCAGCGCGCCGACGACGGTCAGCAGCTCGCCGGACCCGCGCCCGGTGTCGACCCGGGCGACCGTGTAGCCGTTCTCCTCATTGGCGTAGGTGATGCGCTCCAGCACACCTTCGAGCACGGCGAGCCTGCGCTCACCGGCAGCTGCGGAGGGTTGGGTGGCCATGCAGTCGAAGGTACCGGCGGGGTGTGACAGGGAGCGCCGGGAGTGCCCGTCGTCCCCGCCGCCCGGTCCGGTCGACGGTGACCGCGCGCGTGGGAACGGCGGTCGCCGGCAGGACCGGCCGGCTCCGGGACGGGGTTGCGGGGCGCAGGGCTGCCGGACGGTGGCGACGAACTCGCCCTGATCGACCTGCTGGAGCGGATCTGCGAGGAACGCGGCGTGAGCGGCGTCCTCTGCCGAGTGCCGCCCGCTCCCTCTCGGGCCCCCGTATCCTCCCGTCATGAACATCTTCCGCCGGCGTGGCCGGGGCGATGCGGAACGCACGACGGCTACACCTGCGGACGAGGCCACAGCGCTGTACGAGGCGGGGCGTTACGCGGAGGCCGAGGCGGCCGCCCTCGCCGTCGCCCGGTCCCGGCCGCGGGACGATCAGTACGGCGCCATGGCGCTGAACATCGCCGCGCTGGCCGCGGGTGCGCAGGGGCACAGCGCGGAGGCCGTGGCCACGTACGACCAGGCGCTGGTCGTCTTCAGCCGGATATTCGGTGCCGGTCACTGGCTGACGCTGAAGCTGCGCTCGGACCGTGCACAGCAGCTGACCGCGCTGGACCGGCACGCGGAGTGCGAGGTGGAGTGCGCGGCTGTCGCGGCGACCGCGGCCCTCGGCACCGGCCCCGAAATGGCTCGCCTGGCCGCTGCCGCACGCAACGGGCTGGTCTTCGCGCTCAATGCGCAGGGGCGCCACCAGGAGGCCGAGTCCGTCGCCCGCGAGGCCCTGGCCTCGCATGCGGTGCGGGACAGGATGTCCCTGGTGCTGCGCCTCGGCCTGGCCCGTGCCCTCAACGGCCAGGCACGCCACCAGGAAGCGCTCGACGAGGCGCGGGGCGCCGGTGAGCTGTTCCGCGCCCTGCCCGAACGCGAGCGCCGTCCGGACCAGGGCGCGGTCGAACTGGTCTCCGCCAGCGCGTTGTTCGGTTTGCAGCGCGTGGCGGAGGCCCGTCAGCTGGCCGCGACCGCTCAGGAGATGTGCACGGCTTCCTTCGGCATCGAGCACCGCCGCAGCGTGGAGGCCCGGGAGTTGCTGGAGCGCATCGACGGGGCCGGATCGTGAGTCCGTCAGGCTGCGCCTGGCGGGTGAGCCGACTCCTTGAGCCCCTCGACGAAGGCGGCGAAGGCTGCGGCTGGGAAGGTGAGGGTGGCCCGGTCGCGGGCCTTTGAGTCGCGGACGGCTACCTGGGCGGGAGTCCCGGCGATCTCGACGCAGTTGTCGCCGTCTCTTTCGCCCGAGTAGGACGACTTGCGCCAGATATCCATAATGCCTCACAGCTCCTTCACGAGTCGGTGGATGAAGTCCCGCGACCTGTCCGGATCGAGCGCCGCTTCCTGCACCTTGAGGAAGCGAGCGCGACAGGCGTGGAGTTGAGCATCGGAGTCGATCATCAAGGCGCCTTGCGGCCCATCGCGCACGACGGTGTCCAACTTGGCCACGGCACCGCCGACGTACGTCATTGTGCTCGAGGCTCGGGAGAAGCCGTCCGAGTCGAACGGGATGACCCGCAGGGTGATGCGATCCGCCTCGGACACTTCCAGCAACTGGGCCGGCTGCGCTCGGGCAGGCCTGGGACGCGGACCCTTCCCCGGAGCCGCCGCAGCCGTTCACGCCCCTGCTGGAACGGGAGGACGGGCGGGGCCTGGCCCTGGTGCGGGCCTGTGCCGATGTGTGGGGGTGGCAGCAGCTGGCGAGAGAGGGCAGCCGGGGGAAGCTCGTGTGGTGCGAGGCGGGGGCGGCACGGGCCCTGACCGCACAGGGCTCCGCATAGGGCGATGGAGGCAATGCGGGGTGCGGGACGGGCGTGGGACGCACGGAGGGCCGGGCCCGTCCGGCAAAGTGAACGTCCATGCCCGCACGACTGCGCCTGACCACCGTGGACGCCGGCCCTTTCACCATGTCGAAGGCCGATCTGATGTACGGGGCGGAGGGGACCGTGACCGTCCCGTCGACGGTGGTGGTCATCGAGCACCCGGGACACGGGCTCGTCCTCTTCGACACCGGGATCAATCACCACGTGGCGGATCCGGAGGCGGCCGAGGCCTACTGGGGTCCGGGGCTGCGGGAGGCGTACGGCGCCCAGGGATTCACGCGGGAGCACGCGATCGACGCGCAGCTGAGGCGGCTCGGCCACCGGCCGGAGGACGTGCGGTACGTGATCTACTCGCATCTGCACCTGGACCACGCCGGAGGGATGGCCCACTTCCCGGACGCCGTGCACGTGGTCCAGCACGACGAGCTGCGGCACGCCTGGTGGCCCGACCGCTGGACGGCCCGCGGCTACGCCTTCCGCGACTACCGCGACTGCCGGGACTTCGACTTCCTCGAGCTGGACGGGGACATTGATCTGTTCCTGGACGGGAGCGTCACCGTGCTGCGCACGGCCGGGCACACGCCCGGCCATCAGGGCATCGTGCTCGACCTGGAGAACCAGGGGCGGGTCGGGTTCCTGGGGGACGCCGGGCATCTGTGGGAGGGCGTGGAGCAGGACGTTCCCCAGCTGAGCGACTGGAACGTGCAGCGCAAGCTGCTCAGCTACGGGCGTCTGCGGCAGCTGCGCAGGGCGGGGGTCAGGGTCTTCCTCTCCCACGACCCGGAGGACTTCGCGGCTCTGCCGCACGACGGCGACGTCTGGGATTGAGCAGCGGGGCGGCCCACGCGGCCCACCGGCCGGAGACCCTCCGGTGACATCACGATTCGGTTGCGTCCGGGGGGCGCCCTCTTGCTCCGCACCCGTGTAATCGTTTCCAATCCTCCGTGTAATCGATTCCACGAGGAGGTGGGTCGGGCGTGGCGGGCATCAAGGACGTCGCCGCCGAGGCGGGCCTGTCCGTCGCCACGGTGTCGCGGGTGCTCAACGGGCATCCGTCCGTGAGCGAGGACGCGCGCCGCCGGGTGACGGCCGCCGTCGAGGCGCTGGGGTACCGGCCGAACGCCGTGGCCCGGTCGCTGCGCACCGATCAGACCCGCACCCTCGGGCTGGTCATCAGCGACGTGATGAACCCCTACTTCACCGAGCTGGCCCGCTCCGTGGAGGAGGAGGCCCGCGCTCTCGGCTACAGCGTGATCATCGGCAACGCGGACGAGCGGCCCGACCTGCAGGACCACCACGTCACCACGCTGCTGGACCGCCGGATCGACGGGCTGCTGGTCTCCCCCACCGACGACGGGTCGCCCGGCATGCTGGCGGCCGCGCGGGCGGGGACGCCGATGGTGTTCGTGGACCGGTGGATCCCCGGCGTCGACGTGCCCGTGGTCCGGTCGGACGGGCGTTCCGCCGTGCGGGACCTGGTGGCGCATCTGCACGGGCTCGGGCACCGGCGGCTGGCGATCATCTCCGGTCCCGCGGCCACCACGACCGGCCGGGAGCGGGTGGAGGCCTTCCGTGCGGCGCTCGGCGCGTACGGGCTGCCGCTGCCCGACGCCTACATCGGCCAGGGTGATTTCCAGGCGGAGAGCGGGCGGCGGGTCACCGAGGGATTCCTGGAGCTGGACGAGCCCCCGCAGGTCGTCTTCGCCGCGGACAACCTGATGGCGCTCGGGGCGCTGGACGCGATCCGCGCGCGGGGACTGCGGGTGCCGGACGACATCGCCCTCGCCGCCTTCGACGACATCCCCTGGTTCGTGCACACCGATCCGCCGGTCACCGCCATCGCCCAGCCGGTCCGGGAGCTGGGGCGGGCCGCCGTGCGCGCCCTGGTCGACCGGATCGAGGGGCGGCCGGGCTCCTCCGTCACGCTGCCCGCCCGGCTCGTCGTACGCCGCTCGTGCGGTGAGCCCGCAGCGGTGGGCCCGTCCGGCGGGCGCGGAATCGATCGTCCCCCCTCCCCCGTACGAAGGAGTACGCCGTGAGCAGCCGCAGTCCTGACGAGTTGCTGCGCATCGAGGGCATCCGCAAGACCTTCCCCGGCGTGGTCGCGCTCGACGGCGTGGACTTCGATCTGCGCCGCGGCGAGGTGCATGTGCTGCTCGGTGAGAACGGCGCAGGCAAGAGCACGCTGATCAAGATGCTCTCCGGCGCCCACACCCCCGACTCCGGCCGGATCGTGGTGGGCGGTGAGGAGGTGCGCATCCAGAATGCGCAGGACTCCGAGCGGCTCGGCATCGCCACCATCTACCAGGAGTTCAACCTCGTCCCCGATCTGACGGTCGCGGAGAACATCTTCCTGGGGCGGCAGCCGCGCCGCTTCGGGATGATCGACCGCAGACGGATGGACGCGGACGCCGAGGTGCTGCTGAAGCGCGTCGGGGTGGACGTGTCGCCGCGGGCACGGGTGCGTGAACTCGGCATCGCCCGGCTGCAGATGGTGGAGATCGCCAAGGCGCTCAGCCTCCGGGCCCGGGTGCTGATCATGGACGAGCCGACCGCCGTGCTGACCTCGGAGGAGGTCGAGCGGCTGTTCGCGATCGTGCGGCGGCTGCGCGAGGACGGGGTGGGCATCGTCTTCATCACCCACCACCTGGAGGAGATCGCCGCGCTCGGCGACCGGGTCACCGTGCTCCGGGACGGGCGCAGCGTCGGTCAGGTGCCCGCCTCGGCGCCCGAGGACGAGCTGGTGCGGCTGATGGTGGGCCGGTCCATCGAGCAGCAGTACCCGCGCGAGCGCACGGGGGCCGGTGAGGCTCTGCTCAAGGTGGAAGGGCTGACCCGGGACGGGGTGTTCCACGACGTCAGCTTCGAGGTGCGGGCCGGTGAGGTCGTCGGCATCGCGGGACTGGTCGGCGCCGGGCGGACGGAGGTGGCCCGGGCGGTGTTCGGGGCCGATCCCTACGACTCCGGGGCCGTGCGGGTCGGCGGGGTGCGGCTGCGCCGGCACGATGTGAACGCCGCCCTCGAGGCCGGTGTCGGGCTGGTGCCCGAGGACCGCAAGGGCCAGGGGCTGGTCCTTGACGCCTCGGTGGCGGAGAACCTCGGCCTGGTCACGCTGCGGTCCGCCACGCGCGCGGGGCTGGTCGACCTGAAGGGGCAGTACGCGGCGGCGGAACGGATCGCCCGGCAGCTCGGGGTGCGGATGGCCGGCCTGGGGCAGCATGTGCGCACCCTGTCCGGCGGCAACCAGCAGAAGGTCGTCATCGGCAAATGGCTGCTGGCCGACACCAAGGTGCTGATCCTGGACGAGCCGACGCGCGGCATCGACGTCGGCGCCAAGGTCGAGATCTACCAGCTGATCAACGAGCTGACGGCGGCCGGCGCCGCGGTGCTCATGATCTCCAGCGACCTGCCCGAGGTGCTCGGCATGAGCGACCGGGTCCTGGTCATGGCGCAGGGCCGGCTCGCGGGCGAACTGGACGCCGCCGAGGCGACCCAGGACGCGGTGATGGCCCTCGCCGTCGGCACGCCGTCCGCCGGTTCGTCCGACGCGTCCGGCTTCCCCGGCTCACCGGGCTCGCCCGATTCCCCCAGCTCTCCCGACTCCCCCGACTCCCCCAGCAACGGAACGGAGGCCTCCGGTGGCCACTGACACGCTCAAGAGCAAGCCGGGCGGGCAGGCCGGTGCCACGGCCGGCCTGCGCCGACTGCTCCTCGACAACGGCGCGCTGACCGCGCTGGTGGTCCTGGTGATCGCCATGTCGGCGCTCTCCGGCGACTTCCTGACCGCCGACAACCTGCTCAACGTCGGCGTCCAGGCCGCGGTGACCGCGATCCTCGCCTTCGGCGTCACCTTCGTCATCGTCTCGGCCGGCATCGACCTGTCGGTCGGCTCGGTCGCCGCGCTGTCCGCGACCGTGCTGGCGTGGAGCGCGACCGAGGCCGGGCTGCCCGTGGTGCTCGCGGTCGTCCTCGCCGTGGCGACCGGCATCGCCTGCGGGCTGGTCAACGGCTTCCTCATCTCCTACGGCAAACTCCCGCCCTTCATCGCCACGCTGGCGATGCTGTCGGTGGCGCGCGGCCTGTCGCTGGTGGTCTCGCAGGGCTCGCCCATCGCCTTCCCCGACTCGGTCTCCCACCTGGGCGACACGCTCGGTGGCTGGCTGCCGGTGCCGGTACTGGTGATGGTGGTGATGGGCCTGCTGACCGCCTTCGTGCTGGGGCGGACCTACATCGGCCGGTCCATGTACGCCATCGGCGGCAACGAGGAGGCCGCGCGGCTGTCCGGCCTGCGGGTGAAGAAGCAGAAGCTCGCCATCTACGCCCTCTCCGGTCTGTTCGCCGCCGCCGCGGGCATCGTGCTCGCCGCCCGCCTGTCCTCCGCGCAGCCGCAGGCCGCGCAGGGCTACGAACTGGACGCGATCGCCGCGGTCGTCATCGGCGGCGCCTCCCTGGCGGGCGGCACCGGCAGGGCGTCCGGCACCCTGGTCGGCGCGCTGATCCTCGCGGTGCTGCGCAACGGCCTCAACCTGCTGTCGGTGTCGGCGTTCTGGCAGCAGGTCGTGATCGGTGTGGTCATCGCCCTGGCGGTGCTGTTCGACACGCTGCGCCGCAAGGCGGGCACCACCGTCCCCGCGGCCGGTGCCCCCGGCGGCGGGAGCAAGGGCAAGCAGGCGCTGACGTATGTGATCGCGGCGGTCGTCGCCGTCGCGGTGGTGGGCGCCACCTCGCTGCTGCACAACGGCTCCTCCGGGGCCGCCAAGCCGAGGATCGGCCTGTCCCTGTCGACGCTCAACAACCCGTTCTTCGTGCAGATCCGGGAGGGAGCCCAGGAGGAGGCCAGGAAGCTGGGCGTCGACCTCACCGTCACCGACGCGCAGAACGACGCCTCCCAGCAGGCCAACCAGCTGCAGAACTTCACCAGCGGCTCGCTCTCCGCCATCGTCGTCAACCCGGTGGACTCCGACGCGGCAGGACCGGCGGTGCGCGGCGCCAACAAGGCCGGCATCCCCGTGATCGCCGTGGACCGCACCGTCAACAAGGCGGACACCTCCGCGCTGGTCGCCTCCGACAACGTGGCGGGCGGTGCGCTCGGCGCCAGGGCGCTCGCCGAGAAGCTCGGCGGCAAGGGCACCATCGTGATCCTGCAGGGCCAGCCCGGCACCTCCGCCAGCCGCGAGCGCGGCGCGGGCTTCGCCGAGGGCCTGAAGGACTACCCGGGCATCAAGGTCGTCGCCAAGCAGCCCGCGGACTTCGACCGCACCAAGGGCCTGGACGTGATGACCAACCTGCTGCAGGCGCACCCGGACATCGACGGCGTGTTCGCCGAGAACGACGAGATGGCGCTCGGCGCGATCAAGGCGCTGGGCTCCAAGGCGGGCAAGTCGGTGCAGGTCGTCGGTTTCGACGGAACGCCGGACGGTCTCAAGGCGGTCGAGGCGGGCACGCTCTACGCCTCGGTCGCGCAGCAGCCGACGGAACTCGGCAGGATCGCCGTGCGCAACGCGTTGCGGGCCGCCGAGGACAAGAAGGTGGAGAAGATGGTGAAGGTCCCGGTGAAGGTGGTCACGAAGGAGAACGTGGCCGGGTTCGAAGGCTGACACCGGGCCGAGGGGCCCATCGGGGCGGGG
>Ga0207873_1001758_pt1 | contig 19656 bp, 16 predicted proteins | sample BGWIniCompost_FD_187373 | JGI IMG/M metagenome (GOLD analysis project Ga0207873, IMG submission 187373) | Cellulose adapted compost microbial communities from Newby Island Compost Facility, Milpitas, CA, USA - BGW Initial Compost (SPAdes)... ...
CGGCCAAGAAGGCCGCCAAGGGTGCCGTCAAGAAGAAGGGGAAGTAGCGCATGGCGATCGACCCGAACCCCACGCACAAGCCCCACCGGGTGCGACCCGCCCGCCACCACGCACCCGCGGGTACCGTCAACACCAGCCGGGCCGAGTCCGGCGGCCAGGAGTACCGCCCGGGCGAGGTCGCGCAGACCCCCTCGATGCGGCGCCGGCCCGTCGGCCACCGCACCGCCAGCCCGCCGCGGCCCGACGGCGGCGTCGGGGGCGCCATCCTCGCAGACTGAGCGATGCCGGTCCCGGACCGCTATCGCCGCTACGAGGACGCCTGGCACCGCGCGGTCGAGACCGTCCACCACCGCCGCCTCACCGACACGCTCGTGAAGCGGCAGATGATGGACGTCGCCGAACGCTACAACAACGCGATCGTGTTCCCCCTCCACGACGTCGAGGGGGAACCCGAGTTCCCGGCGCTCGCCGCCCAGATCATCTCCGACGCCGTCGACGGTTTCGCCACCCGGGCCAACGACACCCTCCCGTCCCTGTGGGCACCCGCCGTCGACCCCACCGCGCAATCACATCGGCGGCGAGCCGAGCTGCGCAAGGAGGCCTGGGGGGCCACCTACTACGAGTCGCACCTGCCGCTCCGGCTCGCCAAGGGCTACCGGCAGCTCTACGGCTACGGCACCTTCTGCCTGTTCGTCGAACCCGACCACGAGGCCAAACGCGCCCGGATCGTCACCCGGGACCCGATGCTCACCTACCCGGAACCGATGGGCACCGACGAGATCCGGGCACCCCGCGACATCGCCTTCGTCTACGGCCGGTCCCCCCAGCACCTCAAGGCGCTCTACCCCGAGGTCGCCGAGTTCATCGACCGTCACACCACCAGCGACGACGACCTGTGGGACGTCCTCGAATGGCAGGACGCCGAACACTGTTTCATCGGCATCCTCGGCAAGCGGGCCACCCAAAGCTACCTGCGGCGGTACTCGGCCACCGGCCAGGTGCTCTACGGCGACCACTCGATGGACCAGAGCTTCCTGCTCCGGGCCTACCCGAACCGGGCCGGGATGGTCACCGCCGTCTGCCCCGCCGCGGTCACCCTCGACCGGATGATCGCCACGGTGTCGCGGATCATCCCGCACACCGATGTGCTCAACAAGCTCGCCGCCCTCGACTTCATCGCCTCCGAGAAGGCCGTGTTCCCGCACCTCGTCGTGCTCGGCGAGAACGGCCAGGAGCCCGAGATCGTCGGCGGCCAGTTCCACGACGGGCGCACCGGCAAGGTGAACCTGGTCCAGAACGCCCGGACCGTCCAGACCCTCAACCTCGCCCCCGGCCCGCAGACCCAGGTGCAGATGTCGAACCTCGAGCGGGCCGCCCGGCTCTCCTCCGGCAACCCGGCGGTCTTCCAAGGCGAGTCCACCGGGTCGATCCGCTCCGGCCAGACCGTCACCCAGCTCGCCTCCTACTCGGTCGACCCGCGGCTCAAGGAGGCCCACCGGATCATCGGCTACGCCCTCGAGGTCATCAACGAGGCCGTGGCCGCCACCGAGCTCGGCTACTGGCCGAGACGCAAGTACACGGTGTTCTCCGGCTGGGAGGGCACCAACCGGCACGTCACCTACCGGCCCGTCGACATCTGGACCGAGACCCGCAAGTCGGTGGTCGCCTACCCGATGCCGGGCATGGACGCCCAGAACGCCACGGTCGCCATCGCGGCGCTCAACCAGGCCCGGATGCTCTCCCGGCGCACCGGCATGGCCAAGCACCCGCTCGTCGACAACCCCGACGCGGAGGAGCGCGCGCTCATCGAGGAAGCCCTCGACGACGCCATCGTCATGTCCGGTGTGCAGCTCGTCGCCTCCGGGCAGATGGCGTGGACCGACCTGGCCCGGGTCCGGGAGCTGGTGCGCGAAGGCAAGATGATCGAGGACGCGATCGCCCAGGCCCAGCAGGAGGCCCAGGAGCGGCAGGCCACCGTCGCGCAGGGGCCGATCGCCCCCGACCAGGTGCTCCCGCCCGGCGCCATGCCCGGCCTCAACGCCCCCGAGGCCGGCGGCCAGATGGCGCTCCCACCCGCAGAGCAGGGCGCACCCCCGTCCAACCCCGAACAGTTCGAGCAGGTCATCGCCGCTCTCATGGCCGCCCCACCCGGCGGTGGACCCGCAGGAGGCTGAGCCGTGCCTCGCAAGCCACGCCCCGGCCCCCGCCGCAACCGCACCGACCTGCCGCCGGTCGCCGCGCCCGGCGGGCCCGCCCAGGCCCCCGTCTCCTACACCGGCGGCCCCTACGGGTCCCGGAAACGCAACGAGGAGGCGCAGCGGGTCGCGCCGCTGCCGGACCGGTCCACCGACACGCTCGTGGCCGCCGCCGAACGCGCCCAGCAAGCGGCCGGCGGTCGGGGCGGTCAACCGGACCTCGCCGCGTTCGTCGAAGCCGCCCAGCAGGTCCAGCCACCCCCGCAGGGCGGGCTCTTCGCGGCGCCCAGCAGCCGGCCCGCCGAGCCGGTCACCGCCGGGCTGCCGGTCGGCCCCGGCCCCGGTCCCGAGGCACTGCCGGCCATGCCGCAGGGACCCGACCCGTCCGTGGTGCTGTGGGCGCAGATGCTCCCCGTCCTTGAGATCCTCGCCTCACGGCCCGGTTCCTCGCCGGAGGTGCGGCAGCTCTACCGTCGCATCCGCTCCCAGCTCCCGCCCGACTACTACGAACGCACCGAGACCTGACCCGTGGGTTTCCTCGACCGTATCCACCGGTTCGTCACCGGCATCGGTGGTGGCGCACAAGCCATCCCGGGTTTGGTGTGGGACCTCGCCCGCGCCCCGTTTGTCGACGACGACGTCGACGGCATCCTCGGCACGATCAACGCCACCGTCACGTCCCGCACCGCCCAGTTCGCCGGGAACATCTTCGGCCCCGAGGAAGGTTTCGGTGCGGTCATCGGTGCCATCCCCGGCCGGGAGCACCTGCGCGGCCCACTGCAAACCATCAACCGGGGTCTTGAGACCGCCTACCGGGAGGGCGTGGCCGAGCCGCTGTCGATGGCGTTCACCGCCGGTTCGCTCGCCGATTCCCCCACCTGGCGTGCCCAGCAGGGCATCGGCGGCGGTCCCCTCGGGGGGTTCGTCGCCCTGTTCGACGTCGACACGTGGCGCAAAGCCGACGAGATCGCCGAGGCCCGCAGCCCCGGCCAGGCGCTCGTCCTCATGTTCGGCACCAAGGACATCCTGGACGAAGAGGAGGTCGAGCGTTTCGTCGGCACCGACGCCTACCAGTTCTTCTCCGGTTCCGCGGACGCGCTCGCCCGCCTGTTCCTCTCCCCGGACGTCCTCGCCGGCAAGGCCGTCACCGCCTCCCGCGTCGGCCGGCCGGCGGCGCTCGGCGGCCGGATCGGCACGGTCACCGAGCGGGTCGCCCCGCAGATCGGCCGCCGAGCCGAACAGTTCGGCACCTTCGACACTGGTGGCCGGGTCGCCCGCCGGATCGCCGCCATCAACAACACGATCGACCGGGTCTACGTGCGGCTGCCCGAGTCGGTACAGCGGATCGTCGGCCGCGAGCAGACCTTCACCCCCGAGCAGGCCGGGCGGCTCGCTCGTTACGAGGCCACCCGGCGTCAGCTCCGCCTCGAGCGGCTCATGGGGGAGGCGGCCACCACCACCGACCCGACCCGCGCCCGGGTGCTGCGCAACATCGCCGAGACCCGCCAGGCCCGCGAGGCCCGCATCGCCGCCGGGGCCGCGGACGTCGAAGCGCTCGAAGCGGTCCGCAGCATCGCCCCCGAGACCGTCCGCCGGTTCGCCGAAGCCACCCAGGCCGACATCGACGCCTACTTCGCCGCGGCCGCCCGACCCCGCAAGGGCTTCTTCTCCGGGATCACCCGCACCCCCGGCTGGCAGCGGATCAACGACTTCATCGACGAACTCCCCGACGACGTCGACATCCGGGCCGGGCTCATCCGCGACCGACTGTTCCCCAACCACCACCGGGGGGACATCATCGCCCGCTACCTGGCCGAAGCCGAAGGCCCCGCCGAGCGCGAGTTCGTCATGCGGGTGTTCCTCGGCGACATGCGCGCCCTCGACGAGCTCAAGCGGAGCGACTGGGCGCTCGGCAACCGGCTCGCGGACCTGATGATGGAACAAGCCATCATCCGCACCAACCCGGTCCTGCGGCCCACCCCGTATCAGCTCACCCTCGACGACGCCGCCTCGTGGCTCGAGATCGGCGAGGACGCCGAACAGCTCGCCGCCTTTTGGGGGGTCAACGTCGACGACACCCTCGACCCGAAGCTCGTCTCCGAACGGCTCGCCCGCATCGGCGAAGAGATCGACGCCGTCCGCACCGAACAGGAACGTGTCCGGCGGCTCACCACCGCCTGGAAGTCGCTGCCCGCCGGCCCCAGCTACAGCCGCGGCCAGCAGCTCCGCTCGGCGTTCAAAGCCACCGCCTTCTACCAGCGGAGCTTCTTCGGCAAGGGGGTCCGCTGGATCGCTGACATGCGGCCCCACCACATCGTCAACACCCACGACCCGACCGCGGACGCGCACCTGGCCCGCATGATGCGGGAGGCCGGCTACGACGACGTCGCCATCGCGAAGGCTCGCGGCCAGTTCAACGCTCTCGAACCCGACCAGCGCGGCCCCGCCTTCGAACGCTGGATCGAACGCACCGAGCACCGCATCCTCAAAGAGCACGGTCTCGACGACGACGAGCTCGAAGCCGTCATCCTCAACGCTCGCATCGGCCGCAACCAGGCCAAGGCGCTGCTGCGGTCGGTCAAGTACGACGGCGAGGGCCGCGCCCGGCTGCAGATCCCCGACGGGGACGAGTTCCTCGAAATGGAGCTGCCGCTGACAGTCACCCAGTTGCAGAACGTCGTCGTCGTCCCCAACTTCCATCTGCTCCGTAAGCACGCCGCCCGCTACGCCCGGCTCAAGTACGGTGACAACTGGCGGGCCAAGATCACCCGTGCCGCCGCGCCCGTCTGGTCCGCCAAGGAGTACGGGCTCGACGCCGCCCGCATGCTCATGGAGGTGTGGCGGCCCCTCACCCTGCTGCGACCCGCGTGGACCTTCCGGGTCATCCCCGACGAGCAGCTCCGCCAGGTCGCCAAGTTCGGTGCCCTCACCGTCGGGCTCGAATCGTGGCAGAACCTCCGCAACCTCATGGCCGACCTGCGCACCAACCCCATGGTCGACCGGGTGCTCAAGACCACCGACCCGAACCGGGCCGGGCGCCGCGGGTTCGTCGCCTCGGCGCTCGCCGGCGGGGCTGTGGCCGGGCCGATGGGTGCGCTCGCCGGCGGTGCGCTCGGCAACCGGATCGTCCGTAAGATGGCCGAACTCGAAGAGGCCGGTTACACGAACATTCGTTTCGGTGGCCACTCGATCTCGGGGCCGTTCGGTGCGCCCGGCACCAAGGACGAGATCTACCGGGTGCTCAACAGCTCCCGGGAGATGGTCGACGAGATCTTCGGCCGTCACGAGAACCGCTGGTACGGGGCGTTGCGACGCGACCCTGGCCGGTGGCGCACCTACACGTGGGGCTCCTCCGCGCAGGAGAACGAGATCTACCGGGCCGAGTGGGTGCGGAACCTCCGCTACCAGATCGCCCAGGACGAGATGGCCCGGCAGTTCCTCGCCGGCAAGACCGTCGACGAGGTCGTCGACTGGCTTGAGAACACCCTCGCCGGGCGTGCCTACGCGGCGAAGGTGCCGTGGCGGTCCGACAAGCGGGCCTGGGCCGAGGCCGTTTCCGCGCACGTCGAGGCGTACACCGGCGGTATCGACGACGTGAAGCGGGGCATCCTCGCCCTCACCGAGGCCGACGTGCAGAAGGTCACCCGCCGGCAGGCCCGCTCGACGAGCGAGAAGGTCTCCGACGAGAGGGTCGCTGAGCTGCTCGACCTGATCCCCGAGGAGGCCCGCGCCCCGATCCACGGCGCCGAGACCGAGCAGCTTCTCGCCCGCTCGCCGCTCACCCAGGCGATCAACGCTGCCATCAACCACGCCTTCGACGTGCTGGGCACGATGCCCACCGACAACCTCTCCCGGAACCCGACGTTCCGGCGGTTCTACCAGGCGGAGGTGCGGCGGCTCTTCGCGTCGCTCGAACCCGGCCAGGTGAACATCGACGACATCCAGCGGCTCGAACGGCAGGCCCGGGACTTCGCCCTGCGCGAGACCCGGGAGCTGCTCTACGACGCCGCCGAGCAGTCCCGCTTCGCCGCGGCCACCCGGCTTCTCATCCCCTTCTACGCCGCCTGGCAGGAGGTGCTCACCCGCTGGGCAGGGCTCGCGGTCGAGAACCCCGTCTTCGCCGCCCGGGCCCGGGCCGGCTGGTTCGTGCCCGACAAGATCGGCTGGACCTACACCGACGACCGGGGCGAGAAGTTCCTCGTCTTCCGCCTCCCCGAGTTCGCCCGCGGCATCGTCAACCAGGGCATCTTCCACTCGGCGGTCGACAGCCAGGGCTACGTGTTCATCGACAAGGAGGGCTTCAACCTCGTCGCACAGGGCACCCCCGGTTTCGGTCCGTTCGTCCAGGTCGCCGTCTCTGAGATGGTGGAGCGCAACCCGTCCCTCGAAGAGTCGGTGCGTTTCATCATCCCGTTCGGGCCGGTCGACCCGATCGAGGCGATCACCCCCACGATGGTCCGGCGTTTCATGGCCGCCAGCCAAGAGGACGCCGCCGCCCGGGCCAACGCGGAGGCTCGCATCGCCATCACGAAGATGGTGCAGATGGCCAACGGGGAGATCCCGATGGTCGACTTCTCCGACCCGGCGGCCCGTGAGCGGTTCAAGGAGGAGGTGGCCGACGAGGCGAAGCGGTTCATGCAGCTCCGCACCTTCACCTCGTTCATCGCCCCGGTCATCCCCATCTACGAGTCGCCCTACAAGCCCTACGTCGACGTCTACCGTGCCCTGCGCGACGGCGACTGGAAGCGCGCCCGGGAGGTTGCCGAGCGGTTCAACCTCCCCGGCGGTGAGGCGCTCCCCACCGAGGCCCCCGAGGGTGTCCGGGCCGGGGCAACCACCGCCGATGACATCTTCCTCGACGTCTTCGGTGAGGAGTTCTTCGCTGTCACGCAGAGCTTCACCGAGACCCTCAACGGGGTGCCCCCGACGATCGAGGGCATGGAGGCCCACGAGCGGTGGAAGCACCTGATCGACGCCTACCCGGAGTGGGGTGGGGTGATCGCCGGCTACGACGGTGGCGGCACCGCGGTCAAGTTCTCCCGGGCTGTCTACGACCGGCAGATGGCCACCGGTCAGCGCCGGCGGCTCCCGTTCGACGAGGTGCTCGACGGTCCGCAGAAGCGGCTCGGTTGGGCGCACTACAGCCGCTACATGGACATGATCGAAACCCTCCGGGTCGCGAAAGGTCTCCCGAACCTGCAGGTCCGTGGCGCCGAGCAGCTCCGGGTGTTGAAGCAGCTCGTCATCACCGGTCTCGCCAAGAAGTACCCGGCCTGGTACGCCGAGTACGCGGTCACCGACCGCAACGCTTGGCGGAAGCGGATCGAGGGTGCCCGCAAGCTCACCGAGGACCCCGACCTCATGAAGCGGCCCGACATCCAGGGCCTCGCGGAGTACCTCCGCATCCGTGACGCCGTCCTGGGCCTGCTCGCCACCCGCGAGTCCAAGTCGCTCACCGCGTTGTCGAACCGGGACATCGCCCTCATCTGGCAGGCCGCTGTCAGCAACCTCGTCGAACGCAACCCGGCCTTCGCCGACCTGTACTACCGCAAGCTCGAGAACGACCCGGTCGAACTGGACGACATGCCGACGCTGGCCAGCGTGTCCAGCCCCGGACAGGAGTGACGCATGCCGCCCCCCAGCAACGAGCAGGAAGCCCTCGAACAGGTCATCAGAGAACTCGGTCTCGACCCGGCGATCCTTGAGGGGCTCGGACCGGTCACGGACCCGTACGCGATCTTCACCGGCTGGCTCCCAGGTGGGCTCACCGGGGCCGAGCGGGTGCCGGACCGCAAGAGCCTCGCCCCGCCGCCGCGTCCCTACGAGCGCCGGCCCGGCCCGCCGATCGATGTCCGGGACGTCGACCCGCGCGCCCGCCCGGCCGAGCAGCCCGTCTACGCGACCGACACGACCGTCGGCGAGCTGCTGCAGCGGTTCTACAAGTTCGACGCCCAGACCCTCCGGCGTATCCAGGCGCTCCTGTACGCCGGGGGCTTCTATGGCAACGTCGACATCGACCAGATCCGCTGGGGTGAACACGACGAGGACTCGTTCGCGGCGTGGACCACCGCGGTGGCCCGTGCGGCGCGCATCACCGCCGCCGGCCGGGACATCTCGGTCAACGACCTGCTGAACGAGGTGGCCAAAGCCGCCGGGCTGGACATGAACGCGCTGGCCGAGGCGATCGAGAGCGGCGACGACGACGCCATCGAGGCGCTCCTCGAGCGGTTGGCCGGCGGCGAGGAGGAGGGGCGGGTCATCAACGTGATCCTCTCCGACCCCAACGGTCTGCGGGCCACGATCGACCGGGTCGCCTCCTCGGTGCTTGGCCGTAAGGCGAACGCCGCCGAGCAGCGCATGTTCATCTCGTTCATTCACGAGTTGCAGCGCAAGGGCCAGATCGCGATGGCCACCGCCGAGGCCGACACCGTCGAGGTCGGCACCGAGCCGATGTCGGCTGTCGGGGTCGACGACAGCCCGCTGCGACCCGGTGATGTCGTCACCGAGTACGCCCCGCCGGACGAGACCGCCACCGCCGAGGCGTTGCTGCGGCGCGAGAACCCCGAGGAGGCCGCGGCGCACGACATCGCCGTGCAGGTCGCCAACCTGCTCGACATGCTGCCCGCGCCCGTGCATGTCCCCCGTGTGACGTTCTGAGATGGCCACGACGACGGTCTACAAGGGCACCCTGACTCCGGCGCAGATCGCCGCCTACGCCTACCAGGCCGGCTTCCGCGGCCAGGCGCTCGTCACGGCCGTCGCCATCGCGCTCGCCGAGTCCGGCGGCAAGGTCAACGCCATCGGCGACCAGCACCTCGCCAACAACAAGTGGGGCTGGTCGATCGGCCTGTGGCAGATCCGCTCGCTGATCGCGGATCGGGGCACCGGGCGCGCCCGGGACGCCACCCGTCTGCGCGACCCCGCGTTCAACGCCCGGGCCGCCTACGAGATCAGCAACGGGGGCACCAACTGGACCCCTTGGACCGTCTACAAGACCGGCGCCTACAAGCGCTACCTCTCCCAAGCGCAGGCGGCCGCGGCCTCCGTCGCCGGCGGAGACGCGATGGCCGTCAGCTACGCGCAGGGCAGCACGATCATCGGCGACGTCGGCGCCCCCCCGGAAGTCGACCCTCGCGACGCCGCCAAGTCGCTCTACGGCTACCTCGGCTGGTTCGTCGACCACCCCGAGGTGGGGCCGATCATCCTGCAGGCCGCCCGCGAAGGCTGGGATCAGATGCGTCTGCAGGGGGCGCTCGCCCGCACCCACTGGTGGCAGAACACCTCCGAGTCGGCCCGCCAGTGGGACGCCCTGCTGATGATGGACCCGGCCACGGCCCGACGTCGCATCCAAGAGACGGCGACGTCGATCAAGATGCAGGCCGGGAAGCTGGGCATCCCGATGACCGACAACCAGATCTTCGTGATGTCGGTCAACGCGCTGCGTCTCGGCTGGACCCCCCAGGAGATCCAGCTCGCCATGGCCGCCCAGATGAAGTGGAACTCGCTCTCCTGGGCGATCGGCGGCGGGTTCGGCCAGACCGTGCAGGAGATCCGCAAGCTGGCCACCGACTACATGATCCCGGTCACGGCCAAGCAGGCGTGGCAGTGGGCGCGGCGCATCATCGGCGGCGCGGCCACGATCGAGGCGGTCCAGCAGCAGTTCGGGCTGCTGGCCGCGGTGCGGTACCCGCACCTGGTGAACGAACTCGGAAGGGGGATCACTCCGGCCCAGTTCTTCGCCCCGCACCGCAACGCGATCGCGCAGGTGCTCGAGATCTCGCCGGACGACATCGACTTCCTGAACGACCGCAAGTGGCGGGCGGTCGTGTCGTTCAAGGACCCCGCCACCCGCAAGACCCGAGCCATGACGGTCACGGAGGCGGCTCGTTTCGCGCGCATGCAGCCGGAGTGGGCGCGCACAGACAACGCCTGGAAGGCGGTCACCGACGTCGGTGACGCCATCCTGCAGATCTTCGGGGAGGTGAGCCGGTAGTGGCCGGGGACCCGTCGATCGACAACCTGCACCCCATCTTCCGCCAGCAGCTCCTCGCGTTCATCGCCGCCTCGGGCGGCAAGGTCCGCATCGGCTCCGGCTGGCGTTCCTACGAGCAGCAGGCCCGCCTCTACGCCGACTACAAGGCGGGCAAACCCGGTCAAGCCCGGGCCGCGCCGCCGGGGAAGTCGAACCACAACTTCGGCCTCGCCGCGGACCTGATCTACGGGCCCGGCGGGCGCGAGTGGGCGCACGCCAACGCGTGGCGGTTCGGTCTGCGGTTCCCGATGGGGGACGAGCCCTGGCACATCGAACCGATCGCCGTCGGCCAGATGCGCTCGGGTGCGCCGGTCATGGCCGAGCTGATCCCGGCGCCGCAGCTCACCCCCGAGCAGGCCAAGGCCCGAGCCAAGGAACTGTACGGCTACCTGGGGTGGTTCGTCGACCACCCGGAGATCGGTCCGATCCTGGTCAAGGCCGCCCAGGAGGGCTGGGACCAGATGCGCCTGCAGGGCGAGCTGGCCAAGACCTCCTGGTGGCAGAACACGGCCGAGTCCGCCCGACAGTGGGAGGCCCTGCTGGTCTCCGACCCCGCGACGGCGCGTCGGCGTATCCAGGAGACCGCCCTGTCGATCAAGACGCAGGCCGCCCAGCTCGGCGTGCCGGTCAGCGACAACAGGGTCTTCGCCATGGCGGTCGAGGCGCTTCGCATGGGCTGGAACGAGGAGGAGCTGCGCCTCGCCCTCGCCGCCGAACTCAAGTGGCGTCCCGGGGTCATCCCCACCGCCGGGATGGCGAAGCTCATCAACGACGTCGGTCAGGTCGCCAACGAGTACCTCATCCCGATCAACGACAAGCAGCGTTTCGAGTGGGCGCGGCGCATCGCGGCCGGTGCCGCCGACATCGAGGCCGTGCGCCAGCACATGAAGAACCTGGCGCTCGCCCGGTTCCCGCACCTGGCCGAGCAGCTCGACGCCGGCCTGACCCCCGCCGAGTTCTTCACCCCGTACCGCAACGTCATCGCCCAGCTCCTCGAGATCAGCCCCGACGACATCGACCTCATGTCGGAGCGCTGGGCGCCGATCGTCTCCTACGCGGACCCCGTGACCGGCCGCACCCGGCCGATGACCTTCACCGAGGCTGAGCGCTACGCCCGCTCCCTGCCCGAGTGGTCCCGCACCACCACGGCCTGGGAGGAAGGCACCCAGCTCGCCGAGACCATCACGCAACTGTTCGGGAGGGTGGCATGAGCGATCTGTTCGGTCTGCTCAACGAGCTTCGCATCCCCGACATCCGCACGGGGCGGCAGGCCGGTGTCGACACCGGCATGCGGCGCCGCGACGTGCGGAACTACATCCGGCAGCTCTTCCAGAACTACGGTCTGCCCCGCTCGCTCGCGGACTGGGCCTACAACGTGCTCGTCGAGGGGGCCTCGGGCTCCGAGCTGATCCAGCGCATGTACGAGCGGCCCGAGTTCCGCGAGCGGTTCCGTGCCCTGTTCGAGTACCAGCGGCTCAATCCCAACCTGCCCGCCATCTCCCCGGCGGACGTGTTGGAGTACGAGCGGCAGGCCGCGGCCATCATGCGCGCCGCCGGCATGCCACCCCAGTTCTACGACCACTGGTCCGATTTCGTGGACCTGATCGCCCGTGGTGTGTCCCTGCAGGAGCTTGCCGAGCGGGTGCAGGAGGGCTTCGAGCGGGTGGCCACCGCCCCCCGGGCCGTGCGCGAAGCCTTCACCTCGTTCTTCGGCCCCTCCGCGGACGCTGCGCTGGCGGCCGTGTTCCTCGACCCCGACCGCGCCCTGCCCGCGCTGCGCACCCAGGTCCGGGCGGCCGAGGCCGCGGGCGCGGGCTTCCAGTTCGGTTTCACGCTCCGGCGCGACCGGGCGGTCGAGATCGCCGAGGCCGGTTTCGACTTCGGTTCGGCCCAGGATCGTTTCGCCAACCTGGCGCAGATCCGGCCCATCTTCGAGGAGACGGTGGGGGAGCGGGACGAGCAGGACCTGCGTGCCGAGGAGGAGGGTGTGCGGGCCGTCTTCGGCCTCGAGGGAGCCGGGGAGGCGATGCAGGTCATCGAGCAGCGCCGCCAGCGGCGTGCCGCGGCGTTCTCCGGCGGCGGCGGGGTGCAGGGCTCGCCGCAGACCGGCGCCCGGGGGCTCGGCGCGGCCGACTGATGCCCTATGTGGCACACACGGCGTGTCCACAGTGGGTGCGCGCTGAGTCTCGAAACGGACACCCGGTAGGGGTATGCTGACCACGTCGTGTGAGCTCGTTGGGCCGCGACACGAGGTGTGAGCTCGCAAGGGCCACCTCCGTCCGCCCGCCTGCCACCGGGGCGGCGGATCGCTCCACACCGGTGCAGGAGGCCCCGGGTTGGGACCCCGGGATCGACGCCTCGCACATCCCGCCACCGTGTGCCGTCCCTGTCGGCACGCGCAGACCCGCTGGCTCAACAGGAAGGCCGAGAGGCATGCCCGAGACCGGTTACGAGACCGAGGACGACTACACCGACCCGCACGACCCGCAGGAGCCCGTGCAGCAGCGCGAGGACTACCACGTGCGGATCGAGCGCTCGAAGGTGCGCGAGATGGAGCAGCGAGCCAAGGAGGCCGAGCAGCTCAAGGCCGAGCGTGACCGGCTGCAGCGAGAGCTCGCTTTCGCGCGGGCCGGGATCGACCTGGGCTCCGAGGACCCCAAGGTCCGTTTCTTCATCGAGGGCTACAAGGGCGACCCCGACCCCGAGGCCATTCGCGCCCAGGCCGAAGCCTTCGGCGTGCTCGGCGGCGACCAGACCCCGGCCAAGAAGGCCGAGGCGGAGCCGGAGGACACGCCCCTCGAGGACGGCGAGGCCGACCTGACCCGGGAGCGGCGCCAGCTCGCCCAAGCCGCCCCGCCGGACCAGGCCCCGCCCGGCGACCCCTACGAGGAGGCGCAGAAGGTCTTCGAGCGTGCCATGCAGGACGGCGCCCAGTGGAAGGAGGCGTTCGGCGCTGCCTTCAACCTGGTCGCCAACGCCGCCAACCGTGGCGACGAGCGGGTCATCCTCGGCCGGCGACAGGGGTTGAGCGGATGACGGCCGAGCACTGCGACCGGGGCCCTGACGTGTGCTTCGGGTGCAAGGTCCGCACCATCCAGTTCAACCCGTACTCGATGCCGAACCGCCTCCACCCGGAGAACCGCCCCAAGCGTGAGCCCGACTCCTACGCGCGGGGTATCTACCGGTGGGCGGACGGCACGCCGATCCACCGGCCCGACGGCAGCGTCATCGGCCTGCGAGAGCCAGCCTCCGCAGTCCAAAGGGAGATCCGGGCACGAGCCGAGGCCGCCCGTGCCGGCGTCACGGTCGACCAGCCCCGTGACCGGGTCACCGTCAGCACCAGCAAGGAGCGGTAACCGATGCCCCTGGGCACGATCTCGACCTACGACCTGACGGTCGGTGTCATCGTCGACATCGACCCGCTGATCCGCATGCTGTCGCCGTCGGAGGTGCCGCTGCAGAGCGGTGTCGGCAGCGACAACCGGACCGTCCTGGCCACCGACACCTGCTTCGAGAAGAAGATCGAGTGGCAGGACGACACCCTGCTCACCCCCCAGTCGACGCTGGGCGCCGCGATCGCGGACGGCTCGGCCACGACGATCACGGTCGCTGCCGGTGAACAGCTCCGCTTCGCTGTCGGCGACATCATTCAGATCGACAACGAGAAGATGCGGGTCACCGCCTACGGCAGTGGCGCGGATCAGCTCACCGTCACCCGTGGCGTGTTCGGCACCGCGGCCACCTCGCACGCCAACGGTGCTCTCATCACCAACCTGGGTGCGGCGCTGCCCGAGGGTTCGGACCCCGGTCAGGCTCGCAGCCAGGACCGGACGAACCGGTGGAACGTCACCTCGATCTTCGGGCCGACCGCGGTGACCGTCTCGGGCACCGAGCAGGCGATCCGCAAGTACGGTCTGGCCACCACCGAGTTCGACTACCAGGCCGCCCTCCGCATGAAGGAGGAGGCGATCAAGCTGGAGCAGTCGCTCATCTACGGCACCCGCTTCGAGGACCCGGCCAACAAGTGGCGCCAGATGGGCGGCATGACCTACTACATCACCACCAACGTCGACTCGACGTCCGGGCCGCTGACCGACACCCGTCTCCTCGACATGATGGAGCGGTGCTGGTCGCTGGGTGGCAGCCCCGACAAGGCGCTGCTCGGTTCCAAGCAGAAGCGGGTCGTGTCAGCGTTCGACTCGAGCGACATCCGTCTCGGGCGTCTGGACGCCGGCCGCGGCCAGGTCGTCGACTTCTTCGACACCGACTTCGGCCGGGTTGATTTCGTCCTGCACCGTTGGATGCGGCCCACCGACCTGATCCTGTTCAGCCGGGAGCAGGCGGTCATCAAGACGCTGCGGCCCTTCCAGTTCAAGATGCTGGGCGACACCGGCGACAGCGTGAAGGGCATGATCGTCGGGGAGAAGACGCTCAAGTTCGAGGCCGAGCGCTGGGCGGGCCGGTTCACCGCCCTGACCTGACCCACCGGCGGCATCACGGCCGGCCGGGGTGAGGTCCGCCTCCCACCTCACCCCGGCCTCGGCCCGGACAGGAGGTCCCACATGGCCAAGGATGTCTTCCTCGACGAGGACGGAAAGCTCTACACCACATACGGTGAGCGGGTCGGCACGGGTTCCATCATCGATCTGGTGAGCCTCCCCGGCGACCACGGCCCTTACGAGGTGGAACCGCTCACCGCCGCCCCGATCGACGGCGCTGTCGTCGAGGTCCCTGACGTCGACCAGACGGTCTACATCTCCGCCAAGGCGGAAGTCTGGCACTCCGAGGCCTCGGCTTTCCCTGGTTTGCTTCTCGCCTCCACGGGTGTTGGCCCGAGCGGATACATCGACGCGGACTGGAAGTACGCGGGCCTGGCTGGTCTGGGCGTGCCGGTGAAGCTGTGGGCGTATCTGCCGCCACACTCGGGTGGGCTCTACCAGGTCTACGCCTACAGCCTGAACCCCGGCGAGGTCACGGTGTCCGACCTCGTGGTCGCGGCCGAGCTGCGATGACGTTCCGTGTCGTCAAGGGTGTCACCCGCGTCTACACGGTCGGTTCTTACGCGGCCGACGAGGAGACGATGGTGATGGTTTCGACCCGTTACGTGGCTGGCGGGCCGATCGTGCTCGTCTGCCCGGGGGCTGCCACCACCGCCTGGGGCTACTCGCCCGAGTTCAGCCAGCGCCGCTGGCATGTGCTGCGCCGGCTCGCCGACGCGGGCTGTGTCGTGTGTGTCGGCACCTTCTCGGACCCCGACGACGGCGGCTCCTCGTGGGGTAACGAGCCTGGCCGGACCCGGATGAGCCAGGCGATCACCTGGCTCGGCCAGCAGTACCGGGCCGACACGAGCCGGGTGGGGATCATCGGCGACAGCGAGGGTGGGGTGCTCGCCCTGAACTTCCTGTGGCGCAACCCCGACATCACGCGCGCGGTCGTCACCCAGTTGTCACCGGTGAACGTCGACTCCCTCTATCAGAGCAACGGCATCGTTCAGGCCACGATCGACATAGCTTTCGACACCCTCGGCGGCTGGGAGGCCAACAAGGCCACCCACGACCCGTGGCTGAACATGGACAAGGTCGCCCCCTACAGTGACCGGGTCCGGTTCTATGTGTCCGAGGACGACGTTCTCGTACCGCTCCGTGACCAGCAGATCTACGCCGAACACACCAAGGTCGAGGTGGTCCCGGTCGGGGCGATCGGACACGACTTCAACAAGGCGCTCGTCGACCCGGCCGAGATCGCTGGTTTCATCCTCGCTCGTCTCTAGGAGGCCACATGGCAGCCATCGCCACCGAGCTGACCGGCTCCGACCAGGTGATCCACGCCCAGCCGGCCGGGGCCAACACCGTCCCGAAGCTGCACGGCTGGTCGATCGCCGAAACCGGCGGTGGCGACGCGAAGGTCTACTTGCGTAGCGGCGCCAGCAACGGCCCGATCGTCGCCGTCGTGACGCTCGGCGCGGACGAGTCCAGCAACGTCTCGCTCGGGTGCCCGGTCGCCTGCCACGGCGGCCTGTACGTCGATGTCGACAGCGGCTCCGTCGAGGGGGCCGTCTACCACTCGTGACCACCGCCGGTCAGGTCGTTGCCCGTGCCCGCCGGATGCTGCGGGGCTCCAAACGTGAGCGTTTCAACGTGCTCGCCCAGCCGGTCTCGGCCAGCGACACGACCCTGCAGTTCACCAACGCGATCACCGGCCTGCAGGTCGGTGACTACCTGGGCCTCTGTTCCGAGATCCTGTACGTGGTTGACCGTGACGAGGCTGCCCGCACCGTCACGGTGATGCGCGGTGTCGACGACACGACCCCGGTCGATCACGACCAGGGTGATGTCGTCGAGATCAACTGGCGGTGGCTCACCGCGGACCTGCTCGCCTTCCTCTCCGACGAGATCGCCTCCTGGCCGGACGGCATCTTCGTCCCCGAGCAGGTCACGGTGAGCGTCGGTCTCAGCTCCCGCGAGGTCGACCTGCCGCTCACCCGCTACCGTTTCCCCCTGCGCGCCCGGGCCCGGCGTTCCGGCCGCAGCGAGTGGGTGGACATCCCCGCCGGCCACTACCGGGTCGAGACCGGTCTGCCCACCAGCCAGTACCCCTCCGGGAACGCGCTCGTGGTGAAGGCCGGCTGGGGCGGCTCCGACATCCTGCTCGACTACGCGCAGGCGTTCGGGCTGCCCAGCGTGTGGCGGCTGGACACGGACCTCGACGACGTCGGCCTCACCGCCCACCTGGTCGACGCCGCGATCTACGGCATCGCCTGGCGTGCCCTCTCCGCGGACGAGGCCAACCGGTCGGACCGCACCGACCAGCCCGAGCCCCGCATCGCGGACGAGGTCGATCCGGCCGACGCGATGCGTGCGGCCAGTGCCTACAAGGCGATCCGGGACATGCGGCTCGAGGAGGAGAAGCGCCGGCTCCGGCAGCTCTACCCGCTGCGGGTCGGCTAGAGGGGGGTTGTCGTGGCTGTCGCCGCAGGCTCCATCTCCGACGGGCTCTCGGCCGACTTCTACGGCTCGACCCTCGGTGTCGTCAGCCCCAGCGACCTCGGCGCAACCCAGGTCGCGCTCGACGGCCGCCAGTATCTCATCGACCTGACCCGCTACTCCCGCACGATCCTCGACTCGCAGGCACCCCAGCAGGACGCCGGGGCCGAGCCGGGGGAGCAGTCGCTGTCGCGTTCGGGCTACTGGACCCGTCAGCAGACCGACTGGAGCGGCGGCGCCGGCCAGGAGATCTTCGACGACGCCAGCTCGTCCCGCTCCCGGTTCTTCTCCTCGGTCGGCCTCGAGGTGTTCGACCGTCGCCGCCTCTCGCTGCTGCACGACACCGCCCTGCGGATCGCCTCGTCGGCGACGAACCTCAAGGTGTTCGCCGTCGACCGGCGCCTCTATCTCGTCGACGGTCAGCACATCCGCCACACCGACGACCCGGACGTCTCCACACCGGTCACCGTTGACGTCGACTGCTCCCTGCCGATCACGGACGTCACCACCGACGGCGACCGGATCTACATCGCCCGCGGCGCCACCAACGGCATCCTCGTCATGGACGTCGGCGGCAACAGCGCCACCGCGTTCGGCTCCGAGACCCCCGACCTCGTCGAGTACGTCAACGGCCGTCTCATGGCCGCCGAGGGCAACGAGCTCTACGAGTTGGCCGCGGACGGCACGGTGGTCGGCGGCTCGGCGCTCATGACCGACCCGCGCACGGACGCCAAGTGGGTGGCGATCACCGGCACCCCGCAGGCGATCTTCGCCGCGGTCAACGCGGGCGACGTCGCCGAGGTCTACGCCACCACCGTCGATGACCAGTCCGGCGCCCTGCTGCCACCGACCTACGCGGGCGGGCTGCCGTGGGGCGAGACGATCCGCTGTATGGCCGCCTACCCGCCCGGCAACCTCGTGGTGATCGGCACCGACCGGGGTATCCGGGTCGCGATCGCCGACGGCGCCCAGCTTCTCATCGGCGAGCGCATCGACATCGACGGCGGTGTCAACGACGTCGACTTGCGCGACCGCTTCTGCTGGTTCACCTGGTCGAACGTGCGGATCGGCACCACCGGTCTCGGCCGGTTGGACCTGTCGCGCAGCATCAGCGACGCCACCTTCGTGCCCGCCTGGGCCGAGGACCTGGCCGCGGACACGACCGGGGAGGTCACCGGTGTCACGACCCTCCGCCGTGCCGGCGGCGCCCGGGACCGCCGGTACTTTTGCGTCGCGGGGGTCGGTCTCTACGGCGAGACCGACGAGCTGGTGGAGCAGGGCAGCCTCGAAACCGGCCAGATCCGCTTCGGGATTCTGCCGAACAAGGTGTTCACCTCGGTGGAGATCCGCCACGAGGACACCCTCGGCAGCATCGGCGCCGCGCTCACCTTCGACGACGGCTCCTCGGCGTTCATCGGTGGCGGCCCGACCACCGGCGGCACCCGCATGGTGCTCGACTCGGGCGGCAACGCCGGCCTCTCCGCGTCGCTGGCGCTCATGCTCACCCGGGACGACAACGACCCGACGCAGGGGCCGGTCGTGCGGGCCTGGGCGCTCTCGGCGCTGCCGCAGCCGCCACGGGTCGTCGAGATCATCCTGCCGATCATCCTGCACACGAAGGTGCAGGACCTCCGCGGGCACGAGCGCACCTTCCGCCCGCTCGCCGAGGTCCAACGCCTCGAGCGTCTCGCGTCGAGCAGCCAGCTCGTCGTCTACCAGGAGGGCGCGGACACCCGACGTGTCCGGGTCGCTTCGGTCGCCATCCCCGACGGTGGGGTCCGGTCGTGGAGCCGGGACGGGGAGCCGTGGCTCGAGACGATCGTGTACGTCCGCCTGCTCTGCAAGGAGGCATGAGGTGACCGCGTTCGAGTACAAGGGCTCGGCTGTTCAGACCACGTTGGCGAGCGGTATCTCCAACGCCGACCTGGTCATCAACATCGGTTCCGGTGCCGGCTGGCCGACCGGTGCGGGCGGCAAGGTGTTCGTCGCCACCATCGGCGACCCCGCGAACGGTGACACCGAGGAGAAGATCCTCTGCTCGGCCCGCTCCGGCGACGTGCTCACCGTCACCCAGCGGGGCTATGACGACACCCCGGCGCAAAGCTGGCCGCAGGGTGCGCTCATCCGTCACACGATCTCGGCCCGGGCGATGCAGGAGGCGTCGGACCACATCAACGACAGCAGCCTCCACATGACCGAAGCCGACCACGCCGCGATCGTCCACACCCAAGCGATGCTCGGCGCCGACTCGGTGGGGGCCACCCAGCTCGCCAACAACGCCGTCGACACCGCCGCCTTGCAGGACCTCGCGGTCACCGCGGCGAAGCTCGCCGCCCAGGCGGTCGTCGCCGGCAAGATCGCCCCCGGCGCGATCGACAGTCTCGACCTGTTCTCGTCCACGGTGCTTGCCGGGCTGTCACCGACCGGTGCGGTCATCCCGTTCGCC
>Ga0207873_1001759_pt1 | contig 19655 bp, 14 predicted proteins | sample BGWIniCompost_FD_187373 | JGI IMG/M metagenome (GOLD analysis project Ga0207873, IMG submission 187373) | Cellulose adapted compost microbial communities from Newby Island Compost Facility, Milpitas, CA, USA - BGW Initial Compost (SPAdes)... ...
GCGGCGGCTGTCGGGGCTCCAGGCCAGGGTCCGCATGCCTTGCACCCAGGCGGGCCGCCCGTGCTCGGCCGCCTCGGCCCAGACGGCCGTCACCCGCCGCTGCTCCAGGTCGTACAGGTGCAGATTGCCCCAGCCGCCCTCGTCGCTGACGTAGGCCAGCCAGCGGCCGTCGGGCGAGAAGATGGGCTGGAAGACGGCCACCCCCGACCCCTCGCCGCCGGCCAGGGTCTCGATCCGCGTGGCCACGGGCAGCCGCCCGCCCGTGCCCTCGTCGAGATGGACCAGCAAGAGGGCCGTCTCGTCCCACGGCATGTTGGGATGCCGCCAGGCGACGACGGCCAGCATCCGCCCCGACGGGTGCCACGCCGGTTGCATGTAGAAGTCGTGTCCCGAGACCAGCACCTGGGGCCAGGCCTGGCCCTCGGCGTCCCCCACGGCCAGTACATCCCGGCGTTCGTACGAGTGTACGTAGACGACGAAGCGCCCGTCGGGCGACGGCGTCGGCGAGGCCGGCGACCCGAAGGCGGGCGTCACGGGCCTGGCCGTCCCCTCCTGGAGCGGCTTGCGGTAGAGCCGGCCGTCGTCGCCCACGAAGTAGACGACGCCATCGCCGACCCCGAAGTCGCCACCCCCGTAGCCCACCCGCGCTCGCACCGAGACGGCCGGCGTCAGCTCACGCGTCGCGGCGGTCGGCGCGCCCAGCTCGGCGGCCACCACCACGCCCCTTCCCGAATGCTCCTCCCGCCAGACCAGGGCCCGCCCGCCGCGGTCCCACGCCACGTCCGTCAGGCGGATGCCCGCGGCCATGCGGGCCGGTGTCAGGGGGCTGGGCCACAGTCCGTAGGGAAGTCTGCCCATCTCGTCGCCTCCTCTCACGGCTCGACAGGCGTGGTGCGCTCACGCCAGGCGCGGCGCCGGGGACCGGAGGAGCCGGACCGAGTGGCCCACGCCATCACGGCCCCCACCAGGGCGAAGGCCGCCCCGGTGCTCATCGCCGCGCGCATGCCGGACAGGAAGAGGTCCATGTTGGCGGCAGCCAGCTCGGGTCGCCCACCGGCCTTCGCCATGAAGACCGCGCCTGACACGCCGATGCCCAGCACCATCCCGATGTTGCGCATGCTCGCCGCCATGCCGCCAGCGATGCCGAGCCGGTCCCGGGGCACGCTGCCCATGATGGTGCTGTTGTTGGGCGTCTGAAAGAGGCCCGCGCCCAGGCCGAGCACTGCCAGACGCCAGAAGATGCCCGGGCTCGATGCCCCCGCGTCGAGCCGGCTCACGCTGACGATGCCGGCGGCGAGGATGGCCATCCCCGTCACGGCCAGCCAGCGCGAGCCGAAGCGATCGGACAGGTAGCCGGCCAAGGGCGCCACCACCACCATCGCGGCGGGGATGCCCAGCATGACCAGGCCGGCCCGATCCGGCGGCAGGCCCAGCGCAAACTGCAGGAAAAACGGCATCAAGAACGTGACGGAGAACTGCGCCATGAAGTTGGTGAGCGCACTGGCGTTGGCCAGGACGAACACCCGGCTGTTGAAGAGGGAGAGGTCCACCATGGGCGCCGCCGCACGGCGCTCCACCGCCACGAAGACGAGGAGCCCCACCAGACCCAGGGCCGTCAGCGCTATCGTCGCGGGCGCCATCCATCCCCAGCTCTCCCCCCGGCTCAAGGCCAGCAGCAGCGAGAAGAGGGCGCCGAAGAGCGTCAGCGCGCCGGGGACGTCGAAGGCTGCCGGCCGCACCGCCGTCGGTGGCGGCAGCACGCGGTAGGCCCAGGCGATGCCCACCAGTCCGATGGGCAGGTTGATGTAGAAGATGGAGCGCCACCCCAGGTGCTCCACCAGGAAGCCTCCCAGCGCGGGGCCGATGGAGAGCCCCACGGCGACGGCCACCGCGTTGAGCCCGAGGGCCCGGCCGCGCTCGGTGGGCGCGAAGACCTCGGTGATGATGGCCGGCCCCGACGCGAGCATCATGCCGGCCCCCAGGGCCTGCACCACCCGGGCGGCGACCAGCCAGCCGATGCTCGGGGACGCGCCGCACAAGAGCGACCCCAGGGTGAAGACCGCGAAGCCTCCCAGGTAGACCCGCCGGTGGCCGTACAGGTCACCCAGCCGTCCCCACGTCAACAGGACGCTGCTGATGACCAGCAGGTAGGCCATCGGGATCCACTCGGCCACGGCCAGCGTGGTCCCAAAGGTCTTGGTGATGACGGGCAGGGCGATGTTGACGACGCTGCCGTCGACCGGGCCCATCAGCGTCCCGATGGCGATGGCGGAGAGGATCTGCCACCGCCGGGGGTGAGGCTCTGGCGGTCGAGACTCGCTCGACATGCTGATTCCTCGACCTCCGCCCCCTCGTAACGAGGACCCGGGTAGGTTCACCGCCCGCCGCGCCATTCCTTCCCGGCCGGACCAGCAGAGTCGACGGGTGGGAGGCGCCTGACGTCTCCATACTCTGCAACAGAGGGGTGACGACATGCAGTACGAACGATGGCTGCGAGCGGGAGCAGCCGCCTCGGTGCTGCTGTTGCTGCTGGCCGGCAGCGCGCTGGCCGGGCAGTGGCGAAGCTCCCAGGAGGCCGCACGGCTGCGCCAGCAGATCGCCCAACTCGAACGAGCCCGTCAGCAGTCGGAGGACGAGCGCAAGGCCCCTGCCGAGAAGATGTCGCCTGTCGCCCTGACGCGGGTGCGCGTCGAGCCGGAACGGGTCTCGGGCTCCTTCTCGGTGCAGGCCACCGTCACCAATCGCCTGGACCGTCGGCTCGCCCAACCCGTGCATGCGCTCCTCATCATCAGCGATCCCGACGACCCCGAGGCAGAGCCGCGGGTGCAGCGGCGCCAGGCGCTCATCGAGGCCCTGGCACCCGGCGACACCACCACGGTGGTGCTGGAGGGGTTCGAGGCGGGGGACCCTCGCCTGCGCCACGAGGTGGTGGTGAGCACGCCTGCGGTCGATCCGGAAGTGACGGCGGGCACCATCGCCAAGGTGGTCCCCGAGGTGGTGGCCCCGGCACGCCAGCCGCAGCGAGAGGCCGCGCCTTCGGCGCAGACCAGGCCGCAACAGCGTCCGTCGACGCCGGCGCCCCAGGCGCCTCGACCGGAGGTCCAGCAACCCCCCGGTCCCTCCATGCCTCCGGCGGGACAGCAGCCGTCGACTCCGTCTCCGTCCGGTGGGCAGCCCATGGGGCAGGGCGCCGGACAGCCCGCTCCGGACGAGGATGCCGAGGATGACGAGGGCGAAGACGACGAAGACGACGACCAGGATGACCACCAGGACGACCACCAGGACGAGGAGCAGGGTGAAACGCCCTCGGCCCGGGACCGAGGAGGCTCGCCTCCCAACGGCTCGAACCAGTAGCGCATGACGTGGCTCGCGGTCGTGGCGCTGATGGTGGCAGCTGGCATCCAACCGGGGCAGGGTGGCGACGAGGGGCCGCCACCCCTGCCCTACGTGCGGGGAGGCAGCCAGTGGGTCTACACGTCCGACCGGGGGCTTGTGCGAGTCAGGCTGGACGAGGAGCCAGGGATGGTCGACGGTGCCCGCCGCTACCGCTGGGAGATCCGGGTGGCCGGGGCCGTCATGGAGGAGCACCTGGCTCTACGAAGCTCGGGGCTGTACACCGTGGATCGCGCCTTCGCGTTTCTCGGGCGGCCCCTGTGGCGCCTCGCCTTCGATCCCCCCGAGCTGACCATCGCGCTCCCCCTCGAGGTGGGCCGCCGGTGGCAATGGCGCAATCCCGTGGTCAGCGGCTCGTCCAGGGGATGGGACGAGGTGGAGGGCGTCGTAGAGGCCCTGGAGTGGGTAGAGGTGCCGGCCGGGCGCTACGAAGCCTACCGCATCCGGCTGTCGCGTAAGGACACATGGGGCAGCCGCATGGAGAGCCTCATCTGGCTCGACCCCGAGGTGGGCGTGGTCAAGGCCGACGGCCTGCTGCGCTGGCCGGGACTGGTCGGCGCCGTCCAGGGCCTGCTGGGCCTGGACCGCCTGCGACTCAGCCTTCGCGAAGCTCACATCGAAGCTTCGCATCCGCCCTCGTGAGATGGATTTCCGACGCCAGGCGACAGGCAAGGGAATCGTAGTGATACTGACGAACGTTACTGTCCACTCTACCCTGCCATACTCCGGCTACCCCGGCTCGGCCGACGCTCCGTGACCCGCCGGGTCGGCCCGGCGAGAAGGGGGATTCGACGGTGGGTTTTGCAAGCGTTTACGATGCCCGTCCATGGCTGGAGCATTACCCCGCCGAGGTCCCGGCCTCGTTGTCGTATCCCGAGATCAACCTGGCCCAGTGGTTGGAGGAGACGGCCGCCCGATACCCCGACCGGGCGGCGACCATCTACTTCGGCGCCCGGCTTTCCTACCAGCAGCTGCGCCAGCACGTGAGAGCCTTTGCAGGTGCCCTCGCATCCCTGGGCGTCGGGCCCGGCGACCGGGTCGCCATCATCCTGCCCAACGTGCCGCAGGCCGTCATCGCGTACTACGCCGTGCTCTGGCTGGGCGGCGTCGTGGTGATGACCAACCCCCTGTACACGCCGAGGGAGCTGCTGCACCAGCTCCGGGACGCAGACCTGCGCGTGGTCGTCGCCCTCGACCTGATCCTGCCTCGCCTGGCTCAGGTCGTAAGCGACGCCGGCATCCGCCACGTCATCGTCACCTCGGTGGCCGACTTCCTGCCCGGGCCGCTGCGGCTGCTCTACCCGGTGCGCCAGGCGGTGCAGGCCAGACGCGAGCGGCGCCGCCGCGGGGGCACCCACCCGGCGCCCGTGGTGCGCCTGCCCGAGGGGGTCACCCGCCACGACTTTCGCTCGCTGCTGCGTCACCCGCCCGCCGACGGGCCGGCCAGGGTGCGGGCCCGGGAGGACGTGGCCCTGCTGCAGTACACGGGTGGCACCACCGGCACCAGCAAGGGCGTCATGCTGACGCACTTCAATCTGGCCGCCAACTGCACCCAGATCGAGGCGTGGCTCTACAAGATCAAGGGCCAGCCCGCCACGGTGCTGGCCGCCTTGCCTTTCTTCCACGTCTACGGACTGACGACCGTGCTCAACTTCGCGGTGATGAGCGGCGCGACCATGATCCTGATGCCTCGCTTCGAGGCGCGCGAGGCCGTCAAGCTGCTGCAGCGACACCGGCCCCAGCTCTTTCCGGGCGTGCCCACCATGTACGTGGCCATCAACGCCCTGCCGGACGTGGAGCGCTTCCGCCTGGACTCGCTGGAGGCCTGCATCAGCGGCGCGGCCCCGCTGCCGGTGGCCGTCCAGGAGACCTTCGAGCGGTTGACCGGCGGCCGTCTCATCGAGGGCTACGGCCTCACCGAGGCCTCGCCCGTCACCCACTCCAACCCCATCTGGGGTCGTCGCAAGGCCGGCAGCATCGGGCTGCCCTGGCCTGACACCGAGGCCCGGGTGGTGGACCCGGCGTCCGGTGAGCCCGTGCCCCCGGGCGAGATCGGGGAGCTGGCCGTCCGGGGCCCCCAGGTTATGAAGGGCTACTGGCGCCGCCCGGAGGAGACGGCGGCCGTGCTCAAGGATGGCTGGCTGCTGACGGGCGACCTGGCGCGCATGGACGAGGACGGCTACTTCTACATCGTCGACCGCAAGAAGGACCTGATCATCGCCGGCGGCTTCAACATCTACCCCCGTGAGGTGGAGGACGTCCTCTACGAGCACCCCGCGGTCAAGGAGGCGGCCGTGGTGGGCGTGGAGGATCCGTACCGGGGCGAGACGGTGCGGGCCTACGTGGTCCTCAAGGAGGGCCAGACGGCCACCCCCGACCAGCTCGAAGCCTTCTGCCGGGAGCGCCTGGCCTCCTACAAGGTGCCGCGGCAGTTCGTCTTCCTCGACGAACTGCCCAAGACCCTGGTCGGCAAGGTGCTGCGTCGGGCCCTGCGGGAGTCGGCCGCCTCCGAGGCTCAGGCTCCCGACGCTACTCGCTCGCCGGCAGCGGGACGGCCGGCGTGACGGTGGCCCACGTGCCGGTGGCTCGCGCGACCACCTCGGGAGGGTGGTGGCCGTCGTGCAGTTCGATGACCGCCTCGCCCGTCACGAGGCGACGCCCCGCTCTCCAGACATGGCCCCGTGCCACCAGGGTCCCCCGGCGAGCCGGCATCAGGAAGTGCACGTGCAGCTCGGCGGTCACCACGGCCGTGCCGGGCGGCACCGACGTGAAGGCCGCCATGCCGATGGCCTCGTCGGCCAGGGTCATCAAGACGCCACCGTGGACGATGCCCAACTCGTTGAGATGGTCAGGGCCGATGGCGAGCCGCAGCTCGGAGTGCCCCTCCTCTGCACGGATCCGCTCGATGCCCAGTCGTCTGGAGAAGCCCGGCTGCCCGTCGGCCATCGTCTCTCCCCCGTTCGCTCATGTCGCGCCTTTGCACGGTAACAGCCTACAATATTAGGGGGAGCAAGGGGGTCACGGCAACCGTGGCGTGGGAGTGGCTGAGCGACCAGGGCATCAGCCTGTTGGATCCCACTCGATGGCTGACGGACCGGGACCTGGACTTCATCGTCAAGGCGACGGCGACCCGACGCACCGATCATGACCGCATCCGCGAGATCATCCGCGACAAGCCCGACTTCCTGGAGGTGCTGCTGGACGACGAGCGGCTCTTCGCGCGGATGGCCTCGGACGACGAGATCCTGCTGAAGGTGTCGCCGCAGCTCCTCTTCACCGTGCTGCTGCGGCGCGTGCGCAAGCTGCTGCGCGATGCGGCATTCACGGTGGAGACGGGGCCGGAGGGGCACCTGCCCGTCTTCGACGCCAGCCGCACCGCCCGGTTGCTGGAGCGGCCGGGCGTGCTGCCGTACCTGGCGCACATGCTGGCCAGCTTCGTGCGCACCGAGTCTCGGGCGGTGCTGGTCCGTCGGGGACAGACCTATCAGCGACGGGTCTTCTCCGACATGGACGTCGACGACCTGATGGAGATGGCCGAGATCGTGGAGCCCGAGCGGCGCTTCGCCGTCTACAAGCGCCTGGGCGACGTCAGCCTGTTCTTGCTCGGGCTCTTCCCGGAGCACGTCTCGAGGCCGCAGGGCCGGGCGAGGGGCGTGGCCGCTTCGTGGGGAGCTCGCCAGCGACGCCCCCGTGAACCCGAGGAGTACGTACGACTGGGAGAGGCCTCCTATCGGCGGGCCGCCGACGAGCAGGGCGCGCAGCGGATGGGGCTGTCGGAGGTGCTGGCCGTCTTGGGCGACCATTTCTTGCTGGCCAGCAAGCCGCTCAACGTGCTGTCCCGCCAGATCATCCCCCTGCAACGCTTCTACTGGTTCCTACCCCTGCCCCGACGCACGGGGCCCGAGGCGGCCGGCTGACCCGCCTGGGGCGGCTTCCAGGATCTCGGCGCCGCGCCGGCGAATGCCAACCCAGCCCTGGCAGCAAGCCGGCAGGAGGGCCGAGGATGCGGGCGTTGATCTGGCTGCTGGCCGGGGTCGCTGCATGGGTGGGGCCTGCGGCGGCCACGGCAGCGACGCTTGCGGGCGTCGTCGACGCGGTGGAGCCGACGGAGGAGATCCAGGTCTGGTCCGGTCTGAGGGCCCCCGTGCGGGTCGTCGAGGACCGCTTCGGCATCCCCCACGTCTACGCCACCAACGAGTGGGACCTCTTCTTCACCGTCGGCTACCTGCACGCCCGGGACCGCCTCTTCCAGATGGACGTCAGCCGTCGCCGAGCGGAAGGGACCCTGGCCGAGCTCGTGGGCGAGCTCGCGCTGGGGGAGGACGTGCAGATGCGCACCCTGGGGCTCTCAAGGGCCGCCGAGGCGTCGCTGGCTCGCCTCTCGGAAGGGGCACGGGCGGACCTCGAGGCGTACGCCGCCGGCGTCAACGCCTTCATCGACGAGGCTGTGCGCAGCGGCAGCCTGCCAAAGGCATATGGGGAGCTGGAGTTGAGCCGGATACGGCCCTGGCGGCCGGTCGACTCCATCTCGGTGCTCAAGCTGTTCGCCTTCAACCTCTCCTTCGGCCTCGACGCCCAGTACGGGGCCATCGCCCAGGCCTACATGGAGAGGCTCGGCGCCGAGGAGGGCCTGGCGGCGTTCCTGGAGCTGTGGCGGGCGGCTCCGTCGGATTCGGCCGTCACCGTACCCGACGCCGTGGGGTACGCGCCCCGGGTGGCCGACACGAGCATCCCGGCCGTGGGCTCGGTAGCCGATGCGACCGCCGCCGGCCGGCTCCTGGTAGAGTGGTGGCAGGGCCTGGCCGAGTTGCCGGCGGCGGAGGGGGCGCGCCAGCTCCCCGTGGGGGCGCTCGGCAGCAACTGGTTCGTCATCGGCCCCTCGTTGGCCGAGGGAGGCTATCCCATCCTGGCCAACGACCCCCATCTGCCCATCACCGACCCGCCCTTCTGGTACCCGCAGCACCTTGTGGCACAAAGCTCCCAGGCGAGCGAGCCGTCCATCGACGTGCTGGGCGTGGCGCTGCCCGGGGTCCCCTGGGTCATCCTCGGGCACACTCGTTTCATCGCGTGGGGCGCCACCACCCATCCCGCCGATCAAACGGACACCTTCGTCGAGCAGCTCGTCGAGCAGGACGGCCGTCTCTACACCCTGCACGAGGGGCGTCTCGAGGCGGTCGAGGTGCTGCCCCAGCGCTTCCTGGTCAACCGGCCGGGCAATGGCCGGATGGACGACGTGGTGGCAGCGCCCGCGGACCGGGTGCCGCAGGCCGTGCTGGTGGTGCCCCGGCACGGCCCCATCGTGCGAATGGACGAGGCCGGGGGCCAGGCTCTGACCGTCCAGTGGACCGGCGCCTACGCCACCCACGACGGCGAGAGCTTCTACCGGTGGAACCGGGCCCGCGACCTGCAGGACTTCGTCGACGGGCTGCGTTACATGGACGTCGCCTCGCAGAACTGGGCCTACGCAGACGTCGAGGGCAACATCGCCTACTTCACCGGCGGCGAGCTTCCCCTTCGCCAGGACCTGGATCGGGGCTTCGTCGACGGTGGGCTCTCGTGGGCTCCCTTCCTGCTGCGAGACGGCACGGGGACCTTGCAGCACGACTGGATCCCGTGGCCTTCCCACGAGCCGCTCCCCGAGGGCCAGGGGCTGCCCTTCGAGGTCTTGCCGCCCTCGGAGATGCCGCACGTCGTCAACCCGGTCGGTGGCTTCATCGTCTCGGCCAACAACGACCCACTCGGCGTGACGCTGGACGGGGACCCCTTCAACGACCGGCGCAGCAACGGCGGGATCTACTACCTCGCCCCGTCGTACGGCATCGGCTTTCGGGCCGGCCGCATCACCGAGCTGATACGGGATCGGGCGCGGCGCGCCGGTCGGCTCTCGGTAGCCGACGCGATGGCCATCCAGAGCGACGTCGTGCAGCTCTCGGCCCGGCGGCTCGTGCCGTGGGTACTCAAGGCATGGGAGCGAGCCCAACGAGCCGACGCGCCCGGACCGCTGGCGCAACTGGTCACCCCCGAGATGCGGGAAGCGATGAGTTACCTGGCCGCCTGGGACTTCTCGACCCCGACGGGCCTGCCCGACGGGTGGGATGCCTCCGACGCCGTGGGGCCTGGCGAGCCCCTCGTGGCCCTGGAGCCCGACCCGGCGGAGGTCGAGGCCAGTGTCGCCGCCACCCTCTTCAACGTCATGGTAGGACGCCTCATCCAGCACACGGTGGATGCGGCCATCGCGCGGCTCGGCCCCGACCTCCCGCGGCCCGACGGCTCCACGGCACTGCGGGTCATCCTGCACCACCTGGAGCACTTCGAGCAGACCCAGGGGAGGGGCGCGGCGGGACTGGCCTTTTTCGATGCGCCGGGCCTGGAGCTCTCGCCGTCGGACGAACGGGACCTGATCCTGCTGGCCAGCCTGGAGGACACGCTGCGCCTGTTGCGTGGCCCGCTGGCCAGCGCCTTCGGCGGCGTGCGCACGCTACGGGACCTGCGGTGGGGCATGCTGCACCGCCTGATCCGCCTCGACCCCCTCGGCCGTCCCGTGGAGGAGGCGTCGACGGAGGCCGCCACCGGTACCAGGCCCCCTGGCACTCCGGTCGACGGCGGCTTCGAGGTCGTGGATGCCTCCGGCTACGACCCCCGGGCGTCGTCGGCTGCGGGGTTCCGGTTTACGAGCGGGCCGTCGGTGCGCTTCATCGTACAGATGCGCCCCGGCGCCGTCACGACGTACCTGGCCTGGCCCGGCGGTCCCATCCCGCCGGTGGCGTCGCCGGATCCGACGGAGCCTTCGGTGCCGGCCGACGTCTCGGGAGTGATGGGGGCCTGGCTGGCCAACGAGTATGTCGAGGTGCCCTGGCAGGAGGAGGCCGTCCAGGCGGCAGCGGCGCGCCGGGTGACGGCATTGCCGCAGCTCATCCCCTGAAGAGACGTCAGGCGACGGCGCGGCGCGAGCACGACGAGGGGTGTCCCTAAACGAACGGCAGGCTCCCGAGGGAGCCTGCCGTCCTGCCTTGCGCACGGGGGGCTTGCCGCACGCGCAACGCAAGCTTTGGTGGGAGCTAAAGCGCCCCCAAAAATCCGGCCACGCAGCCGACGCAAACCCCTACGGCTGCGAGGGCAAAGCTGACGAAGGCGACCGAGATGGCGGCTGCGATCCCGGCACAGAGGACACCGCACAGGTGTCGTCCGGCCCGCTCGCTCTGCATCGTCCATCGCCCCCCGTCGAGGCCAGGATAGCGCCGGCCACTTGCCAGGGGATTACAGGCGGATTGCAAAAAGATTGCCCCCTGCATGCAGGCGCACACGGCTTGTCGTACGGGCTGCGCGGCAGCGGCCCGAGGCCCTGGCCCGCCTGCGCATGCTCGGGGGCGATGGTCTGGGCACGGGCTAGGCGACGTCTACCGTCCCGCAACCGGCCCTTCCGAGGGCGTGCCCGCCAGTTCACGGGCCAGCGTCGCCAGGGCGGCGTGGTCCCACTCGCCACGCCCCCTCGCCTCTAAGGCGCCCAGGAGCTCGCTGACCAGCGCCGTGGCCAGCAGCGGCACGCCCACGGCCCGGCCGGTGGCCAGGGCGATCCCCAGATCCTTGCGGTGCAGTCGCACCTTGAAGCCCGGCTTGAAGTTGCCTTGCAGGATGCGCTCGCCGTGGAGGTCCAGGATGCGGCTCTGGGCGAAGCCACCCAGCAGGGCCTGACGCACCCGGGCCGGGTCCACCCCTGCCCGCTCCGCCAGCACCAGCGCCTCGCTGACCGCCTGGATGGTGACGCCCACGACGACCTGATTGCAGGCCTTGGTCACCTGGCCGGCGCCGGAGGGACCCATGTAGACGATGTTGCGCCCCAGGGCCTCCAGGATGGGCAGGCAGGCCCTGTAGACCGCCTCGTCACCTCCCACCATGATGGAGAGGGTGGCCTCCTGGGCCCCCCGCTCGCCCCCGCTGACCGGGGCGTCCAGCATGGCGATGCCTCGCTCCGCCAGCCAGGCGGCCAGCTCGCGGGTGACGATGGGCGAGATGGTGCTCATGTCGATGAGCACACCGCCCGCCCGCAGGCCCTCGTGCACGCCCGAAGGGCCCATCACCACCCGCTGCACGTCCGGCGAGTCGGGCAGCATGGTAATGACCACGTCGGCCTCCGAGGCCGCCTCCGCCGGCGATGAGGTGGGGATGGCTCCCAGCGACGCCAGCTCCTCCACCGGACCGCGGCTGCGGTTGTGCACGCGCAGCCGGTAACCCGCCTTGAGCAGATTGCGCGCCATGGGCCGCCCCATGATCCCGAGGCCGATGAAGGCGATGGTGGTGCGACCCGGGCGGACTCCTTCGACGGTGACGGACCCTGCTTGCACGGCTCGGCGCCTCCCGTCGTGATGGTAGATGCGCGACGGCTTCGGCGCCGTCGGAGCTCACCCCTCCTGCGCCCACTTCCCCCGGCAGGCCCATCGACGCAGGAGGGAATGTGTCCGATGCGAACCTCTCCCAGGAAGGAGGCGGGGAATGGCATGGCCGGAGTGCCGTCGCCACGGACCCTTCCCGTCGCCGACGGGATCGTGGGGCTCGACCTGATGTTTCAGGGGAGGCCGGGCGGCATCGGCGCCTTCGCCCTGGTGGGGCCGGGGGGCCGCTTCGTCCTCATCGAGTCGGGCCCGGAGAGCACCTACGAAGAGCTGCTGGCAGCCCTGGGCGAAGCGGGGCTGGAGCCGGCCCACCTGGAGGCCGTCCTGGTGACCCACATCCACCTGGACCACGCCGGCGCGGCGGGGCGCCTGGCTCGACAAACGGGGTGCGAGGTCTGGGTCCACCCGGTGGGGCTGCCCCACCTGGCCGAGCCTTCGCGGCTATGGGCCAGCGCGAGCCGGGTCTTCGGCGACGCCATGGAGCGCCTCTGGAAGGCCATCACGCCAGTGCCCGAGGACCGCCTCCGACCGCTGGAAGACGGTGCGCGCCTCTCCTTCGTCGGGCACGACGTGGAGGCCTACCACACCCCCGGTCACGCCTCCCATCACGTGGTCTTCCGAGTCGACGGCAACATCCTCTTCACCGGCGACCTGGCGGGGGTACGCCTCCCCCACCTCCCCTACGTGCGAGTGCCCGCCATGCCACCGGAGCTGGATGTGGAGACCTGGATCGCCAGCCTGCGGCGCGCCCGGGAGCTCCGCCCCCGGCAACTGGTGCTGACGCATTTTGGGCCCGTGGTGGAAGGCATCGAGGAACACCTGCACGCCGTCGAGCGGCAGCTGCGGCGGTGGAGCGAGGCCGTCCTCGACGGGATGCGCGAAGGTCTCGACGACGCCGGGCTCTTGCGCCGACTCCAGGCCCTCGAGGCCGAGGAGATGGGTAGCGGGCCGCAGGCCGACGAGGCTCGGGCCACCCTCGAGCTGGTCACGCCTTTGGCTCAAGTGTTGCAGGGGTACCGCCGGTACTGGACACGACACCATCCGGAGCGGCTGACGGCGTCTCCTCGGCCTTGACGGCCTGTCGCCGCCCCTCACGGCGGTGACGCCTGGCCGCCTTCTTGAGGGCGACGGCCATGGCCTTGCGCCGTTGCTCCGCCAGCTGGGGGTCGTCCATTTCCCGGGTGAAGGCGATGGCGTCGTCGATCCATCGCCGCAGGCTCTGCAGATACTCGATGAGCTGCAGCCGCTCCTCGGGCGTCGTGTGACGCAGGGCACCCCCTACCAGCGCGGCCAGCGCGCGCCGCACCCGGTCCAGGCTCCGGATGATGGGGGCGAAGCCCTCGGCCCGCCGTCTGCTCTCATCGGCCTCCGTCCGGCTCGAGGCGCCCTCGCCGGCGGCGGCGACCTCGGCGGCGCTCTCGGCGTCGGGGTGTCCACGCTTGGGCCGGGCCGCTCCGTTGCGGCTCCAGCGCACCATGCGGACCGCCTGCTCGATGCTGAGGTTGGCGTGCTCCCTCACCAGCTGCGCCACCTGGCGGGTCTCGGCCTTGCTGAGCCGATGCTCCAGGACCGCGTCGAGCAGGACGTTGGCGATGCCGGGGCTGCCGAGTCGGGCGGCGAGCGCCCGCGCCTCCGAGACGTGGGAGAGGGTGAGAGGCGAGTCACCTCCCGAGAAGTTGTCCACCAGCGCGGCCTGGTAGCGTTCGTCGAGCTCCAGTACGTCCAGCCAGTCCGTCAAGGTGGTGCGCGGGACGCCCAGGCGAGCCGCGGCGGCGGCCTTGGAGAGGCCTTCTTGTTGCATGAAGGCCTGGATGGCCAGCGCTCGCTCGACCGGGTTGAGATCCTCGCGTTGCAGGTTTTCGATGAGCTGGATCTGTGTGATGCTGCCCCGGGGCTCTCGCACCACCAGCGCGGGCACCACTCGCTCGCCGGCCTGCTTGGCCGCTCGCAGCCGCCGCTCCCCCGAGACGAGCCGGTACGTCCCGTCGTCGTTGGGGATGACCAGGACCGGGTGGAGCATCCCCACCTCCTTGAGCGACTGGGCCAGCCCGTCGATGGACGCCTCGCTGAAGGTGCGGCGCACTTGCTGCTCGCAACGGATCCGATCGACGGGAATCTGCAGGTACTCCGGCATCGTGCTCTCCCCCGCGTCCTCGTGATGCTAGAAGGAGCTCGCCATCCGCTGCCACCATGCCCGCAGACCCCGGGCCAGGCCCCGCACGCCGGTCGGGCGGGCTTGCGCGGGCGCCGCACCGTCCATGGGCGGCGCCGCCGAGAGGGGCTCGCCCCGTGCCACCTCGAGAGGCCATCGGCTGCACAGATGCTCGGCCATGGCCACGCCCACATGTCGGGAGAGGTAACGATAGGCCTCTCGCATGGCGAGGGGGGAGCGTCGCACGACGTCGTGGGCGTCGGTGGCCACCACCCGGGCCAGCCCCCGGCGCACGAGCCACATGCTCGCATGCTGCGCCTCCCGCCCGAACGCGCCGACCAGGCTGCCGGCGGTCACCTGCAGCACGACCCCCTGTTCCACCAGCGGGATCAACAGCTGCGGGCGTTCGGCCAGCTGACGGTTGCGTTCGGGGTGCGCGATGATGGGGGTGACGCCTGTCAGGGCCACCTCGAAGATGAGCCGATCGAAGTTGGGCGGTAGCCGGTCGAAGGGCAGGTCCAGCAAGAGGTACCGGATCTGGCTGCCCTGCCCCAGGTCCCACGACGCCCCGCTCCCACCGGCGAGCCATCGGGGCAGGTCCGGCACCGGATAGACCTCCGCCCCGGCCAACACCTCCAGCTCGATGCCCTCCGAGGCCAGCCGGGAGCGCAGCTCGTCCACCATCTCCACCACGGCCGCCCGGGTCGGCTGGCCGGGCTGGCCGGGACGGACGTGGGGCGTCGCGACCACGGTGCGGATGCCAGCCCGCACCGCCTCTCGAGCCAGCTCCAGGGCCTGGCCCCAGTCTCGGGGGCCGTCGTCGAGCCCCGGTAGCAGATGGTGATGGATGTCCACCAATCCGTCGCCACGACCGATGGCCATCACGCGTCCCTGCCTCCCGGGATGCGGTCAGCCATCACCCCGGTCGCCCGGCCGGCGAGGCTGGCCGAGGGTCTTTCGGCATGGGACCACCGTCCGTCTCGAGGGGACTCAGCCGACGAACCGTCGCGGGAGTAGTAATAGTAGTAGTAGTGGTACCGGCCCGATTCCGACGGCCGCACCCGGTTGAGGACCACGCCCAGGATCCGCGCGCCCACCTGCTCCAACTGGCGGCGAGCGGCCACCACCACGTCACGGGGAGTCTGGTAGGCGGTTACGACCAGCAGGACGCCGTCGCTGCGAGCGGCGAGCAACGCGGCGTCGCTGAGGGCCACCACCGGCGGCGTGTCGAGCAGCACCAGCTCCCAGCGTTGCTTCATCTCCTCCAACAGCGCCGCCATCTGTCGCGAGCCCAGCAGTTCAGCGGGGTTGGGAGGCAGAGGGCCCGACGGCAGCACGTCGACGCCCCAAGGCTCCGTGTGGCGCACCGCCTCCTCCAGCGACATCCGCCCCATCAACACGCTCGTCAGGCCGACCCTGTAGTCCAGACCGAAGGCTCGGTGCAGAGCCGGACGCCGCAAGTCCGCGCCGACCGCCAGGACCCGGGTGCCGCCCTGGGCCATCGCCACGGCCAGATTGGCCGTGATGAAGCTCTTACCCTCGTCGGGGCCGGCCGCCGTCACCGTCAGGATGCGAAGGGGCGACCCCAGGGCCGCGTACTGCAGGTTGGTACGCAGGCTGCGAAAGGCCTCCGCCGCCAGCTGGTACTGCTGGCCATCCATCACCAGCAGCGGGCCGTTCGGAGGCGACGATGTTCGGCGGGCTCCGTGGCCTCTCACCGACCCGGCCCCCTCTCTCCCATCAGCTCCGTCCAATCAGGGATCCGGCCCAGCACGGGAGCGCCCACGAGCCGTTCGAGCTCCTCCTCGCTGCGCACGCTGGTATCCATAAACTCGAGCACGAATGCGGCGCCTACCCCTGCGAAGAGCCCCAGGAAAGTGGCGACGGCCAGATTGAGCAAGGGCCGAGGCGAGACCGGCTCTTCCGGCCGCAGCGCCGGGTCGATGACGCGGACGTCCGCCACCACCGAGGCTTCCTGGATGCGCAGTTCCTCGTAGCGGGTGCGCAGCATCACGTAGAGCTCTTCGTTGACCCGCCGCTCCCGCTCGAGCCGGGCCAGCTCCAGCTCGCGGGCCGGCAAGGCCAACAGAGCCGCCTCCTCCTGCGCGATGAGGCGCTGGATGGCCTCGTGGCGGGCTTGCTGGGCGAGCTGGTCCACCTCCAGGGCGATGAGTTGCTGCACCAGGCCCTGGTAGATGGGGTTGAGGGTCTCGGTCTGGGCCGAGACGACCCGCTCCACCTCCTCGCCCATGAGCCGGCGGAGCTGCTCCGCCTCGGCCTCCAGGGCGGCGATCTGCGGGTGGTTGGCCGCCAGGCTCTGGCGTGCCGCCGACAGGCGGGCCTCGACGTCGCTGAGACGGAGCTTGTAGCTCTGGATCACGGGGTTGGAGGCGATGGTGGTGGAGGAGATGAGGGTGGGCCCTTGCTTCTCGAGTTGGGCTCGGACCTGCGCGGCGCGGGTGGCTGACTCCTGCAGGGCGATCTGCGAGCTGGCCCGCATCTTCTCCAGCTCGGCCAGCTTGTCCACCGCCGCTCTCGCCTGCTGCGACGGCTCCACCAGCCGGTTGGCCTCGCGGTAGCTGAGCAGCGTGTTTTCGGCAGAGCGCAGGCTCTCCTGGACCTGGCGCAGCTGGGTCTCGATGAAGGCGAGGGCCGAGCGGGCCTCCGACTGGTTCATCTCCCGGTTGAACTCGGCGAAGCTGGTGACGACCGCGTTGGCCACCCGTTGAGCCTCGGCGGGATCGGGCAAGCGCACCGAGATGCGCACGGCATCGGTGTTGCTGATGGGTTGCACCGAGATGGAGCGGCGCAGACGCTCCACCTGCTCGGGCGTTGCCCCATCAGGCCCGTAGAGGCTCCGGGCCACGCGCTCCACCACCGTGCGGCTGCGCAGGAGCTCTACATAGGTTTGCATGGCCGGGCGGCCACCGCCCAGGAGCGCGGCGGCGGGGCTGTCCTGCAGAGCGAGCCCGGCCGCGCTGGGGCGCACGATGACGGAGGTCGTCGCCTCGTAAAGCGGCGTCGCCGCCCGCGTCACCAGCACGGCCGCGGCCGCGGCCACCAGGGTGACGCCGATGATGAGCCATCGCCGACGCCACAGCACCCGGGCGTACTCTCGCAAGTCGATCTCATCGTCCATCACCTCGGGGTGTGCGGCCATGCCGATCCCTCCCGACGCCGCTAGAGAGCCTCACGAGCCTCCCACGATCTGTTGGAAGAGGCGAATGCCTTGGAGCACCCCCAGTATCTGGTTCCAGTCGGGCCAACGGGTCTCCGGTACGTAGACGACGTCGCCGGGCTCGATGATGGGGTTGTCGGTGGCCCGTCCCTGGAAGAGGGTCGATCCCTGCCCCGTGGCCGCAGTCGTGGACTGGCCGTCGGGACGCAGGATCCCCACCGCATCGAGCACCGCACGGCGGGTAGGCCCGCCGGCGAGCGCCAGCACGTCGAGCAGCCGCACGGGGCCTGGGGTGGGGATGGCGTACAACCCGGGGCGCTGCACCTGACCCAGCACCAGGACGTGGCGACGTCCCTCGGGGACGTAGAGGATGTCTCCACCCTCGACCCTCACGTTGAGGGCTGCATCGGAGCCATCCACCAGCCGTGCGTAGTCGAGCTGCATCACGGAGCCCTCCGTGCCGTCGGCTCCGGAGCGGCGGGTGAGGACCAGCGTCGTGACGCCCGCGTCGGGCCGCACGCCACCGGCCAGGGCGAGGACGTCCGTCACCCGGGCGCCCGCCGGCACGGAGTAGGCGCCGGGGCGACCCACCTCGCCCAGCACCAGCACCTGGCGCGACGGCGGCACGAAGAGGACGTCACCGGGCGCCAGCGGGAGGTTGAGATCCGAACGGGGCTCTCGCTGGAGTTGAGCGAGGTCGATGGCGATGCTCTCGCCCCCGGCCCGATTGAGCACCGCTGCGCGCTCGTCGGCATCGGGGCGAGGCCCTCCTGCCCGCGCTACCAGGTCCAGCACCCGCAGCCCCTCGCGGTAGGGGAAGGCTCCCGGCGACTGGAGAGCACCCAGGGCCAGCACCTGGCGCTCCACCTCGGGCACGAAGACGACGTCGCCCGGCTCCAGCGCCACGTTGGCGGAGGGATCGCCCTGCTCCACCAGCTGCCGGACCGATATCCGCAAGGGCTCCGAGTGACCCTGACGTCGTACCGTCAGCTCCTCGCCGGCGCGCTCGCGCACCACGCCCCCGGCGGCCGCCAGCGCATCGAGCAGCCGGGCTCCGCTCCGAAGCGGATAGATGCCCGGGCGCACCACGGCCCCCAGCACCACCACGTCACGCTCGGCTCGCGGCACCACCAGGATGTCCCCCGGCTGCACCGCCACGCTGGCCGCGGCCGTGGAGGGGCCGAGTGGGCCGATCGTTGCGTCACCGGCTCCGTACAGCCCCGTCAGGTCCAGCTCGACGCGTCCGTCCGCGCCTGTCGAGCTGTCGGCTCCTCCCCGCACGAGCCACACCCGACGCAGGTCGGCCTCGTCCGTGGGGCCGCCCGCCTCGGCCAGCGCCTCGCTCACGGTCATGCCCGAACGATGGCGCACGGTCCCGGGCCGCTGGACCTCCCCCAAGACCGCTAGCTGGCCGGCCGTCGGCACCACCAGCAGGTCCCCCGCCCGCACAGCCACGTTGTCCAGCGAATCGGGTCGCCGCAGCAGCTCCGGCAGGTCGACCGGCAGCACCTCTTGCCGACCGTCCGGGCCGGCTCGGGTCAGGGTCGCGGCCTCCCCCGCCGCCTGCGGGGTCAGGCCCCCGGCGGCCGCGAGCAGGTCCAGCACCCGCATGCCGGGACGCACCATGTAGGCTCCGGGCTGGCGCACCTCCCCGATGACCAGGGCGGGTCGCCCGCGGGGCACGAAGAGGACGTCACCGTCCTCCAGCGTCCACGCGTCGGTGACGCGGCCATCCAGGAGCCCTTCGACGTCCACCGGGTGCTGTCGGAGCTCCCCGGCTGGGGTGCGGCGAGACAGGACGGCGGCTGATGGGTCCGCCTCCTCCGTGAGCCCCGCGGCCATCCCGAGGAGATCGGTGAGGGTCGCCCCAGGCGGGAGCGCATAGGCGCCCGGCTGACGGACGGCGCCCAACGCCTGCACCCGGATGGTGCGAAACCGTTGCACGATGACGGTCACCTGGGGCGAGCGGATGTAATCCTCGAGACGCTCGGTGATGGCCTGGGAGAGCTGGGCCGGGGTCAGCCCCTCCGCCAGGACGTCGCCTGCCAGAGGAAAGCTGACGTACCCGTCGGGTCGGACCTCTACGACGGCGCGCAGGTCGGGTTGGCCCCAGACGCTGATCTCCAGCACGTCGCCCGGCCCGAGCCGGTACGGCGAGGCCGTCTGTGCCAAGCCCGCCGCGCCCCATGCCCCCAGCAGCAGGCAGAGCGACACCACCCACAGGGCGGCCCTCGACCACACCACGACCGTCTCACCAGCGGAGCAACCGGTTGGACGCATGGTGACCCTCGCCATCCCTACGAGGCTCCATCATCCCTGCGAGGCTCCATCGCTAGGACTTGGATTCGGATTCGGACGGACGGACGGGTGGAAAGGACGTCCCGGTGCCCATAGGTTTGTTCTATTGCATACCCGATCGAGGGCTCCTGCCGACAATTGTCGACTCTTGTACTTGAGGTGCTCCCTGACACGTGTGGGGAGCCGGAGGTGGCCGCCCGCCCGGATTGCGCCGGGCGGCTATACAGCAGGTCGCCACACGGCG
>Ga0207873_1001760_pt1 | contig 19655 bp, 19 predicted proteins | sample BGWIniCompost_FD_187373 | JGI IMG/M metagenome (GOLD analysis project Ga0207873, IMG submission 187373) | Cellulose adapted compost microbial communities from Newby Island Compost Facility, Milpitas, CA, USA - BGW Initial Compost (SPAdes)... ...
GGAGCCGATGGGCCCGGTGATCGAAGCCGAGAAGCTGGTCAAACGGTTCGGCGGGATGACGGCTGTCGACGAGGCGTCGTTCACCGTCGAAGCGGGTGCGCTTCTCGGAGTCATCGGGCCCAACGGCTCCGGCAAGACCACGACGCTCAACATCCTCAACGGGGCGATCCGCCCTGACGACGGCGTCGTGCGCGTCAACGGCAAGGAGATGCAGGGCAAGGCGAGTACGGCGTTCGTCGGAGCCGGGGTGAGCCGGACCTTCCAGAACCCGCGGGTGTTCACGACGATCACCGCCCTGGAGAACATGCTCGTGCCTGTCCTCCACCAAAAGGGCAAGGGAGTGGACTGGCGCGAAAAGGCCTTGGAGCTGCTCGCCTTCGTGGGGCTGGAGGACCACCGCGACACCCCGGCGAGTGAGCTCTCCGGGGGCCAGCAGAAGCTGCTCGAGTTCGTACGGGCGCTGATGACCGACCCCTCGGTGGTCCTGATGGACGAGCCCTTTGCCGGAGTGCACCCGAGCGTGAAGGAGCTCATGCGCCAGCGAATCCTCGACCGCAACCGGGAGGGGACGGCGTTCGTGATCGTCAGTCACGAGATCCCCGACCTGACGCGCCTCTGCCCCCAGATCCTCTGCATGTCGAGTGGCAAGGTCGTCGCCTACGGCCCGCCTTCCGAAGTCACCTCCGACCCGCACGTCATCGAGGCCTACCTGGGCCACGGTCCGTCCGCCGGGAACGGTTCGTCATGACCGTCGCCCAGACCGCCACCACCGCCCCCGAGCTGGTGCTCGACGATGTGACCGCCGGCTATTTCGACCACGATATCGTGCTCGACGGTGTGTCGATGCGGGTCACGCCCGGCAAGGTCACCGCCGTGCTGGGACCGAATGGGTCGGGGAAGTCGACCTCACTGCGGGTCCTGTCGGGCTTCCTAGTCCCCCGCCAGGGCGCGGTGCGGCTCGGCGACGAGGACATCACACACCTCTCGCCAGGCGAACGCCTGGCTCGAGGCGTGGCGGTGTTGCCGCAGGGCCGCTCGGTCTTCCCCCAGCTCACCATCGACGAGAACCTGCGTCTCGGCGCCTGGCAGCTGCGCAAGGACAAGGCTCGCCTCGAGGATGCGGTCGAGGCGATGCTCGACCGCTACCCGATCCTGCGTCCGATCCGCAGCAAGCCGGCCGGAGCGTTGAGCGGCGGCCAGGCGCGGCTGCTCGAGTTCGCCCGGACGCTGATCCTCGACCCGAAGGTGCTCCTGATCGATGAGCCCTCCGTGGGGCTCGCCCCGGTTCTCGTCGACGAGGTCTACGAGGAACTCGGCCGCCTCAAGGAGGAAGGCCGCACCATCCTCCTCGTGGACCAGAACGTGCAGGCTGCGGTGGGCCTCGCCGACTACGTCTACACCCTCGCCTACGGGCGCAACCACCTGGAGGGCGCTCGTGACCAGTTCGCCGGCGAGCTCGACTCGCTGATCAAACAATGGCTGAGCCTGTGAGGGTGGCCCGATGAGCTGGAGAGAGCTGGCCCAGGCGCTCATCAACGGATCGCTTCTCGGCGGTGTCTACGGCGGAGTGGCGATGGGCCTCAGCCTGGTCCTCGGCGTCTTGCGGATCATCAACCTGGCTCACAGCGCGGTTCTGATCTTCGGGGCGCTCGTCTACTGGGAGCTGGTCAACGGGCTGGGCCTCGACCCCCTCCTGATGATCCTCCCGGTTGCCATCGGCGGCTATCTGTTCGGTCTCGTCGTCCATCGCGGCCTCACCCAATACCTGGCCCGGGAGAGCGACTCCACGGTGCTGCTCGGGTTCTTCGGCCTGATGGTGGTGATCGAGAGCATCGCCATCATGATCTGGACCACCGACACCCGCACGGTGAACATCGGCTACCTCTCCGACGTCCTCCGCTTCGGTGGCATCGGGGTCCCGGTGGCCCGCATCGTCGCCGCCGTCATCACCGTGGTGGTGCTCGTCGCTCTCCATCTGTTCCTCACCCGCACCCTCACCGGGGCGGCCGTCCGAGGGATGGCGGAGAACCCGGATGTGGCGACTCTCGTCGGCATCGAGGTGGGGACGCTGTCCCGGCGCATCTTCGCCGTCGGCATCGCCCTGGCGGCCTTCGGCGGGACGGTGCTGTCCCTCGTCCAGTCCTTCAATCCCCAAGAGCACGTTCGCTGGCTGGCCTGGGCGTTCCTCGTCGTGATCCTCGGTGGCCTCGGCTCGGCGATGCGCACCCTCGTCGCCGGCGTCTTCGTTGGCATCTTCGAGACCGTCGTCGGCCTCCTCGTCCCGTTCCAGTACACGTACCTGGCTCTCTACGCCCTGCTCGCCATCGCCCTCCTCGTCCGCAACGAAGGACTGGGCGCCGTCAGACTGAGGACGATCTGATGTCGGCCGAGCCCGAACCGAAAGTGACCGAAGCGCCCGTCGAAGACATCGCCCTCGCCGGGGCGCGGGCCACCTATCGCGGGAAGAAGTTGCCCGCCTGGGTGATGCCGGTGATCGCCCTCGTGATTCTCGGGGCGCTCGGGGTGCTCGGTCTCGTCACTGACATGGGCATGCTCACCACCCTCACCAGCGTGCTCTTCTACATGGTGATCGCCCAGGGGTGGAACCTGCTCGGCGGCTACGGCGGGTACCTCAACTTCGGAGCCGCCATATTCGCCGGCAGCGGCGCTTACGCCGCCGCCTGGCTCTCCAACGAGTTCGGCTGGTCGATGTGGCAGACGTTCCTGCCCGCAGCGATCGCCGCGGTGCTCGTCTCTCTCGTCCTCGGGTACGCCACGCTGCGCCTCCGCAGCCACTACTTCGCCATCTTCACGATCGTCTTCACTTTCCTGGCGATGGTCATCGTCAAGAACACGCCGGCGCTCGGCGGGTCGCTGGGCCTCTACGTTTTCCTCGATACAGATCTCGACGCCCGCGGACTGGCGCTGCTCTTCTACTACTCGTTGTTCGGGTTCGCGGTCCTCGCCACAGTGGTCGCCTACTTCGTCGACCACTCCAACTTCGGCTATGCCCTGCGGGCCATCAGCGAAGACGAACCGGCGGCGCAGGTGCTGGGCGTGAAGACGGTGTCGGTGAAGCTGCGGGCACTCGTCATCGGTGCCGCCTTCGGAGGTGTCGCCGGCAGTGTCTACGCCTTCCAGACCGGCTACATCGAACCGGCGGGCACATTCAGCCTCGACCTGGCACTCGACATCGTCCTCGTGTGTGTCATCGGCGGGCTCGCCACGTGGGTGGGGCCGATGATCGGTGCCGTGATCGTCGTGGTCCTCGAGCAGTGGCTGCGGGTGTTCGTTCCCCGGCTCGAATTCTTCGGGGTGGGGGTTCCGGCGGAGGCCAACCGCCTGGTCCTCGGGATCCTCCTCATCGTGTTCGCCCTCTTCATCCGTCGAGGGATCGTGGGGCTGTTCGTCGAGCGCCGCGGGCGGCGCATCACCGTCTGAGTCAGAGCCGGGGGTCGATCAGGACTTTCCCCGCCACCTGCCCGGCGGCCATCTCGTCCAACGTGTCCGGGATGGCCGACAGAGGACGCACCGAATCCACCAACTCTTCCGCCAGCTTCGTCTCACACAGGAGGTCGAGCGCCGCCGGCAAGTCCTCTTCGATGACCAGGGCGACGGTGGTGTCGATGGTTATCTCGTTGAACACGACATGGTGGACGTCGATCTCAGCCCGCCGGGCGGGCATACCCACCGCCAGCACCCGCCCTCCCGGACGGACCAACTCGGTGGCCCGGGTCAGCAGTTCGGGGACGCCCGCCGCCTCGATCGCCAAGTCGGCGCCCTCGAGGTCACGGAGGTCCTCCCGGCCATCGACAGTGGCGTCGGCGCCGAGCCGGGCGGCCCTCTCCAGCCGGGAACCGTCGACATCGACCACTGTGATGTATAGCCCGTCTGCCAGGTGGCGGAGACCCGAGAGCACGAACGTCCCGATGGACCCGGCGCCAAACAACACGACGCGGTCGCCTGGGCGGGCGCCGGCCCGGCGGGCGGCGTGGACGCCCACGGCCAACGGCTGGGCGATGCCGGCGGCGTCGATCGAAAGCCCTTCTGGCAGCGGGACGAACGAAGGTGCCGGTCCGGCCACGTACTCGGCATGGCTCCCTGGAGCGTTCAGGCCCAGGCTGTAGAGGCGCTGGCAGATGTTCGTGCGGCCCTCGCGGCAGCGGTCGCATTCCCAGCACGGCACCGAGGCCGCTCCGGCGACGAGCGTGCCTGGCTCTACCTCCGGGGATTTGCTCTCCACCACCCGGCCCACCATCTCGTGACCGGGGATCATCGGGCCCATGTGACCCGAGTTCGGGTGGCGGGAATGGAGCGGGATCAGCTTCGGTCCCGCCACCCACTCGGTCACGTCGGTGCCGCACAGACCCGATCGCAGCACCTCGATCAGCACCTCACCCTCGCCCGGGCTCGGCACCGGCACCTCTTCCAGCCGGATGTCGCGGGGCCCGTGGTAGACCGCTGCCCGCATGACAGCAGGCGTCAACCCGACTGCTCCGACAGCCTGTCCGTGAGGTACTTCCAGTCGCGGGCGAACCTGTACGAGTGGCGCGGTGGGGGAGCGGGAGTGGCGGTCTCCAGCCAACGCACCCGCTCGGTGCCCGGATTGGCGAACTCGTGCACGCATCCCACTCCGGCGAATGCGAAGTCACCCGCTTCGAGCCGGTACTCGTGGCCGTCGAAGCGGGCGTCCACCCCGCCGTCGAGGATGAGGTACGACTCCTCCAGCGGATGATCGTGGGCTCCGGCGAAGCCGTTCGGCTCGTACTGCACCATGAACATCGTGTGGAGCTGGGCCCCGAGGTCCGAGTCGACCATCATCTTCACGGTGATCCCGCTGTAGACGAGCAGCGCGGTGCGCATGCTGGCAGACACCGCCAGCCGGTCCTGGGTCTGCTTGTCGACGTCCATGTTCTCGGGATCTATGTGCCCGTAGTTGCGGGTCCGGGGATCGCGGACGTCGACCGAAATCGGGTCGGGCGCCTCGAAGGCAGGCACGAAATAGGTGTCGCCGTTGTGGCTCGACCGTGGCTGGGGGGCGAGCATCTCCGCCCAACGCGCCGGAGCCGAACCGGTGTTGCGGAACCGATGCTCGACACCCACAGGCACGAATCCGTAGTCGCCCTCACGCAGGGTGACGGCGCCGCCCGGTGTCTCGCACACGACTTCTCCCTCCAGCACGAGGAAACTCTCCTCGAAGGAATGGACGTGGGCGTCGATGGTGCCGCCGGGCTCGAGGCGGCATACACCGAAGCCGGTGTGCACCGCCGCCGGGTGGCTGTCGTCGGCCACGGTCCAGCGAGTGAAGCCTTCGCTGTGGCCGCGGTAGATGTCGGGTTCGATGTAGGCGGCGTCGGCCGCCCGGGCGATGATGTGACGTGACTGCATGTGCTCCTATCCGATCGGAAGCCACTCGGGCTTGCGGTTCTGGTTCTGGCTGACGAGGTAGTCGCGCGACTGAGAGACGAGGTCGACCGCTCGGGCCACATCGGCCACCAGCTTGCCGTCTCGCTTGTGGATCTCGCCGTCGATGATGACCGTGTCCACGTTGGAGACGTCGGCAGCCAACACGACAACCGCCACCGGGTCGATCACCGGAGCGGTGTTGATGTCGTCCCCCCGGATCACGACGACATCGGCGGCTTTGCCCGGCGTCAGCGACCCGGTGCGATCCTCGAGGCCCACCGTGTAGGCGCCGTTGATCGTCGCCATCTCGAGGCACTCGCGGGCCGTGATCGTGTCCTCGGGTATGGGGCAGTCCTCCTTCCACGCCTCGGCGTTGACCAGCACCCGTTCTGCCCCGAACACGGCGCGCATCTGCGTGAACATGTCGCCCGGCACGGTCGTGACCACGTCGATCGAGAGGCTGGGGCGCAACTGGTTCAGGCGGCAGGGGGCGACGGGAGGCTGGCCATGGCCCATCTGCAGCTCGACCTGGGCGGCGATCGAGATGGTCCCACCGGTGTCCTTCACCATCTGCCACTCCTCGTCGCTCAGGTAGCAGGAGTGGATGTAGGTGGTGTCTGCCCCGAGCAGCCCCATGTCCGACAGTTGCTCGACCATGCCGAAGCGGCCGGCGAGACGTCCCATGCCGACATGGACGGTGATCGGAATCCCCAGTTCCCGGGCGAGGTTCCACTCGGCCTGCACCACCTCGGGCTTGCAGAATCCCGGGCCCCGGGTCGCCAGGGCCATCGTCAGCTTCCCGTCGTCGGACGAGAAGTACGTCTCCTTCACCCGGCGGACGTCGTCGGCGGGGATAGCGATGGAGCTCTCGAACCAGTAGTCGGCGAGCGACGTGTTGGCGCTGCCGTAGGCGTACACCGCCCGGATCCCGCTGTCCTTCAGGCCCTGGATGGCAGCGTCGGGATGTTCGGGAGTGTTGTTGATGTGGGACCAGTCGAGCAGCGTGGTGATCCCGGCGTTGATGCATTCGAGGGCGCCGGCCAGGTTGGAGGCGTAGACGTCCTCGGGGCGATAGAGCGGCGCGAACGAGTCGAGGATCTCGACGAAGTAGTCGTCGAGGGTGGCATTGGGAGCCGATCCGCGGATGGCGGTCTCCCACGTGTGGCGGTGGCTGTCGATGAAGCCGGGGATGACGATGTCTCCCGTGACGTCTATCACCTCGGCGTCGGCCGCCTCCAGGTCCGGCCCCACCGCGGCGATCTTGGAGCCTTCGATCAGCACATCTCCACGGGGGAAGTCGCCCAATTGCGGGTCCATGGTGATGACGTGACCACCTTTGAGCAGCATGCGGTTGGCCATCGCTCCTCCTTCCTCCGTCTACGCCCCCTGCGTCAGGCGATCGTATCTTTGCAAGCGCTTGCTGGCAAGAGGGGTAGGGCGAGGTGGTCCCGCGGAAAGAATGCTGCGGATTCAAGCGATTGCTGGGTCGATTGCTGTAATGTGCCGACGGCCCCACAAACGGTTGCAAGGCCGGATGGAGCCGAAGGAACGAGGAGGGAAGGGATGAAGCGAGTGATCGCTCTTGTGGCCGTGCTGGCGATGGTCCTCGTCGCCTGTGGAGGTGGGGGAGGACAGGCCACGACCGCGGCTCCCGACACCACCGCCGGGCCTGCCACGACGCCGGCGGCTGAGGAGCCCGCCACGACGGCCGAAACGGAAGGCGACGGGGAGGCCGAAGCGCCTTCCGGCGATCCCATCGTCATCGGCAGCACGCTGGCGCTCACCGGGCCGCTGGCGCCGACGGCGGCCATACACAAGGTGGCCGGTGATCTGTTCGTGGAGCGGCTGAACGCCGGCGGTGGGTTGTTGGGACGGCCGGTCGAGTGGCGGGTGCTCGACGACGAGTCCGTGGCCGACCAGGCGGCGGCACTGTACGAGCGGCTCATCACCGAGGACCAGGTGGACCTCATCATGGGTCCCTACGGCACCGGTGCGATCGCAGCCGCCATCCAGGTGGCGGAGCGATACGGATACGTGTACCCGCAGCACACCGGGAGCCTGACGTATGCCTTCGGCTACGAATGTCATTTCCCCTCGTGGCCGACGGGCCGGTACCCCAACCAGACCAACCCGTCGCTCGTGTACGACGCGCTGGAGTCGACGGGCAACCCGCCTGAGACGATCGCCTTCGTGATCAACCAGTTCCCCGGCTCGATGTTCGTGGCCTACGGCAACCCAGACACGGGAGATCCCAACGACGCCACGGGGGCAAAGCAGATCGCCGAAGAGCGCGGTTACGAGGTGGTGCTCGACGTCCAGTATCCGCTCGACATCAGCGACTGGGGACCGATCGCCGCCCAGGTCCGTGACGCCGATCCCGATTTCGTCTATCTGGGCGCTCTGGGGGTGGACGGCCCCAACCTGATCGCGGCGCTCGACGCGTTGAACTACCGGCCGGCCGGCATGTTCATGCAGTGGCCCGCTCCCGGCCCGGTCCTCGGCGCCGGGGAGAGCGCCGAAGGTGTGCTGTCGGTGACGGCCTTCGAGTCGCATCCGCCCTTCACGGACGACCCGGAGAATGCCGAGATCGCCGATGCGTTCAGGGAGGCGGCCACCGCAGCCGGGATCCCCTATCCGGAGATGGAGACCCAGGCCAGCGCCTCGTGGGCGGCTTGGCAGACCTTGGTGCAGGGCGTCGAGGGCGCTGGGTCGCTCGATCACGAGCAGATCTGCGACTACCTGCGGAACAACACTGTCAGGACGATCTTCGGTGAGTACCAATACGGCACCGAGGAGAACAACTACTACGGCGACTTGTCGTACGTGAAGCAGGTCCAGGACGGCGACTGGTGGGTCGTCTACCCCGAGGAGAAGGCGGCGCCGGACCGCACTCTGGAATACTCGCCGGACAACTAGCCGATGAAGTCGGAGGAGGCGCCGCTCGGCGCCTCCTCCCCGACCTGCAGGAGTAGTCCGCCCCGTGTCACTCTGGGCACAATCCATCGTGTCGGGGCTCCTCAGCGGGGGCCTCTACGCGATGATGTCCCTCGGCATGTCCCTTTCCTGGGGCGTGCTGAAGATCATCAACCTGGCGCACTTCTCCTTCATCCTCTTCTCCGGGTACATCACCTACCAGTTGGCCTTCTCTTATGGGTGGGACCCGTTCCTCGCCATCGTCGTGTGCGTCCCTGTGTTCGCCTTGGCCGGCATGGCCCTGCAGTGGGTCTTCGACAAGCTGCGTATCTCCGAGTTCGAGTCTCTGCTCCTGACCTTCGGGCTGTTCATCATCTTCGAGAGCGTGACCTCCGCCATCTGGACCGCCGACTTCCGCCGTATGGACACCGTCCAGAACCCGTACCAGTCGCAGTCGGTGTGGCTGGGTGATCTCGCCCTGCCGGTGCCGCAACTCGCCGCGTTCCTCGTGGCCCTCGTGATCGCCCTCGGCACCCGTTACTTGATGGACCGGACGGATTTCGGCCGGGCGGTACGCGCCCTGTCCCAGGACCGCGACATCGCTCGAGCCTTCGGCATCGATCCACACCGGGTGGCGATGCAGCTCGCCGGGTTGGCAGCGGGTTTCGCAGCGATCGCCGGCGTCTTCGTGGCCATGAGCCGGGCGCTGTTCCCGGGCCTGGCCGTCGAGTGGTTCGGCATCGTCTTCTCGGTCGTGATCCTCGGCGGCCTGGGAAGCACCCTGGGGACTCTGATCGCCGCCGCCATCGTCGGGGTGGTGGGAGGCATTGCCACCGTGATCGGGGGACCGCCGCTGGCGCCCCTGGCGATCTTCCTCGTTCTCATCGCCACCTTGCTGTTCCGGCCCCAGGGGATCATGGGGAGGTCTGCGACGTGAAAAAGCCGCGGCCGTGGCTGGCGCCCGCCGCCACCCTCGTGATCGCGGTGGCGATGTGGTTCTACCCCGACCTCGTGGACGCTGCCGGCTGGCCGATCTTCTATCTGCTCTTCGCCTACACGGTCTTCTTCTGGACCGCCCAGGCTTCGTCGTGGAATCTGTTCACCGGGTTCTCCGGCTATTTCAGCTTCGGGCAGGGCGCTTTCTACGGCGTCGGCGTCTACACGGTCGGCGTGATGGTTGTGAAACGCGGATGGCCGCTCCTGCCCACCTTCCTCGTGGGGGGGATCCTGGCGGCGGCCCTCGGGTTGTCCATCGGCCTGGTGGTGTTCCGGCTCCGACGGCTTCGGGGCGAGATCTTCGCTCTCATGACACTCGCTGTGGCATTCGTGCTCGGTGCGGTCGCCCGCATCAGCTCCACGATCGACGGGGGGCAAGGCATCCCGCTGTCGTCTGTTCCCACCCCCGAAGCGCTCGGCACCCACCCGCAGATGATCTTCCGGCTGGGCCTCATCACTGCCGTGCTGGCCGTGGTCGTCGCCCAGGTGGTCCAGCACTCGCGTCTCGGATGGGGCCTGTTCTCGATCCGTGACGACGAGGACGTCGCCGAGACTCTGGGGGTGCCCACCTTCAGGTTCAAGATGATCGCCCTCGGCCTGACCGGGTTCCTGGCGGGCCTGTCGGGCGCGGTCCATGCCCTCCAGGTGAGCTACGTCACCATCGAAGAGGTATTCAACATCCGGGTGCCGCTGATGGTGATCCTCATGAGCATTCTCGGCGGTACCCGCCACTGGATGGGCCCCGTCCTCGGGGCTCTCGTCGTGCACACGATGAGCGATCGGCTCAACCGAGCCGGCCTCGAGGCGGTGAGCGACATCATCGTCGGCGCCCTCCTGATCCTGATGATCGTGGCCATGAAGGAAGGCCTGTACCTGAGGATGCGCCAGCGGCCGCTCATCACCGCCATCGGCGCCGCGGTCGGAGTGGCGGGGGGTTTCGTGCTGGGGCCGCTCGACTCGGCCGTCACCCATCTCGGCTACACGCTCTTGGGGGCGGTACTGGGGGCGATGATCCCGGTGGGTAGTCGCCGGCAGCGGCCCGAGCGGGGAGCGCCCGCCGCCCAGGCGATCGAGGAGGTGGTCGGTGGCTGACCTCCGCTTCGAGAACCTCGTCAAGCATTTCGGTGGCGTCCACGCCCTCGATGGGGTGAGCGGCCACGTCGGCGAAGGCGAGATCGTCGGTCTCGTCGGCCCCAACGGGTCCGGGAAGTCGACTCTGATCAACGTCCTCAGCGGCCACTACGAGGCGGACAGCGGAAAGATCGTCCTCGACGGCGAGGACATCACGGACCGCCCGGCCCACCGGATCATCGAGATGGGCCTGGCCCGCACGTACCAGATCCCGCGCCCGTTCTCCACCATGACCGCACTGGAGAACGTGTCTGTGCCGCTCATGTTCGGCAGCGAGCCGATGAGCCCCGGCGCCGCCCGGGAGGCGGCCCTCGAGTGGCTCGAGTTCACCGGACTCGACGCCTACGCCGACGAACCCGTGTCGAGCCTCAACCTCCACCAACTCAAGTACCTGGAACTGGCGCGGGCCCTGGCGGCCCGCCCGAGACTCGTCTTCTTGGACGAGGTCTTGTCGGGCCTCAACCCGGCCGAGGTGAACGAGTCGATCGAGATGGTGAGACGCATCCATGCCTCAGGGATCACGATCGTCATCGTCGAGCACCTGGTCCGGGTGGTGACGTCGCTCGCCACGCGGATCATGGTCCTCGATCGGGGCAGGGTCATCGCCGACGGCGACCCCACGGAGGTCATGCGTCAGCCGGAGGTAGTGACCGCCTATCTCGGAAAGCGAGCGCAGAGTGCTTGAGGTCGATTCGGTCAGCGCCGGCTACGGGAAGGCTCGAGCCCTCTGGGACGTGACGCTCCGGGTGGGCGACGGCGAGATCATCACGATCATCGGGCCGAACGGCGCCGGGAAGAGCACGTTGGTCAACGTCCTCGCCGGTATCCACCCCGCCTGGGGAGGCCGGATCGTCTTCGACGGGACCGAGATCACATCTCTCGAGCCGTACGAAGTTTGCGCAGCCGGGATCGCGGTGGTCCCCGAAGGGCGGCAGGTCTTCGCCGATATGACGGTCTCGGACAACCTGCTGATCGGCGGTTACCACGCGGCGGCTCGGGCCCGGCGCAAGGAGAACTATGAGCGGGTCTGCGAGATCTTTCCGATCCTGGCCGAGCGGTCCAACCAACTCGCTGGCAGTCTGAGCGGCGGCGAGCAACAGATGCTCGCCATCGGCCGGGCGCTCATGGCCGAGCCCCGTCTCCTCCTCCTGGACGAGCCGTCACTCGGGCTCGCCCCGGTGATCGTCGACACGATCTTCGAAGTCCTCCAGCACATCAACGCCGAAGGCACGTCGGTCCTGGTGGTGGAGCAGAACGTGGTCGAAGCGCTCGAACTGGCGTCGCGGGGATACGTACTTGAGCAGGGGAGGATCGTGAAGGAGGGGGCGGCTGCCGACTTGCTCGACGACCCCGACGTGCGCACCGCCTATCTGGGCGTCTGAACTTCCCGTCGAACGTCCGCTTCGTGAGAAAAGCGTTTGAAGGTAGTTAGAGTTCTAACTAGTTTGTCTCATCATGAGACGTGCAGACTTGCTCAGGTACGCCGGGTGGGCGCTCCTTTTGGCAGCCGCGGTGTTCTTCGTCCAAAACGGCATCCAGAAGCTCATCGGAACGGAGCCGATGGTCCAGTTGTTTGCTGCCCTCGGTTACCCGGGTTGGGTGCGGTACGGGGTGGGTGTAGTCGAGATCGTCGGCGGAGCGTGCCTTCTAGTGCCACGGCTCAAGTCGTGGGCTGCTGCCGCCCTCGGCGGACTGATGGCCGGAGCGGCGGCGTCCGAGCTCCGGGCTGGGCACTCTTTCGAGGTCCTGATCCCGATGCAGTGGCTGGTCTTCTTCGGCCTCGTCGTCTGGCTCCACAGCCGCCGCCGTCGCCACGTCGATGAGCGACCGGCATGACGCTCCCGGAGGCCTCGGTGGCGTGGGATTGGGAGCACGGTCCCACCGGGCGACTGTTGAAGATCGCTTACACGGCGGTGCGGCGAGAGTTGGACAAGCTGGCCCGGGCGGAGGGCCTCACTTCCGCCCAATGGAGCGCCCTGGGTGTGCTCCTCCACTTCCCTGGCGCCACCAACTCGGATCTCGAGGCGATCCTCCTCGTCGAGCGGCCGAGCGTGACGAGCCTCATCAAGGGGTTGGAGCGTCACGGTTGGGTGGTGCGCCGGGACCATCCCGAGGACGCCCGCTCCAAGCAGTTCTTCCTCACTGAAAGGGGGCGAGAGCTGGCCGAGCGCACCCGCACCCTCGCCGAGGAGGCGGACCGGCGCATCCTGGGAAGCCTGGCCGACCGCGAAACCCGACAGCTGCGCCGGCTCCTGGCCAAGGTGGTCCGAGCCAGCGGGGTGCCTCTGCCGTGATCCGGCTTCGATCGGTCGTCACGATGATGGTTCCTAGAATCTGCAACCGATTGCAGGCTTTGGTAGGCTCGCAGTCATGCTGGATTCCAAGGCCATCGATCTCCTCCGCGGGGCGAACTACGCCGCCCTCACCACCCTCATGCCCGACGGCCACCCGCAGACCCAGATCGTGTGGGTCGACACCGACGGTGAGCACGTCCTGGTGAACACCGAGCGGCATCGGCAGAAGGCACGTAACGTGCAGCGCGACCCGCGGGTGACGGTGTTGGTGTGGGACCGCAACGACATGTGGAAACGCGCCGAGATCCGCGGCGAGGTGGTGGAGATCGTCGGGGGCCCGGAAGGCCGAGAGATGATCGATCGACTTTCGAACAAGTACCTGGGTCACGACTATCGCAACCCGATCCAGACAGAGCGGGTCACCCTGAAGATCGCTCCCCGCCGCGTCCTGGTGTCGTGACTCCGGATCTCCTCGTTGCCGGCGGTCCGATCTGGACCGGTTCTCGAACGGTCGAGGCGGTCGGGATCTCCGGCGGCCGGGTCGTCGCTGCCGGGGCGAGGGACGACGTCCAGTCGGCGCTCCGCAGGGGCTGGCAGGAGATCGACCTCCAAGGTCGGCGCGCCATCCCGGGGCTCATCGACTCCCACGTCCACGTGCTGCGGGCCGGGCTGACGTGGAACGACATCGTCCGCTGGGATGACATCACATCACTGGCGGCAGGTTTGGAGCGGATCCGAGAGGCGGCCGAGTCTCGCCCCGGATCCACCTGGATTCGCGTGCTGGGCGGATGGCACCCGGGCCGCTTCGCCGAAGGGAGAGGGCCAACCCGGGGTGAGCTCGACTCCGTCGGGGGCGAGCATCCCGTCTACGTCCAGCTCCTGTACGAGGAGGGAGTCCTCAACTCGAAAGGGCTCGAGCTGGTCCTCGCCGATGGGGAGGTGCCCGGTGTGGAGCGCGACGACGAGGGTCGGCCGACCGGCAAGATCACCGGTCAGCCGGCGTTCGGCCGGGTGCTCTCGCTCTTCGAGCGCCCCAGCTTCTCCGAGCAGAAGGCATCCACGCAGGCGCTGGTGGCCGACTTCCTGTCACGAGGTGTCACCGGTGCCATCGACCCTGGCGGCTTCGGGATCACCCCGGAGTCGTACAACGCCATGTTCGATCTGTGGCGCAACGACCAACTCGACATGCGCATCCGGCTCTACCTGGTGCCGCAGGGCCGGGGCAACGAACTCGCCGACGTTCGCAACTGGGTCCGCTACGTCCAGCCCGGCTTCGGGGACGACATGCTCCGCTACGTCGGGATGGGAGAGATCGTCAGCTTCGCCTGCCACGACATGGAGGGTGTGCGACCCTTCGAGGTGACCGAGGAGGCGAAACGGGAGCTCCTCGAGGCGGTCGACGTGCTGGCCGAGCACGGCTGGCCGGTCCACCTCCACGCCATCTTCGACACCACGATCTCGGCGGTGCTGGACGTCCTCGAAGAGGTCGACCGCAAGCACGGTCTTCCGGGACGGCGGTTCTCCCTGGCTCACGCCGAGGCGATCAGCCGCCCGAACCTGGAACGGGTCCGGCGCCTGGGGATGGGACTCGCCATCCAGAACCGCCTCATCTACCGCTGCGCCGATTCCGCCGCCCTGTGGGGAGAAGAAGCGGCGGCGAACGCTCCGCCGCTCGGGGATGTCCTCGAGATGGGCATCCCGCTCGGGGCCGGCACCGACGCCACCGTCGTCACCCCGCACGACCCGTGGCTGGCGATCTGGTGGCTCGTCACCGGGGAGTCGTTCGACGGCGCCCCGCCCCGGGCCGCCCGTCACCGCCTGTCGACAGAGCAGGCTCTCGTGGCCTACACGCGGGGGAGTGCCTGGTTCAGCTTCGAAGAAGGCCAGCGGGGCCACTTGGAGCCGGGGGCTTTGGCTGATGTCGCCGTGTTGTCGGCCGACCCCTTCGAAGTCGATCCGGCCGATCTGCCGAGCATCTACTCGGAGTTGACGCTGGTGGGAGGAAAGCCAGTCCACACCGGCCCGGCCTACGCCGGCCTATGACCTCCCTCCCGCAACAGAGCGGCCAGGCCGCTCATGTCGTCGGGCCCCATCCCGGCGTCGACCGCTCGTCTCGTCAATTCGGCGGTGGCGGCGAGTTGCTCCACAGGGGCGCCGACCCGCTCGGCCAGACCGAGGATGAGCTCGAGATCCTTCGCCACCAGATCGAGGCTGAACGCCACCGGCACCTCGCCCGGCCGTTCGAACGCCTGCCGCTTGTACAGGAGAAACGGCGACGCCGCGGCGCTGTTGGCGAACACCTCGTAGGCCTTCTCGCGTTCGACGCCTGCCTTCTCCGCCAGGACGAGCGCCTCGGAGATGGCGAGGTTGGTGGCGTGGACGAGGGAGTTCACTGCGAGCTTTATCGTCGCTCCCGTGCCGTTGGCGCCGAGGTGGAACACTGTCTTCGAGTAGGTGTCGATGACGGGTTTCGCCTTGTCCAGAGCTGTGGCGTCGCCGCCCACCATCGACGTGAGGGCTCCCTGTTCGAGGAGCGACACGCTTCCCGACACCGGGGCGTCCAAGAGCCACGCTCCCGCCTCCCGGTAGCGGGGCGCGATGGAGGTGATCGTCTCGGGGTCCACGGTGCTCGTCTCCACCACCACCGCTCCGGACCCGATGCCGTCGAGGATCCCTCCCGCTCCGGCGTGGGCTGCCTCCAGAGCGGCGTCGTCGGCCAGGCTGCACACCACGACCTCGGCCGAGGCGGCGGCGTCAGCGGCGCTGCCCGCCACCTCGGCGCCGATCTCCTCTGCCACGGCGGCAGCTCTCTCGGGCGTTCGGTTCCACACCACCGTCTGGAAGCCGGCGCCGGCGATACGGCGGGCCATCGCCGACCCCATGCGCCCCATCCCGATGACGCTCACGGTGCCGATTTCGTCGGTCATCTCGCCTCTCCTTTGGTCGTTGTCTGCCCGGGTTCGCCGTGCCACGTTCTCCCCAGGAGCCGCAAGCGATTGCAGCCCGGTCTATCCTCTGGGAGCGGCACTTGCCGGAGGGAACCACATTTGTCCTGATCCGGGGAACGGCAAACGTTTGAAGTCATTAGAGTGCAACCTTAGAGAGAAGGAGATGAACCATGTCTGAGTTCCCCGTTGCTACAACTCCCGCTCCCGGCGTGATGGCGGTGGACTGGGAGCAGCGGGTCGACTTCGAGCGCCTTCGCCAATACCGGCTCGACCGGGCGCGTCGTCAGATGGAAGAAGACGACCTGGGTGCTCTGCTCCTCTTCGAGACTTCGAACATCCGTTACGTGACGTCCACCCAGATCGGCTACTGGGCGTTCAACAAGGGCGAACGCTGGGCGCTCTTGACTCGCAACGGTCGGCCTCGGATCTGGGACTTCGGCTCGGCGGCCAAGGCCCATCGCATCCAACTTCCTCACATGTTCGACCAGGAGAACTCGGTGGGCGGCAACACCGGTCTCCAGGGAGCCATCGGCCCCGAGGCCGGGCTCCACGCCCGGGCCGCCAAGGAGATCGCCGACGTCCTCCGCGACGAGGGCCTCGAGAACGAGAGACTCGGCGTCGACATGGCCGAGACTGCCGTCTTCCTCGCCCTGCAGAAGGAAGGTCTCAACGTCGTCGACGGCCAGCAGACCATGATGAAGGCCCGGGAGATCAAGAGCCCAGACGAGATCGTCCTCCTCACCCAGGCCTCGGCGATGGTCGATGGCGTCTACCAGGACATCTTCGAGGCGCTGAAGCCGGGGGTCCGCGAGTCCGATATCGTCGCCCTCGCCCACGCCCGCCTCTTCGAGATGGGATCGGAGTTCGTCGAGGCGATCAACTCGATCGCCGGGGAGCGTTGCTCGCCGCATCCGCACGTGTTCTCCGACCGGATGATCCGCCCAGGAGACCAGGCTTACTTCGACATCATCCACGCCTACAACGGCTACCGCACCTGCTACTACCGGACGTTCGTGGTGGGGCGGGCCACCCAGGCCCAGCGCGACGCCTTCAAGCAGGCTCGGGAGTGGATGGACGCTGCCATCGAACTGGTGCGGCCGGGCAACACCACCGACATGATCGCCAAGGTGTGGCCCGAGGCCCACGAGTTCGGCTTCCAGGACGAGATGGACGCCTTCGGCCTCCAGTTCGGCCACGGTGTGGGCGTCGGCCTCCACGAACGGCCGATCATCAGCCGCCTCAACTCGATCGACGACCCGATCGAGATCAAGGAGGGCATGTACTTCGCCCTCGAGACGTATGCTCCCGCCAAGGACGGTAGGTCGGCGGCTCGTATCGAGGAGATGATGGTGGTCACCAAGGACGGACCGCAGATCACCACCCTGTTCCCATGCGAGGAGTTGATGGTCGCCAATGAGTACTGAGACGTTCGACCCGCAGCTGCTCGACTACGCCAACCGTCCGCCGCGGCTGCCATCGCCTCCCAACGAAGAGAACGATCGGCTCGACATCCCCCTCGACCAGAGGATCCGCATGTACGAGTTGCAGCAAGAGCTGCGGCAGTTCGAGAAGCGGGCCTACGACCTGTTCATGCAGAACCTGGTCAAGGGAACCAGCCACCTCTCATTGGGAATGGAGGCGGTGGCGACGGGCTTCGCCATGGCGATGCGGCCCGACGACTACACCTTCGCCACCTACCGCGGTCATGCGCACACGCTCGCCCGCGGCGTGCCCATGGGCCCGGTGATGGCCGAGCTGTTGGGCCGCCGCAGCGGCCTGCTGGGCGGAAAGGGCGGGTCCATGCACCTCACCTCGGTGGAACACGGGATGATGGGCTCGTACGCCATCATTGGGGCCCACCTGTGCATCGCCAACGGTGCCGCCTGGTCGGCCCAGATGCGGGGAAGCGACCAGGTCACGGTGGCGTTCTTCGGCGACGGAACCACCAACATCGGCGCCTTCCACGAGGCGGTGAACTTCGCCGCGGTCTGGAACCTTCCGATCGTGTTCGTGTGCGAGAACAACCTCTACATGGAGTACACGCCGATCGACCTGGTGACGCCGGTGAAGAACCCTGCCGCCGACCGGGCCTCTGCCTACGGGCTGGAGCGGATCGTTGTCGACGGCAACGACGCCGATGAGGTGTACGTCACCGCCAAGCGTCTGATCGAGCAGGCTCGCTCCGGTGGCGGACCTTCGATGGTGGAGGCCGTCACGTACCGTCATGGCGGTCACTCCCGGGCCGACCCAGGCAAGTACCGTCCCAAGGAAGAGGTCGAGGCCTGGCTGCAGCGCGACCCCCTGACTATCTACCACCAGCGGCTTCTCCGGCTCGGAGTCCCTGAGATCGACTTGACCAACATCGCTCAGGACGTAGCCCGCCGCGTCGACGAAGCGACCGAGTTCGCCAAGTCGAGTCCGCCCCCGAGCCCGGAGAGCCTCATGACCGACGTGTGGGCCGATGGAGGTTCTTCATGGCGGAGATGAGCTATCGCGATGCGGTCGCGTACGGGATCGCCCAGGAGATGCGGCGGGATCCCCGCCTGGTGATGCTGGGCGAGGACATCGCTGCCGCCGGAGGCGTGTTCAAGACCACAGTCGGGTTGCTCGAGCAGTTCGGGCCCGACCGGATCCGTGACACCCCGATCGCCGAGCAGGCCATCCTCGGCGCAGCGATGGGGGCGGCCATGACCGGTATCCCGGTGATCGCCGAGATCATGTTCTCGGACTTCATCGCCGTCTGCTTCGACATCCTCGCCAATCAGATGGCCAAGACCCGCTACATGACCGGCGGGCAGGTGACGGTCCCGGTCGTGATCCGGACCCACAACGGCGGCGGCTCCCGCTTCGGGGCTCAGCACTCCCAGTCGGTGGAGAACTGGTGCATGATGATCCCCGGGCTCAAAGTCGTCGCTCCGTCGACACCCCGGGACGTCGTGGGCCTGCTCGCGGCTTCGGTGCGTGACCCGGACCCCGTCGTGTTCCTCGAGCACAAGTCGCTGCTCGCCACCAAGGGCGAAGTGCCCGAGGGAGAGATCGTCGACGAGTTGGGTGTGGCCAAGGTCGTCCGCGAGGGCACCGACTGCACGATCGCCGCTCTCGCTCTCATGGTGCCCCGTGCGCTGCAAGCGGCAGAGCGTCTCGCCGAGGAAGGGATCTCCGCCGAGGTGATCGACGTGCGGACTCTCGTTCCTCTCGACACCCAGACCATCCTCGACTCGGTGGCCAAGACCAGCCGGCTCTTCACGGTCGAGGAGAACCCGCGCCTGTGCGGCTGGGGAGCCGAGGTGGCTTCGATCGTCAGCCATGAGGCGTTCTGGGATCTCGACGGGCCGGTCGTGCGGATCACCACTCCCCACATCCCGCTGCCTGCGGCCGAGACACTGGAGGACATGGCCATCCCCAGCGTCGACCGGATCTACAAAGAGATCGTCGAGGCGATGGACTGACCCGGGTTCATCCGTAGAGGACCACGACAGCCAGCGGGCGCCGCTCGCACGTCGTCGCCAGGCCGATACCCGACTGCCGGTCAGCGGATCGCCTGGCGCGACGCCCGGCGGAATTCGCCTTCGAGCATCGAGTACAGGGTGTGGTCCACCCAGTTGCCGCGGATCAGCAGCTCCTGCCGCGGTCGGTGGTTAATGGGCCCCAGCCCGCCATGGTGTGAATAGGTTCTAGAGGGCTAGCAAAGTCAATGGATTAGTGGTCGACTCCAGCTAGCTGCATCGCGGATCGGGCATTTCTTCCGGACGCGCCGGTCACCTCGTTCTTCTCAACTTCGCGTACTAGGGCGCCGATTTGAGGGGACAGCTCGGCATCAAGGAGCTATTGGACATGGCGCGCTCGCTTCGCACACCCTCGCTTCCGGGATCGCGTCCCGCCGTTTGGTGTAAGTAGGTGAATCTCTCAGCGATGCCGTCGGGGTTTAGCCGGCGGCGGGTAGTTGGGGTTGGTTCACCTCCTTGTC